>Ga0307513_10000783_pt1 | contig 46101 bp, 37 predicted proteins | sample 15_EM_MG_FD_202174 | JGI IMG/M metagenome (GOLD analysis project Ga0307513, IMG submission 202174) | Populus trichocarpa ectomycorrhiza microbial communities from riparian zone in the Pacific Northwest, United States - 15_EM | ecosystem: Host-associated > Plants > Roots > Unclassified | place...
ACCAATCAGCATATCACAACTGACTTGGCATGGGCTTATTAAGGGAAATCTCGTTGAGGGGGCCAATCTCGCCACAGGTGCAATCAGTCTATGTTTGGTCATGGATAAGTTGCCATGTGACTATTAAGAGTATGACGGTCTGTACAAGCGTGCCGTCTTACTGGATATCCCGGCATCGAGCTCTTAATTGCCATTAAGTAGCAATGTATGGCTGTGTTGTGACACATCGAGCGCTTCAATACTATCTCAATGTGTTAGGTTGTTATCATTATCAATATCGTGAAGCATCAACTCACGACCCGCTAGTAACTGCTGGGAAGCATCCCCTCGCGCCGGGCAAGCCCAAGGCAGACGAGAATAGATAATCAGCTCAATTCTTTAGTATCACACCCAAGTTGGATATAGCTCCTAGCTACATTAAGCTCACCAAGTATCACTCGTAATATAGTTCTCTGCATAGCCATAATACCCTGGTTCTAGTCGCGTAGGCACTAGTGGGAATTTCTACTAATGGCTTAGACCTCCGATCCAGTTAGATGTCGTATTTCTCGAGGGTTTAGAGCAAACAATGATTATGAGCAACTGGTTCTCGCTGACAAATCTCCCTGAGAACCCTTTCCTAAGCGGAATTTCTACCATCTAGCCCGGGGCGGACATAGAGGATTTCATCGAATGCTGTAGTATAATGTTTTACCAGCTAGTTTCCTTCAGTGAGCGATCTCAGATATCCATTCCCGGTGAAAGCGAGGCCCTGGTAGTGCTAAGTGATAATAAAGGGAATGACTGGGAGTTTCAAGTATCCCCCAACACCCGAAAGAGCTCTCGAGGCACTGGCAGTACCACTCCCGTAATATTGGCGAGGGCTATGCCCAGCTATAACTCCTCGGGCGCCTAGAAAACCGATTAGGCGGGCAGGGGTTTTGGGTCCGCGCCCTCATTTCCACTGGAGGTATCATAGGATGTTATTTAATTTGGTATCATATGATAGGAATAATGACAGGAAGGGTAAGAAGCCTTAACACCTTGAATCCCTATCCATCTCACCACCCTCCCGGATATCCGAGTACCCGTACTAAGTCATATTAAACTCTAAAAGATGACATTCAATCTGCGGCCCGCCCTCTGTGCCCTGACATTAGCCCTCCCCCAGGCGGTGGAACTATGCACTAGGGAAAAATTGCGGACAAAACGGCAATTCTCCAGCCCCAGACCACTATGTGAGTGAGCCGTAACAACCCCTATTGGGGAATCCACTCCCCTGACCATAAAGTCCGCATCGATTCTAAACCCAGTAAGCATCAGTGACAACGATTCGCCCACAGCACTGATACGATACAACTTGAACTTCTGCTATTATCATAAAAACTCGAATAATTGGACCATGTGCCAGGACGTTGGACTTGCCTCTCTTAGTAAGGCCTGTGTTTCCCCACCCCCACTTTTGTCTTGTCTCGGGGGCGCGTTTGTTGGTGTGTTCCCCCCCTGTTTCTAGGGGAGGAAATTTCGGACTGCGTAGCACATGGTCCAATTACTCTAGTTTTTACGGTATGGGACCTCTGAATAGCACCGGTGGCAAGCCTACCATAGGAAATACCGTAGATTTTGGGTAAACTCGACCCGCCGCCATACTTCTTAAGGTAGCAACTATTCCTCTTAAGGACTAACCCCGTGGCGAATTCGCCCTTCTAGGGATAGTAACTGCCAGACAGGTAATAGTGGCGGGTCGAGTTTGGCCAGGATTTACGGTATACTTTTCTCTTTTTTTCTCTTTTTTTCTATAAAAAAATTCACTCAGTGTTAGTTTGTTGCGACAGCGGTTTATGAAGTTTAGGGTGGATGCGGGTTATGATCCGAGGAGTACAAAGTGCCAGCACCTGTGTGGTACCGGAAAGCACGTGGTCAACTTAAAATAGCTTGGCATGCTGTCAGAATCTGACTGAGACATGAAATCCCGGAAGCCAGGCACTGCCAACCTCAACTGAGAAGGATATATGCGCAGTATCATACTCGCGCGTCTTTGCCAAGAATACCTCCGCTAGCCGATACCTAGGTACTTGTGCACTAAATGTGGACTCTGACGCAGCAACAACCAGTGGCAACTTCAGTGAGCAAAGAATACTTGTACCAATCGTGTTCTTGCATACACAGTGCCAATATTCCCTTGGATCTCAATACACCCCTCTGAACCCTAATCAAGAATCACGACTGGTTTCTTGTTTTCTCTTACTCTTCAGAATGTGGATGTTTGATATGGGTTAGGAGATGATTGTTTATTCATCATATGCAACACCCTATTGCAGAAGCAGGTATTCTTCATGTCCTGAAATCCGGACTGGGCCTGGAAAGTACTCCACTTTCGGCTAACGGAGGTATTCTTGGCAAAGACGCACGAGTACAATACAAGGCGAGTCAGCATTAGGGTACAAATACGTAAGGAAATAACTTACCATGAGGAATGGGCGAAGAGTTGTTGGGTATGTTAGGTAACCTACAGGGCTGCTGAATATTGGAAATCGTAAAGTTGCCGTTGATCCGCTCAAGACCTTATGTCTTCCTCTTTCCGCTTTAGGCACAAGACAGAGAGAGTAGTTGGGGGGGGCATTGACAGTAATTTTGGCCATCATGATATCATGGATAATTTTACGTGATATGTAAAGGGAAGCCAAAGTCAGGTATTATCGAGCACCGTATCACGCTCCGCTCCCCCAGTGTACTAGTACCCTAACATCTAATACAAGTCCTATCGAAGTTTCATGTAAAGAGTAGTTATCAAAATTTAATACCGACGAGCTCTGGTAGGGTTCGATACCGGCACTAAACTGAGCGTGCTGAATACCTTGCTCATTGCGTGTTGTAACCCCCGAAAAAAATCAGATATCTCACCTCCGGCGCCCGTGTCCCTGGAAGGACAAGAGAAAATGCATGGGGCCACCTCGTATTATTCCCAATGTATTGTCCTAAGCATTACTCCCGAACGCCGCAGCCCCATCCTCCTCACTCCTCACTAATAAAGTCCTCCTGAGTACTTCCGATATTCTACCGATACCGCAAAAACTGGTCTTATTGGAAAAAATGGAGCTAACACCGGCGGAGTCAATGAAGCGAGTTCGCCACCCTGGTGGCGCAGTTAGAGCACAGTAATTTTCGGAATACTCATAGTTAATTAAACCTCACTGAACTTAAAGTTCCTATAGGTAATGAAAAAAGAAACCTCTCTCCAATGAGGAGTGTTCCATAATTCCAGTGAGTAGGCCAGAAGTGAGCCATAAAGAGTATTTCAAAGCATATCCCATCACTCACCTCTCTTCTGATATTCGGCTAAGTCGCCACCCCCTATTTTTGCGCCATATGCCCATCACCCTCACTTAGCGCCATTTCCAATAAGACCAGTTTTTGCGGTATCGGGTTTGCCATGACTGGGACACTACTGTACTATGGTCTAGCAATGGTGATGAGAACCCGCGGGAATTAGACTACAATCTTGCGGACACGTTGGGAATGGTAGGCCTGGAAGGTTTGGCTCACTTTCTGGATTTGCAGAGCGTTATGGTGATTATTAACCTACTCGAGAGTGATTGATATTGGCTACTGTTTCGTGAGGTGAGCGGGTGAATGGAATGGTTTAGTGATCATTTTTAGGGGCGAGCATTATTACTGGTAGAACCCAAGATGAGTCGGAAGGTATCATACAGTGTCAAATTGCTTGCTTCTGAGGCATTCCATGAAGTGCCATAGGGGGGGGGGTTGTGTGCTAGGCGTTGACTCAATTCCAGAAACATGGGGAGATGTGCTTGAGTCAACTCCACTCGCACAATGTGTCCCCCGGTTCGTCAGGAGCAGCGTCTCTACTTACGGAGACGATGGAGGCTGGCGACGATACCTTCCATTATGGTCAAGACACATGCGGGGGCATAGTTCATTGGAGATAACCTCCAGAGCAAGTAGCCTGGTATGTAATAATCCCATCATGGTCGTGGCGGTAGTAGTGGCCACTCCCCAGATAACTACCAGCCGGGTGTTTGTTAAAGAGCATGACAGGTCAATGTCGCCGACGGCATAATGTCGCCGACGGGGTAACGTCGCGCATGGCAAATCCGGCTGCAGCCGCCAAGGGTAAATCCGGTTTACTTACTAATACTCTTAGAGATGCGACATTGTCCTGTCGGCGACATTGTCCTGTCATGCTCATTATTATCGACCCAACCTCCACTACCTCTCATTAATAAGAGAAAATTAACACATCTATGAAAATCCTGGTCCCTCTTTAACACATCCAAGCTATGCAAATTTGTATCAATATCTCAACCAGCAAAGACCGCATTGGCATCTGTCGGCGCACTAAGGAACAGTACTTCTCGCTTCGATTCCCATTTCTAAGTACCTAACACAAGGACTTCCTACGCAAGCAGCATGCCACTACACAGTATCACAGACTACGTCCGGATTTCCTCACCCATGCGATACTCTCCCCTAGCCATCACAGCACCCAATTTGCCCTGCGAACAATTCCCCGTGTGTTACAAAAGATCTTAAAAGGTGAAACTACCCGGATTCTCCTGATTGAGATTGGTGTGTTACCGTACGACTACCACCAAAGGAAAAAAAAACAGCAGTTCCAGCCCGCCCACTCGAGTACCGGTCCCGGCAGGATTTACTGTGGAATTGCTACATAACCGGCAGTACTGTGCATGAGGGAACGATACAAAGGTGGGTCGCGGTACCGGAGGAGAGAGCGAGGGGGAGAGTCTCGAGAGAGGTGGCCTAGGTTGACTTGATTACACGTCCCAGGGATATCAAACCCAAACATTTGAGTCCGAATATAGTACGGGGTCACAGATGTGCACAGACAATCCGCCATATGACTTTTTACCTCCTGTGTTCGGGTTCAATATGCCTGGGACGTGTAAGCAGAGTATGCCCGATCGATTAGTATACCATACTCAGGTGCCTGCGCCATTGCTTGATTAAGGGGTCGGATCACTCTGTCGCTACCGAGGTTTCATGGTTCCTCCAAGATCTCGGGAATGATAGAGTTCGGGCCAGCGGGGTCAGAAAGTAACCTGTGACGCAAGGCTGACGCCGGCGGCGGGGGCATGTGAGTAACTGATGGCTAGAGCCAGCTGGTACGGCAATTAATAAAGGAAGAAACACGAATTCGTCATGGTACATTTAACTCCAAAAAGGAAATAAAGCACGACCAAAAAAGTTGCAACAGTGGATCCTTGTGTTATCCAGACACAACTATCCAAGTTGCCTACACGGGTCCTGGGTTTGTCAGCGAGAACTTCGGAGCAGCAGGGGGCGTCTTCCGGATCCATCGTACCAGGTGTATCAACATTAAGCCATACCAGGAAAACTGGTTTCCCCTGTAATAGGACACCAAGAGAAAACAACCGCCGGTAGACCAATATTTAAGATCCCACACCAAAAATCTACACGGGAGTTGATTAACACTCAGTTACTGTACTGACTAGTTTACAACCCCCCCAGCGCAGGCCAGACCCATCATAGGAGCCCAAAACTCTCTTCGCCAGTTCAATGCCACTACAGTTTGCTACTCTTACTGCTAAAGAGGGAGCAAAGCCTAAGGGTACTAAAAACGTGATGGAAAATAGGCATAAGGGTGCCGGAATGGAGCCGTGGTACATGTCATAAGCTAGATATACCAGTAGAACATGCCGAGCTTATGGATGCTCAAGGGGAGCGTGTGCGAAACCTTTAGGGGAGTTTTTTGTTTTCCCAGGAGAAAAACATCAGAAATGTGTGAAAACCGCAAAGAATTCTCATATGAACCGTAGCAATTATGTCAATTTCTCAATGGGCTAACTACTGGTAGTCATCCCACGAGTTCCGATTTGTGCTAGCATTCCTCCTGCTCAAGCTCTCCTGCGCATGCTAATTGGACTTAACTCATGGGGGTCGAATACAAAATTGGATCCATACAGAGGCATCTATCTCTTCTCTAGATAGGAATCATAGTTCACCAAGTGATACCTATTAAAGTGAGGAAATGGATAGAGCGACAGGCTGTAGAGTAGGAGGATTCCCCTAGAACTTAGGCACTATGCAGGAAAGATAGGGGAGGTGGCTTTCCACAACCTCGCTTTTCTCCTCAAAACCAAACCAACAGTAGAGACAGGTGTATAAACAAAACATTCAAAGGATCCCGATCCTTCGATGGATCACTACATCTATCTATATCTCCACGCATATCCACTTTTTTCTACACACTCCGGTATTTACAAATGAAAGAGATGTCAGGAGAACCCTTTTCATAAATGACCAAAGCCCCTAAGGCAATCCATCACACCCCCGAGCAATCCGCAGTACTTCCGTAAACCCCAGAACCAACTACGGCCTCTAACAATACATATACTGACCTTACCTGATTGAATCAGAACTGATCATTGGTTTTACGGATTCCATAAAGGAATTTTCCACTTTATTTGTCCGTCGTGAGTTATCTGAGGTCCCGCTGTAGAGCGGCAGGAGCCAAAGCAAACGCGAAACGCACTGTAATGAGAATTTGTATTCCTGGGGAGAGCTTTAGGATTTATTTTCTAGGTTCACTGAGCTTTAGAGCTTTCTATTATACGGCAGACTATAAGAAGTTGCCTACACCACAAAATTGGTTTTAGGGGAAAAAGAGCTTCATAGTAGGCTGTGGCTATGTTGTTGCCCTTAATTAACCACTAGAAAAATTTCTCTAGCTTACTGCATTTGCTACTCGTAGGATCTAACCCATTGTCCCCACTATTTGGCCATGTCTTCACCTATATAGATGGTAACTCTAGGGGGGTTCCCCGATGCTGAAAGTCCCCACTCACCCGCTCGCTCAACACAAATTTGATTTCTCAGCAACTACTCGAGTACTCGAGTACTGTATCTAAAGGCTGCTCTGCTTGATAAAAAATAAAAAATAAAAAGTATGGGCTGCTCCTGAAGTCACTAACCCTAACCCTTATGGTAACACGTGCACAGCACCATAAGTAAATAAACAAACACATGAGCCTGTTTGGATACTATTTGCTCCATTCCGTTGTCATATAAAAGCGACACTTTCCATTGGGTTATTTGTAATGGTTAGGGGTTCAAGGGAATTGCCGTGGCTACTACCGTACTAGGGGGTGAGCATTAATGAGGCGAACTCGAGCTTTTGCTAGCAAAAATTACATGTGTGTAACCAAATGGATAGCCAATCTTGGCTCCATTTTTCGTGAGTGGAAAAAAGTAAGGCGAACTCAAGCTCAATGGGTTGACGATATTCGAATCTTTGACTGGCTGATTGGTCCAGGAGCCTATCAGAGCAGTTTCGCCTCACTTACCCTTAAGTTAACCCCCGGTACACAATACCGATATGGCACATCCGTCACATCTCTTTTTGGGTTGTCCAGAGGAACAGGAACCAAAGATCGGCTTTGCCCTGTCGCCCACTGAGGCTACCGTACAGTGCTTGGCGCTGAATGAGGGGAATTTCTCGGCCCCCAAGGGATCCCCGAGATAGGGCAACAGCACAGAAAATTTCGATCCGCACCACGATGTCCCCGGAAGAGGAAGAGGAAAAACCTTGTCTCCATCGAGATCTGCACTTAATCTGCATAAACAGCTGTCCGATTTTCACCAACACACCTGAGCATCATAGGATTAGGATACAAGCAATTGTATCAGAAGCTGCGGGATTACGAGTATTCGAGTACACCTGTAAAATTTAGGTTCTATCAAATAGACCGGGGGAGGTCTCAGCGAGGCTTTGCCTAGCTTGACACCAAATTCCGGGACAAATCAACCAAAACTGCCAGCAAATATTTGCCAACAATCAGCGAGGCTTGGCAAATATTGGCAAATAATAATAGTTCTAGTTGATCTTCACTGAACTTTGGCCAAGGGCCGTGCCAAGTCTCGCTCAGGATGCTATCATACTACCATGCCCCCTAGGAGATCGGTGGAAGATGTCTCAGTTTGAAATGCCAAGGAATTCACCTCCAGCTAAGCAAGAATACTCTCCGAATGCCATTAATCTACTAGTACTTCCTATTAAGGAAAAAAGACTTCGCAGATCTCGTCATTTTCTTAACCAGATCCCTTGTGCGCAGCACCCGAGGGACTATGGGATGCCTTCGCTCAGGGCTCCCCCGATCTACTAGGGTATGGTAGAAAAGGGCGGAAAAATAGATCAGCAAGATCATGGATTGTACGTAGTGACGAGATAGGTTGTATAGTATCATACAAGTAAAGAAAACCTGCTGGCATGACACTTCTACCGCCCATCCCACGTCGCACACCCTGGCCGCCTGGGAACGAACACTTATTCTGCTGGGAGACAGGTTTGGGTTTATTTGTACGAGACTGAATATTATATTATATCAGTAAAGGATGCCACTGACCTCATTATCAGAAGAGATATACCCTCCGGGTAAGAGAAACTATAAACACTGATCACTGACATCTAACCCAACCCCTTCGTATATACCCCCCCGGCCGCTGAGACATTCAGCCCAGTTTTAAATGTCGAAAACTAGCCTATTTGAGGAATCGGGAGTACCGTAAATCTACCCAGACTCTCCTTTCTCGCTTCTGTCATGATCATGCTCAGCCCTACGGATTTGGCCGTATTCTGAGCACAACGCCACATCGGGGGCACGAAGTTTTTCCGATCACGGGTTACTGGAATAAGCCAGTTTTTTAACATTTAAAACTGGGCCGAATGTCTCAGCGGCCGAGGGACAGAAAGAAAAAAAATGCCGGTTTGGCTACGAGACCGGGAGGATTTGGGGGGGGGGCGGGGTATTAATTATAATATATGTGCGGTTGAAGGCCTTTTGGCACCCATAGTCCTCGTATATTGGCAAGCGTGTGATACGAGAGCACCCTCATTGAAATACAATATTCATAACCTTTCATAACCTCGTCTAGGGTATCAAGGGGGTAATACCAGTAGGATATATAACAAAATAAAGCCACAGTACAGTACGAAACTCCCATCCGGTATTGTGCGTCTTGGATTTAGAGCACTGCAAGCTAACGCCTTGCCAAGTCCTTTTCCCGCGTATACCATAGCTAAAATTCCAGACGGTGTCGGCTGCCCTGTAGTACTAATTCTGCCAAACACTAGCCATGCTATCAGAGTGCTCGGATTAACCCATGCATAGCATGGTTGGAGATATATCTACGATCCTAACAGTGAAGTTAAAGACAAGAGCTTTTAGAGCTTCACCCAGCGGATCTGTATTTAAGCCGCCTTCCAAGAGGGCAGGGACCGCCATTGAGCATGCCTGCCCTCCCAACACAACCAGCCTCACATCTCCCCCACATAAGGCGCTCTTCTCTCACCTGTTATCAACCACCCACAGCCATTCACACATATTACATTAGCTCTTATACCCGAGTATAACGTTTATTCAACCAACTACCCAACTACCCAACCATCCAACCTCCTCCCCCCCCGCAAACCACTCCCCCACCACACCACCAAACTATCAATCACAAATGATCACTCGCCTTGAATTCCTTAGTTCTTCCCGCATCTCCACCCAAGAACGGCCCTGCCTTTTTTTAACAAAAGAAAAAAAGGGGAAAAAAACAAGAGGAGAAAAAAGAGAGGATGATAACACCAAGGAGAAATATCAATTCCGCCCGCTAATTTATTGTACATGCACCCCGCAAACCAAACCAGGAAGTTTATATCCGCCAAAATAAAAATGCGCCAGAAACTAATGAAAAGAGAAGGAATGGAGAGAAATACAAAAGGGAAGAGAGGGAACATTATGTCGCCCGCGCTGCGAGGTCCAAGCCCTAAAGGAAGGAAGGAAGGAAGGATGAGGGGTGGACCACTAGAGAGAAGAGAACTTTGTCTGGAAGGTGGTAGGTGTGTATATCTTGGTCCATGGTTTTTGCGTAGTGGCAGGAGTGGTGTTCGTACCTGCACCTGTGCCGGCATTGGTGTCACCAGAGCCACTGCCGCTGCCGGATCCAGAGCCATTGCCACTGCCGGATCCAGAGCCATTGCCGGATCCAGAGCCATTGCCACTGCCGGATCCAGAGCCATTGCCGGATCCAGAGCCATTGCCGGATCCAGAGCCATTGCCGCTGCCGGATCCAGAGCCAGAGCAATTCTCACCATTACCTCCCTCTCCACAGCTAGCGCTCGTACTCGTGTATCTAGCGCTGGTCTTAGTCTTCGTCCGAGATCCCGCGACAGGCCGTGTTTTTGACGGGACGACCACTTGGGTAGGGAACATGGAACCAATCCCAGGGTCTGTGGTTTGGGCTCCGCTCCCACCCGAAACAGGATTATGAGTAGGGAACATGGAGCCAATCCCAGGGTCTGTGGTTTGGGCTCCGCTCCCACCTGCAACAGGATTAGTGGCAACGGCAGTGGTGGTAGGAAGAAGTGCATCCCCGCCAGATCCGTTTCCATTTCCCGCCAGCGGCTTAGTAGTGGTGCCCTTAACCGTAGTCTTCCCCCGAGCAATGCTAGTAGTAGCGGAAGGCACTGGCGAAGACACAACTATAGATTCACTCTTCGTCACAGCCGAACTTCCACCGTCACCACTACCAGAATCGCCACCAGAACCGCTACCAGTACCCTGCCCTGAATCGCCACTCCCGCTGCCGGTACTTTTCCCCTTCCCCGGACCAACAAAACATGTCCCATCGGTTGGCGGCCCGAACGGGATGCCGGAAACTGGCGTGATGGTGATGAACGGTCCAGGGTTAGGGTACACGAGAGCGAACTTAGCCTTACTCCTGCACTCGCCCGACTTGATACGGCCAGGAAGGTTCATGTCCCCAACCCACAGGTCATCGTACCCCTCCAGCTTGCTGGTGCCCGATCCGGTGATCTTGACGGAGGCGCAGTTCATGTAGTACTCGTCGCGGTTGCCGGTTACTGCTGTCCAACTCCTATGGCAGGCGGGTTAGTACTTGATGGAGGAGGGAGGGAGAGAGAAGAAGTATCATACCAACCAAAAAGGCAATCTCCAGACTTTGTTTCTGGTGGCACCTTGAAATCGAACCTCTGGTCTGGCCCGCCGATATTACTATTATACGCCACGCCCCGAGGACATCCTCCTTGATAGGTGTGAATGACTTTCCAGGTTGCGCCGTTATCAAAACTCAGGGATGCCTGACAGCTCCCACCGCTGTGCGCCGCCATTGCGCCTTCGCCGCCGCCGGGCCCATTGGGAACTAGCCTACTTAAAATTAGCATGCGCTAGGGAAGGCTGATGGGGAAACGAACTCAAAGAAAGCAGGAGATCCAGCAGCCCATGTGGCTTTCGGAGTCTTGTCGACTGAGGGCTTCAAGTGTAGCCCCTTGCAAGGAAAATCCGCACCCGTACCCGATAAAGGACTGTTGTAGGCATTGCCACTAGCATCGGTCGCCACTGGGCCGTCGAGGGGCGCTGGTGTTTTCATCCGAACATGGCCAGAGACTTGGGAGGCGGATAGCAGGAAGAGGAGGAGGAGGAGTGGGGGAGGGAGGAAGTTTGGCATGATAATTTCTTGCGAAGAAAAAGAATGACAACTAGTACTAATAGGTTGCCGAAAGAATGGGAAGAATGAGTGAGCGTAGAATGAATGAATTGAACAAGGAGGAGTAAGAATGGGAGCAGGAGGATGAAGATATACCATGCTCTTGATGGCTGGGGGGAAAGAGGAAGAAGCAAAACTTATGGAATGAAGGTTATCGTTTCCGTTCCACGAGAGCTTATCGCTTTCATACACGTTCTGGCGAACCAATAGATTAACGACTTTTTGAATGCAGAACGGGTACCTGTTTCACAAGCGAAACCGTAGGAAAAGAGGCACCCACCATTCGTTTGTTGCATTGCTTTCTCCTCCAGTCATAGACGAACATGTTGCCAAGTTCCGGCACAGTTTAAGTGTCATTATTCACTAACACTCACTCTCTCTCCGCGCGAAACGGATCTAATCACCAACCGATTCAGAACCGAACACCGGTGGCACTACTAGCTAGCTATTTTGTCCTGACAACAGCACTATTCCGAAATCCGAAGGGAAGGAAAACTTTCACCCCCCTTCCCCTTACATTGACATTTACATTCCAAACACTCCACCACATCATCAACCAACCCACAATTGCATTCCACCACTTGTTCCCACCGCTTCAACAGCTCCTCCTCTCCCCTCCCTCCCAACCCCCTTCGTACCATCAACCCTTTTAGTAATTGGCCAGCCGCTAGCAACAGTACTAACACCTTCGCCGCCAATGGCAATCCTGCCAGCAACGGTAGACGCAGTCAACACCCCCTCGAAATCCGCCGGATACTTCACGTTGATGCTCCCGCAAATGGTCTCGTGTTTCGCGAATAATCCCAACCTGCCGGCCCCTAGCTCCCTTTTGAACCTTAGCTCTGTACTGCCCTGTGCGGACACGGTGCTGAGCTGTGCGTTACGAGCGCCCGTGGGTATAATGGTGGATCTTATGCTTCCGCTAGTGGTCCTTAACGATAGCGCGTGGCCAAGTAGGTGTTGGCCCCTGATGCGCCCAGCTGTTGTGCTAATTTCAGTCTCGTAAGCCCTTTGCGGTAGGTTTGTGTTTGGGAATGAGGTTTCTATGTTTCCAGAGATTGTAGTGGCTCTGTAGCTTGCTACACTGTCCGTATGTTCTTGGGGGAAGACGGAAGATTTTATCGCTCCACTATGTTATATCGTTAGTCGGTGATTAATGTAGCAGTTTGGATACGGGAGGTAAGTTTTGGGGGAGGGGGGGTCAGTACGAGGTAGCATATAACTCAACCGACTTGAACAAACCAAAATGGCCACTAATTGAGCCGCTAACAGTAGAAACCTTAAGTCTCGATGCCTCTACTCCAAAAGAATCATTAAGTGCTATGTCGCCAGCGACGGTCTTCAATTCGAACAACTCAGCCACCATGTCGCAGTTCGGCTCAACCGTGATCCCCAGCGTCTCGGTATAAACCCCAGCACTCTGCATATAGGGATTGCTGAGCGGAATAGAAATGGTAGCGGCAATTGTGAGCCAGGACGAGGTCGACCAAGACCTTTGTGGCTTTGTCTGCTCAAGAATTTATCAGTGTTACCTTATGCCCACACACACATGCACAGCCCACCAGCAAGCTGAGGACTGGGGGAACACTTAAACAACCATACCCTAACAATTACCCCATCTTTGACAGCCTGAATTTCAATCATACTCTCCACATCCCGATGGCTCATTTGCATGTCCAAGTCTATTATAACGCTCTCGCTCTGTTCCTTCTTCCTCGGGTCGTAAGACTTGATCTTGACGTTCCCCTTCACCGTAAGCCGCGAGTTTGGGAACTGCTCCTGCCGGAAGGTCAACTCCCGGGGAGCCCGAAGCGTCCATCTGTGCTCCTGCTTATAGGGTGTCATAGCAGGGCGTCGATGGCCCTATACCACCATCGTGAGTTCCCCACTCCAAAACAGAAGCAATAATAGACAACATACCGCAGGATGTGACATCCTTGGAATGATGTAAGCGACAACAGACAATACCAACCCTGACAATGATTTCTGAAAGTGGGTTCTCAGTTGTAATTTTTTTTATACTGACGGTGGTTGTTGTGTGTGCTGGGGTACAGTTTTGTGGGACTTAGGGAGTTTTAATGTTATTTGTGCCGGAATGAGGGGGGTAAGCGCCTTTCCGTAATACCAAATAGTTTGAGCGATCGCAGAGACACACGTACGCCCGATCCCCCAACAAGTGTGGGCAAATTAGGGGCACGGGTATCGCCCTCTTTTTCTCCAGTGATCGGGCAATATGGGCTAAATTAAAAACCCGTTTCTCTCCACCTCGAGCACTCGTATGATACTATCAAACTTAACTTATACACAAGGAATTGCCGCAGTCAAATTTTGAAAGGGCGCCTGCCAGCGCCGGGGCACGCCACTGCAGCTCAACCTCACATCATTACCGGTATTACACCGTACTTTAGTCATGATGATGATGGCCTGAAAGGCGGAAGCAACCTCGCACTCCCTCTGCTCACTCCCGAAAACCTGTAGGCATCCTGGCTCCGAAAACAGGATCCCCGATCTTTGTTCTGTGACGGGAAAACAAGCACTTTGCCATATCATAATGCCTTATGATTGTGAAGGGTGAGGTGCATTGTTCGCGCGCCTGGCAGCCAACCATACCGTAAAAACTCGCTAAAAGCCACCCCCATCTCCTCAAAGGCCTCTAATCCCCGCAATCAGAGAAAAAATGCCCCGTGTTTTTTCCAGAGGCGCTATCCCCTAAGTTACAAATAATTAAACCGCTGAAACATTCAGGCCCATTTAAAATGTTGAACACTAGCCTATTTTGAGTACCCGGGAACAAATCTACGCGGGCAATCATGTTGAGTCCTTGTAGTACCCATTTTGCCCTACCCTAAGCATGATGCCGCCTCCCGGGAAAGGAGTTTTCCATGCCACGACTCCTTAAATAAATGAGTATTCAAAATTTTAAATAGGTCTGAATGTTTCAGCGGTTGTGGGGATACTTGTACCTGTACCAGTGGCACTTGATGAGACATCATTTCGGACCTGCCGTTTCCGGTGACTCTGTCCCTTAGAACCGTCAATGCGCCGAATACTTGTAAAACCGGTGGAGCAGGAAACCTTTAGTAATCTATTTCCTATTAGGGAATGATACTTCCAAAATTCGGAGGTATTCTTGGCCGGATTTGGTATTTTCTTAACCAGTTTCCTCAAGGCACCACCCGACGGATACCGAACTGTAGCCAAGACTCCTCTACCGGAACAATACTTGTACGATACCATAAAATCTCGTGAAATCCACCACCTCCGGGCTGTCACGAATATCCTTGTGAATGGCGACGTCAGCCCGAGATAGGGTTAGCATGCCAAGTTAGCCAGATCTAACATAGCCAAATGACTCAGGCTATACCGTGTCAGGAAAGCACTAATCCTTCTTAAGGACTTTTGACTCAAAACTCGGAGATTAGGGGCTGCCGGAGATCGATTTCACGAGATTTTACGGTACTCGAGGAGAGTCATTTGGCGGAGTTTTTTGGTTTTTTTCTCTCAAATTTCGAGTCGCCACCCCATACAGATTATGTCCGTGCACACCAAGAAACTGCATTAGAAATTTCAACCCAGAATTTGGATTTTCAGAGTCCAAAAAAAATAAGTGCCAAATAGATCTCCAATGCTTTGTATTCCATGAGTTTTTTAACAGGCAGTCACAGGCAAATACCTAGATCAGGAAGCTCGGGAATCTGCATGTCTCATCTGCCCATGAGACACCCAGTACCACCGGTATCATAGGATAAATGGTATGCATGCTAAACCTATTGTGGTTTAGCGTGATAGTCCACTACTCGAGTTAACGGCAAAGTGTATTTATCACAACAGGTTTTTGCATGAACCAAGGCCCAGCAAGAAGTTATGGAACGGTTGTTCAAGATTAACCAGCCAAATATAATATATCCTATCCGTCCCAGTTATTGTGTCAGCGAATTTCATTCAGTTTTTACGCTGTGCCATGCAGAGCATTAGGCAACTTGAGGCAACTACAGTATTGCCACAAAACCCCCTAACTCCGGGCCCGGATAACCGGTATGTTGACACGGGGCGGCGGGGCAGCAGCCAGATGATGTCTTACTAAGATGCATCACGGGAAGTATCTCAATTAACAGTTTGACAGCTTTTTATTCCTCCTCTCCTCTAGGACAATCTGTAAGCAATTTTGAGGAGATTCCGGGAGGAATTGTGGAAGTTTTTGGAAAAGAAAAGAATCACATGGGACCGGGTATGTCGCTTCCCGAATATTTCAAACGACTACGGACTATTATTGCTCCTCTCTACAAACACCACACGTAAGCTACGATAACATACTGTACACTAGTGCTCCCGGTAGGTTTCTGGCAGGGCGTCGGTCTGAGCTGCCTCACTCATTATTGCATATTCCACCGGTAGAACGCTCTCGTGATACGGTACCCGGCTATTCCTCGCGGGTGACAACCATATCCGAGGAGCCTCGGGGAAGCAATCATCAAGAGGCTGTCAAGAGTCCTGAGCACGAGGCTGGGAAAGCCCAGACCGGGGCGCGACGGGTAGACTTGTAATCTCAGGTGGGCTGTCGTGAGGCGTGCAAGTGCAGTGCTCCCAAAAACTGTTTGCGAGAGGCACACGCAGGGCACTCTGGTGATGAAATCCCGTGACGGACTACTTGTATTTGCCGATGACAAGCGTCCGGTTTCTTCTTAGTCCCCTAAACACTAGCGCTAGGAGATGACGACGTCACGGGAAAGAGAAAGGCTGGTGAACACGACAAATGGCCTTGGTCTTGAGGATGCGTAAATCTATGGTGCAATATTGGAGAGGAAACCTGCGAACATACATGGGGGCTGGGAGTTCTCGGGTGGATTTGAACACAGTGGCCGTTGCGGGGCTATTGGTAGTACCGGTATAACGCCTTGGGTGCAGAAGCCTGGCCTTTCGATATTAATATTCACAGCGTCCCGCGATACAGACCGCTGCCTGGGGCTAGTCGCAGTCGACAACGAAGGGTCTACAATCTGCCTAACCTGGTAAGAATATCTCACCAACCATCCCAACCTCCTCAATGCAGAGCTCTGCTCCAGTTGACTCACCTAAATTTCCAGTGCGTCGGGAGCCTTCCCACTGCCAGTAATCCTTATTAATCACAGAGCCCACCAGAGCCCTTCCGCCCCCTTCGATACGCTCCCTACTACTAGGGAATTCATATAACAAGGGAAGCTACAGATAATTTGAAATCACCTCTCCCAGCACTTCTCAATCAATGCCATGACTATATTGACGCTGGAGGGGGCCTGAGGCGGTGGGCGAGGCATGACACTGGAATTCGCCACGGGGACAGCTCATCAAAAGAGTTTATCATCAGAAGGGTTCAGTAGGCTTCCGGGGCAGCATTCTTTGGACTCTACGAAATTGCCATCCCTTTGATACCAGTGGGAACGGAATCCGGCTGACTCCACGGAAATAGGCTACTAGAAACGGGCATTTGGAAATGGCTCAATATTTGCTGGGCTGTGGGGATACCGTGTACCGTAGATTCTGGGTAAACTCGACCCGCCACCATTCCCGGTATGGCAGTTACTATCCCCGGAAGAGCGAATTCGCCACGGGGTTAGTCTTTGAGAGGAATAGTGGCTGCCTTAAGAAGCATGGCGGCGGGTCGAGTTTACCCAGAATTTACGGTAATCTGCAAAAGTCGGATTGACGTTACTGAGGGTTTTCTTGAACTTGCCCAACCACCGTGGTCTATATGTTTGAACTGTGGCGAATTCGCCTTCTCAGCGCCCTCCTGTTGGCACGATTGCCTTAGTTTCGCTTTAGCTCTAGTCCGACTTTTGCCAGATTATACGGCATCACACCCAGGAGCACCCCCACGAACAACTCTTTCTTGGGCTGCCGAGTACGGCGGAGAAAGAGTAGCCAGCTTTTTGCTCGAGTGGCTTGTACCAGCCCCGGAAAACCTAGGGCTGGTTATGGCCCGGTACTCTCGCCTTCCTCAGGGGAAGTGAGGTATCACCGGACGAAGTGAAGATGTTTTTTGAGCAGAGAGAAAACCTTCAGCAGTGGAGGTTATTTACAACCACTACTCTCGTGGGCTGGGTGAGTGGACATGGGATGGTGAAGTTATTATGAATCACCGGCTCTTTGATTGATAGCAGGACCTTGACGTCTCAAGAACAGCGAGAACATATCTGGAATTCATCACTTCTCGCATAAAGGACAAACACGAATAATCCGGAAAACGGAAAACGGAAAACGAAGTAGGAGCTGGGTGCGCATTGAAGAATGAGGAAGAAGGGAAGGGAGGGGAAGGGAAGATGTGTCAGGAATGGAGGAGAGGTGAAATGGAGGGAATGGAAGCGAAGAGGTCAGGGGAGGTTAGACAGAGAGAAGAGACGCAGCGAACGCTATCGTGGGGAAAGAGTGTCTAGGAAAGGAAGAAGTTAGAATGTAAAAGCTTTCCGAGTTATGTATTTAACGATGCTTGTTTCCCTCCTGAGTGCGAAGATTGAATTAAGATCAAGACATCCTCCTCCGATATCTAGCCCCCTTCCACGTAAATAGTCTTTAGTTCTTCTTTAGAAGTTATTGGCCTCTTAAAGCCGGATAGAATTGGGCGAACACCGCTCTTACGGGCTACTTCTTGGGCCACGGGGGTAGCGGGGCTGCTTCTGGGGCGGAGATAGGTCAATCCTGAGACAGCAGACTAGTGGCCGACGGGCAGTCCCATAGGCTAAAAGAGGGGAGCATAATCTGATAGTGTTTCGGTTGTTGCTGGAACCTAAGCTTGTCAGTTTCCTATGGTCGGCCCTTCAAAGTGAGCGGATTTTTTGACCTGACGGACACAGTGATAGCTAGCCTTCATGAGACTCTCGTGGATAATTACTAGAAGAGTTGGTAGAAGCTTCTACCGCATTGGCATCTAATATACCATCGCTTTCCCCCCTTAGACCAGCACAAAAGCCGCAACACTATTTACACTTAGCAGATACCCCCATGCAATAATCGTGGTCGGTGTATCCAGGAGCCAGAAAGAAACTCAGAGAAGGAAGGATGTACTGTATTGAGTGTTCTATTTCCCGGTAGTAGTGATCACACCACCTCCCCCCGAGCTCCTCTAGCGTTTAAGGACAAAGGATTTTTTTTGTTGCCTCTGTCGGGCCAGTAGGAGGCCCACCAGTCTACCGAACTAAAAACATCCCCCTCTAATATCTTCCGTTCTACTCGTTCCAGTGCCTCAAGGTCATGGGTTTAATCATTTACTTGTGCACAATATTCCTTCCTTTTTTTCCTCCTCGCACCCCCTGGGCTTCAATATCACAACCTAGCCGTTTTATAGAGGGGTTGAGCCCTGGTCTTGTACCATACGGTACCTAAATCAAAGGCAGGATTTAACTATATATAAAAAAATCTCCCCGTACCTCTGCCGCGTAAAGATGTACCGGTGCCCAAGCTCCGACAAACCGCCTCTTCGGGGCATTTGCAACACATTTCACACTCCTCTTCCTAGGAATACGGACCAAGTTACCAATTGAGCTTCCGTTCCATCTCCGTCGGGCTTTATCCCGTTGATATATGAGAAGGTGAAAAAGTACTCGAGTACAATATCAATTCAACCCCACACTGGCCAATCCATGGACCAGGGGTGGTGCTCAAGGTAGCAGCACTATGTGGCACCCCATTTAGGCATGCCAATACCTAGCGTTTGCTCTTCTCTTCGATGATCTGGTGTGCTAATTACATGGGGGGGCGAGGGGCAAGCGTGTTAGCAAAATGGTAGGTATCCGCTTTCTTCCTTGGCCACCGCGCGTCGTGATTTTTCCCCGTAGCCATCACAGGCCCCATGTTTCCTCCAATAACACTTAGTCACTGTTATCGGTAGATGGCGTTTCTATGCGGTTCCGTCTGGACACCAACCGCCCCGCCGAAATAGATGATCCCCTATATCGCTTTTATCCCCCCACTCCGGACCGATGCGTGCACGGGCGTACCTCGATCCGTTTTATGGTTGTTGCACATATTCAGTTTATTCTATAGCAACAGGAAAGCAAGTAACCCGAGTGATCTGCTGTGAAGGTAGGGCCAGTTGATATCATACGATTTGAGCGTTTAGAAACCCGTTTTAACACCAGTGGATTGGCTCGTGCTTTTGCCGAGACGGTAAGCACTAAGGTCCGGATCGCTACTATCCTGCGGCCCGTGCAGCAAATTGACGGGGTTGCGGGTCCCATACCGTATGCGGGTCTTCATCATAAGAGCAGCGCTATACGTAAACGTACGCGTACTATGTGGCGCTTGGAAATTTTGTGGTGAGAAGAGCTTATGTGGTTTGATAATATGAGATAACGCAGTCATCAAAGGGAACAAAACACCTACAGGACTCATAATAATTCCTCCTTTGTGCTCTTCTTCCAGCTAACATCACTAAAGCTATCAACCTTCCCTTTCCGTCCAAACCCCCTTGTTCCAGGTCTCTAGCTCACCATTTTGTAGGAACGAGTTGATTCTTCCCTCATATCATACAAGGAAAGAATTGAGGATTCTTTCCGATACCGGTGCTTGGGATGGTAGCTGTACGTTTTTCATTAGGCCGGCAGCAAAAGTGGGGTCAAAGTGTCATTTTTCCTTACCGTAGCACACCCTCACCAAATAAGAGGGGCCGGGACCTCGGGCCTCGCTGAGCTGAAGGGTGTCGGGTGGCCGGATCCAACCCTTATTCGCGATTACAGTATGGCAGCATAGAAGAAAAACCAGGAGGCATAGCACTCCCCGCTTATCCGGGTGAATATGGCCGGGTTTACATTCAAAAAAATCTCTACCCATGCCGATCTGTCGGGACCTCTCTAGCCGGACTCCCCGGGGCCCAACATATCGCACTGGTGTTAAGAGTGTTGCACGCACGGGTGTGTTGCTATAATTAGGGGGGAGGTTATCCCGTGCTAATTTCATTATTGTGCACCCGCCGCAAGATTAGGCACACTTTACACAAGCCAATAGTCAGGAAGACGCCCAATGGTTACCGGTATTAGTGTGCTCCGAGAAAAATTGCTGCTCGTTCAAAATCTAAGTTATAGGAAGGCGGGTGACTCAACGAGTATGCGCTCGAGTATGAGTGCTGTGTGAGCCTCGTACTACTCCCCGCATTGCCTATACCAACCACGTATAATACAGTGGTGACTGATAGCAAACTGCGTTTTAGCGCCCCAGCGTAAGGCTCACAGCACCAATAGCTACCTCAGAGACGCTTTCCGGAGGAGGCTTTGGATATTTCCGATCGCAAAGTTGGCTACGGGACGAGATCACCCCAACCTCCCCGCGAAAAACCCCTCAAAGTATCCCGAGAGGCGATTGAGGTACCTACCAGAAACAGAGTTTCCCACTTGGCACAAGCCTCCTGATCCATTAGCCCCTCCCCCACATGGGGTTCCAGCAAACACCGCCAGTGTATCATTCGACAGAGGGGGGCCACTTTGTCAGATGGGCCAACCTCTCAGTAGACTTCTTCACAAAGCGTCCCTTTCGGCTGGGCCAAGCCATTGGATCTCGCAAGCCTGTGGCTCTTTCGAGTTGGGTGTAGTACCGGGCTAGCGAGATATATTGGAGCTGACTTGATATCCGATAGCCCCGCCCCATATTGTAAATATCATAGCATGACATAGCATCCAGGTAGGCTATTGACCTAAACTAAGTAGGGGCCAATGTTAACGACGCTCGAGTGATTACGTGTGACCTCAGGAGGCTGTCCTCCGCTTGATTGATTGAAATTTGCGCCGACCCCTCCAATTTTGTATCTTGCTTGAGTAAAGCTATTACGCAACAGACTGCCCAATTGGCTGCTTGGCCAACTCTCCTCGACGGACTGAACACGTATCGTCTCCTGAGGATTTGTCTCTGCTCCGCTCCTACTGGCATACCGCACGAGTACTTCTATCCGGACTAGAACATTTTACTCGAGTACTCGTATCATGCGATCTGCCTGATAGGATAGCGGTGGACTAATCTTGGGCCGATATCCGGGTATATATCACAGGGGGCACGACCCTCGTGCGAGCTATATACATCAACCGTTGGATGAAAAAAGCGGATAAACAGGAGGCAGGTTTATGTTGGGGCCAGGTGCCGATAGGTGCCCAAGGATGTTCTGGGATGCATGGCTTCCCCGATCAACCACTCACTCCCACAATGGGCAGGTAACGTATACTCCTGTGTCTGGTTGATACTGTTCGTGGACTAAGCAGTCAGCAAGAGGTCATGATATGTCACTCGCTTAGCGAATGACGAAGATACAGCAGGTACGGGGCGGATGGCGCGCAAATCACCGTTTGTGTTACCAACTTCCGGGCTCTGCCACAACAGGGTCTCAACCGAAGAGTTATGACAGCGTGCGAGCGCAGCACCGGAACCTGTACGAGTACTTTGTGCGAGTACTAGACGGTAGGGTACCGGCACGAGTACCGGTACTACAAGTATGCTAGTCACAGCTCGAAGTCTCAGCTTGGCGCAAACGGTGGTGCATAACATGGGGCCCATAAGGAGGAACAAAAGGCTGAAGTTCTTATCGTTCCATCCGAGTCTCATAAATCAAAATAAACAACCAACCAACTAAACGGACCAACAGGATTTAATGGGACTAGCGGCTATTGCGCGGGGTACCGTACACATCACCCTGCAGATGATACTTTAAGAAGTATGATTTGTTGGCGGGCGTATGAATGCGTTTAAGGGAAGGAAATCACAGCTTCCGTTACTCGCAGGGTACGGTAGTATGGTGCACTGGTTCCGCCAAGGGGAGACCAAAACAAACGAACTCTCGCTTTCCGTTGCCATGCTCGGGGCTTTGGAGGGTCCAAACACGGCTCGAAACGAAAACTCGTGATCGGTTCCCCTGACAACCGTAGCGAGGAGGGAACGGTGAGTTCCTGCAACAATCATACTCCCGGCAGCCGGCACTGCGCAACAGAGTAGTCAGTCTTAACAATCACCCGTATCGTTCTGTAACTGTAAAATTTCAATTCCCTTTCATGGATTCTGTGGAGGGAAGAGAAAAAAAAAGTCCCAACAGATGCCAGTTAATTAATTTCTCAGGCTTCTCCTTGATACTTTGGATGGGGTGGAACTGAAAGAAGTGGCTGGGGAATCCCCGACGTGTCAACAACACGCAGCTGTTTAGGGTTTTTGCGGTTCAAACAACTTTTCGGGGTTGTGAAAGAGGGAGGCTGGTCGAATACCGTGCAACGGTTTTCCATTTTTTTTTTGTCTCTCACCGAAAACCGGGATTGAGGGTTCGGCTCCTTCATAGGGTGGGGAGGGGGAGGGTTGGGTGAAAGGACCAAGTGTGGGGTCTACTGCATTTTCCCTCCTTCTCTCTTTCTTACCCACACGCGGTAAAAGACACGATTGTCATACTGTGTGCAGCCTTCCCTTTTACTACTCGCGCATCACATAGCAAGAGGCCCGATCACCCCTTTCTCTGCTGGGGCCAGCCTTTTCACTGGTAAGCTCACATGCAGTACGCTGGATCAGTTACCGTTCGATTCTGATTCGTAGCACTTCACAGTTTGCCTATCTTGTAACTCCCATCGCCCCATCCATTCGCCTATCCATCATCCATCTGCCCATCATCCTTGCCGCCATTGTTTACCTCAATACCCATGGAATAACCCCCATCACCTTCAACTTCCTTACCAACTTGATAACGACGTCTACCTCCTGCTTCAACGACGCGAAGAAAAATCCTTCAAAATGGGACTCGCTGGCCCACCACTCCCGAAACACAGTTCAAATCCAAAGGACATCCCACCGCCGCCTCCGCCGCATAGCTCGCAGTCAAAAGATAATCCACCACCTCCACCGCCTCATAAGTCTGCTCCTTCGCTACCTCCGAATTACGAGGTCTTCATAGTTCCCCAGAATGCCGGTGGCGGAATAGTTTACCTGCCAAGCTTGAAAACGCATAGGAATTCATTCATTGTAGGAGTGATTAGTACGTTAGTTGTTCAGGGACTTCTAAAGCTTCTTGCTCCCGTGTTTCGGTACTACGCGAGGAGTTTTGGAGGATTAATTATTGGAATCCTACTCGCTGGAACCGGAGGATGGTTCGCTAGTCAGTACTGGAACAACGGTAGTTGGTCTACTAGGAGCGGTGGTGGTGGTGAAGGAGGTAAGGATAGGGGGGGGTACTTTTATAAATCTTCCTCTTCCACCAACACCAAGCAAAGAAGAGCAGGGGGCGAAGGTGCGTCTACATCGGGTGCGTCATCATCGTCGGGTTCTTCCCATCATCATTCTCGTTCTCGTCCCTCTCCTTCTACCGACTCTACTGCCACAAACACTGCACATAGTGAAGATTATGATGAGTCTTCTGTAGATGGTCAGGAGGAGGCACAGAAATTCACTGCTGCTACTGGTAGGGAGAGGAAGGCTAAAGAGGAGCGTTCGGAAAAAAAGGAAGACACACGCATGCCCGTGCCCCCAATGCCGATGCCTACTACGAATAATGTCACGCCACCGCCTTCGCCGCCATTACCTACCCCTAAAACACCGGCGAAGTCGAAGGCGAAGATGGATAGGGAGAGGAGGGAGAGGGAGGAGAGGGAAAAAGATCGAAAAGAAAAAGAAAGGAGGGAGAAGGGGAGAGAGCTGGAGCGGTTGGCGAAGGAAAAGGAAGCTCGGGAGAGGGCAGAAAGAGAGAAGGCCGGGCGTGAGAAGAGGGAGAGGGAGGAACTAGAGAGGCAGGAGAAGGAACGAAAGGAACAGGAAGATCTGAAGCGGCAACAGGAGAAGGAGCGCAAGGAAAAGGCGGAGAAGGAGAGGATTGAGAGAGAGAAACGGGAGAAACGGGAGAAGCTAGAAAGGGAACGACTAGCTAAGGAAAAGCTCCTCCGGGAAGAGCAAGAACGCAAAGACAAGGAGCGGCGAGAGAAGGAACGAATAGAGCAAGAACGTCTTGATAGAGAACAACGGGAAAAGGAACGTGTCGAGAACGAGCGATTACAAAAAGAGCGAGTCGAGCAAGAGCGTCGGGAAAAGGAACAATGGGTCAGAGATCGGCGAGAGAAGATTCGGCTTGAGAAAGAACGACGGGAGCGAGAGCGGCAGCAGCGGGAGGTAGAAGAACGCCTCGAGAGAGAACGAATAGAAAACGAACGCCTCGAACGAGAACGACAGGAGCGCGAGAGACTCGAGAGGGAGCGCCTTGAACGAGAGCGCATAGAAAAAGAAAAGCAAGAGAAAGAGCGTCAAGAAAAGATGAAACTCGCCAAAGCAGCCCGGGAAGCTAAGGAGAAGGAGCGCATAGCCAAAGAAGCCGCCGAACGCCTCCGCCGGGAGAGAGAACGAAAAGAACGAGCCAAGCTTGATAAGGCTCAACTCGAGCAGGAACAGGTAGCCAAGGAACGAGAGGAGCGGGATCGTATTGAGAAGGAACGCCTCGAGAAGGAGCGTATCGAACAGGAACGATTAGCCAAAGAGAAGGAGGAGCGGGAACGGCGGGCGAAAGAGGCTACTCACCGGGTACGGGCAGAGAAGGAAAGACTCGCCAAGCAGCGGGCCGAAGAAAAGGAGCGGAAACTGGCCGAGGAAAAGGCTCGGCGAGAGCAGGAGGAGAGAGAGAACTCTGCCCACTATAAAATGGTCAAGGAGAAGGAGAGGGCGATCCGAGAGAAGCTCGAACAGGACCGTCTACAACGAGAGGAAGCCGAGAGGCAGCAGGAAGCGGCCTTAAAGGAAGAAGAGGAGAGGTTGGAGCAAGAGAGAGAGAGGTTAGCAAGAGAAGCAGCGGAACGAGTACGAAAGGAGAATGAGGAGAGTGAAAAGTTTCGACGCGAGTTGATGGCGGAGGTAGAGGCTAGTAGGATCCAGGTCGAGAACGAGAAGCGGGAGAAGGAGGAGAAGGAACGCTTGGTGCGAGAACGTGTGGAGAAGGAGAAGGAGGAGAAGGAGGCCAAGCAGCGAGCCGCTGCCGAAAGACTGAAGCTACAGAGGGAAAAGGCAGCTGCAAAAGCTGTTGAGCGGGAGCGTCTTGAGAAGGAGGAGCGGGAAAGGATTGAGATGCTAAAGGCAGAAAGAGAGAGGCAGGAAAAAGAGCAAGAGCGACAGAGGGTTGAGCATGAGCGTTTGGGACGTGCGGAACGGGAACGCCAACAGCAGCATCACCAGCAAAGACTCGCTAGAGAACGCTCTGAACGGGATAGCTGGGAACGAGAACGGTTGCCCTCAACGCCCAAGAGAACAGATTCACATTCCCCATCGAAAGCAGCATACCAAACACCCCCTTCCTCTAACCGAAGGCCTATGTCGGATACCACTAACCTCCCACCTTCTCCTGCAAAGCCAACCACCCCTGTGCCGCCGAGGAAAAAGTCGTTTCATGAACATCACGATTCGCTGCCCCCAGCACCTCCGCCCCACCGAGTGTTGTCATCTGATTCTTCGTCAACCTCAACCCGGAGATCACGCACTCCCCCGCCCCCTCCTCCGCCTCCACATTCCTCAACCTCATCAGCAGCTACGTCTCCCCGCCCGCTGCCAAGGCAGCCCTATTCGAATTCCGATCCATCCAAAATTGTTCTGAAAGCGGTATTCACGTTTACGGCTTTACAGCCGTTGAAGCCACAATCGACGCTCATTCCAGGCCACGGTGGGCTTAGTGAGGGTTTAATTTTGAAGATGACCACCGAGGGGTTATTCATCGATGATGCTGTACGAAACCAGGCACAACGTGAATGGGATATAAAAGCATGGACGATCCGACTCATTGAGATATTCTGTCCGCGTTATGTTGCCCCACCAACTCCCTCAACCTCAAAAGAAAAGCCCTCCAATCCGGTACGCCGGCTCTTCAACCAGAGCTCATCCGCAGACAAGGGTGGCCCAACCGAGGAGGAGATGGACAACATTGTCGACGGTATTCAGCGCTGTTGCTATAGGGACTGTTTCCAATTGAAACGTGGTGGGGGCCTTCTTGGGGGAACACATGTCATACGTGCCAACATCCGGGACGGGGAAGGCACCCGATACGTATTCCTAGTAGACGAGGAAGAAGGATGGAAGATTGAAGAAGGCATGCGCCGCCTTCGAGGCGGAAGTCTAGCACGAGCCTTAGTGGTGGAGTCCATGGGGCGGGAGGAAGCCGGAAAGGTGTTGAGATCTGTACATGTCCCGACCGCCGCTTGATTTCATTTCTATAGTTTTTCTTTCTTGTTTCTTTCTCATCCTCCTGTTTCTTTCTTTGGGGATTTCTCTATTATCATGCCACGTCTTTAAATGAGCATATCCGGGGGTTTATTTTTTTATTTTATAATATACCACTAAGCGCGGAGTTTGAGTTTGAGTTTCTTTCTTTCCCTGTATGTATGTATAGACGAAGATACGGTACGCATGAGTTGGGTTGAGTCCATTTGTACTCGGGGAGGAAGAGACGGGAGTTTGGGAGTAACTTGATCATGTATGGCATTTTTTTCCTCCTTTCTAAATCTGGTGCAAACGAGTTGAATTAGTTAGTGGTATACGCAGGCTGGAACTTAAGTCCTGGTTGCGGTAGTCCAGTTGAGTCCCGAAGTACATGATGGATCACTCGAGTGTCTGCGTGTCAGCTAGTTCCTCGAGTGTAGCGTGGTGAAAATGGGGCAACGATGCGGCGTGCAACCTACTGCAAAGCTCCCCAGCAAGTTCTCTCATCCGCTCGTTTACCCACTCGGTCGCTGAGGCATCCCCGCCCAGCTTAGAAAGTTGAGCACTGGCCTGTTTGGGTAATCGCGAGTGGAAGAATCTTCGTGGCGCTGGAGAGGCCGAGTGCTCAGGATACCGTAGAGTCTGTACTGTCCGTCATGGCTACGACACAAACAAGAAAGCCCGAACAGACCTATTATACTCCCGACTATTCAAATGGGGTAGTGTCCAATATTTAAACTGGACAGGGATGTCCTGACGGTACGGTGGAGTACCCTTCGACAAGAATATTCACAAGTGAAAATTATGCGGTCTGATCCTCATTTTTTCCAATCCTTATATTCTAAATACTACGTAAGATAACCTTTTTCCGGCATGCTTACAGGAATGGCTCTTTTCTTTGCTTTCCACTTTTTAATGCTTGTGCGGGTTGAAGTGCTATTCACTGTCTTGACTGAGACTTGGAGGGCAATACTGTATCAGTAATAATTTTGTCAAGAATCCTGGTAGCATGCCTTCTTAGGCTCTTTGGCAAGATGGTGCTGATTGTGGCTGTCAAGAATTTTAGGTCAATCAGGGATTGGAAAGTTGGTCTTTTTTTTTGGTTGTGCTCCTTTTCTGCTGTTGGGGGAAGAGTCTCTAAGTGGTAGGGCAATTTAGTAGTAGTTGGTTTCTAATCTGGGGATAGGTCGGACTATGTGTATTCTTTCTTGTCTGATGAGCATCTGGTGATAAACTCGAGATGTAGTGATGTGGGGTTGTGATGGGCCTGCAACGATTGTGTCGTGGAATCGCTACCATGCTAAAATTTCTGGCCTAGTGCTTTAATCCTTGTGCTCGAAAGGTTGGGAGGCCCGAGATAATAACCATTTGGGGACACTGGGGTTGGTGGGGATCAACCGAAGGGCTCAGTGAACTTTAATTTTGGGGGGCGGTTTGGATGCCCACTGGTATTGAAGGCTGAAGAGAGATGAGTGGCCGGGCAAGAGCCTTTCTTTTAAGATATGATAGGCTCTCGCCACTACCGCACCTTTATCGCCTATATACATACGTACGGTATCACTCAGGATGGTAGGGGGTGACTTTATGGAAAGATGTATATGAAAAGTCCCCTTGCTCAGCTAGAGCGGAATCCGATACTTGCTTGGAAAAGAAATAAACTACATTGAGCAGGGAAGATAAGCAAGCGGCTTTGCCAAAACCTCCATTCATTCATTCATCCGTGCATAAAAGCGCGCGCGCCCCACTCTATGCTAAACACAACCTCCCACTCTCCCCTACAGCCCACTTTTCATTCCCAATACACAGATTGCACCAAAACACTCCCTCAGGATCCCACCGCTCCTTAACAGCCCTCAACTCAGCATACTTCGTCCCCCAAAACAAACTTCCAGCATCCTCCTTTTTGGTATATGCGTCGGCCTCATTAAAATAGGCCCCAACCCCATCTTCGCCACCAGCAGCAATAGCTAGCTTATCCAACGCCGGCACCGAAACTTCACTATTATACCTACGAATCTCCAGCGCGGAGGATTCCGGGATATCATCTGGCCACGTAACCGTGAATATCAAATGCAAATAGGCGCTCCGCCAGGCCGGGTGCATCGCAGTGTGTAGATGGCGATTGCGCGAGACCTGTCCCGCGAGAACCAGCTGACCGACGACCCCCCCGAAGCCCGCTTTTGGAAACGCGGTGACGAGGGCGGAGCGGATGTTTTCGAAATTGTTTTCTAGCGCTGCACGTGGGAGGAGGCGGGATGCGAGGAGGGAGTTTTGGCCGACGGGTTCGGGGTATACATTTGGTCCGTACGCTTCTAGCCAGGTCGCATATTGCTTCTCTATGGTCGAGAAGTTTAGGCCTGGGTATGTGGCTTTTATGTGGGCTTCTATAGGGGAGAGCAGCGCTGTGGCGTTGCCAGCGGGCCGCTCGTAGAGGAAGAAGCTCCAGGTCATTATCATACTCCCGTTTTGGGGTACCACGACGAAGTACCCTGCCATCCCCTCGTCCGCGAGTAGTGGGAGGTGGCCGTGGATGTAGGCCACCGCGTCCCAGAAGGCATCGTGGGGCCCCAAGGATGCAGGTGATGACAGGAGGATTGTCTGACGGGTTGTCTGCGGGGTAGGATAGGTTTTCAATGTTGCGCTCAGGACAATGGCGAATGTCCCGCCGCCCCCGCCGCGGAGAGCAAAAAATAGGTCTGGGTTAGAGTGCTTATTCGCCGTCACGAGAGAGCCGGAAGCGGTCACTGCTGTGAACTGCAAGACGTTGTCTACCGCTAGGCCATGGCGGGAGCTCAGGTATCCGTGACCACCACCTTGCAAGTAACCCCCGACCGAACCTACTGTCTTTACACAAGGTCAGTGATAAGTCATGACGCGGGACATTGGAAGCGGAACACGAACAGGATTTGCCCCGCCAACAACCACAAGCCCCTTCTTGGCAACCTCTTCGTATACCACTCCCCACTGCATCCCCGCCATCAATGTAACCGCACTTCCCTCCCCCATAAAGTCATCATGAAACTCCACCCCACGAAGATTGTGCATCCAAATCCCCAAGGCCCCGAACCCGGCATTCCTTCCCAGGAAGTCGTGACCGGTATTCTTAACCGCGAGTCTGAGTTTGTGCTCGCGTGCGAAGCTGATCGCGTTGACAACGTGCTGCGGGCTCGTCACGTTGACAGTGTAGACGGGGTAGTAGCCCATCTCGCAGTGAGTGCCGGTGGGCGGGCAGGGCCCCTGTGTGGATTCTCCGGCGCCCGCCCACATGGGCATCATTATGCTGGCGGGGTCACTCGCATGGAGGGTGGAGTCGTTCCAGTGGGTGCGGATGTATTCGCACGTTTCCGAATTGAAGGAATGGGAGGATGAGAAGCATGGGGAGGCTAAGGGGGTGACTTCTATTAGCTGTCCGCCTAGTGTTGAATTAAAGGTTTGCCAGTCTGCTGGGGTGGGGAAGCAATCATCGCTCGGACTCTAAAGTAGTAAGATATTTAGCGGCGGAGTTCGTCTGGAGGAGGAGGAAAGGGAAGGAGGGAGGGGGAGACATACGCATTTACACACTTCCGCTCTGACATCACCACCTCTGTAAACAGCAGGAGCAGCTGCTCCCAAAAAGATATTTTGAATTTTCATCGTACCAAATACCCTGGAAATGCTGGGCTCAAAACCACTTCCTTCCTCGCAGCTTTAATAAGAGCGAAATCCCCAAATCACGGCAAATCACCCTGCACCCATTCTGAGCTGTACCTCCCCCCGGCTTGTTGATAAAGCACTCAGGCTCCAATCGGAGCGCATGCATCCAGAGCGAATCATTACTTAGCTGAGTGAGACCTGCAGTCCAGTGTATACTCATACTCGTACTCGGGTTGTTCGATTGCATGTTACCAAAGTTTGGCCCTTCTGCCTGGGTCTAAGTGGTATGCAATAGCACCTCTCTTGAGAGGTGTTTCGGCAATAATGCGAGTACGATATATCCTCCTTCAGCTCTTTAACTGCGGAAACTTAAGAAGGGAAAAAAAACAAGTTTTCGAGACTTGCACTTGAACTTGGCAGACGGATCCTTTTCCCCAAAACCTAGCCAACCATGATTATTCGACCCGATCTGATCCGATCGATGTTTGAGTTATTGCAGTTAACCATACTATACGAGTACCGGCCGGTGCTATGCTACTTTACTGTGGTCCGGCACCGGGGTTCTTCCTTCCTCTGGCGACGACTGGGCTAACAGCCTCCCGTGCAGCTCGTATTCGGCCACCATCCTGGCAGCCCTGCCGCCGGGATAGTTACTGGTGGAATTATCGCTATTGGTGACTAGGGAGTCCTGCTTGTTCGAAAAGTACCAGTATGATCCATCCAGAAATGTGGGGTATAGCCTTGGCAGACTTGGCGCCGGAGTGCAGACGGGTTTCAATTCCTCGAGTAAGCAGCAAGAACACAATGGTTCGTCGATCATCGAAATTCTGGGGAAAGAGGTAGTACCACATCGACAAGCTGAGATTATCATCTTGCAGGTACGGCCGAAACCCATCATTTGCATGAAAACTAAACAGCTTACCGGTGCCGGCACTCTTGTATCAACTGCCGAGGGTATAATATTTGGCTTCTCGAGTGCGGATGGTAGCTAACGCCTGGGAAGAACGAATAAAGGATAGCAATACGGTCGCTAGAAGAGATAATTCCCCTCGCTGGACCACCCCATACTCGTAGTCCGCCAGGTGCTGTGTCCAAGAGATCTCGTTAAGAAAACGACGGGATCTGGAAATTCGCTTTTCTTAATCGAAGATAGGTCAATTGCATTTGGAGGGTAGCTTCCTTTAACAGGGAATAACCCTCTTGGCTTTCCCAGCTGAGAGATATTTCACCGATTTCTTGGGCGCGCTGATGGACTCAGGGATAAGGACGAAGTTGGTTTGGGAAGCTGAACTATGCTGCTAAGGCCGCCAAGACCGCCCGGGACATATTCAGTGCTTCCAGTGGTTACTATGGGCTGGGCGACCTTGCCGCCGCCCTCGAGTGGACGGGAGTCGACTGCCAGCTAGGATTAGCCCATGCGCCAGGTGAAGCACCCACTGATACTACTCGTAAAGTGCGCGTCTACACGGCCATAAGAGGACGGAGACGATAATGAAGCGAAACAAAACAATATATTAACTACCGGTACGGGTGGCCCTTGTGTCATCTAATGGCCGTCCAGGAAGGCACTAAGGTTATCCACCCCCTCAAAAGGCGTGGCATTTCCCTTTCCTCCTTCGTCACCCTCACTCCGTCCTGAAAGGACTGGGCGACCAGGGCATTGGCTGCCGGTATATCCCGGATGCTTGTATCCGGATGCTTGTGAAATGGACAAGCACGATACCAGTGCTCGGGTGTGGGGTGAGCTAGCTGCAGATAACCTGAGTCTAGAAATGGCAATCAGTAACATTTCCTGGTCTCCTTTGAGTTCAGAAAGTGCATCCTTTATCCGTCTATACAAGTACCGTATAACCTGGAAAAAGTCGGATTGGAGCTAAAGCGAAACTAAGGCAACTGAACTAACAGGAGAGCTCGAAGAAGGCGAATTCGCTATAGTTTAAACATATGGGCTGCGGTGGTTGGACAGGTTCAAGAAAATCCTCACTAACGTCACTCCGAATTTTGCCAGATTATACGGTATCTCCTCCTGGGTGCTGCCCGTCCTACTGTATGTGCCTAAGCTCCAACAAGAGTCCTAGTAGCAGAAGGGTCACGTGTGTAGCCCGCCTCCTAAAGGAATTTCTAACCGTTCAGCTTGGAGTGAGATCGAGGGTGGGTTCACGACGATCGCCAACAGCTAATTCTAACACGATACCTCTAAATACAGTATCATAAGAAAAAAAGAAAAAAAGAAAAAAAGAACCCTCGGGGGTTCGGGAGATCTACTCCTCGGGCCGCAGTGGGCTTCTCTACCCTAAAGACTGGTGGCCTACGTCTTAATCGGCCTGTACTCTTCCATAAATATCAGCATTGGTTACCATCCCAATGAATTCACCAGAGATATAGACGTGTGTTTTGTTTAATGACTTGGGCTCTTGGGTTTCACTCATATTATTAGTTATAATCTGCATTTTCGTTACTAAGTTTTGAGGATGCTATTGCCCTAGAACCGGCAATTGTTTATAGGGTCCAGGGTAAGTTACACAAGAACATTGCGATCTGTAAAGTGCAAATTGTGTTCCTGCAGTACGGTATAGCCGCCCACAGCAATTCTGTAGTCGCTCCAGTCGAGGAAGTTGAGAAATAGTAAAATCCTGTTGCTGGCTGATTTACAAGTACAGTACATCCCATACACCATACACTGGTAGTGCTGTGCATAAAACACCCTTAAAAACTACTGTCTCCAGCAGTCTAGAGAGAAATATCTAAAATACCAATGCCCCAGTATGCCCTTTATGATACGAGGCTGAGGCTAGCAACCGATAATAGTATTGTGTAGTATATTAAATACCCCTGACTTACCTGCATTTTAAACCTTTTCTTATTAGTAAGCTTATTCGTCCTATATACAGTGGCAGTTATTCATAAAAAACTTAAAATGCAGGGACAAAACTGGGGAGTGTGGCTAAAGGGGCTTCTAGGGGAGCTGAGGCTAGACCAAAGTTTCACTTGTATGATAGCTTACTAGCACTATAAAGAATGGTTTTTAAGGAATTAGCCTAGTCCAACGCAGTTCATAATTGACAAGTTTGCAAGATCATGGTAGGTCAAACATTCATTCTTTTATTTTATTTTCAATAAATTTCGGGGGGGTGGGCTCAGTACCAGATATTGTGAATTGACTTAGGTTCTTGATCTAGATGCAACCACTACAGTTATATATTATTATGGCTAGCAGAAACTAAAACCCCACTAGATGCGGGTTGAACCGAAACCATGAGTAACTTAAGTGTGTGGTTTGATCTGGAAATTGAATCCATGGCCCAGATGTCTGATAGGGCCCCTGCTGTCTATATCCGCCCGCTCTTTGATCCCGGCCACCTATAGGTCTCATACAGGCTCCTATTGTCAAAGCGCTAAGGGGTTTTGTCGCAGTTGCCCATAGGTTTAACAGAGGGTCCCACCCCAAAATCATGGCTCAGCCGCGTAGGGTTCGGGTACCGGTAGCAGGGAGAAGCCAATAAGCTACGATCAGGAGGGGCATTTCGTTTTTTGTGTCTCTTATACATGGCTCAGCTCTATGCGGACTCTACTTGTTCCCCATTTGCTCCCCTACTTCTCCCATAGCTCATTATTAGCACTTTGTATCCATATTTGCCTAATCGGTTGTTGCCATTCTTCTACTAAGTGGGTGATAATCCAAAGTGCCTCTAAGTAGCAAGTTGAATACAACACCTCTCTGATCAATCAACTTTAGGGTATCGGCAGTTGAAATCGTATGGATAGCATTTGCTTCGCTACTTTGTTATTTACCTAGAGCCAGAGCATAGCTCCGGCGTTCTGTCACCTATCCAAACTACCACTTATCACCCCTCCCCTGGCCGCTTCTTAACCCTACTCAGGTAGTCTGCTGAGCTTCGACACCTTTAGGTAGACTCCAGTACAGAACAATACTATTAGGAAAGTGATAATATTCGTAGCGATTTACACGCAATCGTGAACACTATAGTACACAATTACGAGCCCGGAAAAGGTCGTGTATTCTTAGCTATAAAGTGCTAGGGGGTTTCCCTCAGTTAGATAGCGAACATCTTCCTGACGCCGAGCCGCTCCTATGGCCAGTGTTCCCAACGGTCCAGTCTGTCCGTCATGGAAGTAGGACCGGACGGGCTATGGGCCATAGTCTGTCATTTTTTGAGCGAGCGGACGCCCTACGCCTGGTGGCCGAAGATATAGATGGGAGGTGGGCCAGGCACCCCCGTGCCCGCCCACTCCGTCCTTTATATTATGCGACTAAAAAATACTTCTTATGGTGGCACACCACTTTAGTTATAATATTTAACATGGGCGCCCTCTATCGACGGGTGCTTCATCGCCCTAGAGAGTTGGGAATATGGTTACTGGCCAGTAACGCTCCCTTGGATTGTGGAATACACCTAAACTTATTACTAATAGAGGAAGCAGATAAAACTCGAAGATCCATTCCCAAGGAAAAGGTGTATCCCATATTAGGCTCCTATATTCCTACCCGTATCATTCATTCCATTTGTTTGACCAGATTTCGGAATATAGAAATGGGCAGAGGAGAAATCATGAAACATCACTCATCCCATCCCCTGCTATTCCTAGGGAGATGCTTACACTTGTAGGCAGCAGTACACGTGTGCGCCCACGGGACACGCAAGCGTTGAAAGTTTTTCCCCCATAAAATATCCTTCCTTCCTGTCCCTACCCCTCTCTCTTTCCATTACTTCCCCCGAGCCACCTTACAACCCCTTAACCGCTTCAATACAAATTACTCTCCTTCACTTGAACCACTTCACTCGGTGGGATCTCTCGATACAATTATTACCTCTATTCCCAACACCTCTACTCCCAACACCCCCTCGCTGTCCCGTACCCCCCCGCCCGCTCCTTGGCATGGCCTGTAGTCCTACCCCTATCCGGGAAAAGCACTGTCTCACCCTATGGGCCCACCGCCCGAGCTAGAGACAGACGTCCTGGAATTCCGCTGCCTGGATAGACTGCTAGAAGCGTCTCGGTCCAGTCCAGGTCTCCTAGTAGTCCCCCGCCGGGCCCCGTGGAGCCCTCCGACGGTTGGGAGCACTGCTTAGGATCTACCATAATTCACTTGCTCGAACCCAGCATGGGCCGTACCAGTGTATGTCCCTACGAGTCTTCCTCTTTGCCTTCCACTTCTCGTCAGGCTCACTACCCCTATAGCTCTAGATTAGGGCAATTAATGAAAAATGGTGTGGGTTTAGGGCTCCCCTGCTCTAATCTACGACTCGCACATTAAACAACCAGTACCGTAAGAACTCGAATAACCGGACCATGTGCTAGGACGTTGGAGTTGCATCCCTTAGTATGGTCTGGTGTTTTTTTCCTTTTCCCTCTGTCTCGGGGGGCAGATTTTTGGTGTTTTTCGCCCCTTTTCCAGAGGAGGAAATTTCGCACTGCACAGCACACGGTCCGATCATTCCTACGGTACCTGCATAGGCCTACCTCGTCTTGTTCTGCCTTTCGACTCTTGGGGATAGTAGATAACAGACCTTACCCTCACTAACGGGCCGCTTTGATGAACTCCCCGGTCAGACATAGGCATCGCTATGGTCTCCGCTACTTAGATATCACACATCGCAGCCTCGAACACGGCATGGGTGATGGCAGAAAAATAAACGCTTACACTCTCCTCATCCTGAATGCCATTGCTGGTACACCCGTCCCTCAGGGGAGACTGTAGGCTGTTGCAGTCGCTTTGTAGTTGCGCTTCTAGACTAGCGTTCTCGACGGTTAGGGTCCTATGGGGCGGGCTTGGGGGCGGAATGAGTGATGCTTCATGATCTCGGCTCTTCCTCTCATTTTCAGAAAACTGGTCAAACAAGTGGAATGAATGAACCGGGTAGAAATCTCGAGGTTTAATTACTAGGTACTCCTTCTACTCCTGAATACGAAGCCCTTATTCCCTCTTGCTTCCATCCACCTTTCTTCCTCTTATCGGTAAACAACCTGATACTAATACTTGTTATGTCCTCGCGTTCTTTAGGTCGGACGATTTGTGCTCTTAGTCAGGCTACTTTTAACTACGAGTGTCACCTACCATCTGCTTGCCTAGTAGCAAAGAAGCACTTGAAAGCACTTAGCCTGCTGGCCCTGTTGCTTGTCAATGAGGGCACTTCCGATGTTGCTGCGGTATCCCTCGGTATGGCCAAAGGTGATCGGATTACGATACCCCATCCTACTCTAAAAATTGTGGCTGTGCACCTAGTGGGACAACCCACACCCTCAACCTTTCGGCAACTGTGACAAACCCTCGCACTGCTACCACCAAATGTGTTCACTTGCTCCACTTACAAAAGACGTCAAGGAGATCGCCGCACGGCTGTGTGCTATTTGCAGGCAATATGACAGTGGGCGATCTTAGGGCTTTATATTCTGCCTCTGTTGGTGACAATTTTAGGGCTTTTCACAATCCCAACAGCGTTATTGGGCTAGTGACTATCCCCAACTCTCTAGGATGGCGAGGCACCTATTGGGAGGGGCGGGGTATGGGGAGCCCAAGTTAAGTGGGTTGCAATCAGAGCCTACATTCCGAGTGCTAGGTAAATACGGTAGTGTGCCATAGTGAGAAGTACACTTTAGTTACATAATATGATAAAGGACAGCTAAGAGCGTGAGGGGCTGAGCCTAATTGCGGGGTTTACCGCACTGTACGGGACGCTCGGTCCACAGTCAATCTAGGCTTTCCGCTGTCGGGTGTAGAGCGTCCGCTCACTCCAAAAATGCGGGACTATTGCCCATTGCTGGTTCCGTCTTACTTCCAAGGCGGATGGCATGGATTGTTGGGGGGGCTGTCTCAGACACGGGAGGTTCATCTTGCAACTACGGGGAACTAAATCGTTGGGGATGACCAGGTCGAGCATCTCGTTAAGGGATGGGGGGTTGAAAGCCATATCGGAAGAGTACGCAAATGTCGAGATTACGGGGAGGAGTTTCTATAAATGCCTCCGAATGTGGGCCACTAAGTAAGAGTGGAAATCAAGAAACATATCAGTAGTTCTTGGGAAAATTCATGAAGCGGGTTGAGAAGTGGTAGAGTGAGATTAGGGTTTTAATAGAGGAGCTGTGCAAACACCGAAGGGGCACCGACCTGCAAGCATGACGCGAGACTGTGGGGAGCTGTGATTGGGCCCAGTGGATTATTACAATTGCTCGATGTGCTCTGGAATACGGTAATGAGCAAAGCCCACTCATGGATAGTGAGCATGAAGCAATATAATAATATGAGAGAAGCACCCAGACCAACGACGGCGCAAGGCCTGCACAGGCGGATACAAGCGAGTCAGATAGTGAGGGTTTGGCCGAGTAGTTAAAGGGTATGGCCCTTTTTCTTCCAATTGAATTTTATTCTCTTCAACACAATAACTCAAATTCCGTACTATGATATGATAGATCACAATCTGAATGGCCCCTTCCAACTTGGCAGTGCTCTTAAGAAGCCTACTCCCCCGGCTCACCATATCGGATGTCTAGTCAATTCTGCCAAATCTCCCTAATTCCGATCTGCCCTGCAATACAGCAAGTTTCGGCTGCCCCAAGGCTGGTTCGTCGTATGAAATCACACTGCAAGACTATTGGAGGCCCATACTGGAAGCTGTGTGTGTGTTGAGCGCAGGGATTCCCAGGAGAAGGAAGCAGAGTTGTTTTTGGGAAGGTTTCTGTCAAGGAAATACAAATGCCCGATCCACCCTGAATGTTAGAACTAGTGCTTAGAGAGCCGGGAGAATAGTTGGTGGAATAATGCCCCTGCATTTAACTACATCAAAACTTAGCTACAGTGCTTACCGGTTCTGGGTAGAATCTTTCGATGGGCTAGGAAAACGATAGAATCGTCGCAGTGCCAAGATGGCCCTTGTTCTTCTCCCATTTTACGCATGTAGAATAGGTTTGGTGTTGTCTAGTCGTAGGCAAGACAACGATGGCAGGCTCCAGCTACTTGTACGAGGGGTTTTGGAAGCGCTTGATAAGCATTCTCACAAAAGAGGAGGGGTTTGCCCGTGATTAAATGAAGAGTGTGCTTTTGCTGCAGTTTTTTCTTTCCTTCCGTGATCGAACCCATAAAGACCCGTTCCAGTATTGCACTGAAAAGTCGCATCGGAAATGTACTTGCCCGGGGGGCGCCAACAGAAAGAGAGGGGACACTGTAGGGGCTTGTGGTAAGAGCGTCTTCTGAGCACTGGTGGTAGTGTGCGCTAGCGGGCGACAAGGAAGATAGGATCATACTTTGGATAGCTGTGTTGCATCGCCGCCAATGGTGGACCCACAGCCCCAGCAGTTATCATCCTAAGGTACTGTAATATTACTGTTCAGCGAGGTCGGAGTTCCTTAAGTGCTTGTTTTCCAGTTCCCAAGAGCGACGCTATTGTACGACATCAACAGGATATGGAAAGGTAACGGCTTAAGCAACGTCCTGTCCCGTTTTCGCCAACTTGAACTAATTTAGCCGTTTTATCTTTACTTCTGCTAGTTGAATATACCTTTGTTGATGGTATGTTTTACAGAACATATCTTGAGAATTAGCTTTAGGCACCTCATCCATCCCGTTATTACTCCTCGTGCTTGTGCTTTGTGCTTAGAATCTTGTCTGTTTCCTATCCATTCTGTTTCAACAAGTTGGAAGAGATTTTTGCTCACTATCGTCCGAAAGAGAACTACCAAAGGCCCGTAGATAAAGCCAACCACCACATCGCAATCTCTCCGCAATTTCCCGCCTCAAGTGCAAATAAGATATCTCCATAGCACTATTGGCCCAAAATTAGACCAGGTGTTAATTTGAGGCAAAGCAAGAGGTTCCCGATTCACCCTCGAAGGCGGGATTTTTGGATCCGGGTCGTTATATAGGAGTCACTGGAGCGCCCCCACATCCACCCTCGTACCAATATAAAAATAACTTCCCTAGTGTCACAGTGTGTCACCCGTGCGGTTTCCTCTAGGACATTAACTTACTGGACTCTTGAGGGTAGACTATAATATTATAGAAAGTCGAAGACAGCAGCGCCCCGAGCGAGATCTCCATAACCGGTAAAACATTACCCGACGTATCCTCTTGTTATGGGTATATACCAGGGGAGCAGCATCCGAACGTTGAAGCACCAATCTACTGCAGCATGAGCGCTTGGATGAGTACAGATAATTAACCATAATATATTTCCCTGAACCCTGCGTTCGGTTACTTCCTTCTCACCTGTTACTCGTACCCACCTGGTACCTGCACAGTACTTGCACAGTACTGTGCACTTGTCAATGCAGTGCGCCAGTACCGTATGCGCATGTGATGGGAGCTTTTGACTACCCACCCGAGATAGCGGTACGAGGTGTGCTCCTACATGACCACCCCATCCCGTCGCTAAACCAAGCTCTTTTTTTTTTTTTTTTTGCTCATGTTGCTGTCGTGCTACCATGGTATTCTTCCGAACATTCTACCGAACACGAGTGGGGGGCCACACCGTTGGACAGCAGCGACAAATGTTTATGGTTTCACCCGGGCCCCCATACTCACCGTTGGGGTCTCCTTCCTCATTCGCTGGCGGAATAGGCAATAGTTTAAATATTATTGCTGAGGTTTTCTTAAAAGAAAGAAGTATAACTGGCTGGCTAGCTAGCTAGTGTGATACAGTACTTGCCAATCGCTAGGGACGGCACGGGTACCGGTATTATTAGTGAGGTCACTGCGATGCGATAAGGGATTATTAGTAAATGGGGAAATCGTAAAATACAATATAAAAATAAAAATAAAAAACAGTTAAGTTACTAGTAATCCATGAGAGCACTCTAGTTCTTGTTGATCTAACCCCTAGCAAAAAATGAGAAGGCTGCGCAGACACTAAGTCCAAGCCCGATACAAAATGGAATGACCTCGAAGCAATACAAAATAGCTATGCCCCGGGCTAAGGACGCTGGTGTTGCCTATCCTAGTAAGGTCTATTATATATTTTTCCTTAATTGTCTTAACGGTGGGCTGGAAGTCAGTTCCCTCGGAGCGATCCTCCCCCTTTTTCCAAAAAGGAGGATTCTGGAAGTCCTGGCATGAACTTCAATTATTCCAGCTCTTACAATACCCTGGCACCAACTTCCCCGCAATGTCAGCGAAAGCCGCTTGCTGTTGGCTAAAACACCGATGTATGGGCCATCTATGGCTAAGTTTATGGGGGACTTTCAAGTCAAGGATATGAGTATCTAGAGAAAAGTACATCACGCTATGGCAGGAATTGGATTTGACAAGCCTTTAGTAGATGTAAACGCCAAAATGAATTAATCTGCACAACGGTAGTATCATAATATTATGAAGATTCGTGATATTTTAACATTACGATAGCCTAACCAACCCCAAACCCCAAGGGGGGAAAAAAATAGAATCATTATGAAGACTTAGGATGCATGTGCGCCCCAGGCGGGTAGCTGCACGCACCATTTTCGACATCCTGTGAGGCGCCGGGAAAAACCTCTTTCATCTGCGACGTCGGCATCTCGTTTGGAACAGTGTTCCCCCCAAACTGGGGCAGCGCGGAGGTACTTGATGCCTCCGCACGTGTTTCCCTTTGCCTGTTGACATGCTGTCCCATAGTGTTAGCCCCCGGGCCCGGCAGAAACTGTGAAAGCAAGCGCTACCTTATACTTGATAGTTTCAACCCCGAGTTCGTCTACTGTCCGCTCAACCTCGAGAGTAAACCCGATCTTAGGCCATATCTTCGCGAACCCGAACCAATAGATGAATCCTGCCGCAAGGACACCACAGCCCACGGTTGGGAAAACGTAGTATGGAATCGATCCCGTTAAGAGCGATCCCTTTCCATACTTGTTTGGTATGAACGGAGCAACCAGCAAGAAGGCGCAAGCAAAGCAGAATGTGAGTGTGAAAGGCCACCAGACATGATAGCCTTTTTCTGATTCTACTGCCCATATTTTCGACTGCGAAGGCGAATATTGAAGGTAAAGAAGCCCACATCCAATAAATACTACACTCCCATTAGAACCCTGATAAGATGTGTAGGGACAAAGGGGATATACAAGACACCCAAGTCTGAGAATAAGTGTAAACCCAGATAAAGAACTGGTATCCTTCTTCAGAGCTAGGTCTACTTATAATAACGACGGAGAAAATCCAGTGGAGTAGCAATGCGGCACCCGGGGTACCAAATGGTTTATCGCTAGCCCAGAAACGAGACCAGGGAAGCACACCCTCTTTCCCAAGCTCCTGCTTGACTGCATAAAGGAGTCAGTATCCCAACAAAACATCGCCACCAAGGGCGCTTACCGCGGGAATTGGCAAATGTAACCGCAAGTACATTTCCAAAGGCCGATGCAGAAATGCACAATGGGATGATCACAGTAACAAAAGCGTTTCCTCCAAAAACCTTTTTGAAATGTTAAGTTTCGGGCACTCAAGCTTGGGCAACGATCATCACTTACATCTCTGAAGAACACAGCTGCAATAGTAACTCCTGCTTTGCGCATCTCACGCTTTGGGAGAGCCGCAAACTGCCGACAGCATATCAGTAAACAAGAGTAGCCAGTCAAGACATCTAGGAGGACAAACGTAGGCGACGTTGGCCAATATGTAAAGGACCGCTACACTAATCGTAGCGATGGGGGCTGATACCCGTAAAGTTTTCGCAGGGCGGCGGATCTCACCGAGAACCTAGAAACCATGGTTAGTGCATGCAGCAAGCCTCCCCGGTGGATATTTTACATAGTTTGCGCTTTCCCAACCTCTATGTACTTGCTGGTTAGTCCGTGGGTCTTGGTGATTGGGGCTGTGAACCAACATACCGATAACTAGAGTGCGAAAAGCGGCCAGCCATTAGCTTCCTATAGCTCGTATATAATAGCGATAGGTAATGCCGCGGGGGTTACCTGAAGTTTACCTACCAAACCGCGGAGTTAGCCCCACCTAATCCCCTCGCAAAAATCTCCAGTGGTAGAACTTACTGCCAATAATGCTGCTGCCCAGTTTCCAGGCGTGTGAGCTGCTGAGTCATCTCTTTTCCATGCGCCATAAAAGTTTTCACTTTCCGGGTTATTAAGTCCTATCCCCGCACCAGCTGCTATGCCCCCTATGATAACCAACACAAGGAGTGATATCTTCAGCACAGCAAATGCCGTCATCAAGTACTTTCCACCAAACTTCGGCCAGTAAAAGTGTATTAAGCAGTTCAAGGTCAACACACCAATCGCAAGCCCTTTTGTGAGCCCATCGGGCGGGAGATTAATCTGTGCATCCGGGTGAGACTGATGATCGACGGAGTATCGGGCCGGTTCGATGGCACGAAGAAAATAGACTGCGCAAGAAATAGCATTTCCCGCCAGGTTCCCTAGCAGCACAAACTGCACCGCATATACACAGGTAGCAATATACCTGGGTTTCTTGTAGATTCGCTCGAGCTACAACAAGGTAGTGATGTTATGTCAGCTATGGATAAAGAGAAGCAGTGCGGGTTTGACACTAGGAAGAGCAATTTGAGAAGGAGGTATTACATAGACTTTTTCACCCCCTGAACGAGGTAAGACCGTTCCTAGAAGCGCGGGCATTATCAGTACAAATGGTGTCGTAGAACTTTATTCTACATGGTACAGTCTTTCATCAGGGCTCGACGAATATCACGAACAGGAGCATTCGGCCAGTAAAAAATCGAGTAGGGTAACAAAAAATGTCTGCTAATCCCTGTTCGTCACCCGCTAATATTCGTCGGGACCTGATGAAAGACTGCACAGTACGTGTACATGGCGGCTAATTCGCATGTTACACACCAAGTTCAAGTAAAACAGCCAGCCTAGACACAATCAGTCAGCCGAGCCAGATGTTCTGTGATTGCCAAGAAGTTACTCACCCGCAATATGCAAAAACGGCGCCGAGGCACCATAGCAGCAAAGTTCCCGCAGGCGTGCCAGTCGCGAAAAATATAGTCGAAGGTGTGCAAAATATGCCTGTGCCTATCATGCGATTGGCAATTAAGGCTGTAAGGGATGTCAGAAGTTGACTACAAGTGAGCCACATGTTCCTGGCATGTAGAACCTGATCAAAACTTTGTATGGCAAATTGTCTGTGCGTGTCTGAGCGCCCATACTAAATTCGGATCCAAATGTTCAAGTTCTTCATGCCGGGAACGAGTAGTTTTAGAGTTCCTACCGGCTGTGCTCCAATAGCCCAGTTTGCGTTCTGTATTCTCGTAATTAGCTTTCGCTTCTAAAACCTTACATCAAGGCGGCATCGCGTCCACTGTATACGCACCCTCCGGAATCGCGAAGATTTGGATATCGTATACTGAAGGGTCATCAACCCCTGTCGCACCGAAAGTGGGGAACGCCGTCTCAAAATCTCCGAAAGCTTGTCCGGCGGGAGCACAGCTCGACAAGTCATCGCCATCGGCAGAAGATATCTCCACGCTACTCTGATCTTTGGGCTCAAGGTGTCCGGACATATCTGGATAATAAAATAAGGTAGTTGGGCCAGGAAAAGAAGTGAGACGATGTCGGGTAGTGATTATTCTACCACCGTACTGTACTCGCACCGGACTCTGCTATCTCTGAGAAGATATAAAGAGAAGTATTCTCTAACAGCCTGAACGCAATCCGCCGACAGGCCCTAGTGGGATTATATCGACTCCTCCGCCAATAGCCATGGCAATGCCGAGCCAGCACTACAGCCCTGTATTTTTTACGCAGGAGGCGATTATCTCTCACTCCGCCTCAATCTGCCTTGTCGTGGGCAAACGATGCGTAACATTAGGTACTTCTATCCTGCAGGAGGGGATGGAGGTGGGGGGTTGGGCTCCTATAGATTCCCAAGGCAAGTCCCGCTATTCAGCATCATAGATTGCAGGTAAACCGCGCTATCATATCGGGTAGCAAAAGATACGCACTAATTCCTAAGGCGGGGCCGATCCTGGTACCGGGGCTTGTACCGGTACTCGAGTACTCGGGCACAAGTGCAGTATGATATGACAGGAGCTGAATGGAACCATGAGTGAGAAAAACAAAGGAGCCCTTAAGAGGAACAAAAGCAAAATAAAAAAGGCGCCCAAAAGGGATCGAACCTATTTGATTTCCAATTGTTATTACCATATCCCTTTTGTCAATGGCTGTGCTGTGCCCAAAAGATTCCAATGGCGGAACACTCCAATACTCGAGCATACCCCTGTTCATATACTCGAGTACACAGTTCGCTGCTGATTGGTCGGATCTCAGTAATCTTGGCCTGCGAGCCAATCAATCGGGACTGTGGATTTGGACGGGGCGTGTACTGTATTTGAGTATTCCTCGATCGTCTGTTCTTTAAGAAAATAACAAGATCTAGAAAGCATTCTCTCTTAGGTAGTAGTAAGCCAGGTATCAAAAAAAGAGGAAACCTGAGGCATAGATTGGCTTGCTGTGTCCTGATCACTCAGTAGCTTGCCTCTCAAATGCCTACAGAAACCCACAGCGAGGCGAGGACACGGTGGGGCGAGAACGCCCATAGAATTATTATGGAACAGGGACTATTCGTATAGGCATTCTCGTCATGCATTGGGCTCACTCTGCCGTGAAATACTGTAAGGCTTCTTGAGAAGTGATGGACTTCGTTGCTTTTTGGTCGTTGTTGTTGGCGTATATTTGAGCAGGCTAGTTGTACAAATACTTGTACCGTATCGCACAGTACTGGTACCGGTAAGTTAATAGCTGCCACCGTAATATATTACCCATATATGCGAGCTCTGGAGTGCGGCACGTGTTCAGTACAAGCACCGTATGTCGTACTGCCATTCAGAAGGTTTAAATTCGACACCTTGCTTGCGCCTACGCTATCATGGCGGCTCTTCTTCCGCTTCACACAAGCAAAAGGAACAAAAACCGAGGCGGGGGTTGCACGCCGTCACACACACCGAAAACCAAGCGAGCTTTGCTGCAATGGAGGGATGACAAGGCGGATTTCACCCACCCTGTCCTGTCTCCGCATATCGGACCGTGGTATCCTCCCCCCCTCCTTTCTCACACTGTGCTCGTGCTACCGCTATCTATTTCTTGGCCCGAGTCCAGGTACGTACACGCGCCGCTGGCTGCCGTTCGCACATCTCATTAGTCACCCCCACATCTGGTATGGTACTCTACAGGCACAGTGGATAGAAGAGTCGCGAGCACTGCCCTTCTCCTTCCTCTTTTCCCTTACCCTCGACTCCCTTCCCTCGCCCCCAATCACACCCACTCCCCGCTCTCCTGGAAGGCGGGTTCCCACTCTTATCCCACATAGTCTTCTGCTCCCTCACTCCACTGTCGTTTGCGAAAGCTTTCAAGCTCCCTTTCACCCTCTGCCATCTCACCCGGCTACCCTCTGATACGAACAAGATCAGCCGAAAGGACATTGAATAAGGCAAGGTCTGTGCGGCCACCGAACACATGCAAGTTCCTCTCCTTGCCACACAATCCTAGTCCCAGAATCAAACCCATCCTACCTTCCAGCAATCTCACCAATCCTACACCCATCAACCGGGCGGCGCTCTCCTGTAAAAAAAAAAGGAAGATAATAGTTCACAACTTTTAGTGGGCCAACGGGGGCCTCACTTCCCGCCCCTTCTTTCAACGATACGGCTCAATCGGCCGGGAGCGATAAGGTACTAGTACACTGTTTGTGGTACCCCACATCACCACAGATCCCATCTTATTCTCCAGAACACGTTTTCGCCTGTTTACAGGGGGGGGGGGGGGGGGGGGGGGGGGGGGGGGGGGGGGGGGGGGGGGCGGGGGGGGGGGGGCCGGCGGCGAGCGACGCCAGGG
>Ga0307513_10000784_pt1 | contig 46099 bp, 54 predicted proteins | sample 15_EM_MG_FD_202174 | JGI IMG/M metagenome (GOLD analysis project Ga0307513, IMG submission 202174) | Populus trichocarpa ectomycorrhiza microbial communities from riparian zone in the Pacific Northwest, United States - 15_EM | ecosystem: Host-associated > Plants > Roots > Unclassified | place...
ATTGATCACGCGCTCTGCAGTTCACGTGCGGAACATATGTCCTGTGTATCACCACTCACCACGTCTTGGGTGATCTGTCCTCGACGATGGACTTTACGTACGCTTATGCCCGCCGTTTCGCGAACAAACCATTCCTGTCAACTGTTCCGAAAATTTGGTCACGCGAACCCCTAAACTACTTTGGTACCCCCTCTGACCCCGTGGACGCTCTCCCGCTCCTGACTACAATCCCCGGCATCACGATCCTCCCTCTAAACGAACCTCCCCCTCCCTTCCCTCTCCCAGAACCAGCTGATCTCGTCCAAGTCTACACAACAACTCATAGACTCACCCAAATAAAAAACACGATCAATTCTTCCGCGTCCTCACCCGCCGTCACCACTTTCCAAGTCCTCACCGCCCTCCTGTGGCAAGCTACGGTCCGCGTTGGGCTTTCTCACCTGCCAGAAGACGAGATGATCAATCTCGGTTTGGCTGTCAACGGTCGAGAACGCGCGCCAACCCGCGCTATGGCCAACGATCACTACTACGGCAACTTTAACCCCGCTGTATGCGTCTCCCTTCCGCGGGGACAGATCATCAATTCGGATGTGGCCTTCATTGCCACCGCAGTCAAGAAGGCGCTCAAGGTGCAACTGGATCCCCAGTTCATCGCCAGGAAGGTCAAGACTCTCGAGAGCCTAGATTGCAGACGATTCCTGCCCGACACCCGATGCCAGTTCACCTGTTGGCCAAAGGATCTGATGATCGGCGAGGACCTCAATTTCGGGTTCAAGTTCATCGCCGACGACGAGGACGACGACGCTCCTTTCGCCCCTCCTCTCAAGGGGAAGCCAAAGGTTCTGGTTTCCGCTGGCGACGACATCCCATTCCCGATCGGAACGATGCAGTCCATGATGCTTAACGAAGAAGTCTACAAGATCCTCATCGCCGCACCGAGAGGGATGAGGGACGTGATGTTGGAGGAAGTCCAGGCTTGGAGCATCGAGAAGCCGGAAGTTATCTTGACCGTCCCGCAGAACCTTCCCCCCTCAGAGTCTCAAGCGAGGTTATAGAATGGATTTAACGACAGACGAACTTTCTTTCCTTTTTTTTCCCGCCCTTTCCACTCATCAACGTCATCGCAAACTTGGCGCTCACCCGTGCACCATCACCTTCACCTCTTCTTCGCCTTCCGTCTGTATATATTTACCCTTATCCTCCATGACGATTTCCTTCGAACGTCACTTACGAACGCCTTTCACGTCTGCAGTTGGGTGTTCAATGCTCAACGCTTTTGTGCAATCACGAGTTCATCCATCGGTACTTCAGTAGTTATACGCCTCGTTATACTGTCTTGTCCCCCATGTTGTATGTTTTATGTATATACAGTACCCAAACACGACATGCTCTTGCGTTTTGAACATCTGGACTGCGGCGGACGTGGGATTCCAAAAATAGGTCAGGGCCGATCCGGCCATCCGGTCGCCTTCATGCGTAAGCAACGCTAGAATCTTGCGAAATCCGAGAGCAACCCCACTCGCCGATTTCAAGGGTTTCCCGCTCGCCTTTCCCGTGGAAGTACTGGTTCAAGCTCCAGTATTTGAGATATCTGATTGCCCGCAACCGGTATAGCGAGTAGTAAGAGATATAAAGGGGCAAGGCACGCTATTGGGATTGACCGGATTGACCCTCGGACGCATCAGGTAAAGTCGCGATCACTTATGAGCGCCAGGTTTCTTACCGAGTACTTTTTCATCTCCCACCTTTGGACGCCCATTTCACTTCCGCGAAATGAAAGCATTTGGGTTTTTTTGGACGTGGGACTTCCGTGCCATCTCCTGTCACGCTTTCTTCCAGCGTTTTTGAAAGAAGCGGTTATGTTGACATCATGACATGTTAATAATGCCTCGGGAGCGTCACTGTTGGAGGTTTGTCAATCGACTTCTCCCGTTAATGTTCGGGGCGCTGTGAGGAAAGAAAACGCGCTAGGTAAGGCGTTCGGGCTCTGCCGATGTGTGGGTTTTCCGCAGTCTCGTCGCTCGTTGTGTGTTGCCCGAAGATGCTCGGTGGGGTCTCATTGTTCTACATAAAGGTACCGTGCGCGGACTTGGGATGGAAATGAATATTGAATACCGGACCTCCGCGAAAAATTCCGTGATCCGGCATAATGAGCATCGGGAGCCTGTCACTGGCTGGGTTTTGCACTGGGTGGAGTCCGAGGAATGGTTTTCCTGTATAGGCCATTAAACGCCTCCGCGCTCGACGAGGTTCCCCGAGCAGGTCCATCTTGTTACTCTGTTCGCCACCGTTCGTCGATTATCGTCACGGAGGTAGGTCCTTCGGGGGTTCACTGTGCTCGATACCCATCGCACACTCCTTGCGTTTATGGCTCATTAACATTGATGTCCCTTCGATTACGTCCCCCACACGAATGCTTTTATTGACCGAAATCATTGCCGTATGGTCTGGGTTACCTCATCGATCTCCGTTACGGACAAACCATCTTCTCAAGCTCCTCACCATCGGGGAGTATCCTGATGCATATACCCGGAACTACTCTATCCAGAGAGTTCCATCAGGAAAGCGAGGCCTTGAAGCTTGAAGGACAGCTATTCCCCGCCTGTTTCCAATATTTTCGTAAGAAAAGGCAGAAACAGAACAAGCACGTATTTTTAGAAAGCTATATCGCGAATTCAGGAAAGTCGACACCCAAAAATGGTAACGAGGCATCAGATAGGCGTTGAAAGTGGGAAAAAGTTCATGTCAAAGAACATTCGATATTCATCTTCCCGGAGTCTGAAATAAAACACTTGATATCGGTTGATGGGGGGACAGTGATCGCCATGTGCATGCACTCGGAGGAGTTACCTACATGCAAGCTTCGTCTCAGCACGACAGCCTGCAATTCCTATACGGTTCTTCACCCAGTATATAACAGCTTCTCAGCGTAAGCATTCCGTATCGGAATATAACGAATCAAGCGGATATGGTGAATACGATGTGTAACGAGAGGTGGTTGGCTGGGAAAACCGAAGACGGTAGGAGACTGTGATTCCATCGACATTTATTGTCCGCAGCATACCGCACCCGTGTCGCGTACTGAGGTAGGTTTAGGTCCGGAACATCTACGGTGTAGAATGGTACTACTCATGGTAGTACGACTATTCTTGGTGCGCATAAACCGTCCTCACGGTCCGAGATTGGTGGTGTGTACGCTTGCGCAGTGGCAACTGGGGGCAGTGGGGTGCTTCTCCGTAAAAGAAATTTTGACTATATGCTGGAGTTTGAATCGGTTCTTCCGCTATGAAGGCGGGCGGGGACCCTTGAAATTGAGATGATGAAATACATGGGAGCTGCACTCATTCACTTTGGGTACTCCGAAATTTTATCGAGTATACCATACGGCCTGTAATGGAGGCACCGGGTGTTTATGGCGGTTGTCATTTTCGTTGAAGTGGTCAACAGCCCACCCACAACCAGCTCGGTGGAATATTAATTCACCACCTGTTATTCAAATCCTCCTCGTCTCTATGACGGTTTCTTTACTGTTTAGATGTCGAGTCGGACGTTCGGTGCTCGTTCTGTGATCTGTGTGGTCGCGACTTGTCAGTAGATATACGCCTTGCCGTGTTGGAGCATATCTCTTGGGCTCACCGACCTCAAAGAGACCCCCAGGGGGTTTCGACGCCCGTTCTCAGAGACAGTCAAGGCGGCACCAACTATGCTGTTCAGAGGTTCCCTCTGAGTCGGACACGAGGTATCCAGCGCCCTGTAACGGTATAGGCACTTGGCAAGTGATCCGTCGGGTTAGAGGTAATAGGACGCGATCCCAACCGCGTCGACTCTCCCTCAGGATGGTAGGAGTCCTCCGGGAGTGTGAGTGACGGCACGAGCGGGGCCCGAATCTCTAACATCGCCACGAGGTCGTTGGACGGAAACAGAACCGTGGTGAGCGAGTGTGTGGTTGAGCTGGGCTGAGCGCTATGTGGCGGCAGAGGGAGACGCGTGGTCCAGAACTGATCTCCGTTGGACGCCCGGCCCGGATCCGGCCCGGATCCGCTAGGGCTCGTCCCACCTTGCTCACGTTCGCTGCCAGAGTGGGATCTCAGCGTCGACGGTCATGCTCACCTCCACCACCAATCTCATCTCGTCTTTATCACACCAATTACGCGCAACCAAGAAAATACTACAAGATGTCCCTTTTGACACCTGGTACGTCTGGAGTTGTCGAATACGTCACGGTCCAAGGGCTGACGTCTGTTTTTCAAGTATTGCGATGACCGTCGACGAGGCTGAGGTTGGCCAAATAAATGGATCAGCCGTATGGGCGGTCACTCACGTCTCTCTTTTTAGCTCCACGTCCTCGAGCAGGACGCTTTCGAAATCCTCCGCCTGGTCCGGTCCTGGCGGAACAAGCTCACTTCGGTCCACCGCATCCCTCCCGAAGTCCTCGCTCTCATCCCAGACTTCTGGGATACGCACGACAGGGACAAAGATGTGATCGCGTTGACCCATGTATGCCAAGCTTGGAGAAGGATCTTCACGTCGCGTTCCTCTTTGTGGACCGATTTTGACTGTGTGGACGTGGACAAAACTCGTGTTTATTTCGAGCGCTCAAAATCTTCCCCCATCATCAACCTGTCGCTGGACAGGTACGAACATATATTCCCTGATGATCCCTTCCTCGAAGTAATTCCTCACGTTTTCTACCGGCTCAAATTACTATCCATCAAGGGAACCCCGGAAAATATCCAAGACATCACCGCCCACCTGTCTCCCCCCGCTCCTCATCTCAAGCATCTGTCGATAGACGGCGGCTGTAAATTCTACCCAGATCGCAACCCCGTGAACATAGACGCGCTCTTCAACAGAGACCTCTCTTCGTTGCGCGAGCTTCATCTGCAGTCCATCCGCACAGAGTTACCTTGGCGGAACATGAGCAACCTCATATCATTCACCCTGGGCCACACATTTTTGGGAGAGGTCTCCATCAAACAGCTTATTGACTTCTTTAAGGGTGCCCCTCGCCTTCGGAACGTCGAACTCACTTCTGCAACCCCGACCTCCGGTGCTGAAGGTTGCCGATCGGTATCATTGGCGTGTCTGAAGAGGATGGCCATATATGAGGGCAGACCTCCTTCCCTCTTACTCGACCACCTGGTGATCCCGGTTGGAGCGAAGTTATTACTCCATGGTGACCCCGACGGGTTCCTGATCGGGAGCTACCTTCCCAGCTCCCTCGGTAACCTCGAAAACCTCTCCAACTTCACCGAAATCCTCTTGCATGTTAAGCATTACAACTCGCACATACGATTCAGCGGACCGAACGGGAAAGTCAGTATTTTCCCCCAAATTGCCCAAGTTGCCACCACCTGCTGGGCGCTTAGATCTCTCGCCGAGTTTGACACCTCAGGGACCAAACGGCTGGAAATCGTCAGGGGTAACCTCCCGCCCGTGGATTTCTACTACCGAGCACTTCTTCCCATGAAAGACCTTCGTACCCTCACGCTTTCTCGATGCGTAAATCCATACATCTTTATCGGCGCCTTGCACCCCGACACCAGTTCCTCGCGGGCCTTGGTCTGTCCAGAATTGGAGGAGCTCGTGCTTCGTATCGACAGAGAGCCATTTTGCATCGATGATGTCATAATAATGGCGGCAGCAAGAGCGTCGAGAGGGGCAAAGCTCAAGTCCGTCAGGATCGCCAGCCAGAATGGCTTTTCGCGGGCTGATGTGCTGGAGCTTAAGAAGCACGTTTTGCATGTGGAATGCGGCCCTGAGGTTTATGTGGCAAGTGATGGGAGTGATAGCAGTGATGAGGATGATTGAGGAAAGGGATGGTGATTTTGTGATGCGTCCTCTGGTGAGTAGGTTTGGGTTGCTCTTGGATGTCATCTCTCAAATTCCCGCGTCCGGTCATCCGAACAGCTGGGCCTCCCGTCCCTAGGTTCTAGGACTGCGGGTGGTTATCGCAGTGGTTGTCCGTCTCATTGGCGTCTGTATGGTATGTTCTGCATCCTTGTGTGTATTCATGGTCGCGTGGTTTCAGTTGCTCCTTCGAACTTGACTTCTCCATGACACAACACGTTTTTCACCACCCAAAGTGTATCAGTAGTTGTATGGATACCACACTCTCAGCGTATTGGGGTGGGTTCCAGTCCGGATCGCCTACGGCATAGAATGACACCCATTGTACGGTTCATCTTGGTGTACATAAACCATTTACATGGTCCGGTACTGATAGTGTATACGCTTTCGTAGCGGTAAACTCTTTGGGTGCTTCAGAATTTCATTCATTGTACCGTACGGCCTAGCGGAGGCGCAGGGTGTTCACGACAGGTTGATCTTGACGTTTACCGTCGGGCGAACGTCGCATACGACAGCTGGTCGCGGTTGACCACTCGAGCTCGAGCATTGATGGGGACATCGTTTCTTCCCTGCTTGTCAGATTCAACTCGGCTATGCTCTTTCTTGCTTCTCGAGGCTTTTATCAACTTGGTGGCTACCCGCGAGGCACCAAATCAGCGCTGTACTCTGAGCTGGCTCAGCTCACGGCAACACTACCAACAAGGCGCGTCGCCCGAGCTACTATTCACAAGTCCCCCCCCCCCGGACCTTGGGCGAAATCTAGCCTAGCATAAGCAAACACGAGGAATTTAGGATTCTGTAACGGCACTTGGCAGGTGGACCATCGAGTTAGAGGTAATAGAACGCGACCTTAACCACGTCGACTCTCCCCCAGAATGGCACGCAAATGACTGCAGGCATCTCCGGGAATGTGGGTGACGTCACGAGCGGGGTTCGAATTCGCTGAGTGGGCAATTACCGGCCCGGGTTTGGTGGGATCTCAACATCAACGATTATGCCCACCTCCACCACAAATCTCATCTCATCTTTATCTCAACAATTGTGCGCAACCAAGAAAATCCTACAAGATGTGTCCTTTGAAACCTGGTGCGTCTGGGGCTGTCGAATACGTTATGATTCGAGGGCTGACGATTGAGTTTTTCAAGCATCGTGACGACCGTCGACGAGGCTGAGGTTGGCCAAATGAATGGGTCGGCCGTATGGGCGGTCACTCACGTTTCTCTCTCTAGCTCCACGTCCTCGAGCAGGACGCTTTCGAAATCCTCCGCCTGATCCGGTCCTGGAGGAACAAGCTCACTTTGGTCCACCACATCCCTCCCGAAGTCCTCGCTCTCATCCCAGACTTCTGGGATACGCACGACAGGGATGAAGATGTGATTGCGCTGACCCATGTATGTCAAGCTTGGAGAAAGATCTTCACGTCGCGTTCCTCTTTGTGGACCGATTTTGACTGTGTGGACGTGGACAAAACTCGTGTTTATTTCGAGCGCTCAAAATCTTCCCCCATCATCAACTTGTCGCTGGACATGGGCAGGCGTCTGCCTCCTGATGGTCCCTTCCTAGAAATTATTCCTCGCGTTTTCCACCGGCTCAATTCCCTGTTCATCCAGGGAGCGCCGGGACATTTACAAGGCATCACCGACCACCTATCTTCTCCCGCTCCCCGTCTCGAGTATCTGTCGATAAACTGCACCCACAAATTTGCGCCGGCGCGCAACACCGTGCTCACAGACGCACTCTTCAACGGGGATCTCTCTTCGTTGTGCGCGCTTAATCTGCGGTGCGTTCGTATAGAGTTACCCTGGCGGAACATGAACAACCTCACGTCGTTCAAGTTGGGTTGGACACTACCGAGAGGAGTCTCCGTCAAACAGCTTGTTGAATTCTTTGGAGGTGCTCCCCACCTCCGGAGAGTCGAACTCGCTTCTGCAACCCCGACTTCTGGTGCTGAAAATTGCCGATCAGTGTCATTGGCGCGTTTGAAGAGGATGAACATATATGAGAGTGGACCTTCTTCCCTCTTACTCGACCACCTGTTGATCCCGGTTGGAGTGAAGTTGACAATACGCGCCGACTTTCACGGTTCCCTGATCGAGGACTACCTTCCCGGGTCTCTCGATAATCTTGCAAATCTCTCCAACTTCACCGAAATCCTCTTGCATCATAGGGTTCATCACCCGTCCATGCGATTCAGTGGACCGAACGGGAAAGTCAGTATTGTTCCCAAATTTTCCCAAAATTCCCCGTTCGACACCACCTGCTGGATGCTTGAATCTCTCGCCGGGTTCGACACCTCGAAGACCCAGCGGCTGGAAATCGTCGGTGGTGACATTCCGTCCATGGATTTCCTTTACCAAGCACTTTTTCCCATGGAAGCTCTTCGCACCCTCACGTTTTCTCAAGTGGGCAGCCCGCACACCTTCATCGCCCCTTTGGACCCCACCAGGGGTTCGTCGGGGGTCTTAGTCTGTCCCAAATTGGAGGAGCTCGTGCTTCGTATCGACGGGCAGACGTTTGACATCATTTATGTTATAATAATGGCGGCAGCAAGGGCGTCGAGAGGGGCGAAACTCAAGTCCGTCAGGATCGCCAGCCAGAACGGCTTTTCGCGGGCTGATGTGCTGGAGCTCAAGAAGCATGTTTTGCATGTGGAATGCGGCCCTGAGGTTTATGTGGCGAGTGATGGGAGTGATAGCAGTGATGAGGATGATTGAGGAAAGGGATGGTGATTTTGTGATGCGTCCTCTGGTGAGTAGGTTTGGGTTGCTTTTGGACTTCAACTCTCAAATTCCCCCGTCCCTCGGTTGTACAATAGTTACCCGTCTCATTGATGTCTGTATGCTGTATTCTGCATCCTCATGCGTATTCATGGTCGCGTGCATTCAGTTGCTCCTTCGAACTTGCCCCCCATGACACGGCACGTTTTTTACCATCCCAAGTGTATCAGTAGTTGCAAGGAGACCACACCCCCAGCGTATTGAGTAGGTTTCAGTCCGGATTCCCTACGGCATAGAATGATACCCATTGTACAGTCCCTCTTGGTGTGCACAAACTATTCTCACGGTCCGGTGTAGGTGGTGTGCGCGCTTTCGTAGCGGTAAACCCTTTGGATGCTTCAGAATTTCATTCATTATACCATACGGCCCGACGGAGACACGGGGAATCCACGACGGTCACCTCGACCTTGACGTTGAGTGGTCACCGGTCACCGGTCACTAGTCACTGGTCAACCGTGACCAGCTCTGTCGTATGCGACGTTCGCTTGATGCCTCGCGAAATGCAGAGCTCGAGCATTGATGAAGACATCGCTTCTACTCTGCTTGTCAAATTCAACTCGGCTATGCTCTTCTCGAGGCTTTTATCAACTTGGTGGCTATCCGCGAGGCGCCCAGTCAGCGCCATCCGAGCTGAACTCTGAGTTGGGGCAACACTACCAACAAGACGCGTCGCCCGAGCTACTATTGGCGAAATCTAGCCTAGCCTAAGCCAACACGAGGAATTTAGGATTCTGTAACGGCACATGGTAAGTGGACCATCGAGTTAGAGGTAATAGAACGCGACCTTAATCGCGTCGACTCTCCCCCAAAATAGCACGCAAATGACCGCAGGGATCTCCGGGAATACGGGTGACGTCACGAGCGGAGTTCGAACTCGCTGAGTGGACGATTACCGGCCTGGGTTTGGTGTGATCTCAGCATCAACGATTATGCCCACCCCCACCACCAATCTCATCTCATCTTTATCTCACCAATTGCGCGCAGCCAAGAAAACCCTACAAGATGTGCCTTTTGACACCTGGTGCGTCTCGAGCTGTCCAATGTGTCACGGTCTGAAGGCTGATGTTTGAGTTTTTCAAGCATCGTGACGAACGCCGACGAGGCTGAGGTTGGGCAAATGAATGGATCGGCCATACGGGCAGTCGCTCATATTCCTCTCTTTAGCTCCACATCCTTGAGCAGGATGTTTTCGAAATCCTCCGCCTGATCCGGTCCTGGCGGAACAAGCTCGCCCCAATCCACTGTATCCCTCCCGAAGTCCTCGCTCTCATCCCAGACTTCTGGGACACGTACGACAGGGACGAAAACGTGATCGCGTTGACCCACGTATGCCAAGCTTGGAGAGAGATCTTCACGTCACGTTCCTCTTTATGGACCGATTTTGACTGTGTGGACGTCGACAAAACTCGTGTCTATTTCGAGCGCTCAATGTCCTCCCCCATCGTCAACTTGTCGTTGGACAGGGGCGCACGTATATTGCCTGACGATCCCTTCCTCGAGATTGTCCCTCGCGTTTTCCACCGGCTCAAATCCCTGTTCATCCAGGGAACGCCGGGAAATCTACAAGACATCACCACCCACCTACCTTCTCCCGCCCCCCGTCTCGAGTATCTGTCGATAGACTGCGGCCATAAATCTGAGCCGGCGCTCAACCCCGTGCTCACAAACGTACTCTTCAACGGGGACCTCTCTTCGTTGCGCACGCTTCACCTGCGGTGCGTTCGTACAGAGTTACCTTGGCGGAACATGAGCAACCTCACGTCGTTCAAGCTGGGTTGGACATTACCGGGAGAAGTCTCCGTCAAACAGCTTGTTGACTTCTTTGAAGGTGCTCCTCGCCTCCGGAGAATCGAACTCACTTCTGCAACCCCGACCTCCGGTGCTGAAAATTGCCGATCAGTGTCATTGGCGTGTTTGAAGAGGATGAACATACATGAGAGTGGACCTTCTTCCCTCTTACTCGACCACCTGTTGATCCCGATTGGAGCGAAGTTGACAATACGCGCTGACTTTAACGGTTCCCTGATCGAGGGCTACCTTCCCAGGTCTCTCGATAACCTCAGAAATCTCTCCAACTTCACCGAAATCCTCTTGCATCCTAAGGTCCATCGCCCGTTCATGCAATTCAGTGGACCAAACGGGAAAGTCAATATTGTTCCCCAAATTTCCCGAATTTCCCCGTTCGACGCCACCTGCTGGGTGCTTGAATCTCTCGCCAGATTTGACACCTCGCAGACCGAACGGCTGGAAATCGTCAGCGGTGACATTCCGTTCATGGATTTCCTTTACCGAGCACTTTTTCCCATGGAAGCTCTTCGCACCCTCACGCTTTCTCAATTGGACAGTCCACAGATCTTCATCGCCCCTTTGGACCCCAGCAGGGGCTCGTCGGGGGTCTTAGTCTGTCCAAAATTGGAGGTGCTTGTGCTTTGTATCGACAGAGGGATATTTAACACCAGTAATGTCATAAGAATGGCGGCAGCAAGAGAGTCGAGAGGGGCAAAACTCAAGTCCATCAGGATCGTTTGCCAGCGCGAGTTTTCGCAGGCCGATGTTCTGGAGCTCAAGAAACACGTTTTGCACGTGGAATGCGGCCCTGAGGTTGATGTAGCAAGCGATGAGAATGGTGGTAGTGATGAGGGAGATTGAGGAGAGGGGTCGGGATTCTGTGATGCATCCTCTGGTGAGTAGGTTCGGACCGCTTTCAAGTGTCGATTCTCAAATCCCCGCATCCGATTATCAGAGTAGCCGAACGGAGACCGTGCTTTCGGCGCTTTTGTTTGTTTGTGTTGTGGGGATCCTTGAGCGTTTGCGGCGGTCGGCGTTGGCTGGTCGCCGAAACGCCAACTTTGTGGTGTACGGTATTCGCCTGACGCTAATGAACACGGTTGATGACCGGTGACCTGCTAAATTCTTCAGATTTCTGGAAAGAGCCCTCCGTCGTCATTCCCAAACGCTTTTGTTCTTAGGCTGGGGCGTTGAATGCAATGGTATCCTAGCTGACGCACACCTTTGATTGTAGGACTGCGGGTGGTTGGAGATATCCGTTATGTTACCAAATATTTTCATTTTTCTCTATTGAAATCCATGATGCTCTTCGTATGTAACACTCTCGTTGGGATATGCTCTTGGTCAGGCGATTCGTTCGCGCGATCCTTTCCCTCTAAGATCTCGATGATCCTCCAACCAGAACCAAACGGGTACGGGTCATCCATCATTACTTCGAATCCTCCGCCCTATTGTTATGCTGTCTTGTCTCCCACGTTCTGTCTTACGCGCATACAGTGCCAAAACATGATGTGTTCTCGCGCTTTGAACATCTGGACCACGATGATGGTGCGCGTGAGCGGGATTCTGGAAGGTATCTGAGCGGTGAAACCGTCCGAGCGTCTTTGGTTCAAAGCAAACTTGGAGCACCCAACCGCAGTGCTTGGGCGAGCGGCTCTTTCATGTGCGGTTGTCGTGCTGGTATTATGTGGCGTGAAGAAAGGATCATCAGATGTGAGGGGCGGTAAATGTTAGAAACATTAGCATACATGCAACGGACATGGCTGTTCGCGGACCTCCCTAACGAATGCTTCGGTCCTGTGTAAGACTCGGACTTGGATGTTCCGCCTCAGCTTCTTGCGCGGGGTTGCACAGGATTGTATAGTTTGGCCAACAAACGCTTTTCACCGGGATTGAGGCTTCTTTTGGTTGGTCAATTAGTCGGCAAACGCGAGTTTCAGATCTGCACGCACCCAGGTTCCGGCCAGTATACAATTGCTTCTTCCGTTTTCTATCCTCAGTTAGTTCGGTCGCGTTGGGGGTCTTTGGAGGAAGAGCCTTCGCGTATTCGCTCTTCGGTGGCTGTGATGGGTTGACGGAGGGAGAACCGCCATCGTATTTCTTGGTGATAGTATTGGGCATGGTGGCGGTCTGTTGTAGGCAGGAACTGCCCGGTCACCTAGACGACAGCCGTTCAGAACGGAGGGAAGTCAGCCATGGCCAGCCAGACAGTGAAATCAACGGTGAGAGGGTGCAAGCGTGAGAAAAGCGGGGAGTAAACAAACAGTCCCGTTGTGGCACTCACGCATCCGCCTCAGGCGATCGGCTGGGCAAACCACTTGAAGATGGCAGGAGGCCGCAGTGGTTCTACCGACATTGTTGTCCGCAGTGTGCCGCACCCGCAGCGCGTATCAAGGTAGGGTCCAGTCCGGATGGCCTACGGCTCAGTAGAGCGGTCACTCATCGTACTTACGATCCATACTTGATGCAGGCTGTGTACGTTTTCGCAGTGGTGATCCCTTTGGGCGCTCCGGGATTTCGTTGGTTATGTTATACGGCCTAGCGGGGACCCGAGGTGTTTGCGGCGGTTGATGTTGACGTTGGGTGGAAACCGGTCACCCACAACCAGCAGCTCTACGTTCGTGCGACTCCCCCGCGAACCTTCGAGCTCGAGTATCGACGATGTCATTTCTTCCCCGCTTACTAGATTCAACTCAGCAATGTCATTTCCCGCTTCCCGAGGCTTTTGCCAACTTGGTGGCTGTACATACACCACGACCACATTGTCTTTCCAGTTATTCAAATCTTCCCCGTCTCCATGATGATTTCTTCCCCTCTCACTTCGAGCACTTTAGACGTCTGGAGTTGGATGCTCGGTATCGCTCGGTGCTTTATGTGATCACGACCTATCAGTAGACATACGGCTCGTAATGTTGGAACGTAGTTATACGCCCTCCCCGTATTGGTGTCACGAGCGGGGTTCGAATTCGCCGAGTGGACGATTACCGGCCCGGGTTTGGTGAGACCTCGGCGCAAACAATCATGTTCACCTCCACCACTGGTCTCCTCTCCTCTTTATCCCACCAGTTACGCGGAACCAAGAAGGCTCTGCAAGATGTGTCTTTTGACACCTGGTACGTCTGGAACTGTCGAATGCGGTCTCGGGAGGGCTGACGTTCGAGTCTTTCAAGTATCGCGATGACCGTCGACGAAGCTGAGGTTGGGCAAACGAATGGACAAGCCGTACAGACAGTCACTCACATTTCCCTCTTTAGCTCCGCTCTCTTGAGCAAGATGCTTTCGAGATCCTCCGCCTGACCCGGTCCTGGAGGAATAAGCTCGCCCCAATCCACCGCATCCCCCCTGAAGTCCTCGCTCTCGTTCCTGACTTCTGGAGTACGCGCGACATGGATAAAGACGTGATTGCATTGACCCACATATGCCGAGCTTGGAGAGAGATCTTCACATCACGCTCCTCTTTGTGGACAGATTTTGACTGTGCAGACGTGGACAAAACTCGTGTTTATTTCGAGCGCTCAAAATCTTCCCCTATCATCAACCTGTCGCTGGACAGGGGCGAACATATATTCCCCGACGATATCTTTCTCGAAATTGTTCCTCGCGCCCTCCACCGGCTCAAATCCCTGTCCATCCGGGGAACGCTGAAAAATCTACAAGACATCACCGCCCACCTATTTCTCCCTGCTCCCCATCTCGAACATCTGTCGATAGACGGCGGCTGTAAATCTGGGTCGGGGCGCAAACCTGTGCTCACAAACGCGCTCTTCAACGGGGATCTCTCTTCGTTGCGCACGCTTAATCTGCAGTACGTTCATACGGAATTACCTTGGCGGAACATGAGCAACCTCACGTCGTTCAAACTGGGTCGGATACCACCAGGAGGGGTCTCAGTCAAACAGCTTGTTGACTTCTTTGGAGGTGCTCCTCACCTTAGGAGAGTCGAACTCGCTTCTGTAACCCCGACCTCTGGTTCTGAAGGTTGCCGACCAGTGTCATTGGCGCGTTTGAAGAGGATGGACATCTATGAGAGTGGACATTCTTCCCTCTTGTTCGAATACCTGTTGATCCCGGTTGGGGCAAAGTTGGCAATACATGGTGACTCTCACGACTCCATGATCAAGGACTACCTTCCCGGATCTCTCGATAACCTCAGAAACCTCTCCAACTTCACCGAAGTCCACTTGTATGCTAGGCCCTACCGCCCGCGCATGCGATTCAGCGGACCGAACGGGAAAGTCAGTATTATTCCCCATACTCCCACCACCTGGTGGGTGCTTGGATCTCTCACCAAGTTTGACACCTCGAAGACCGAGCGGCTGGAAATCGTCGGTGGAACCTCTCCGTCCGTGGATTTCTTTCACCGAGCACTTCTTCCCATGAAAGGCCTTCGCACCCTCACGCTTTCTCGAGTCGGAGGTCCACATATCTTCCTCAGCTCCTTGGGACCCGACGTGGGCCGGTCTGGGGTCTTAGTCTGTCCCAAATTGGAGGAGCTCGTGCTTCGTATCGACGGGCAGACGTTTGGCATCATTTATTTTATAATAATGGCGGCAGCAACAAGGGCGTCGAGAGGGGCGAAACTCAAGTCCATCAAGATCGCCAGCCAAGATAAGCTTTCGCAGACCGATTTGCTGGAGCTCGAGAAACACGTTTCGCACGTGGAATGCGGCCCTGAGGTTGGTGTAGTAAGCGATGAGAGTGGTAGCAGCGATGAGGAAGATTGAGGAGGGGGTAGGGATTTTATGATGTTTCCTCTTGTGAGTATATTCGGGTTGCTATTGGGTGTCAATTCTCAAATTCCCGCATCTGGTCATCAGAACAACAGATACTCCCGTCTCTCGGTCCCAGGGTTGCGGGTAGTTATCACGGTAGTCTTCCGTCTCGTTGACGTCTATGTTGCGTTCTGCATTCTTCGCTTCTCCACGGCACGACACGCCTTCTGTCTAAATGTATTAGTAGCTGTGCGGAGGCCACGTTATCAGCGTTCATTCTACTGGATTCTATTGTGTAGATCCACGAAAGTTGGCATTGGCTGGTCACCTCTGCCTTTGATTGGACAACTGCGGGGACGGGTGCGTCCGGGCGGTGTTTGAATTCCTCGGTCGCATCGGGGGAGTCAGCAGTCTGGGTTCGGCTGTGGATCTCAACGATGTCTCCCTCCACCACAGGTCGAGGCTCTTCTGTATCTCAGCACTTATGCGCAACCAAGAAAATTCTGCGAGATGCGGCTCTTGACGCAACGTACGTTTGGACCGGTAAAATGTATCACATTGGATGATTCGAACACACCCCTCTAGTGTTACAAATCACACCCTGGGCATGTCTGAGGTTGTTATAACCCGAAAAAAACGGATATATGGACGGTCGCTAACGCGTGTCGTGTTTTCGCTTTTAGATCGATGCCCTCGAGCAAGATGCTTTAGAGGTCCTCCACCTGATTCGGTCCTGGAGGAACAGGCTCGCACCAATCAACCGAATCCCTCCCGAGGTCCTCACCATCATCCCAGACTTCTGGAGTACAGACTCCAGAGATCGATATACGGTCGCATTAAGCCATGTGTGCCGAGTTTGGAGGGAGGCGTTCGTATCGCGTTCCTCGCTATGGGTCGACTTCCATTGCATGGACGCGGACAAAACTCGTGTTTACCTTGAACGCTCAAAGGGTTCTCCCATCGACCTTTGGCTAGACAGGAAAGGTGTATTGTCTCCTCACGATCCCCTCTTCCAGATCGTCCCCCACGCTACCGGCCGGCTTAAGAACCTGTCTGTGGAGGCAGCACCGGCAACCCTGCATAGCATCATCCCCCATCTATGTGACCCCGCTCCCCTTCTTGAGTTTCTGTCGATAAATGGTTGTCACAAATACAACCCAGAATCTAACCCCGTGCTCACACCCGCACTTTTCAATGGAGACCTTTCTTCTTTGCGTGTGTTTTACCTGCAGCGTGTTCGCACGGAGTTACCCTGGAGGAACATGGTCAATCTCACGTCGTTCATGCTGTGCAATGCGTCACTGACCGATGTCTCTGTCAAACGGCTTCTTGATTTCTTCGAGAGCGCCCCCCGCCTCCGCAAAATTCAACTCGACTACGCAACCCCAATTTCTGGCCCGGCCCAAAATGGACGGTTGGTGTCGTTGGCTTGCCTAAAGCGCATGATCATTCACGCGAACAAACCTTCTTCCCTCTTGCTCGACCACCTGTTGATCCCGGTTGGCGCCAAGTTAACAACAATGAACGACTCCTGGTCGCATCTCCTGATTGAGGATCATCTCCCCAAGTCTCTCGATAACCTCAGGAACTTCTCCAACTTCACCAAAATCAACCTACGCGTCGATGGCACTTCTTTACGCATGCAATTTACAGGACCAAACGGGCAAGTCTCGATGAATCACAAGTCTCTACAAACTGACATCACACACCCGACGCTGGAATATCTGGCTCGACTCTTCCACACCTCGAAGACTGAACAGCTGCAAATTTCCCGCGCCAATCCTTCATCCGTATTCCCTCTTCTATATGCACTTCTTCCCATGGAAAACCTGCGCAGCCTCACCATTTCTCAATGCAAACACCTGTACACCTTCACCCATGCCTTGTGCACCACGTGCGGTTCGTCGGGTGCTTTGCTCTGCCCAAAACTCGAGGAAATTGTTCTCGTTTTCCCTTATGACTCCGGGGGGGACATGAACCCCGTTATCGAGAGGGTGATAGAAATGGCAGCCGTGAGGGAATCAAGAGGAATGAAGCTCAAGTTGTTGAGGATTGCTGGCTTGGACAAACTCATGCCGATAGAAGAGTGGAAGCTTAAGAAACACGTCCTGCAAGTGGAGTGTAGTCCAGGGATTGAGATAGCCCAGAGAGACGGTGACGATAGTGATGAGGAAGATTGAGGAGAGTTTTGACAACAGTGAATAGGTTGGTTCCCATGTCCCGGAGTGTTATCAATTCTCAATGTTACAACTCGCGTCGTTCAATCAGAGCCGCAGGCCACCCAGGTGTTTAGTGTTCACCTTATTATATGTTTTATTTTGTTTCCTACGTCCGACACTCGCAATCTTCTCTACTCTTCAAACACGATGAGCTCGTCCAGCACGGTTGAGCACAAGTTGGGGTTCCTGTGAGAGGTTCTAGTAATGGAGACGGAGCTTGGAATGATCCTCCTGGACTCATTCCTGAGGTGTGATCACAACCTGAGTTGTGGCAATCCAACGCCGACTTTTTTTCCACCCACAAAGCCTCCACATGGTGAAAGCCTATCGGTACCAATGACCATCGACGTCCTAGAGAAAGGAGATCCTTACAATTCAATACGGTAGTATTGTTTACATGGCTTTAGCGGTGATACAAATGCGAATTTCAAAATGTCCTCGGTATACGAAAATCCTCACGTAGCATCCTGATATAGTTGGCACACCTGTCTTGGCTAACAATCTCATAATTCCATGCAATTGCGGTGGCGAAGGGGTGGACTATTGGGGCGATCGTGAAAACACACCGCCCGCCAGTAGTGAGGAGAGAAAAAGCAGGGAAATGAGATCTAGAGGAATTAGTCTGCTGTGGGATCGGGCATGTCTGGTTTGAACCGAAGTCGAGCAAGCAGCAACGAATGCCATTCACCACCAGAGGTTGTTGAAACCTTTCCCTTGTAAGAGAATGGGACCGCGGATTCTTCCTCATAACAATGACCACCGAGCATTGGCGAAGACATGTTGGCAGACAATGAGAACTTGCCCCACGGCTGACCATTCTGAGGAGGGCTGGAAACTTCGAAATGTACCTGGTCAGGTAACTTTGAGCGCCTCCGATACAAACACCTGATTCTCTCACGTGCACGTACCTGACCGTCGGGATGATTATGACCAACGAACAAAGCGTAGTCCGGTGCACTCAGAGTTCCGGTCACTGTAAGGAAAACAATAAGATAAAATGACAGCCAGACGTTGCTCTTCCTACCTAGGAATATGTCTTCCTTAGTGACCGAATGATTATCTGCATAAACCTTCAAAATGCGGTTCACGTTGGCTATAAACCACTCTTTTGGAGCAGAGAGGTCTTCGATGTACTTGTAAACCGTCGACTCGACACAAAGGAACGCGGTCTTGTGGTTGGCCTTCACATCGAAAGAATAACGCCTGCCGACGTTGTTCCTACAGTAGTGTTTGCGATGAGATGAGAAGAAATGCGTTCGGTGTCAGGGTGACTACTCACAACTCTAACTTCGGAGACAACCAGCTCTGAAGAACGCCCAGACCCTTCTGCGCAAGGCTCCGTTTGTCTTGCCACTGACACCCTTGGTTGACCCCTCCATAACCATAAAGTGTTGGCATACCCCTAAGTAACCCATCCGATGTTTTGGGTGGGTCAAATGCATTGAACAGGGTCACGAACTCCCCTTCCGGCTTGCGTAGGTACCCAACGGAACCGAGGGCAATAACAGACGGGGACCACAATGGTAGCCTGACTGAACAACAATCCCGTTACAAATAGTATCAGCACATAATGTCAATAAACGCACGCGATGGGCGGAACTCGTGTTGAAGCAACGTCCTGTAACGCCGTTCAACCAGGGGCGAGCTTAACTTGATGTGAGTATGCTCTTCTTTTCCGACAACCGACTCGGGTAGTGATAAGCCGGTACCCATTGGAGAACCTTCAGGGCCGTCTTTATCGCGACGGCTGGTGGTTGGGTGGAAATGGTGCTCGTGGGTTGTTTCGCAAGATGACCCTACCCCAGAATCCTGGCTCGCTTCGCTGTTGGCTGGTACGAACAATCAGGCTCGTCGCGTGGCATCAAAGTAGCCGGGCTCAACACTCACGAAGATGTAGTATTTGGTGTCCATCAGGGGATGTCTTCGTCGGTGCACACGGCATCTTATCGGGGCTCGGGGATGTGTGTTGTAGAGGTACGTCATGTTTTCCCCCGACCACCTCGAGGTCAACCACAATGTTAGAAAACTTTGGACGGGAGTGAGCCACCCGTTGCCAACACGATTCAATAATTCGGGCCAGATCCTCCGTCCACGGGTGGTTGTTCGGAATATCCGGTCGGCGGTTCTCTGTAGACGGCAGGTGATAGGAAGTGAATAAATTCCAGAAGTCAGGTGAAAATAAACGCACTCGAAACGAGTCTCCTAATAGTCCCATCGTCAAACAACGGCCAAGGCAAACTACCATTAGCGAGGATCTCGATGCAGCAAATCGCGAATGCATAGACATCCATAGGTGCACGAAACCGATTGTTACGTTCATCCAACAACTCTGGCGCTTGCCATCGGACGGCTCCACCTGGACCAGAAAATCGGTGTTAGAGCGTGGCACGCGCGATTCCAGACGCACCTCGAGGGGATTTTCCACTCGTCCGCCATACCCAGGACTTCATTTCACTTTGGCCAAAATCGGATATGACACAGCGAGTTTCGGCATCAACGAGGATATTGGCTGCCTATTCTGGACGTCACCTCAGTCGACAAACACTCGAGCACAACACTGTACCTTAAGGTCGCCGTGCAACACGCTTCTCTCGTGCAAGTATGCCATCCCCAGTCCCACCTCGTAAATCATCTTCAGCAGGTTAACCCGGGGTCGGTACTCTACATTCTTGAGGTAATTGTCCAAGCTGCCGTGTTCCATGTGTGGGCTCACAAAAAACCAAGGGGGCTCTCCAGAAGCCGACGAAGCTCCAAGAAGTTCGAGAACATTTGGATGTGAAAGACTTTTCCAAATCTCTACCTCATGGATGAAGAGTTTCGGCGGCGTCATCGGAGCAAGCACTTTGATAGCAACGGCTGCCTCCCTCCACTTCCCCTTGTATACGGCTGAGAATGACCCGGCCCCGATCCTCCTGTCAAGTTCAATCTCCCATTTGGTGATGGTCCAAGGGGGTAAAAGTAGATCAGTGCCCTTGCCCATCCTCATTAACGCCGCAATCCCACTTTCTAAGAACTCTTGACAGAGAGTCCCCGTAGAGGTCGAAGTCCCGTTCAATCCAGCTGCCGAGCCGAGAGACGCGGATTGCCCGGAAGGAATTCCCACACCCTTGAACATTGCCTCTTCGCCATCCTGCCCCCTCTTGACCTCCCTCTCGAACGCACGCTGTAGTATATTGACAGCCTCTGGGATTTCATCACGACCGATCTGGAGGATCTCGATCATCGTGTCGTCGTTGTCGGCCTGCAACATGGCTCTCATGACCCGTCTTAGATCTGCGGCGTCGTGGGTCAGGTCTTCTTCGTCCTGGCGGTCTCGGTGGGTGTACAGAAGTGTTCCAACCTCCCCAGGGTCGAGGGAGGTTGCACCAGGCGAACGATTTGTGAGAACGACAGGCTCGATGTCCGTGAGGTAAGATTGGATCTTTTCCCCGATTGCGACTGTTGGTGCTCCCAGTTCTGTGTGACTGTCGGATTTCTGGAGCTGGCGCAGAACTCTAAGCTGGATGGAAAGCTACACCGGAGTAAGTGAGCGGGGGCACCACCCGAATGTGAGCACGGGAGACGCACGCTGAACATGCGAGTAATAGCGTGTAGCTCGACATTGCATGCCCGAATGGTTCGAACAATGTCGTCGTGTTTTAAGTACCGTTGAATGAGTGGGCAGTTCGCTTGTTTCCACACGATGGTATGTACTCGCGTAAGGGCCCTGATTAGAAGGATGAGAAAGATGATGGAAAAGTAGGGTTTGTAAACACACTCGACTAGTTTTGTGATTAGTTCCTCGATACAGACGTGGGTTCCCGCTTCGCGGACCTCCTCACAAATGGACAACAGTATTTCCGCGCACCGTTCCGTAAGACGGAGGCACGCTAAACGGTTCGCCTATTAGATCACGGGTGAGCAGATAATCATGGAAGATGAGTGAAGCGAAATTCACATCGACCAGTTGTAGGGTGCACCAGGTCTGGAGGAGCGCTTGACCAGCCGGCTCGAGTTTCGGTATCGGAGTAAAACTGAGGGGGTCGACACTGATGTCAGGAAGTTCACGTTTCACATCATCAGTTATCCCGAGTACAGAAACCACAGCAGATGCAACCCGCTAAGGTGGATTAATGAGCACGGATAATCAAATAAGTTCACAGGGTAAATCACATACCCGACGGGTGATCGCCCGTTGTTCGGACTGTTCTGGAGGGATAATCAGTTTCCGCTTCGAGGGCTCATTCCATGGCCAGGGATGGAGCTCGTGGTAGAAAAATAGAGTATTCGGTGTGTTGGGGGTAGGGAAACATCCACCCATGGAGTGCGACCTTGCACCTCCGCGGTGGGGAGAAGAAGATCGACTGCGCTCAACAGAACTGCCCGCAGCAATTCCACGTGGTACATCTATCTGAGATGGGGGTTCGCCCCAGCTAGTGAATCTAGTGGAATCGACGCGGGGCTGGTGTCCGGTCCCTCGAGACTCGGTGGAGGGCAATAGAGTGGTCTGTTCTGGAGACACTGATGAATTTACAACAGGTGATATCTCGGGTTGGTTTTGGGGTGGCGATGTGTTCTCAGGCAGCGGGGCGGGATCTAGAAGTCAGTCAGTGGAATTGCTCATCAAGCCTGCCCCATCGTGCTCACGTCTCTCGAAAGGCCGCACGGCAGTTTTCGATTGTTTGCCTTTTGGGCGACCAACACCCCCTGTAAAACTATCACTTCAAAGCCGCAATAAGATAAAATGAAGAGAACGAACAAGCCATAATAGGGTAACATGGAATTATCGGAGTATCCTCATCGGTGACCGGGCCATGAACTGTATCGCTTCTGGCGGCCTCGTCGGTGGCCGGGTTGTGGGTTATATCGCCTCCAGTGGCCTCATCGATGATGTGGATGCGTATTGTCTCCCTTCCGGTGGTGTAAACCACAGGTTGTACGGACTCTAGAAAGTGGAACCGGAACGGAGAGAGCATCTTCACGAACCCGTCTTTGCGATAGAGGAGGGAAAACTTGCAAAGCATAGCAACTGCATCTCCTATTCCGGATATTCCAGGGAACATGCTGTTCAGCCTACTCTCTCTGACACCGCCGGGGAAGACTGCAATTGCTTCGAGTGCATCACGAACGGTAGTCCCAAGGCCTTGAATTGATGGAGAACGCAACGATGATTCCACGACATCCTTCAGACACCGGTGATGGCACGTCTCCAGCACGTTCGTCTTGTCATCATCCCATGCCTTTAATGACGTTGCTTCGTCCCAGTCTTTCTCGTGTATGGCACTGGCAAGTAGGTGAATTGAGAGTGGGTGAAAGTCGAGTCTCGCGATGAGGTCGTTCACCGCAGAGGATCTTCCAAGATTACAGAGGCTGTAGAAAGCGTCTCTTGCACCGTCCTCGGAAAGCACCGGAACTTCAATGGGGAGGAAACCTGGGATTTCTGCGTCCATCCTGCCTGTGGTAATAAAGCAGACATCCTGATACCGACCGATCTCCCCGATTGTTGCGACGGTTTCGGCCGCCCCAATGGCCAGTGGATCTAGGACAGAATCCGCACCATCGAGGATTAAAAGCAACGGAGACGGTCCAAGATGTGACCGAAGTTGTGCAACGTCCGTTGGACGCGGAGTACCTATGGCGTCAGAGAGAATTGCAAGGAGACCTTCCGGAGAACCGGCGAGGTCGTCACAGCGAACGAAGTAGCGGTTTCTGCCAAACCTGATCTTGATTCGGTCATTGTGGAGGAGAGTAAGTGCGATAGAGGACTTTCCGAGGCCGCCTGCGCCGAATAGAGACAGGGATGTAAATTGTTCTGCAAGATCCAACAACTCGTTCATCATCCCTTCTCGGGCAAAAAAAATCGCAGGGGTTTGTGGGAGCAGCGGGAGGGGGGGAGGGTCCATTGTGATATTCGAGCCATTCGTGGCTGTCCCGTTAGTATCTTCGGTCCGCCGTTCGTTACCCTGCAGGTTGCTCAAGCTGCGCGGAGGGTCTTGTTGATCCTGATGTCCTGTTTTTCGTAGAAGTCTTTCGTCCACGTGCCCCGCCCCCGAGGGTTTCGACGTCTGTTTGTCCTCGTCTTGCGCGCGATGAGGGTTAGTCTGGGACTGGTTGTAGGCGTTGCTATCCATTTTCGGTTTGTTATGAACTAATCAGAAAATCTAGGTGAGAATGGGTTCGAGAATTGAAATGCCTCTACTAACTGGTGCCAGATGGGTTATTTCTTGAGCGGAGCCTCGAAAATCCCGCATCCCGAGATATGATCAATCGGGAGAACAACCGACCGATAAAACCTTTTCGTTTTTTCTGAGGAATTTTTGATGGGGGAGGCCGGAAATTTTGGTCCAGATGTGTATAGACAAGATCGTCGGGCGGGTCCTGTGGTCGTCGCTGGATGGCTCCCGAACGGTCCACCAGCGATTCCACGGGAGGCTTAGCGACAAGCTCCTCAAGTTCTTCGCGTGGTTCGGTGTACGTAGTGGATGGTACACCTGGAGGACGTAATCGTCCGAATGAAGCTTGTGGTTCGGTGGGGGCCCGCGGGCCATCAAAAATTCCACCTGACCGTCTCTTAGTGGATAAATCAAGGGAGAATCAAGAACACGAGCTCACGGTGTTGCATCGAATCCGACAATGGCTCCTTGGAGTCGGAAGGGACGCTCTCAACCACAACGCAGGGTACCAGGACCCCATTCCAGTCTGCCGCCGCCTTTCCAAGCCGTGTTACGACCTCCGCGACCCTCGGCCGTAGGTCCCTGTCGCCATCCCAGCAACGTTGGACGAAACCCCAAAGTGAATCAGAAAACCCAATGGTTGCAGCGTTCTCCGGTTTATCGGGGCGGATTCCCTGGACCACAAAGAATCCCAAGTCCGTTTGCCTAATTTTACGGAATGGAGCTTCACCTGTAAGGACCTGGGTAATGTAAGTAAAAAGTCGATATCCACGATACTGTCCGCATACCTGGAAGACGAGTAATCCGAATGCATAGACATCTGCGGCCGCAGTGGGTAATGAGTCACTCATACCAAACTTTGAAGGTACCAAGAGTTCCGGAGACATGAACGTTATCGTGCCGCCCTCCAACTGTGCGCTGCATGACATTGGCTGCTGAGTGTCGCCGACTACGGTCATAAACCCGAAATCCGCGAGGCAAGCACGAGGAGGCATATCATTGGACATGATAATGTTCGCCTATTGAATATAAAAAGAGGAATTGGTCATGAAACAAAAAGAGACTGACCCCTTTCAGGTCCCCGTGTGCGAGACTGGCGCCGTGGAGGTATTTCAAACCCTGTGCCGCCCCGTGCAACTACCCTCGCATTTTAGCGAAGGAAACGACGGGGAGAGTGAAGTCGTTTACCAATTCCAGTCTGTTGACGGAATTTTTCTTGATGTACTCCATGATGTTCCCGTGAGCCATCCACTCTGACACTGTGATAAATTGTCCCTTCACCATGTCCCCCCAAACCCCAGTAAGTCTCAGGACGTTCGGATGGGATAATGTACTCCAGAGAACCACTTCTCTGCAAAATTGCTGGAACAGAATGGTTCAACCTATACCCCTATTGGTCGACACAATGTCGTTGATGCTCACATTTCTTATCTTCTTGAAGTCGTCCGTCTCCGCAACCCTCAATTTCTTCACCGCGACGAGGTGCCCCATGTACCTTCCGAGTCTGATGTCTGCGAATCCACCGTTTGCCAGAATCTTGTCTTCAATTTCAATCTTCTCGGTTATTACCATAGAATCTGGCAATCGTCCTGAAGTTCCAGCAAGTCTCCTCAACGTGACGAAGAAAGCCTGTTTCTCGACGGTGTTGAGATTGTGCACCGCGATGCCCTGATAAACTATCTGAGACGACGAGAGAGGGGAGCAGATACGGATCGCAACATACGTGGTCCAAAATCTCGATGCACAACTCTGCATCCTCGTGTCCCAAGCGCGAGATGAAGGCCCTGCCCTCCTTATCGGCCAAAATCTCGGCCAAAGTGCGAACGGCTTTGCCCTCGTCGGTGGTGTTGGTGACGCGCTTCCAAAGTTTCCCGTTGTCTTTGGACATGGTGTGCGGGGGAAGAGTTGGGCGTGCCGACTGCGGGTGTTAGGGAGGCAGGATGGAAGGGGGGAGAATGAGCGTTTGGCTGCATTGGGGTCTGTTTTTATTGGCGGGTGTGTGGTGGCAGGAGGAGGCGTGGCTTAATATTCCCCGGCTTTTCCCTGAGGTTGCCTTGCTGGTTCTGATGATTCCATCACCGTCCAAAACTCCACTGTATCTCAATAGTTACACGCTACAAATAAAATCCTGTAGGATGTAGTTCCAGACACAAAGGTATGTCTGGAACGATGAAGCACGTCATACACCGGACGACTGAAATCGAGTTCTCACCATCGCGGGCACTACCCTCGGCAAGGTTGAAGTTGGGTTGATGAACGGAATTACTTATCGCGTGAATGGTTGTGGACAAGTTTCGGCAGCAGGGGCGCGCGTGAAACTTCCGCCTACCTAAAGCGCCCAGAGTCCCCCAATCGATTCGCAACCGCAACGGGAAAATAGCCCACCTCCTCGCAACCCCGGTTCCTTTAGGTTATTTGTTGGCCCAGATCTCTGCCCGCCATGTGAAAGCCGGAAAATTCACGAGACATTACCACCCGCTACTTCGCATTGCGCCCCTCCTCGAACAGTTGGACGTGTATGGCGGCTGTAAACTTACGCCATAGCTTAACCCCGTGTTCACAACCACCCCCCTCAACGGAGACCTCTCCTCGTTGTGTGAGTTCCATCTACAGTACGTTCGCACTAAAGGAACGTGGTCAGCCTCATGTCATTCACGCCATGTAACACGTTGCCGAACGAAGCCGCCGTGAAACACTTCCTCGACTTCTTCGGAAGCGCTCCCCGTCTTCGCCCCGTAACCTCGAGCTCCAGTGGCCAACATAGACATCATCGGGGACGGGTCTTATTCCCTCTTGCTCATCCGCCTTTTTATCCCGATCGGTGGGGAATCGGGTGGACTTTCCCGGACCCTTAATCGAAGACCGCCTTCCCAGGTCTCTCGGAAACCCCCAGGAACTTCTCCGACTCCACCAAGGTCCACGCTGGCGAACTTCCCCCGTGCACGCGATTTAGTGGACCGAAAGGGCGGCTCATTCTGGTATCACCAACCCCGCCCGCTTTGTTAGGGGACCCACCTTATCGGAAACTTCTCCCCCGAAAAAACCTTCGCACCCCCACACCTTCACGGACGTCTTGCGTCCTTGCATCAGCTCACCGGACAGTGCAGTCTTCCCAAGAACGAAGGGATACACCTTCCTGCTCCACACCGATAAGGAACAATTCGACGTAGTGGACGCAAAACCCAGGGCCACAAGGACCGTGAATAGCCGAGGCAAACTCGACCCGGACATATCGGAGCCTAGAAAACACACGGAGCACGGCCTTGAGGTTGACGTAGCCAATAATGACGATGGCAGTCGTGATACGGAAGACTAAGGAGGGGGGGAACTCGGGTGACGATCCTCTGGTAAGTCAGCTTGCGTTTCTGTTGGAATTCGGCCCTCAATCTACAACGTCCGGTCATTAGCCCTACAGGCCCTCCCCGCGTCAGATACCTACTTCGTTATGTTATTTCGGTTCCTATGTTTTACACGATACTCTATGTTTTTCAAACTTGGTCCGATATGGTCGCGTGGAAATCATTGCTCCCGCAAGAGGCACTGGTGATGAGAATATAACCTGGGGTAACTCTCATTCTGGAGATAAACTTTGAGGCGTGACGGTCTAACACTGAATGGTTTTCCCCCTCGCAACCTCCATTCTATGAGGGTTTACCAGTATCAACCACGCGTCAGTGTATTCTGGTCCCCGAGACGCCCGATTTGAGCTGGCGTCACGCGAAAACTGAGGATCATCGATGGGGTTTCTGCACTGGTCGCGAGTACGATACGCGATTCCGTCGGTGGGCAGCGAGCAGCAACCAGCTCCTCGTTCATTACAGTATGTAGGGCACGTTTCCAGCGAACTGGTCGCTGTAAACCGTCACGTCTACACACCCTCGCGACCTCTCAATACAGAGACCTTCACTCCTCCGCGCGCGGACCCCCGGCCTGGTCGAATGCATCGATCTCTCCGAACTGAAGAACTCGTTCTCCGCGCCATCAGGAGGGGGGATTTAATGTTAAGAACGTGATTGGGATGGCGGTAGCGAGAGCGTCCGAGGGGACGAAACTCAAGTCTTCTGGGATCGGAATAAGCCAGGTGAAAATCTGTGCTGGGGTACGTCTCGGAAATCTGGAAACACATCCTGCACGTGGGACACGACCTTGAGTACGTCGCTGAAGTCAGCGTCTATGACAACGATAGTGATAAGAAAGACTGGGTGACATTGGCAACGGTTACAAGAAAAAACGCGATCGAGATCATTCGTCCGACTACAATAACGGTGTCAATGCGGCCGCGTGCCGCCGGAACGCGCGCTTCGGGCTATAACACGCTGGCGTGACATGCTACTGAAACCCCTCCCCACACCTGCATTCCTCTAACACCCATCCCCAACCCAACCTCTCCCGACAAATCATGTCCAAAGACTACGGGAAACTTTGGGGGCATGTCACTGGTACCATCGACGAGGGCAGAGCCGTTCGCACTTTGGCCGAGATTTTGGTCGATAAGGAAGGCAGGGCCTTCATCTCGCGCTTGGGACGCGAGGATGCAGAATTGTGCATCGAGATCTTGGACCACGTAAGTCGCGATCTATATCTGATCCCTCTCCCGTCGTCTCAGATAGTTTATCAGGGCATCGCAGTGCACAAACTTAACACCGACGAAAAACAGGCTTTCTTCGTCACGTTGAGGAGACTTGCTGGAACTTATGGACGATTACCAGATTCTATGGTAATAACCGAGAATATTGAAGTTAAAGACAAGATCGTGGCAAACGGTGGATTCGCAGACATCAGAATCGGAACGTACACTGGGCACCTCGTCGCGGTGAAGAAACTGAGGGTTGCGGAGACGGACGACTTCGTGAAGATAAGAAAGGTGGGCATCAACAATATTGAGTCGACCAATCGGAGTACAGGCTGACGTTCCGTTCCAGCAATTCTGCAAAGAAGTCGTTCTCTGGAACACGCTATCCCATCCGAACGTCTTGAAACTTACTGGGGTTTTGGGGGACATGGGGGGAGGTCAATTTGTCACGGTGTCAGAGTGGATGGCTCACGGGAACATCATGGAGTACATCAAGAAGAATGCTGTCAACAGACTGGAGTTGGTACGTGACTTCACTTTCCCCACAAATTCCTTCGCTAAGGTGCGAGAATAGTTGCATGGGGCAGCACAGGGTCTGAAGTACCTCCACGGCGCCGGGCTTGTGCATGGGGACCTGAAAGGAGTCGGTCTCTTTTCGTTTCGTAACAGATGCCTCTTTTTGACACTCAACAGGCGAACATACTCATGTCAAACGACACTCCTCCTCGTGCCTGCCTCGCGGACTTCGGGTCTATGATCATGGTCAACGACCCTGTCAACCCAATGTCATGCAGCATGCAGTCGGAGGGCGGCACGATGACGTTCATGTCTCCGGAACTCTTGGCACCCTCAATGTTTGATATGAGTGACCCATTACCCACGGCGGCCTCAGATGTCTACGCATTCGGATTACTGGTCTTCCAGGTATGCGGGCAGTATCGTGATGCCGACTTTTTACTTACATTATCCAGGTCCTTACAGGTGAAGCTCCATTCCGTAAAATTATTAGGCAAACGGAGTTGGGATTCTCCGTGATCCAGGGACTCCGCCCTGATAAGCCGGAGAACGCATCAGCCATCGGATTTTCTGGTTCACTTTGGCGATTCGTCCAACGTTGCTGGGATAGCGACAGGGACCTACGACCGAGGGTCACGGAGGTTGTAACGCGGCTTGGAAAGGCGGCGAAAGATTGGGATGGGCTCATGGCACCCTGCGTCGTAGTTGGGAGCGTCCCTTACAACTCCAAGGAGCCATTGTCGGATTCGATGCAACACCGTGAGTTTGCATTTTTAACCCTCCCTTGATTCCATCCACTAAGCAACCGCCAGGTGGAATCTTTGAACCCTCTTTAAGTGTCGACCCGGGGAGTCCCACCGAATCGCAAGCTTCTTCTGGGCAATTCAGTCCCTCAGGTACACCACCCGTTGAGCCTCGGGTCCCTACACAACCACCATTGGAGCCATGCGGTAACGCGGAGGCGCTTTACCCTCACCTTAACCAGAGCTACGAGCCTCCCCCGTCCCGGCTCCCCGTAGAGCGAAGAGGAGGTACTGTCTCCAGGCGCTTGAAGTCCTTTCTCGGGTGGTCCCCTGGCCCAACATCCGCGAAGCCGCTGACTGGGGTTGATTCAGTCCCCTTGCAAATAGGCCGCCACCCTGGTATGGATGAGCGCCGGAAAAGTAGTAGCGACTTTGGTTAGTCCATTATGTGTCCTCCGTCTTAGAACTTATTGATCTCCAGCTACGCCGGTCAACTCTCTGTACGTAGGGGATAAAAGTCATAACTACGCCGCGTTGGACTCGCAACGAGAGGACAGACTACTCCTAGTAAGCGCTTCAGAGAAAGGAGCGGTTCAGGATTTGCAAGGCCCTCCGCGTGATCCGATGGAACACCGTGAGTTAGAGATTTTTACCCTCTCTTGAAACCACCCCTCTGAGTAGCGATGCAGGCAGGGTCTCCCAGCCGTCTAGTGAACTTGTGCCATCACCCAACCCCCTATCGTTAAATTTGGCAGGGGTCATTGCTGAATCCCAGAGACAACCAGATCAGGAGATTGATAGAATCGACGGGGTATTTTCTTCAGTATTACAGTATCTATGCACCAAGCTAATGTGGATCCCAGATGCTGGATCGCATTGCGTGTGGTCGAGATCGGCACGAGTTGCTTAATACCTTGTGCAAGATGTGTAGCCGTCAGAGGGTGGTACCCTCTTCTATGCACATGGTCAACTGTCTAAACGGGGGGCCCGTCGAAGAATATAATGGGGGTCATGCAACCATATTCAGAGGCGAGCACAGGGGCCGCGCGGTTGCTATAAAGACCCTACGTCTCTACCTGACCAGTGATCTTGACAAGAGCCTCAGTGTATGTATATTTGCCTCGTTTTACCTCGTGTACTGCAGAACCCCCACTGACACAGGGATCCTAGGAATTCTGCAGAGAAGCGGTTGCGTGGAGGCATCTCCGACACCCGAACATCCTACCATTGCTTGGTGTAAATCTAGAACAGCACCGGCTCGCCATGATATCCGAGTGGATGGATCACGGTAACATTATTGAATTCGTGGAGAGGAATGAAGGGGTTAATCGTGTTCAACTTGTGGGTGACGATGTTCCTTCATGTGGAAACTATCATAATTTGTTAATCCAGCTAGTCGACGCTGTAAATGGGTTGGAGTATATGCATAGCCTTCACATGGTGCACGGAGACTTGAAAGGGGTATTATTCAATTGACAGCCCAGCGGACAACTACTGATAACACTCACCAGGCAAACATACTCATCAACAAAAGTTTCCGTGCCTGCCTCGCCGACTTTGGTCTCTCAACCATTGTCAACATAGAGGGTTGTGTTGCAGCCAATGCCTCATTGGTCTCTGTGGCTTCGAAAGCATCTCTGATGCCATTCACCGCTGGTGGGACCGTTCGGTGGATGAGTCCGGAACTACTCGATCCGGATCAATTTGGAATCACCAATTGCCGACCAACGAAGCAATCAGACTGTTATGCCCTCGGGATGGTTGTATACGAGGTACGTGCGGACGCAGTCCTTCCCACTTTCGCAAAGGTCCGAATCGTACATCACAGGTCCTTTATGGAAATCGTCCTTATGAAGACATCAGAAATCAGGAGCTTGTGATGATAATGGTCTTGGATGGTAAACGGCCACAAAAACCGGAGGCGGCGGAGAGTCTTGGATTCACGGACGAGTTGTGGACAATCGTCGAGCAGTGCTGGTCGGCTGATGCCGATACACGACCAGATGTGGGGACCGTGTTGTCTCATCTGAACCACGCCACGTGGTCTTGGGAAAGAAGGCAATTGGTATAACTGGAGACTTTCGGGCAATATGTCGCGACGAACCACGTGTCTCTACCGACCCCTCCCTTCGGAGCGCCCACTGCAAAGCTCGCGTCTGCCTCAGGCGCCAAATGTCCTCCCCGATCAACTTGCAGCTACAAAGACTCAGACGAATCGATGGCGGCCAATTTCCTCACCGGATCATTTACACGTCATTGGTCGGCTCAAATCCCTGCCTATCGGGGGAAAGCCGGGAAATCTACGAGACAACACCGGTCACCGGTCGCCGGTCGCTATTCCACTCCTCGAACGGTTGGACAGACAGTGGCCGTAAACTCACGCCATGGTGTAACCCCGCTCTCACAACCACTCTCCTCGATGAAGGCCTCTCCTCGTTGCGCGACCTCTATCTGAAGTACATTTGTACCAAACTTCTGGGCAAAGTTGCTGTGAGGCACCTCGACTTCTTCGAAACAGTGCTGAGGTCAACGTAGTCAATCATGGCGGTGGCAGTGGTGATACGGAAGATTAAGGAAGGGGAAAACTCAAGTACCTATCCTCTGGTGAGTCGGCTTGCGTTTCTGTTGGACCTCGACCCTCAATCTACAACGTTCTGTCGTTAGCCCTGCAGGCTCTCCCAGCGTTAGATACCCACCTCGTTATGTTCTTTCGTCTCCGACGTTCTAGATGCTCTATGTGTTTTAAATGCGATGCGTTCGTTTGATACGGTCGTGTAAAAGTCATTGCTCCTGCAAGAGGTACCGGTGATTAAGATAGAACCTGGGGCAACTCTTGTTCCGGAGAAAAAAATCGACAGTCCGATACTGACTGTTTCCCGACCTCGCAACCTGTCTTCTATGAAGGAATACCAGCACCAACAACGCACCAAGGTATCCCGGTCTCCGAGGTGCACGATTTTGGCTAGTATCACGCAAAACCGAGGATCTTCGTCAGGGTTTCTGCATGAACCGGTCGCGAGAACAATACGCGATTCCGTCTGTGGGTAGTATTAGTGAGCAGCGGTCAGCCCCTTGTTCATTACGGTCTGTAGGGTACATCTCCTGCAAATTGGTCACTGTAAATAGTAACGTCTACACACCCTCGCGACCTCCCAATACAAAAACCTTCACCCCTCCGCACGCGGACCGCCGACGTGGTTGAATGCGTTGGTCTCACTGAACTAGACATCTCGTTCTCCGTTTCGTCGGGAGGGAGGATTTAATGTTAGGCGTAAGTGCGTGATGGAAACGGTGGCAGTGGGAGCGTCCAGAGGGACGAAACTCAGGTCTGTTGGGATCGGAAGGATCCATGTAGAATCTGTGCTGGGGTACGCCTTGGAACTCTGGAAACTTTATGCACGTAGAACATGGCCTCGAGTGTGTTGTCGAGGTCACTATCTATGGCGATAGCGATGGGAGAGGCTGGGTGGCTAGTAAGGGGAAAACACGATCGAGGTCATTCATCTGACTTCCATATACTATACGACATGTTCATAGAGCCATCGCCATAGTATATTTAAGATAAAAGAGTCATCTGAAGGTCTGAGGTTAGTGGGTCCAACTGGACCCACACATGATCTGGGCTGAGTAGGGGCCGGACTTACAGTTGCGCCGAACATGACATTTGCTCACAAGATTTGGAAGTGATATTATCACGCGGCATGGGTCTATCCCAGTTCGCCGCCGCACTTTCAAGGTGTGTCGCAACTTCTGCAACCTTCGGTCGCAATGTCATATTTCCATCCCAACAACGTTGGACGAAACCCCACAGTGAATCGGAAAACCCAATAGCCGGGGTATTCTCTGGTTTGGTTGGGCGTAGCCCTCAACCGCTTCGTGGCCCAAGTCCGTCCGTTGAATCCCACGGAATGTGCTTTCGCCTGTGAGGACCTGAACAACATAAGTAAACGGCAGTGCCCAAAATCCTGTGCGCATACCTGGAAGATGACCGATCCGAATGCATAGACGTCCGCCTCCTGCATGGGTGATGAACCTTTCATACCAAACTTCGCGGGCACCAAAAGTTCCGGAGGCATGAACGTCATCGTGCCACCCTCTAATTGTGCATTGCATGACATCGGCTGAGCATGGTCGAGGACCACGGTCATAAACCCGAAATCCGCGAGGCAAGCACGAGGAGGCAAGTCGTTGGATATAAGGATGTTCCCCTGTTAAAAGTCAAAAAGAGTAATTTTTCGCGAGGCGGGGGAAGGCTGACCTCTTTGAGGTCCCCGTGTGTGAGACCGGCACCGTGGAGGTACTGCAAACCCTGAGCTGCCCCGTGCAACTACTCCCGCCTCTCAGTGAAGGAAACGGCAGGGAAAGTGGAGTCACGTACCAACTCCAGCCTGTTGACTGCATTCTCCCTGATGTACTCCATGATGTTCCCGTGAGCCATCCATTCCGACACCGTGACAAATTGGCCTTTCTCTATGTCCTCCTGAACGCCGGTAAGCTCCAAGATGTTCGGATGGGATAACGTGCTCCAGAGCACAATTTCTTTGCAAAATTGCTGGAACAGAACGGTTCAGCCATGAACCGATTGGCCGGGACAATGTCGTCGACATTCACCTTTCTCATCTTCTCCAAGTCCCCCCGCTCTGCGGTCCTCAAGGTCTTCACTGCAACTGGCTGTCCCATGTACCTTCCACGTCTGACATCTGCAAATCCACCAGAGACGAAGATCTTGTCTTCGACTCCGGTCTTTCCAATTGCCGTCACGTAATCTGGCAATCGCCCACAATATCCAGCAAGTCCTCTCAGCGTGGCAAAGAAAGTCTGCTTCTCAGCGGGGCGGAGGTTGTGCTTTGCGATCCCCTAACAAACCACCTGAGACGACGAGAAACGGGAGCAGATGTGAATCGCAACTTACGTGGTTCTAAATCTCGGCACACAACCCTGAATCCTCGGGTCCCAAAAGGAAGACAAAGTCCCTGCCCTCCTTATCGGCCAATATCTCAGCCAAGGCGCGAACGGCCCCACCCTCGTCGGTGGTGCCGATGACGTGGTTCCAAATGTTCCCATAGTCTTTGGTCATGGTTCTTCGGAGAAGAGTCGAACGTGTTGAGGGTAGGTGTTGGGGAGGCAGGATGGAAAGGAGGAGGATGAGCGGTTTGCTGCATTGTGGTCTGTTCTTATCGGCGAGTGTGTGGTGGCAGAGGCGTGGCCTGTGGCGGTGTTCAGATAAGTTGATGTCCCCCGGCTTTTCCCTGAGGTTGCTGATTCCGACGAGGTTCACCTCCATCACCGTTCAAGATTCTCCTATATCTCAGTAGTTACACGCTACAAAGGAAATCCTACAGGATGTGATTCCTGACACAAAGTATGTCTGGAAGACCGGAACGATGAAATACGTCATACACCGGACGACTGAAATCGAGTTCTCATCGTTGCGAGTACTACCCTCGACAAGGCTGAGGTTGAGTTGGTGAACAAAATTATCGCGTGGATGGTTAGCTGAGAGGTATCGTGTTTTTAGCTTAGTGATCTCGAGCTGGACACCTCAGAGAGATCATCCGGCTGAGCCGGTCGATAAAAAAATTTCCTCCAACCAGCGGGATTCATACCCAGGCCCTTGTTCTCATTCCAGACTTCTTGGTACGCACAAGACGCGATTTCAATAACCCGCATATATCGGGCATGGCGGGAGGTATTCATATTGCGTCCTTGCGGACCGGGGCTGGCAAACACTTGTGAAGTACGGAAGCGAGGATGAAGCAAGGGAAAGACAGCGGAACAGCGAGGTAAACACAGAGCAGAGATAACGAAGGGGAAGGTTGGTGAAAGTAATGAGCGCGAGGGGCGATCCGAAAATGAGGTTGTCCGGTGCTCATCACAGACAGGCAGTGGGTAGGGCGGATGAATGGGACTTCGTCTGGTTGGGCCGCGGGCCGTGTCACCCGTCGCCGCTAGGCCCCAGACCCTCGAACGTGAGGATGGAGGCTTTCCTTTCTTTGGTTAGTACGCCAGTAAGCGCCTACAACGCAGTGTGTGGACGGACACCCCCCCAAGACACAGACTTACTGTGCCCGTCCACGAAAAAAAAAAAAACACGATTATACCCCTACAACTTCGGTTCCGGGGCTTGAAGCTTGGAAGGCGAAAGTGAGGAAAGAAAAGATCGAGTTCACTGCACCGTGCCCACCATCGATATGCGATTGACGCCGTTGTTCGTAAACCTCGCGTCTTCCACACACATGTGGAGGACGATCCCCCGATAATCCGCGACACTACCATGACCCCACCACACCAATTGCGCACGTTCTGGGCGTGGACATGAATATATTACCAGGATAGCCTCCAATAAGGTACAGTCCACTTCCTGCTCCCGCCCCCCCTTCCCCGCTGGCTCGAGGATTGATATGTCCGACGGGACAGTCTCGCATGGTGAGCCATAATCTCAACCATCGCGGACGCGACCCACTGACAAGGAGAGCCCTTCACTAGACGTCCCTCCTACCGCTGCCGAGGACCTCATCGAGATGGGGGTCGAACCGCGACTCATCCCCTTCGTCGTTTCCGCCATATTGCGGACTGAAAAATCGCCAGGCGCCTCATCTTCGCTCGCCCCAGCAGAAGCCGAGGATCTTGTAGAGATCCTTGACAAGGTACATCTTCATTCGCATATTTTCATTCCGCGCGCTAAATCTCCCGCGGCCAGGTCTTGTCATCCCCCATGGTGAACCCAAGCTTGAAGAATAGGTGTTCCAGGGTTCTGCGTAAAGTTACACCTTCACGCGGAATTTTGCCTAAATCATATTTCCCGACCGGGGTGGCATTAAGCGACACCGTCCCTTACTCGGTGGATTCGCGGATATTTGGAAAGGCGAGCTGGATGGGAACCAGGTGTCCGTCAAGGCTTTCCGAACCCAGACCGCGGCGAATCTGGATAAGATCAAACGGGTGCGTGACAGTTCCCCGTACCGATGAGACTGTGATCTCAATCTGGTCCCAATCAGAGATTCTACCATGAGATCGTGGCTTGGAAATATGTTTCGCATTCGAATGTCGTACCATTCCTTGGAGTTTCGGAGAAGTTGTTCTCGTTTTCCATCATAAGCCCTTGGCTGCCAAACGGAAATATCCTCGAGTACACCAAGAACGACGAGGGGGTCAATCGATTACGGCTGGTAAGCGATCCCCGCCCTCTTCACGGGCGGACCGACTGAGACCTCGTCCCCAATAGCTTTCGCAAGCTGCCAGTGGCCTCGAATATCTACACTCGCTATGCATCGTACACAGTGATATCAATCCGGTGAGTGCTGAGCATGTTCTCGGCTTAAGGCATGCGCCAATGTCCGTTTTGTTCAGGGGAACATCTTGATCAGTCAGGATGGTACTGCATGTCTTGGGGACTTCGGGATCATGGGTGTCATCACCGATCCCACCGTCGTGGAACCAGGTAGCACGACAACATCCAAGCCAGGGGCTGTCCGTTACATGGCTCCGGAACTACTCAACCCTACGCAGTTCAACCTCTCGAATAGCAGCCCCTCGAGAGAGAGTGACGTTTACTCCCTCGCGATGACCGCCTACGAGGTAGGTCTCTGTCACACCTCATACGGTCATCCTTGACGCCATCGCTTTTTTCAGACACTCACGGGGATCCTTCCATACGGGAACGCTCGGGATGGTGTAATCATCTTCCAGGTAGTAAGCGGCGATCGGCCATCCCGTCCGATGGGCGCCCGATGGTTACAGGACCAGGTATGGAACATGATAACGATATGTTGGGACGAGAGGCGGGAGCTGCGGTGGGACATCCGCACCGTATACAACCAACTGTCGGTGTCGAGCATCCAAGAGATCGCGGAGGGTGAACGAGGTAACCAACGTACTTCTCGATCGGCGACATTGGTTGAAGGGGATATTCCCCACTCATAGATGACCAACCAAGAGCACCAATCATCATCGGGGATACTCCTTCTAAAGATCTGCCCACGTTGGGGTTGGCGGCGCAGGCGGAAGGTAATTGCGGTCTCTATCAATGATCGAGCCACGCTCACGATTACAACCCGTTCCCGATTCTTGTGGGCTGTGGCCACCCGGTGTCCCCAGTCCCTGCTGTTCAACCCGGAATTAGAGCAAGATTTATGAGGCGTGCAAGAACTCTACGTTCACAATCGGCGTTCGTCTCAGATGTGCCGAGAACGACCGTTCCCAGAAAGCTGGTTATGGCGTCATTCTCTCGCATCGGTCGTCACAACGGAGAGATCGCGGAGGGTGGCCACCCGTTGTCCTCAGTCCATCGTGTCCAACGCAGGGCCAGGCCAAGAGTGACGAAGCGCACGAAAAATCTACGTTCACGAACGGCGCCCGTCCCAAGTACACCGAGAACTATGACTTCCAGAAAGCTGGTTATGACGCCATTCTCTCGCATCGGCCGTCACAACGGAGAGATCGCGGAGGGTGAGCGAGGTAACCAGCGTGCTTTCTTGATCGGCGGGATAGGTTGAAAAGGATATCCCCTGTTCATAGATACCCAAACAACAAGAGCCCCGAAGGTCATCGAGGATGCTATCCCTAGGGATCTGCCAACGGTGCCGTTAACCGTGGAGGTGGAAGGTAACTACGGTCTTAATCGATGATCGAACCACGTTCACAATTGCAATCCGTTTCCGACTCTTGTAGACCGCGGCCACCCGGTGTCCCCAGTCCCCCCTGTTCAACCCGGGATTATAACAAAATTAGTGCAGCGCGTGAAAAATCTACGTTCACAACCGGCGCCCGTCCCAAATACGCCGAGGGCGGCGACTCTCAGGAAGTGGTTTAAGTGGCTACTCCCTTGGACCGGTCGTCACGGCCATAAGCAAAGGGTCAATCCCCCTTCTGAAGCTCAAGGAATGGGAGCACGAGAGAACACGCTACCGGACGTCACACATCCGGCATATCCTGAGGCTCCTCCACTCTCCCCCGTTTTATCCACACACCACGATCCCAACCTCCCGGAATGGAAATATTTGATTAGCGGCCTCATCAGCACCATCTTCTCAGACCGCGACGAGGTCAGGGCGATCGGAAATCTTCGCGGGGATGACGCTCAGATCTTTATTGATATGGTGTACGAGGTATACCCATACCCTCTTTCACCTCCGAAGGCCACGTCCACTAACATCCGCTCGGCTTCCGATCAGGCATCGGAGTTCCTTGATCCCGCTATATGGACGAGGTGTCTGGAAGTTTTGTCCAAGATTTGTGGCCGTCAGGCCATACTTCCAAGATCGCTGAGCATCCCAGTCTCCTGGGATCCAGTGGAAGCCCCCCTGTACCAGAGTGGATGCGCAGATGTGTGGAAGGGCAGATCTCGCAGGCGGAACGTCGCAATCAAGGTTCCGAGAATATATCGGTCCGTTGGCCATGAGAAAATTAGAAAGGTAAGTTCAGAATCCTCCCTCACCTGCGGTATGTATTGACCGCCGGACTATTGTGTGGACGCTAGAGGTTCTGCAAGGAGGTTGTGATATGGAGCGGACTTTGTCATCCGAATGTACTGCCGCTGTTAGGGGCGGCAACGATCAACACTCGACTCGTGATGGTATCGGAATGGATGGCGAATGATACTGTCAACGAGTTTGTGAAGGCACATACAGATGCGGATCGATTAGGACTTGTCAGTTTCTTTCAAAGTCACCGCATCCCAACTTTCTGATAGCTGCCTTCTATAGTTGATGGATACCGTTAGTGGGATGGTCTATCTGCATGAACGAGAGGTGATTCACGGAGATCTCAAGGGGGTATGTCTCTGAACTTAATCTTCACTCTCCCGGGTAGTGGCTTACTTGATTTAAGGCCAACGTCTTGGTCGACCACAATCGTCAGGCGCGCATTGCGGACTTTGGCTTGCTTAGAGTCATCTCTGATAAGGCGAACTTCATCTCCTCAATCACATACGCTGGGGGTGGCACACTTCGGTGGATGGCCCCAGAGCTCCTTGATCCAAAAAGTTCCAAACCGGAGGATACTCGCCCAACCAAACAATCCGATATCTACGCATTGGGGATGGTGGTATACGAGGTTCTCAGCGGACAAAAACCATTCCCCGGATATATGGACATAACAGTCATGCAGAAGGTCATAAGAGACGAACGTCCTCAGAGACCTCAAGGAGCGAGAGGAGTATGGTTCAACAATGATATATGGGAGATGTTGGAACTTTGTTGGAGAGCTGAACGTGATGACCGTCCAAGCCTCGAAACATTACTCCAGTGTTTGGAAGGGGCGACGCAACCCTCGAGGTCACCTTCACCTGCTCCTACCACGAACGAAGATGTGGAGGCCATCGTCGAGTCCCGGGAGGAGCCAAATCAGGAATTTATTGATACAGTTGACAGAGTATTTTCTTCACTATTACAGGATCTCTGCGCCAGACTAATGTGGATTCCAGATGCTGTATCGCAATGCGTGTGGTCCAGATCGGCACCAGTTGCTTAATGACTTGTGCAAGATGTGTAGCCGCCGGAGGGTGGTGCCCACTTCTATGCGCACGGTCAGCTGTCTAAAGGGGGAGCCCACCGAAGAATATAATGGGGGTCATGGAATCATATTTAGAAGTGAGCTCAAGGGCCACGCGGTTGCTGTAAAGACCTTGCGTCTCTACCTGACCAGTGATTTTGACAAGTGCCTCAGTGTATGCATGTTTGCCTTGTGTTCTGCAGAACCTCCCTCTGACACAGGGATCCTAGGAATTCTGTAGAGAAGCTGTTGCATGGAGGCATCTCCGACACCCGAACATCCTACCGTTGCTGGGTGTAAATCTAGAGGGGCACCGGCCCGCCATGATATCCAAGTGGATGGACCACGGTAACATCAACGAGTTTGTAGGGAGGACTAAAGAGGTTAATCGCGTCCAACTTGTGAGTGATGGTGCTTCATCATGTGGAAACCATTGTAATTTGTCAACCCAGCTGGCCGACGCTGCGAATGGGTTGGAGTATATGCACAGTCTTCACATGGTACACGGAGACTTGAAAGGGGTATTACTCAATTTACAACCTACCAGACAACTACTGATAACTCCCACCAGGCAAACATACTCATCAACAAAAGATCCCGTGCCTGCCTCGCTGACTTTGGTCTCTCAACCATTGTCGGCACAGAGGGTCGTGCTGCAGTCAATGCTTCTTCGACCTCTGTGACTTCGGAGGTATCTCTCATGTCATTCACTACTGGTGGGACTGTTCGGTGGATGAGTCCAGAATTACTTGACCCGGATCGATTTGGATTCGCCGATGACCGACCAACGAAACAATCAGACTGTTATGCTCTTGGGATGGTTGTATACGAGGTACGTGCGGAGGCGGTTATTCCCACCTTCGCAAATGTCCGAATCATATACTGCCAGGTCCTTTGCGGAAATCACCCTTATGAAGACATCAGAGATTGGCAGCTTGTGATTTTAAGGGTCTTGGATGGTAAACGGCCACAAAAACCGGAGGCGGCGGAGAGACTTGGATTCGCCGGCGGGTTGTGGACAGTTGTTGAGCAGTGCTGGGCAGTAGACGCTGGTACGCGACCGGATGTGAGGCTCGTGTTGTCTCACTTGAATCACGCCGCACGGTATTGGGAAAGAAGGCAATTGGTATAACTTTTCGGGCAATATATCGCGACGGACCACACGTCCATACCGACCCTTCTGACACTCTTCTCATCTCTCCTTCCGATAACACGCCCCCGGAACCACCGGCAACCTTGTCGTACGTAGTAACTCGCTGGCGATCACACCATCAAGCTTGTGAACCTGGTCCACGACTGATCGTTCCACACTGCCACCATCACTTCCCTCCCGCCATCCTCTCTTCCCCATCCTTTGATTCCTTCCGGTCTTCATGATGATTCCCCTGCCATTGTTGCGACAACTTTCAGATCTGGACTCGGGGGTTCAGCGCTTTGGAATTTTCGGCACTCAGCTTTGGGTACCATACGGACGCACGTAGTTGGTAGATATCCTCGATAACCCACGTATGTCAGGCATCGCAGGAGGTGTGAATGTCGTCTCCTTCCTTGTGGACGCAGGAACGCCCCGAGAGCTCACGTCTTCCTCAGGCGTCCAATGTCCTCCCCATCAGCTACAAAGACTCGGATGAATCGATGGCAGCCAATCTACGAGGCAACACCGGTCATCGCCCGCCGCTCGCTATTCCACTCCCCGAACGGCTGGACAGACAGTGGCCGTAAACTCACGCCGTGGTGTAACCCCGCGCTTACAACCACCCTCCTCAACGAAGACCCCTCCTCATTGCGCGAACTCCGCCTGCAGTACATTCGCACCGAACTTCTGGGCGAAGCCACCGTATGACACCTTGACTTCTTCGAAACAGCGCTGAGGTCGACGTAGTCAATCATGAAGATTGTAGTAGTGATGCGGAAGACTAAGGAAGGGAAAACTCAACTAACGATCCTCCGATGAGTCGGTTTGTGTTTCTGTCGGACCCCGACCCTTAATCTATGACGTTCTGTCGTTAGCCCCACAGGCTCTCCCAGTGTTGGATACTAACCTCGTCACGTTCTTTCGTTTCCAACGTTTTATGTGCTCTATGTGTTTTAAACGCGACGCGTTCGTCTGATACGATCGTGTACAAGTTATTGCTCCTGCAAGAGGTACCGGCAATGAAAATAGAACCTGGGGCATCTCTCGTTCCGGAGATGAGTTCGACAGTCCGACACTGACTGGTTCCCGCCCTCGCGACCTGTCTTCTAAGAAGGATTTTCGAGATCCAAGTTTATTGTGCAAAGGCGTGAATACCTATGTTACACATCACCTTCTACGAGGGTTGGGTGGGTTCGGGGGGTTGGTATAGAAGTATGTAATTGATATCGTTGCGAGGACGCGTCCCATCCTTTCGGGCTCGGGTTGACTTGGCCCGACATGTCCTATGAAGGATTACCAGCACTAACAACGCGCCAAGGTGTCCCGGTCTCCGAGGTGCATGATTGGGCTAGCGTCACGCCAAAACTGAGGACCTTCGTCGGAGTTTCTGCACAAAACCAGTCGCGAGGACAATACACGATTTCGCCTGTGGGTAGTATTGTCAGCCCCTTGTTCATTACACTATATACGCCACATTTCCTGCAAATCGGTCACTGTCAATAGTAACGTCTACGCACCCTTGCAACCTCTCAATACAAAAACCTTCACCCCTCCGCACGCGGATCTCCGACGAGGTCGAGCGTATTGATCTCCCCGAACCAGAAAATTCGTTCTCTGCATCATCAGGAGGGATGATTTAATGCTAGGCGTAAGAGCGTGATGGAAACAGTCGCAGCTGGAGCTTCCAGAGGGATGAAACCAAGGTCTGTTGAGATCGGAATGAGCCAGGTAAAATCTGTACTGGGATACGTCTTGGAACTCTGGAAACACGTTTTGCGCGTGGAACATGGCCTCGAGTATGTTGTCGAGGTCACTGTTTATGACGATAGCGATGAGGGGGGCTGGGTAGGTAACAAGGGGAAAAACGCGATCGAGGTCGTTCATCTGTCTTCGAGTCATTATCATGTGCCCTGCACGTAAGTGTTGTCTGACTGTGGGTTCGTATCGGACGCACTGATAATTTGATGCTCACCTTCGATTCCACGACCGCCGGTGGGTTGTCAGGGTCCAGCTTGTTGCCCGTTTCTCCATTCCGCTAAAACCTGTATGGCCATAGGCCGATCACATACTGCCTGACTCCCGAACGAGTGAAGATGAAAAACGAATGAGGATATGTTCAGATAGTAATAGGGACAAGCGAATAGGTGTGAGTCGGCGGGCGCGCGCGGGAAGCTCGATCGGTTTCGGCCGGTTGAGTTCGTCGCGACACAGGTTTCGACGACCACGGTAAGATCACTCGTAGAAGAAAGGGAATCGAACTCTGTTCGATGCTGTAGATTACAGTACATAGCTCAGCCTTATATACTTAATCTACGAGTCCATGAAACCATTGTAGAAAAGACGAATAAAAGGAAAAACACATGATGTCGTTTGTCGTTGGGTTCTGGACCCGCGTGATCGTGATGTAGAGTGGGTCCGGGCCTTACGATAGGAGTGTCACAAGGTCACTATGGGCTGGTACATGGGGGAATCTAGCACCAGATGTCTGGCTGCCACGATGCTCGTGAAACATTGACGATTCTCGTGAGGAACATGTCCCCGAAGCTAACAGGGAAGGGATTATCGCACTCCTGTGGATGCCGAATCAGTATATCACACATTGAAATCTCGCCATCCTTTTACCTTTAGTTCCTCGAGGTAAGTCTCGATACGCTTCGCAACATCGTGCGCTAGCTTCTCCCTCGTGATCGGACGCCTTTCCTTCCTGTGATTTGTCGTCATGATCTGTTTATGGAATTTATTACAAGAGCGAACAGAACGAAATGAATTCACCGCACATGTCTCGGCTTGCTGGATACGGGGTAACCAACGATCTAATCAAATGAAGGGGCTGAGCAACAACAGAGGCTACTGTCACAAAATTCACGTACACAGATTCTGCAGGTGACAGAGTTCCCAATATTACCGTCCTCGAACATGGGATCGTCACGGTTGTCAGGGCCGTCAAAACGCAGGTTCATGGCGTCGGTCAATCTTATCCCTTCCTTACCCTTGTCCTTGAAGTCAATCGGAGGGAGCGGAATCCAGCCTTTCTGTGAAATCTCACAGTGGTATGGATCCTGTTCCACTAAGCGGAGCAGAGGTCGTGTGGGAAGGAAAGTAAGAGGAGTCTTCCGAAACAGGCATGGTTATCAGTAAATCCTGAGTATTTCTAAACTATCCAGTGCCTACCTGGATCGGCCCTTGTGGATCGAGGCAGTGCGATCTCCTGTGTAGGGCACGCCTTGCTTTGTGTGTCGTGACCGTGGCTCGCATCCGCCTTTCTGGATTCGGGAATTCAACGTTGTCAGTTTCAATTGGCGGCGATTCTACGGACAGCCCCCTCGTCTCCTCTCTCCCAACACCGCCAGCGGGATGAGAAACCAGGAGAGCTGCCTGTCCCCAAGCATCGGCCCCATTGGTGTTCATCGCCCGGGCGGTCTCCAACAACAGAGACTCCATAACCATTGAGTAGGAGGCTTGGGACATTCCGCTGAAATTCGAGAACTCCGCTACGCCCTGGCCGTAAAAATCAGGGCCACGGCTTGGACCCGGGCCCAGGCGCTGACCGATAGGGTTGAACCCACCTGTTACGGGGTTGTTCTGCGTTCCGGGACTGGGGGTGGAAAATAGGGTCTCCACATACCCAACCTCGGCGATGCCAGTGTATGGTATCGGCGAAAGTTGAGGGGCATACTGGCGGTCGAAACATTCGACTCCTTTCCCACCGCAGTCAATACTTGTGCCCGACACGTAGTCGCCGTGGTAGGGACTCAGTGACTATCAACGTGTCGGTCAACCCATGGGGGAGGTGTAGACATGGACGCACGTATGAAGACGAAGCCGAGTGGAGATCTGTGATGTTGCCCCAGACCGCTGTCCCTGACTCTCTCGCGCGGGCTTCTTGGTAGTCCTCCAATCCCTGGCCAGAGGGAGGATAAAAGAACGGTGCAGTTGTATAATCGTCTGGGCTTGGGAGATATTGTAGAGATGGAGCGATTGCGGATGTCTGTGGGAGGTGTGTCACTGATGCCCAACGAACGAGGGGGAGTGTAATCACAGTCGTATAGATTTGCCGATCTTCCCCCGGTCCCACGGAGTCGACGTTCTCGTGGCTTCCTCCAGCGGGAGGGCAGGAGGGGTGGCGCCACATTGCGGGTCCACTCGAAGTCCCCTGGTCAGCGGGTCTGTTCATGGTGTTAGCAAAACGTCAAACCTGGGGACTGTGCGTAAGTAAGATAAACTCAAACAGACCTTTATATGGGGTCCCGGGATACGAGGAAGTCTTAGAAATGCGGCAGCTCAGCACGACCACACAGGCAGCTCTTAACAGCAGTTCCTCGGTTAGCGAAAAGCAAAAATCGATGACCATCCCACTAGGTTGCCTTGTGGTCACCAGGGGCTGGAAGCAGGACAAAGGCGCACCGGGAAAGACATTGCCGGAAGACACTCTCCCCACGCGACCGTACCGAGGAACCACAAACGGGTGACGAGTCGGCCGTGGTGCAGATCACGTGTTCCAGGCAGAAGGAGAAGGCGGGATCACAGAGAAACATCCGGATTCTCATAAGTTTGTAAACCCCGCCGGAGAGAGTACTGGTGGGGAGAGAGTCTGCAGTTTTATGACTCGTTGTCGGGAGAGAGCCCGTAGTTCCGTAACTCACTGCCATGAGAGAATAACAAGAGAAAAGAGGGGCCATCCGAGGAATGGAGGGGAGATAAGAGAAACGATTGCCACCGGGACACCAATAAGATACGGTAACTGCGGACTTGGCGTTCTATGGATGAATGGGGGGACCCCGGATTGCGTGCAGCCCCAGATATCCCTCCAATTCAGCACTCCACGCTGTAGGTCCCACTTATCGCACCGTTCCGCGACGATCATCCATAGCGGGGTGCGTTAAGAAGAGCTCCAAAGGGTTTGGGATCCCGAAGGGGGGAAAACGGCCGGTTGTCCGAAACGGACTTTCGAAAGCGGGCGAGACACGAATTCACAAAGAATGAACACTGATTATACTGTACTCGTGCGGCCAAAGTGGTGGTCATCACTGGTCAATATCAATGATCACCAGGTCTACCTGGCGTCCTCGTCTTCAGTCGTCATTGAGTCTACCGGTGCCATTTTGTCCCGTGGGTCCTTCCAACACTCTTCTCACCTCTTTCC
>Ga0307513_10000785_pt1 | contig 46092 bp, 48 predicted proteins | sample 15_EM_MG_FD_202174 | JGI IMG/M metagenome (GOLD analysis project Ga0307513, IMG submission 202174) | Populus trichocarpa ectomycorrhiza microbial communities from riparian zone in the Pacific Northwest, United States - 15_EM | ecosystem: Host-associated > Plants > Roots > Unclassified | place...
GGTTTCCACACCATCAGGAATAATGAAAGCGCAGACCGATAAGTTGACCATGGGAGCAAAAAGGTGTGGTAGAGAGTTTTCAGGGTCTACGAGTGTTCGCACTCAGGTAAAGTTCGCACAGTCGCGGACAAGGTACTTAGTTAGTATAGAGTTAGCATGTATACCGCGATTGCTCAGACGCGGAATATAAATATCGAAGCATCTTCGCTGCTACTAAGAAAAACAAGCACGGAGAAGAGTTCTTATCAATATAATAAGTTATTCTACACTTTTATCGTTACCAATACTTCGACGACTTATATCGAAGCAAGTTATTATATCTAGCCTACATTACTCGTGTCTTCTTAACGAGTTCTCCGATATAATTACGATTAAGGTCCTAGCTGTCGGAATACCTCACGCCGAAGCTACCACCTAACAATATCCTGCGAAAGTGCGAAGGCAGGAAGGTATGACTTAATCATACCCTTTGGGTGGTGGCATAATGAGCACCCCCTTAAAAATCTGGCGGACGCAGGTAAATGGGCCTTTGAAGAAGCAAAGTGCCACGCTCATGTAGAAGATGAGGCGGTGGCGGATATGTTTGAATGGGATGAAACTGTGGCCTAAGATGAGCAAGCACAGTATGTGGGACGGATAGAACGAGGGAAAGAAAGGGGAGTACAGTTGGAGACGCAGCCGAAACCGTATTGGCAGTATAAGGAGCTTTTCGAAGAGAAAAAAGCAAAAATGTTGGCGCCTCGAAGGACTTTCGATCACGCCATCAACCTTAAAGAAGGGGCCGAACCCCCATGGGGTCCAATTTATCCAATGTCGGCACACCAGTTGAACGAGCTGGATAAGTACCTCAAGAAAATGATGGCTGAAGGAAAGATTGCTGATAGTGAATCCCCTTATGGCGCTCCAATCCTCTTCGTTCCAAAACCAGATGGAAGTCTACGACTATGCGTAGACTATAGGAACCTCAACAAATTAACGATCCTGAATAAATACCCCCTGCCACTCATGGACGAACTCCAAGACCGCGTTGCTGGAGCAAAGGTATTCACCAAACTTGACCTAAAAGACGGATATCATGTTATTCGAATGAGGAAAGGCGATGAGCATAAAACAGCCTTTCGTACACGATACGGTCAGTACGAATACAAAGTCATGCCTTTCGGGCTGGTAAACGCTCCCGCAACGTTTCAGACAATGATGAACAAAATCCTAAGGGAATTCTGGGACCACGGAGTAGTCGTCTATCTAGACGATATCCTAATATACTCCCAAAATATGGACGACCACATTAAGCTTGTCCAAAAAGTCCTAGACCGACTCGAACAGCACGACTTGGCAGTCTCATTGAAAAAGTCGGTGTTCCACCAAGATGAAGTCGAATTCTTAGGATACATTGTCAGGACCAGCCGAGTCACCATGAGTGATAGGAAAGTGAAAAGCGTTCAAGATTGGGCACACCCAAGGTCGGTTAAAGAAGTTCAGATCTTCATTGGATTCGCAAATTTTTATCGTCGATTCATCAAAGATTTTTCAAAAGTTTGCAAGCCAATAGCCGAGACATTAAAAGGAAACCCAAAGGACTTTCACTGGGGAAGAGAGCAGGAAGAGGCGTTTGAGGAGTTGAAGAAGAGGTTTACAACGGCACCAATTTTATAGCATTTCTACCCAGGGAGGAAAACGGTGGTTGAGACGGACGCAAGCGACTTTGCGCTTGGATGCGTACTGTCTCAATACCAAGGCAGAAGGCTTCACCCAGTGGTATTCCATTCTCGAAAACTGAACAGCGCCGACAGAAATTACGAGATACATGATAAGGAATTACTCGCAATAATGGAAGCGTTCAAGGAATGGAAAAGATATCTTTGGGGCGAAGAAGAACATCAGCAAAAAAAAAGGTTACACCCGGACGCACCCCGTGCTCCCTGTGCCCCGGCATTCCAGGCGCATATAATCTAAACTCGCGTCCTGGGTGTGCGGTCTATTGGAGGGTGCTTGTGAACAGGGGTCCATGCCGCCCGGAGGCACCAGACGCAACCAAGGACTCAGAAGGTACCGGACGCAGAAAGATTCTCCAGACGCAACCCGATAGGATAGTAGAATAGTGGAAGTACTCTGGTGTAACTGGCTATCAGCGGATACCTCCTAAGTCAACAACTCTACCTTCGAGGACATTGAATGAGATAGTGAAAACTGTGGAGAATATCCAAATTGTCCGGAAAGATCCATCCAATATTACTCATGTTTACTTATTTGTGTCATTTAGATACTAAAATAGGTATATATTTATTAAAGCTACTCTAGAAAACAGTAGCACTCCGTAGCTAACAATGTGAAAGTACATGCCGGGAGAACCAAAGTACAAAAGTATGGATAACCGTTAAACCAGCGGTGGGACAGCATCGGGACAGGGTGCGTTGGAATCCGCCGGTCGAGGGGAATCGCATGGTATAGGTTTTGAAGTATCCGCATGGCTAATAGAGGTCAGCAGGGTGAAGTGGCAGATACCTCAGCGGGCAGATGTCCGCCAGAGTCGGGAAGCGTCTCATTGGAGTCGGCTCGCCGAGGGGAATCGAATGGTATAGGCCTCGAAGCGTCCGCATGCCTGTAGCACCCAGCAGCCAACAATGTGAAAGTACTTGCCCGGGGAACTCATGTACAAAAGTATGCATAGCCATTCAACCAGCAGTTGGACAGCATCGGGACAGGGTGCGTTGGAATCCGCCGGTCGAGGGGAATCGAATGGTATAGGTTTCGAAGCAACCGCATGGCTATAGAGGTCAGCAGGATGAAAAAGGCAAATACCTCAGCGGGCAGATGTCCGCCAGAGTCGGGAAGGGTCTCATTGGAGTCCGCTCGGCGAGGGGAATCGGATGGTATAGGTCTCAAAGCGTCTGCATGGCTATAGAGGTCAGCAGGATGGAAATGGCAGATACGTCAGTGGGCAGATGTCCGCCAGAGTTGGGAAGGGTCTCATTGAAGTCCGCTCGCGGAGGGGAATCGACTGGTATGGGTCTCGAAGCATCCGCATGGCTATAGAGGTCAGCAGGATGGAAATGGCAGATACCTCAGCGGGCAGATGTCCGCCAGAGTCGGGACGGGTCTCATTGGAGTCCGCTCGGCGAGGGGAATCGGATGGTATAGGTCTCAAAGCGTCCGCATGGCTATAGAGGTCAGCAGGATGGAAATGGCAGATACCTCAGTGGGCAGATGTCCGCCAGAGTTGGGAAGGGTCTCATTGAAGTCTGCTCGCGGAGGGTAATCGACTGGTATGGGTCTCGAAGCATCCGCATGGCTATAGAGGTCAGCAGGATGGAAATGGCAGATACCTCAGCCGGCAGATGTCCGCCAGAGTCGGGAAGGGTCTCATTGGAGTCCGCTCGCCGAGGGGAATCGAATGGTATAGGTCTCGAAGCGTCCGCATGCCTGTAGCACTCAGTAGACAACAATTTGAAGATACTTACCCGGGGAACTCAAGTACAAAAGAATGGATAACCCTGCAACCAGGGGTCGGACAGCGTTGGGACACGGTGCATTGGAATCTGCAGGTAGCGGGCAATCGAATGGTGTAGGCTTCGAAGAGTCTGCATGGCTATAGAGGTCAGCAGGGAGAAAAAGGTGGAGACCTCACCGGGCAGATGTCCGCCAGGGTCGGGAAGGGTCTCATTGGAGTCCGCTCCCCGAGGGGAATCGAATGGTATAGGTTTCGGAGCGTCCGCATGGCTATAGTGCTCAGCAGGCAGACAAAGGCAGATACCTCACTGGGCACTAGCAGATGTCCGCTAGAGTCAGGAGGGGCCTCATTGGAATCCGCTCGCTTAGCTGTCATGCATAGTGTCAACCTGGATGCAAGAGCATGCCCTTCTCCCAAGGTTGATATTATTCAATAGTTCCACTGATTCGATCAGGAAGCTTGATGCGAGGTGTGAAAGAACTTAGGAGCCCTTTGCGTGCCTTGTTAGTGGTGATAAAATAAGGGGTATGTTTTGTGTCGTTACTGGGACAATAGATGGTTAGTCATCCTATGTTAAGCTCCTTTTTCGTCTGAACAGCCTTTTTCTGGTGATGAAGTAGTCAGTTGTAAGTAGAGGCGATCAGGGGCAGGGGGAGATCCCTAATGGAAACCCCCGTTGGTCGCTTACCTTGGTGTTCTTGGGGAGATTAAGGTGTGAAATGGGCCCTCCGGGTGAAATGGGCGGACAGGATGCGGGTTGTATTGCACCCAACGGACTAGGATGCAACCATTCTGCGGCGGCTCTCTGAGGGTGCGCTGGGTGCATAGGATGCTCCAGGCGGATTTCCTGGGTCCGGACGCAATGCCTATCCGTCTGGAGCAAGCGCTTTTTTTGCTGATGAACCTATGACGGTATACACCGACCACCAAAACCTACAGTCCTTTTTGACCAAAAAAGTCTGGAACCAAGGACAGATTCGATGGGCACAGGAGTTGACCAACTACAACTTCAAAATAGTCTACAGACCGCGAAGCAGGGGCGGGAAACCCGAAGCGTTAAGTAGACGGCCGGAGTACCGTCCTGAGGAGGGAGCTCGTCACAGTGAACAGTCGATTTTGAAATCTGAACATTTTCAAATTTCAGTGATTCATCAAAAGCGAAGCGCAGAGACACCCCTCATTCCAGAAAAATGCGAACCAACAAGCGTCAGAATAATGAAACTTTCGGATAAGGCTATAATCCCGACCAAAGGATCACGATTCGCGGCCGGTCATGACATCTACGCCCTGACAGACGGGATGGTACCAGCAAAAGGACAGACAATGGTGGAAACGGGTATTGCGATAGGATTGCGGGAAGGAACCTATGGAAGGCTAGCCGCGAGAAGTGGTATGGCTAGCAAGATGGGAATAGCAGTGGGCGGTGGTGTAATAGATGCAGATTACACTGGAGAAGTCAAGGTCATACTTTGAAATCATGGCGAAGGGGACTGCGCATTTAAGGCAGGAGATCGGATAGCGCAACTCATAGTAGAGAAAGTTGCCAACGCCGACGCCATGGAAGTAGACGATCTGGGAATAACCGAGCGAGGAAAGATGGGCTTCGGATCAAGTGACATGAACCCTAAGCAATACATCACGACTAAAGATGAAGAAGTCAAAATATGCTTCCTTCACACCGACACGAGCGAAAACGAATTCTTTAGCGCAGCTGATATCGGCTATCACCCTCGGTTAATGAAAGAAAAAGAAATGTTATCAAGAGCTCACGTCAATGCAGCCCTGACGCGGACAATGAACGATACATTCCTAGGCAAGATTAGAGCGGCTGGGAAGGAGGATGAGAGGTGGCAGGACCGAGGCCGTGAACTGGTTAGGTTAAGAGAAAGCGGGAAAAAGATGCCCGACGAATGGATAGAAAAGGACGGGTTACTATACTACAAAAATCGTTTGTACATCCCCGAGGACGAAGCCCTTTCAAACGGAGATAGCCCAAGGCTGTCACGACTCATTAGTAGCAGGGCACTTCGGACAGGAGAAAACGATTGAGATAGTAACGAGGGACCTTTACTGGAAAGGACTCGCAGATTGGATCAGAGACTATGTACGATCCTGCGACGAATGTCAACACAGTAAATCCCCACGGCATGCCAAGTACAGATTACTTCAACCATTAGAAGTAACTTATGCCGCCTGGTCGTCCATATCGACGGACTTTATCACGCAACTACCGGAATCGCAGGGTAAGACCCAGATCCTGGTAGTAGTAGACCGGTTCACCAAAATGGCTCATTTTATCGGCCTCCACGAGAATGCGACCGCAAAAGACGTTGCGGATACCGTCCTTCGGGAAGTCTGGAAACTTCACAGATTACCCACCGAAATCATATCGGACATGGACGCGAAGTTTTCCGGCGAATTCTAGGAATCATTGTGCAAGATGCTAGGAGTTAAGAGGCGCATGTCCACGGCTTACCACCCTCAGACTGACGGACAGACAGAAAAGACCAACCAAGTGCTGGAAGGTTACTTACGACCATTTGTCAATTACAATCAGAATGATTGGTACCAACTGTTGCCGTTAGCAGAACACGCCTACAATAACTCGGCGTCCAACGCACACAAGATGACCCCTTTCTTCGCCAACTACGGCTTTCATCCACAGACGGAATGGATGAAAGAAAGACAAGCTCAGAACCCCGGGGCGACATTGTATGCTCACTGGATGAAGGACATACACCGACCGCGAAGCAAACCCTAGAAAATACACGGAAATCGATGAAAAAATATTATGACCGAAAAGCGACGGAACAACCCAGCATCGAGATCGGCGACTTGGTAATATTGAATGCGAAAAACATACGGACCAAACGACCATCGAAGAAGCTGAGTCCAAAACTGTATGCCCCTTTCAAAGTGTTAGAAAGGAAAGGAAGCAGGGCGTACAGGTTAGAAATATCGCCGCGGTGGAAGATTCATCCTGTGTTTCACGTTTCGCTGTTAGAAGCCTACCGAGCCTCGAACCGACCAAATCGCGAACAACCCCCACGAGACCCGGAAGAGATCGCGTGTGATTTAGAGTGGGAGGTAGAAAGGATCGTCAAGAGCGAGATCATTTCCTACACGCGAAAGGTTGGAGGAAGTAATAAACCGATGAAAGAGCTTCGGTACTTTGTAAAATGGAAAGGCTGCGCGGTGGACGAGAATACATGGGAACCACCCGAACGTATCAAGAACGCGCAGGAAGAGGTGGAAAGGTTTCATAGAGAGAACCTGGAGATGCCGGGCCCGAGAGAGGTCGAGTAACATAAGAAAGGTTTTACATCAGTGGACAAGTAAACGCTGGTGGTTTTTACCCCTACTATCTGGAGCTCGAGATGGAAGATAAATTGTAGAATAGACATAGAGTATGCGGGACGAACACTTCGAAGAGGGGAGCTCGTGTTAGGCGCACGGACTCCCCGTAAGGATTTACAGGGCAAAGTTACCATACCTTGACGCACACGAACTAGCGCAGTCGCAATAACACGTGGCTTCTTCAGAAGGTCAGGTGTTCGACTCACACCCCCGCCATTGTTATTACAACTACGCAACGGATCGTTATCAGTCTCTACGCAAGTGCACGAGCAATGCGACTGAGGGGTTTTCGCCGATTACTATAGAAGAAATGTTTCTCTAACAGTAAGAAGTTAAACGGCGAGGTGCGAACGGTTGGATAAGAAGTTATGGCGCTTCAAAGTTAAGCCGACCGACATATGTAGTCTGATATGTAAGACGTAAGCATATGATTACCCGGCATGAGAAATGTTGCTCACAACATGACCGGAAGGAACGACTGGTATGATAGCGAGCCAGGCTGCATATACCGACCAAGTTCATATGGCATAAGAATTTAGAACCCGTAATTGGACGTCATTACTTGGGCAGGGATTAAAGCCGAAGTGGTGTGCGGGAATTCAGGGCCAGACGGTGTTCGCACATTCACGGAAACTAGGAGAAGTTGGAAAAGGTACTTCGCTAGTATGCTAGTTAGATGTACCCCGGGAAAGGGTATAAGAGGTGGGCAAGAGCCCGGAGTTGATAGAGATCAACAAGCACGGAGAAGAGATCTTATCAATATAATAAGTTATCTACACTTTTATATCATTACCAATACTTCGACGATCTAGATCGAAGCGAAGAATTATATCTAGCCTACATTACTCGTGTCTTTTTAACGAGTTCTCCGATATAATCACGATTAAGGTCCTAGCTGTCGGAATACCTCACGTCCAAGCTACCACCTAACAATGGCCATCTCCAGTCTGGTGTGTTAGGCTACCTTTGTAAAGCACAGGAGCAAGATAATTCGTAATCATTGCTGTCAAGGGATAAGGATAAACAGATGAGCTGACACCTGACGTGGTCTCCACATGATCAGGAATCACGGAAGCACAGACCAATAAGTTGACTAAGGGAGCACGAAGGTGTGGTAGGAAATTTTGAGGGTCTATAAGTGTTAGCACTCGGCAAGTGTTCGCAGAATTATTAGCGACATACTTAGTTAGTATAGAGATAGCCTGTATACCACAATTGCTCAGAGGCGGAATATGAATATTGAAGCATCTTCGCTGCTATTAGACACAACAATCACGGAGAAGAGATTTTATCAATATAATAAGTTTTTACTTGATGGCTACCAATACTGTCACAATCTACACCAAAGTTCCTCTATTGGATCTAGCCTACTTTACTCGTGTCTTCTTAACGAGTTCTCCGATACAAGACGATCCAGGTCCTTGATGTCGGAATACCTCCCGCCCAAGCCACCTAACACCCCTGTCTCTCCTTTGTTGTTTGTGATATACCTTTCAGTACTTCATATGCCAATCCCTCGTTGGAGTATATTTTCTTATGTTGATGATTTTGTGGTGACTGTTGGGTCATTATCTTACCTGTTAGGCATATGAGAAAAGCGTAGCTTTTTCACCAATTTTTGTATACCCTGGGGTTACCCTACCTTCACACCGTGAAGCTAACACCCCCCTCTGGCCCCGGCGTTGGGACGGCGCGACAACACCTGAGGGTGTCGCAGTTGCGTCCCAACACCAAAGGACACTATCATTAAAAACTATCTCATAACAACGTATACGTTGTGGCCGTCAGTCTGACCGGATGCTGTTCGCAGGATATATGAGAGGGGACCTTTGGCGAGCTTATGCAAGTGTCCCGGGCGAACTCGGTCAACGTCGCATAAAGTTACAGACATAGCGGAACGGCACAGGAAACTATGTCACTAAAGTAATGGGATTTTTTCGTCGTGTCTGCTCTGAAATGAAATAAGAGTATGACCGCACCCACACCAATGGTATAGTACCATATAGGATCATTCGGTAAGGAAAGACTATGAGGGAATTGTACCATTGGTACGATCCCGACTGAGAGTCTTACCAAAGCCTAAGCACAGGAAGCAAGCGTGATATCTGCTACTGCGATAGGTCCGATTACGAAGTTGGCCACTTCGTTTGTCCGATGATGAGGACACTGTCTAGCATGCAGACAAGTTTTAGTTCCTCCTGATGGAAGAAGGATTGTGAACTCTGACTCCCTTCTTCTGAATAGAAGAAGAATAGCCGCATTTAGTATAGCCTGCTCATCACCACTGATCAACCCAGGGGCAGCCGAAATGCCCGCTACCTTCCCCGCACACAGCCAGAAACAGGCCACAGACTCTCTCAGGCCTCTACTTGTTGAACTGAAACAAAGTCATATACCACTACGATGCGACCAGCATAGCCCAGTCCCTGCTGTTCAGTTCCACTTGCCAAGTGATACTATGTGCTACTCACTTTGCCTGCTGGTAACGCTGGCCAAATGCTTACTTCTCCTCAATGCACATATCCATCTGATCGACCAATGACCTCCTTCTCACCCTCCGCGAAAAGCTTGTCCCCTGAACTGAAATGGATATTAAAGGGCCAACTCCTTCAAGACTGGGCTCTGCAGTCACCGCCCCCTCTCTCCTACCCTTACGTGCCGACACTAATTCCTCACCCCTTCATGGGAGTGGACACATTCACGGCAGAGAGAATACATGAAATGCGGGCGGGTAAATCATATTTGGCCGACCATCCAAACTGAAGAGAGAAAGATCCCGGCACAACCTTCCCCGCATACCCAAAGAACCAAGAGATCTTTGAACACACAATCTCACACTGCGAAGTCAAAGTCTAACAAAGAGCCCGTCACCTTCCTGACACACTTTCAGTTGGCTAAGGGGCACGTCTCCGGAGAAGCAAAACCTCGATCTTAGGCCTTGCCAACTACATCCGAGCCACCCATACTGGCTTCCCCACGTGATGTTTCTCGGAAGCTGAAGTCCTACACCCTCATCACCCGAAGATTAGCCTATTAGTGGTTGCTTTCCTAATTGTCGAGTGTTGATTTTCTGTACTTTTTATAAGTGCTTTATTTTTATTGGCTTGTATTTCTTTACCTTGGTAAGCAGACACCGTTTGTGGTGCTGGGGCGAACGGTTTCCACCCAGGAGAATTTTGCACAGTTATTTCCTTTGTATTCTTTGTTTGGAATTAATGTTTCGTTTATGCCACAGCTAGCGCTGCAAGCCAGTTCCTGTATGTTAACAGCGATATATGAGTTAAACAAAAAAAAAAAAGAATCTCCAGCATTACTGAATGTCATCAGGCTATGGAGAAGAAACCTTATCAATTTAATAAGTTATTACTAGACAAATCTTTATCATACTATTTTTACACTTGTTTATATTGAGACTTCCTCAACACATCTCCGTCTACTATAAAATACCTTGGTCTTACCCATCTCGTTTGTTCTTAGAGATCTTGTACTACCTAACAATGACGTAACAACATGTGAGCTGTTATGACCTTGTCATAATGGCATCTGGAATATATGTGCTCTTACAGCACCATCAAGAGTATGCAAGTCAGCTATCATGATACTGCCTCAAGGAACATGTAAGCCATTATGATACCCTTGGGAGACAATTGCCAGACATTGACATTGATGCTGCTGGTGTCTAAATATCCAGTGTGGTATCCGCAAGATTCTCTCCACACTTCCGTTGAATTTAATCCCGCTGTAATATGCAAGGCACAGGAAGATGATCCTTCGTATATTCGAGCTTCGGATCTGATGGCATCCCAACACATGCCATTTACTGTGTATGTCTTCAGGACATCATGGATCCAGTAGTGCATGAGGAATGGTGTCTGGAAGTGTCGTCAGGCCTATGTCCTGTCTTGGGCAATAGTTAACATTCCGACTTTACTGAGCATCTAACACACAGAACACTCCTGCCTCATAAAATAACTTTTGCAGATGAAATGGCGCTCTGGCAAAAGCAAAGTCTTCCTCTGCCGTGGTAGCCTTCAGAACCTCTAGAAATTTGCAAAAGCACAAATGGAATCATGTATCTTTCAATGGGCGCTGTAAATTCAAAAATATTTTTTGGTTGAGCAGTTGTGTCAAAGTAGCTGAAGGCTTGGGGTGGCTGATAATCCGGAATGCCAGGCCATGCATCACACTAGGATACCCTCTTGGGTCCTGAGTCGCGGTTGACGTTTTCCCCATCTGGAGCGTCTGACACGGCACTCCGGACACAGAGAATAACCTTTGCTGATCTTACTCCTAGTTTGAATCCCCAAAAATTACCATTCATGCCACCTATTGGCCATCCAACTCTTATTGTCAATGTACCTGTAGGCCAAGAACCTTTTTTCCATTCTTCTCTTCTACCGTCATCATCCGTTCCCAACTTTGAATATGCTTACGATGGTTCAAAAACATATTTTTCTATTTCACACTATCTGCCTATCCCTAAATCTAGCTTCTCTTTCTTCACCATACCGTAAGAACTTAAATAATTGATACTCGCGCTAAGACGTTCGAAATTCCCTCTCTTGGATAGGGGGGCGAAACCGCCGCGAAAATTGACGGCCTGAGCCCCAGTTTAAGACAGAAAAAAAACAAAAAGTGCCGGACCATACCAGCAAAGGCAACTCCAACGTCCTAGCGCGAGTATCAATTATTTAAGTTCTTACGGTACCATTACCATCCATCTAACAAACGGCTGCAGTTACACTATTTTACCCCTTTATTACACAACCTCTCTCTAGTAGGCCATAATTTCTGATGCCTCCCATCGATTTTCCTACTCGCTCGTCTTTGTCAAGAATACCTTCGCCAGCCGATATTTCGCTGGACTTCTCACCAAATATTCGGCTCACGGAGGTATTCTTGGCAAAGACGGGTGAGTATCCTTTGGGTACTGTACAAGTCTCAGGATTTCACAAGAGAAAAAAGAGCGGAATCACACCTAGAACGCCTTACGCACTGCGTACAAGGCCGGGGCGGTGGGAATTGCACTTGCAAGAGGGTCCCTAACGAAGCCACATCATCGACAGTTCCGATCGCACAGAGAACTACCGTTGACTCGTACAAGGAGGCTGCCACAGCATACAGTTTATTTGTCTCCTTCATCGTATGAATCACTAATATCGTCACAAGGCCCTGAGCCACGCCGTGTTGCACACATTGTACACAGGCCTAGCGCACTTGAACATGTTACTCCATTCCAAGAAAATTTCCACTCTTGGTCGATAGTCTTGGTGAGTATGTGTCCTCACTTCTACAATTTTGGCATAAACTCAAAAAAAGCCCTAGCCCAGAAGAACGAGAGAAAAATACCATGGAATACACGAGGGGTACCTTTACAATCTCATTCTTGGCAAACACATACTTGTATGGTTCCGGCCGTCTACATATCTCCTTCCTGTATTCTAGTCTTACAACGAGCAACCACCCGGGGGTCAACCAGTCAACTCACAACATTTCCTTTCCTTCTCAATTGGTTCAAGTGCTTCAGTCTTTGTCTTACCCTTGTGAAAGCCTTTAGCGACTTTATCTTCAGAGCTACTTTGCACAGGTCTATTGACTGATTTACTGAGCCGTTACGCCGCAGGCGACAGGATAGGAATACGGCTTGCGCAACACACCATCCAACTAGGGGAAGGCATTGAAATACCCCCACACCGGTACACGGCTTACTGGCCTGATAATTATTCGACCCCCCTGTCTTCGGGTACGGTCCCGGACACTAAAGTACTAGGGGTAGGGGTCAAGTATTGGGACAAGCAGGGATAGCAGAGGCCTGTGCATACCTTGGAAGGGGTATCAAAGAACCAAAAAAAGGTAAGATAACTACTAATTAGAGTAATTCTTCAACCCCCTGCTTGTCCCAATATTTCCCCCCTCACCTGCGTACCAATCGACACCTTAGCGAACCCCAAACTTGACCAACTTCAAACTCCTCTAAGTCAACAACAACAACCTGTAAGCCCAAAAGCTTCATTAAAAGGCTTTATTTGATGGTTGTCTAAAGAATTACAGAGGGGTTTAAGGAAATACAAACTTTCTACAGTGCTAGAGCAATTCAAAGATCTCAATTTTTGTATAGGGATGTGCCAAATTAACACCCCTCAAGCTAACTCTATTAAATAATATCTTGGCAGAGCCATGCCTAATGCGGTGATACATATTGCCGATCATTTCACTAAGCAAGATACCCTAACCCAATTAGGAAGGTGATTTCTGCTTAATAAGCGACTGAGAATTGACACAGGTGTCGATTGGCAGTGTCCGGAACCATACCGTGCGATTAGGGACATTTTGTACCAGGTATAAGATAACAATAACAACCAAGCCTTGGCGCCGAGGCTGGGGCTGGTACCGAACGGCGGAAGGAGGTTTTGCTAATCGCAGAAGATTGAGGAATAAAAAATATATAGCTGCTTGGCCAGCCGTAACATCTTCACATCTCTGTACCTCCTATCACCATATCACAATATCACCGCCATGTCTCAAAGAAGCTCTGAGCAGAAAGTAGCTGCTGCAACAGCTGCCTCGCTTACTATCCTTACTTCAGCCATCACAGTAACATTGCTTCAGCTGCAGCAGCAGCAGCGAGCGCAAAGAAGCCAATTTGTGCAGCCGTGCTACCGTAATCGTTACCGACATCCGCTCTCTATCGTCCCAGGTCGGAAGTTCAGCCTTCAGAGTTATAATGAGACTTGGTGCAAGGAATTTCTCCAGTAATTCACCTTAAACTTCAGAGCCATGACCAAACTGAGAGGCTACATCTGAGCCCCAAGTCCAGTTCTTCCAAAGAGAAGAATAGCTGGGAATTGTTCGCATGAAACTGAGGTAATGGTAGATTTTCACCGATAGAAATTAGAACTATAATTCCTTATTTCCACATCGATGCTATCTCATACCGCTCCCGATATGTCTGCCATCCGGAGACTGCACTTTGTTTTCTTCTCTACCGACTCTCGGCTCCCTGCCAGCTGAAGCCTATGATGCATGTCTTTCAGCGGTCACGCACATGGCTAAGCATCGTGTTCAACGGTCTAGTGGAACATCTTATTAGATCATTCAGAAATTTGTTATTTTGGGATAGGAATCGACTTACTCAAGAAACGATTGAGGGATAAGCAGCCGCAATTGAGTGTAAAGGTGGGGTAAAGGGAGTGTGGGGTTTTATTGATGGCGCGATGCGAGCTATCTGCCGCCCAGATAAGAGTCAGGAAATATATTATTCAGGCTATAATAAATGCCATACGGTCAAATATCAGGCATTGAGTACACTGGATGGCTTAATTAGACACCTTGCTGGACTATATACTGAACAGGAAAGTGACTGTACTGTTTACCAAAGCTCTGGTCTTCTGGGAAAATTCCAGGAACTCCAACTTGTCGATGATCCAGATCCGGACAAAAGATTTTATATCTACGGTGACCCAGCGTATAGTCTCTCATATTGGATTATCTGTGCATATCAGGCCCAACCCAACCAACCACTTTACCCACTTTTACAGAAGGTTAATACGCATATGGCAAGCTTACGCATAAGTGTGGAACATGGATTTGCAAGACTGATGATGTTATGGGGATATAATGGGTTTAAGATGGGTCTTAAGATTGGATTATCACCTGTAGCTGCTTACTTCATGGTATCAGCTTTGTTTTGTAATATTCATAGCTGCTTTCACGGGAACCAGACAAGTAAAAAGTTTCATTGTAGCCTCCCTTCTGTACATAACTATCTAGCTGGTGCCTAGACGGGATAAAATCTGCTGCAACATATCCTTTGTTTCCCCATTTGTAGCCTTCATTGTCTCTTCTAATCTATCAATTCTAGTGCTCATTGCCTCGGCAGCTGCCATTCCTGCATCAGTACCCTCAGATGGCCCAAGCTTTCCCAGCGCATCTGACACCTTCTGACCCATCCCGGTTAAGGCATCAATAAGGTGAGAGTTGATTTGCTGGTCTTTCTTACCGTAATCCTCATGGCGGGTTTTTTTGCGCATACATCGTATCTTTTAAATGGCTTCCTCAGTCGGCTCCTGAGAATCACGCATGGCAGGGGTTCCACCCTAGTGGTTGCTTCCGAGGCGATTATAACTACTCCCCTCAGCAGTTGGTAGGATAACTTCAGTGCAGTCACTTCCATCGTCTGAGGAGCCGGAGGAGTAGTATCGCTTGCGACTATGTGATACCAGCAAGTTATCCCGATGGATTGCTGCTTGTAGAGCCTCTCTATATAAATCTCTTTTGGTTTTTTCGCATCCTCTTGCTCACACAGAAGCTCATTCTCCCGCTTGATCCAAAGGTCAAGGTTTTGGTCCAGTTCTGTATCTGTTTCCACTGTCCTGGACTCCTTCTTCTGCACTGCAACTACAGCTTGGCGCTCATTTACAAGCTGACGAATAGTTGTATCAGGATTTTTCAGGTCCTTATCAATTTCTACCCGCAGGAGGGCCCGGATTTTACCCCAAAGCGGTGCCATAGTGCCCTTCCTGTAGCTGAATTCCATGCGGCGTGCGACACCTAGCTTTACAAGAACTTCGCGATTTTGCTCAGCAAGGTGCACACGGTTTCCCCCACGGCTTGTACCTGGACCAGCCGGCATTCCCGAAAGTGTGTTTTCATCGCAAGGTCCTACTCATATTAATTAATATCCTATCTTACAATTCACATTCATTTCTTGTAATGCATACTATTTCCCACTTGAGAAGCCAGCACCTCTGTGTCCGGTGCAGGCTGGCCTTCACTCGCTCCAAGTTGAGAAGTGGCTTGTGCCGATGCCGACATCCTGGTTTACTCTTGTAGGTGGTATAGGTGGTGGGATTTCGGGCTACAGTGTTAGGGAATGGCTGATCAAGAGTTTAGGTTGTGATAGATGAAAGCAGTGCGAGCAGGGTGAGTAATTGAAATCTCGCTTTAGCTGCAGTCTGTCGTGAGAAAAATCCTTCTTAAGGTACAACAATTACTTAAGTTGTGCTGAGATACACGCAGGAGTTGCTAGTGTTATTTTTATTTTAAACCCACCGTTATCTGGAATAAGTTAACTCGGATACCAATCCCAGATCCCTTAACGTGTACTCTCGTTCACGCACTTTTAGTGTCACGCTAAAGTAGAGATCATCGATCACATGGATGAAAGAAGTAGTAACTAGAGTTAAGATTCAACACAAAAGGAGTAACGATCGGGGGTATTTTTCCGGCGTCCCATTAGCCTATTTTAGTACCTGGGAGTAAATCTACGCGGCCACTCTGGCTTCCATCATGGCAATGCTGAACATTACTGATTCTGCGGTATTCTGAGCACTACACCACCACTTCTGAAGCACAACGTTTTTCCTGTCACGATTACGCAAATAGGCTACTCTTAGTATCTAGCGCTAGCTAGCCATGATTACAAGGTAAGGGGTTCTGATCGCTTACCACTTTGCCTAGTACAGTTACGCTCATGACCCACCCTATCAACTTAGCCTTTAGCCACAGTGTTTGAATACAGGTTAAGGGATCAACTTAGCCTTTAGCCACAGTGTTTGAATACAGGTTAAGGGATAACAGAATGTTTGTTATCAACACATCAACATGTGGCGCGTTGTCACAGCGACTTAGAAAACGGCGGTCTTGGCGGTCTTATTCTCTTTGCAAAATCTCCCGATTACCAGTACTCGAGTACTTGGGAGTTACTCGGGCACTTGTAAGCGGGATCGGGCCTTGGGTATGATAGGTACTGTACACTCGTGCTGTACTAGGAGTGTACTCGAGTACCGTATTTAGACTCGTCCTATCCGTAAGCCGTCTTTAAAACATACAAGTATCATACATAGCGCAGCATTGCAGCATCCAAATTGTGGGGAGCGATACTCCCGCTTATCAATATGAGATGTGTAATCTGACATAAGGGGAGACGCCGCTCGAGCAGTCTTCAATTTGAGAGTGGCATACCAGAACCTGAAACATGTTCATTGACGATGGTTCAACTAGGGGGTGATTTTCTGTTCTGCTTGACGAAGCACGGTAGCTACCACCCTTGATACATATCGCACCCATCACTCTTGGCTCAGAAGGCCATACTGGCTGACGGGGACGCTAGGTAGTGTTCCCTCTTGATTACAGATCTGCGCCATTCAGAACAGGCGTTGGAATAATACTGGTATGATACTCGAGTAAATAGAGGTCAAATGAGTTTTATAACGGTCCCCTTATTTTAATCAGGGATTTTAGGTTTTCAGGCATACAAAACGTTGCCGGAGGAGGATGGTAGACAGGTGCCTGCGGAAGAGGGGGGTATCACAGGCTGCCGATGAGGTTCATAATCTTGTGGCATCCGGGTAGCCTGGGGGAGAAGTTGAAGGCATTTCCTTTTCTGGCAGAACACCCCCAACAGCAAGGGACGGCGGAATCACAGGGAAGGCTATCGATAGGAGAGACTCGCTCGCAGTCAACGGTACTCGAGAACAGTACAGGTAATTCTTTTTTTTTTCCGATCCCCCTCTCCTTTTTCATGAAAAAAATAGAGAGAGAGAAGGTAGAAAAGAAATGAATAGAAAAGAAAGAAGAAGAAAACATTACTCCGTTCAAAGGACCGATTCTGGTACTCAGAAGGACGGGAATATTCTGGAAGGGAGCCTCGATTGGGCTGGGCAATCGAGGAAGGGAGGCGGGTAAAGATGTGACGCTGGGATAGTGCCAGCGTGTTTTTCCATCAGCCCCTCCGCCCGGCCAATCCGGCCACGCAGAGATAAGACAATGGAGAAAAAAGGAAAGGCAGAAGCTCAATTCTGAAACGGCAATCGAGTCAACTCGGGCGAGTAAAATCTCTTCATTCCCGCTTGAATCGCTGGTGGATCGTTGCGTCACGCACGTCACCTCTCTGACCAGAAACACTCCACTCGACGTCACTCATTGAGGACAGGGAACAACGTCGGAAACTCACTCGCGATTGAACTCACTTGACTGGCAACCCTTCGAGCTTTCCTCCCGCCGCACTCCAACCTCCACCTCATCCTTTCCCTCCACTACCATCTCCCATTCCCCTTCCTCCTCTCTTGTCTCCCTTGTTACCCTCCTCCCCTTCCTCCCCGCTTGACCGTCTCCATCCCCACTATTGTCTTCGCCTACCAGCAACTATGAACCACTTTAGCTATAAACGCTACCCCGCGCTGGCCTCTTCTCGGCAGCCTCCCTACCCGCCACACCAGCCATACCCCGCACACGTACCGCAACACGGTGTCCCGCCATACGTCCCTCCACCTCCCCCACCTCCGCCTACACCGCCATCACAGCTTCCTCAATCACAATTTCCTCCGCCTGGAACCCATGGGGCTACTCACAATACGCAGAAGCGTGCCCCCCCTGTATTCGAACGTTTTAACCATCGTCGAGGCCAGAGCGCAACATCTCCGCCTCCCGTACCACCCAAAATCCTGGACCCCAACAACCCCAACTACCAATACCGGCAATACCCTGCGCCACCATCTTCAGTTTCATCGTCTTCGTCCTCAATTTCTTCATCTTCATCACACTCCTCCCGCCGTTATGGGTCGTCGAGCGCTCCTAATCTTGCCCAGTTGCACCTCGATGGCCGCCCCAGTCGTTACGGGGATCGGTCACGGGATTTAAATATCAGGATGCCGCCTCCCGGTTATCAGCCGCCTTCTGTCGAATCAGCTCCGCAGTCCCCGCTAAGCCTTGATACGCTCTCCCCAGATTCTAAGCATGTACTTGATAAAAACGAAAACTATTTCCCAACCCCTACATCCGACATCCAAACCAGACCACAACGGCCCATCCCTCCAGACTCTCCACCTAGAAAGGAGTCACCGCCCCCGCGTCCCAGCTTGCGCGGTGGTTTCATCGATGGGCGGTTAGAAAACGAACCCCATACGGAAGGATCACGATCCTGGAAAGGAAGCTCGATGCCATTTTATGAAGGGTCTGATGAGGGTTCGGGCCCTGATTCCCGATCGGAGTCTGGGCATGACACAGGGCCAGACTCATCTGTGGATTCCTCACCGGAGGACCCAAGAGTTTATTCCCAGAGCCCCCCAAGAACTCCACCTTCCGGCGGCCAGGACCCTAGACGTTACTCTCAAGCTTCTGCTGATGCTGAACGGACCGCAATCCCCAAGCACAGAAGGCCCTTTCCCCGGAGAGCACCGACTAACCCGCCACGTGTGCAGAAAGAGTCACAACAATATAGGCATTCTCCAAGCCCTCGGGTTGGCTATCAACCTCCGCCAATTCAGTCGTCGCCTCCACAGGTTCGACAGAGCCCTCAGTTGCGATACCAATCACCGCCACCTTTCCCTGCAACACACACCCCACCCCCCCGGCAACTCCCCCCCCCACAGGCACGGCGTGATTTGCTACCACCCCCTCCGCGTGAGCCCCTCCCCGTATGCCCCAAGAGAACCCCTGTATCTTGGGGGCAATGGTTTCAGATGTTCTCAGTTCCAAATTTCGACGTGTGTGAAAATTGTTATTACACTCATATTTATCCTACCCTTTTTGCGGAACACTTCCACGCGGTTGAAAAAGCTCCAAATGCCGAGGTGTCTTGCGCATTCAGCACAGAGCGTGTACTTCATAGGATATGGCCCAATGCCCTTGAGAGGGGGGTTCTGAATGGCCTTCGGGACTACGCTCTTATGAGATCGAATATCCCTGAGTGCGGCACTGTTTCCGGGGACCCAGTGAACGGGTTATCGTCGAGATGGTGGAAGGTGACAGACGGATCAATGCCAAGATTTCGGTGTTGCGATGCGTGTTACCAAGATTTGGTAATGGCAACGGGATTTGCTTCTTACTTCGCTCCAGCCAACCCTCAACCAGAAGAGGAGGCTTGGGTCTGTGATCTCTCTTTTCCCTTCATCTCTGGAGGCATGCTTTCGGTGTCGAATTATCAGGATAAGATCAGGAAGGACCAATGGGATGATTTCGTTAGCGTGGTGAGCTTCCGCCATAACGTCCCGCCGTGTCCGGGACCCGCCAAAGTGAAGAGCGGAGAACGGAAGTGGTACATCCCAAAGAGGCCTATACCTGGTCTGGCTGTGTGCGAGGCCTGTTATTGCGACAACGTGATTCCACACTTCGAGGACAAGTTCACCGAGGCAGTCGCTGCGCCCCAGCAGACTTTAATATGTGGTATGGCTGCCTTGGCTATCAAGATGTCATGGGATAGTGCGGTGCAAAAGGGTTCCTTTGAAATCTGGTGGGAAGCCGTATACGCTTTGATGACGTTTCCCCAATGCTCCGAGAAAGGGTTCCCAGACCAGGTTGCGCGGGAGTGGTATAGCTTGCGCCACCTACATGAGAATCTTGAAGGCTTCAAATGTTGTCGATCCTGTTACAATAGTATCCTCCGGCCACTAGATCTGACTCCTTATTTCGAGCCAATCCGCTTCCCACTTCAAAATTCCACTGCCACTCGCACATGCAGTTTGGCGCCAGACAGCCCACGGTATGGAGCATACATGAAGAAACTCCGAGAGGCTTCAGGCCGGAAAAGATTCGATATATTTCTTTCCTATGTTATCCCTCGAGCCAAGATCCCTCCTTGTCGCCCAAAAAGTTTCTTGGCACGGATGAAGTGGTATGGCACGGATGAGTTTGTTGTTTGTGAGGAATGTTACTTCGAGTACGTTCGGGATAGTCCCTTGGACAATCAGCTTACAGTACGCGCTCGCTACTCGCCCGAGCCTCAGGCTTGCGACCTTTATTCTCCGCGTATGAAACATATATGGGAAGAAGCATGCGCAAAACGGGACATAAAGTACTTCGCTTGGGCAGCTATTGAGAGAGGGGAAATATACTGTGAAGTTCTAGAACGTTCGAAAGAAATCAATGAGGAGATTGCGGCGAGAAAGACAGGCGCGGGCCGATTAACGCTCTATGCTCCAAGCAGTAAGGGTGATGATAATTACAGATATGGGCGACATGGTTCGGGGTCTAGCATTATGGATGTGGAGTCGACTGAATTGTATAAGGAGTTGGAGGCTCTGCAGAGACGATGGAAGTCAGTTGAGTGATGGTGAATGGCATCGCCTGAATTTCCTTTACACTGTGTGGCGCATTGAGAATCCCATTTTAATACCTTGTTACCTTTCATTCATTCTCCCATTTCCTCCGGAAATAGCATTACTGGTCTTACTCTTGGTGTTCGGTGCATGTCTTGCCAGATCAAGTGCGCAGGGGAGAACTTTTTCTGTTTTTGATTTTGCTTTGTTGGTTTTTCCTATCCGTCTATGTTGCTGCATGTTGGGTTTTGTTCGGCTATCATTGGAAGTCTTGAAGCAAGTGCTAGGTGCACGGAGAATAGGCAAGCGAGGAGGGAATATCGTAACAAAGTAGTGTTATGGTACTCTAGTCTCTGTTACCCGTAGTGAGGATATGGACCTAGAAGTGCGTAGGTAAACTACCAATCAGACGAAAGGCCACACCCAAACGGCAGTAGCCAGGAGCCCCTGCAGGAATTTATCGCTATTTTTGAGTGTGAATTGGGCGACAATTCCGGGCGAGGGGTTGGAGTGATGGATGTGAAGCAAGGGAAAGGTCTAGAATGATTATAGTACAGTACAGTACTGTGCTGTACCGGGGGTTGTTAAGTCTGGCCAACGTGGCTCACAGAATTTCTATGTAAATGGCAGCCAAGACTTCGCCGTACTTTTGCTCACACCCTAGTACAATATCCTGGAAAGGCATTTTTCATGAATACCATTCAGGACAACGGGGTATCCGGAATCCCAGAAGGAGCCGGAGAGGATTATTTTTTCGAAAAAGATATAGAATGTCTAGACTCTGTAGGCATGATGGGAACTAAACGAACGAAAGGTAACTTCTTGTTAATAACTTGAATTATCAACAGTAGTCCACTATGTCTACAGACTATGCACCCTCCCTCCCTTCTACCAGCCTTCCGCTCCTTTTTTATAGTCTCTCCTCACACCCCCATCTTATACCGGTACGCTTTTTGATTTTGTCCACAGAGTGGATTTCGGGCCCTGCTTTCTCTCCTCTTTTGGTACAATTTTTCTGGCAGTTATGAAGGAATCCAGCTCTGCAGATGAACTCTCTATGAAGGGCAAGGGAGGATTTCCCGGAACGTCCTAGGATCCGAAACCTGCTCTTCTTCCCTTGTTAGATGAGTGAGATTGTATGACTACCCTAAGTTGTCAGCGGTGTTGTCTGGCTAAGCGGGGTATCCGGGGCAGCGCGATCCAGGAGAGCAAAGTGCGACTGTATATCGTGCTAGGATGCGGGAGGCTTAGTCCGGCTCTTGAGGGGAGGTGAGGGATGGGTGGCTGGCTCCGTTGAACACGGATAGCATAGTCCCAGTACTCAGTTGGCAAAGCCCCAGTTTGCGATTGTTGACGACTTGTTCACAGTCGGAGGAAACAAAATTACCCCGGATATAGGGTTCTCATCAGGTCTACGATTTTCAGGAAGAAGATGTACTCGGGGGTAGGCAAAAGTCGGGCGCACGGCGGAATCGGTGGAGGGCAGTGACATGGTTCGTAGATGAGAACTAAAACAGATTAGGAAGGTCGAGTGATTAGTGATGACTAAGGTTGTAGGTGAAGCTGTTAGAGATATAGCTGAATACGAGAAGATATTTATATGGGTATTGCAATTAAGTGTAAAAGAAACATCAAAGAAAGATGATAGAGAGTAAGGGTAAAATAACAGGAAAGTGAGCAAAACAATACAAGGGAATCGCAGTAGATGCATCAGCAAAAGTTATTGTTAGCGCATCAGACTCACCCAACACACAAAACGCTAACCGTGACTCGGGAGGCAACCTTGTATCAGGAGCTAGCCCGGACAAAACCATCCAACAAGTGAATGCACTAGATGTATCCAGACGCAGAACCAAATACACTAAGTGTAACCAGAGACAGCACCTAATCCTTGGGCGCAACCAGATACAGCATCAAATCTTCTAGATACACAGCATTAAGTACTGAAAGGACAAAATGTTGGCTGAGAGGGGGTCTCTGGCTAAGGCAGAAAATCTTCTTCTCTAAGTGCAGTCGCCGGGTCCGAGGACAAACAAGAAAGACAGGGTAGAAACAGGATAACTAGTATGGGCAAACACCGCACACACTACTGGTCCCTCTTAAGTCTCAAGATAAAATTGTAAAAAAAAGGTCACCGCTTAAGAAAAAAAGAAAAAAATTGCGATCCCGGAAATCCTCATTCACAAAGGTGGTTGCAGAGGTCATCGTTCGTCCTCTATCTAAAGTACGGGGACAAAAGGGTTCGTCCGGCCCGGCAACGGCAACCCCACAACCACTTTAAATTTACTACCTATGCAACCACAACTACTTAGAATGAACTGAAAATTTAGATAGTCATCCATTAAATATAAGAAAACCATATATGAAATTACAAAGCAAAAAAAGTCAATACTTTGTATACCATCCCTTTGCATCCAACACAGCAGCCACTCTCCTAGGCATTGACTCCCATAGCCTTTCCAAGAATTCTCCTTCAATATCTTGAGTCCAAACCACATTAAGAGCTTCTGCTAGATGTCTCTAATAGTATCAGGACCTCCCTTAGTCTTGTGAATGTTAGGAAAGCGCTGATGCAACTTCTTCTTTACCCTTTTCCAACAGTGCTCAATTGGATTGAGGTCTGGGGAATTGGGTGGCCATTCCATAACCTATATATAGTTTTCTGCAAACCAAGCCATAGTATCTCTTGCAGTATGTATCTTTGCACCATCCTGGTGAAATATAGGATCTCCAACTGGGTCCTCCACCTCCTGCCAGACATCAACTAAGCCATCCTCCAAAACTCCAATATATACAAATCTATCCACACTCCGGTCAAAAATAGGAATCAGAGTACCCTTATTTTTGCCCCAAATGCAAGCCTTGACCATTAGCATTATCACAGACCCTTTTGTAACCCCTTGAATACAGTCCTTGTACCACTTTTCTTTAAGTGTTCTTGTTAGGTGGCAGCTTTGGTGTGAGGTATTCTGAAAGCAAGGACCTGGATCGTCTTGTATCGGAGAACTCGTTATGAAGACATGAGTAATGTAGGCTGGATACAAGCGAGGAACTTTGGTGTAGATCGTCAAAGTATTGGTAGCGATCAAGTAAAAACTTATTATATTAATAAGATCTCTTCTCTGTTCTTGTTGTTTCTAATAGCAGCGAAGATGCTTCGATATTTATATTCCGCATCGGAGCAATCGCGGTATACATGCCATTTCTATACTAACTAAGTATCTCGCTAATCTTTCTGCGAACACTGGTAGACCCTGAAAACGTTCTACCACACCTTCTTGCTCTCATGGTCAACTTATTGGTCTGGGCTTTCGTTATTCCTGATGGTGTGGAGACCACGTCACGTGTCAGCTTATTCGTTTATCCATCTGACCGTAATGGTTACGAATTATCTTGCGCCAGTGCTATACAGAGGTAGTCTAACTCGCTAGACTGAAGATAGCCATTCTTCTTTGGTTGGCTCTGTAGAGAATTCGACCTGCGACCACATGTCATATTCTTGTCTTTCGGCATTACATGACTTGTCCTCGGGATCGCACCCAGGGGTTTTTTCCCTCGGAGTCCATCCTTTGCCAACCTGTCCTTTCCGGAGTCACCCACTCCAGTTACTGGGCATAGTTGCCTCCTTCATGCCCTACGCATCTTTGTAGGCATGAGGGGTCTAACTTGTATGCAAAATGTCCCGTTACCTTCGACCAACTCTCCCGACTGTCTGTCTTCAAGTGTCTGTAACCTTATACACCGTTGTCCGATTCACCTGCTTCCAATTGCATCTGGTGCCCGGAGGTCTCCCCTCATATACCCTTCCAACAGGATCCAGGCGGACGGACGGCCACAACGTATACGGTATTATCAGGTATGTTCCAATGATCGTGGTCTTTGGTGTTGGGACGCAACTACCCAGGCGGCTAGTGATGACTCGGGATCCCAACGCCGGGGCTGGAGAGGGGTCTTATCTTTTTTCTTCGGAGTTCGTGCACGCCAATGTAGGGTAACTCTGTCCCAGAAATCCTTATGGGGAGTGTGTGCACCTAACAGTTCTGAGTATCCAAATAGTCTTAGGATCTTTGGACATTTCAACCATGCATTAATCAGTAAAGATAACCACTTCACTGTCTTCCTTTATCCAATTCTTATACTCCTTTGCCGAGGCTAGCCTCTTAATAGCATGTTGATCCTTCAGAAATGCCCCCTTCCTGGCTCTCCACTTCTTTATATTGACTGATGCCAAAGGTCTTTTTATTGTGTTGATGGAGGCATGTGGGGCAACCTCATTGCGCGATTCTGATAGGGGTAGGCGGCATGCCTTCTTGGACTCAGGGACTAGGCAGCGACAGGTTCTGGTATCGATAATTTTGGGTCTTCCAGTAAATGGGAGCTTTTTTGCAACACCCCTCTTTTGATACCTGTTGTCAAAACTTTGAACAGGACTCTGGGGACGATGTAAGAGTTGTCCTGTTTGAGAAAAAGAAAGATTTTTTTCCTTTAGAGCAACAATTTGCCCTTTGTCAAAGCCTGTGAGGTAGCCTGACTTTTCTGGAAGCATGGTTGTTGAGGGGTAGTTGATCGTGGAGGTGGGGTTTTTTGAGAGGTTGCTCAGTAACCACCAATCAGACGAATCATTTTGTTCTACCACTTTACATATCTATCGGCCTATATTCTGGTAACCAACCCATAGCCCCCATGACAACCACTGTTAGCTGACCAGCTATAACAATGTATCCACATCCCCCTTCTGGGCTCCACTATAACTATATAAAAATTTAAAACAATTAATTGGCTATGAAACAACTTTCATGCCCCACAGTACCCATCCTTCTGAAATCCGTGAAAGATTCTCCCTTTACCTGATCCTAACCCTGGTCACAATATCGGTATATTATATAAAGTACATCTAAATAGTATTCTATATTTCTTGATATTCTAAATCTAGTACTCTCTATTTAAATAAAGACTTTGCCTATGGACAATCCCACTGGAGACACGCAGACACCAAAAAGATACTCAGCATAAAGACCTACTCTTCACAAGTAGTGTTCGTTAAAGGGCAGAGCAGGGTGGATTATCACCCTCTGGGCGCTACTATGACCATGGCCTGGGGGATATTTTTAGGGCTATACCCACTCCGCCTCCATCCAATTTCCACCTGCACTGGTTTCCTGAATGGGGCTCCGTTGGTCACCACCAATTTTTAACGGCCAGGGACTTGTTTGGGGGGTGAGAGGGGTGGGGGCATGGGCTGGAACAGGTGCAGGGAATCCCAAAGAATACGCTGCATGGCGGGCTATTGCGTTGAGCGGAGTGGGAAAAAGTGCCACAGGACCTATTTTTCTGGGCCCCGGAGTTCCTGTAACAAACTCTATTGAGAAGAGCCTGCAACATGAGCAAAAAGGTATCCAGCATCTGGACGAATTCGACATTATTTTTCTGACCTCTGCATTTCTCCCATCCTGATGCCATTCCAGATGCCAATTGCGTCCTGATGTAACATTGGACCTTACCGAAGTCCTTTTGCCTTCCCACACCTGCTGCCCATCTCCCATCTCTTACCTCATGTACAGACATCACTTTTCCTGCCTTCTATCTCTGCAGCATACTGATGCCTCCCGAAGGTGCTCACTGTTTCTTCTGCTTCCGAGCATACTTGTAACAATTTGCCTGCTGCCCATGTAACTTGGATATCATGCTACTATTACTCATATCTGCCAGTTTCCCTCCTACTACTCGTCTCCTGCATAATGTGTTTGTTTCTAGATATTTCTGTTCGTCTATATCCATATCTCTATATGACTCTCTAATATTTTCGATTACCCTCCAGTCAGGACCATGTCAGTACATTTTCATCTGTGACCAGTGTAGGCCGCATCTGGGCTACTTCGCTCCCTGAGTTTATTTTATTAAGCAACTCTCCTCTGCAATTCTAAGAGGTATCATTAATATTGTGTAAACTGATTCAGCTATTGACATACCAGTGACAGTTCTTCTCCAGTATAAGATGGGTCAGGCCTGAGATAAATCTCCTGATATTCACAATTGTCAGCTCTAGGATTATGTGTATGTGCAGAACAGTTACAAGACTACGTACGTCGGACTGACATCCAGAGTCTACTACCCGCCTCAAGAGAACCCAGAAGAAGCAAAAGAGCATATCCTGCCTTGTTGTTAGACATATGGGGAATGTGTGGCTTTTCCACCTAATTTTGTATTCCTCGGGATTACCCTACCTTCAGCCTGTGAAGCCAACACCCCTTCTGGCCCTGGCGTTGGGATGGCGCGAAGATAACAGACCGTGTATCAGCTGCATCCCAACAGCCATGAACACTAGCATTGGAACCTATCTCATAAAACCAAATACGTCGGAACTCTCTGTGCGAGCGGATACTGTTCGCAGACTATATGGGAAAGGACATTTGGCGAGCTTATGCAGGTGTCCCGGCCGAAGTCAGTCGGCGTCACACAAGGTTATACTCATTGCACTACCATATAGGAAACAATGTCGTAAGAGTAATGGGAGGTTTGCATTGCCTCTAATCCATCATGAAATGGGAGCATGACCACACCCACACAAATGGTATGTTGGAGAAGATACCACTTAGGACTAGTCGGCTAGGAAAGACTATGAGGGAATTGTACTATTGGTATGATCTTGTGCTCTAGTTTGACCAAAGCCAGTATGTAGTAAGAAAGAGTGATATCTGCAACTGTGATAGGGGTGATTATGAATATGACCACATCGTTTGCCGGATGATGAGGATACTGCATCAGCAAAAAAAGCGTTTTCACGGGACGTATCGCGCCCAGATTCGGAGGAAGCCAGTCCACTCTTTGCCTCCCGTTCTTCCGGATCTCCCGAGCCCGCTTTGGCTTTCATCTCTTACATCTGGTGTGCCCGGACACCCCACCTTCCCTCCAAAGCGTCCGATGTGCTCCTGGAGACCCCACTCCCTCCCTGCGCCTTCCTGTTGTATCTGCCCCCTTATCTTCTCGTCTACAGGCCTTCTGCCTACGGTTACCAACTGCACGCATCCGGCGGCCCTCCCAGATCCCCTCTGACCTGTAGCGACCTAGATCGGTCTGCTCCCGTCCGCTGACACCCTATATTGCGCTTTTCTTAGCCCGCGCCCTACTGTCACTTCCATAATTCCCTTACGGTTCACAAGACGCCCAGCGTGACCGCCATAAAGACCACCTACTGTGGTTGGCTTCGCCACAGGAGAGAATCAATTGGTATTAGTAATCATCCGCAGTACTCAAGCGGCCGAGTTGAAGTCGGACAATCAATATGGGAACTGCCATCTTAAGTGCACAGCTTCAACTTGGCCACATATTCATGCAGAACAATTCAACCTATTTAAATATTCCCTTAAACGCCCGCGGATCGGGTAGTACCCCGGGTGGCCGAGTTGAAGCCGGACAGTCAATATGGGCACTGCCATCTCAAGTGTACCCCTTCAACTTGGCCGCATATTCTTGTAAAACAATTCAACCTATTTAAAATATTACGTAAAATGCCAGTGGATTGTGTTATACTCCCGTGGCCGAGTTGAAGCCGGACACTCTTGATGGGAACTGCCACCTTGAGTGCCCAGCGTTAACGCGTATAAATACTGTACATAATTGGATAGAATAATTTAATATATTTCATTAAACATCCGCAGATCAATCCTGTGATTCACTATCCATTGCCTCTCCCGGCTAGGAATTACCTGCGCCTGTGCGATCAGGGGCCCTATATGTTAGGTGGTAGCTTTGGCGTGAGGTATTCGGACAGCTAAGACCTTAATCGTAATTATATTGGAGAACTCGTTAAGAAGACACGAGTAATGTAGGCTAGATATAATAATGCACTTCAATATAGATAGTTGAAGTATTGGTAACAATATAAAAGTGTAGATAACTTATTATATTGATAAGATCTCTTCTCCGTGCTTGTTGTATCTAGTAGCAGCGAAGATGCTTCGATATTTATATTCCGCGTCTGACCAATCGCGGTATACATGCTAACTCTATACTAACTAAGTACCGTGCCCGCAACTCTGCGAACTTCACCTGAGTGCGAACACCCGTAGACCCTGAAAACTCTCTACCACACCTTTTTGCTCCCATGGTCAACTTATCGGTCTGCGCATCTGTTATCCCTGATGGTGTGGAGACCACATCAGGTGTCAGCTCATCCGTTCATCTGTTGACAAGAATGGTTACGCATTATCTTGCCCCCGTGCTCATCGAGGGTAGTCTAACTCGCTGGACCGAAGATGGCCATTCTTCTTTGGTTGGTTCCGTCGAGAATTCGACACGCGACTGCATGTCGTATTCTGGTCTTCCGGCATTACACGACTTGTCCTCAGGATCGTACCTATGGGCTTCTTCCCTCGGACTCCATCTTTTACCAACTTGTCCTTTGTGGATGCACCAGATCCACTTACTGGGCATAGTTACCTCCTTCATACTCTACACAACTTAGTAGGTACGAGGGGAGTAACTTTCATGCGAAGCGTCCCGTTACCTTCGACCCTCTCTTCCGACTCTCTGTCTTCAAGTGTCTGTAACCTTATGCACCGTCGACCGATTCACCTGCCTCCACTTGCATAAGGTGCCCGGAGGTCACCCCTCATATATCCTGCGAACAGGATGCGATCGGATGGACGGCCGCGACATATACGCTGTTATAAGATGTGTTCCGTTGATGGTGGTCTTTGGTGTTGGGACGCAACTACTGCGCCAGCCAGGGATGACTCGCCGTCCCAACGCCGGGGCTGGAGGGGGGTGTTATCTTTTTCCTTCGCAGTTGGTGTGAATCAAGGCAGGGTGTCTTTGTCCTGTAAATCCTTACGGGGAGTCCATGCGCCTAACAGGAGCTCCCCTGTTCGAAGTGTTCGTCCCGAATACTCTATGTCTATTATACAATCTGTTCATCTATTTCGAGCTCTAAATAGAAGGGGTAAAAACTATCCGCTTTGCTTGCCCACCGATGGAAAACCTTTCTTATGTCACTCGACCTCTCTCGGGCCCGGCATCTCCGGGTTCTCTCTATGAAACCTTTCCACCACTTCCTGCGTGTTCTTCATCCCCTCGCGGGGTTCCCAAGTATTTTCATACTCCGCGCAGCCTTGCCATTTAACAAAATATCGAAGCTCTTTCATTGCTTTATTCCTTCATCGAACCTTTCGCGTGTAGGAAATGATCTCACTCTTGACGATCCTTTCTACCTCCCATTCTAAATCTCCCTCTATCTCTTCGGGGTCTCGTGGGGGTTGTTCGCGATTTGGTCGGTTCGAGGCTCAGGACAGTTCCAACAGCGAAACGTGAAACACAGGATGAATTTTCCACCGCGGCGAGATTTCTAACTTGAATGTCCTGCTTCCCTGCTTCTCGAACACTGTGAAAGGGCCATACAGTTTCGGACTCAGCTTCTTCGATAATCGTTTGGTCCGTATGTTCTTCGCATTGAACATTACCAAGTCGCCGACCTCGATGCTGGGTTGTTCCGTCGCTTTTCGGTCATAATATTCTTTCATCGATTCACATGTATTTTCTAGGGTTTGTTTCGCCTGTCGATGTATGTCCTGCATCCAATGAGCATACATTTTCGCCCCGGGGTTATGAGGTTCTCTCTCTTTCATCCACTCCGTCTGTGGGTGAAAACAGTAGTTGGCGAAGAATGGGGTCATCTTGTGTGCATTGGTTGCCGAGTTGTTATAGGCGTGTCCTGCTAATGGCCATAATTGGTACCAATCGCTCTGATTGTAGTTGACAAATATCCGTAAGTAACCTTCCAGCACTTGGTTGGTTCTTTCGGTTTGGCCGTCAGTTTGAGGGTGGTACCTCGTCGACATGCATCGTTTAACTCCTACCATTTTGCACAATGATTTCTAGAATTCGCCGGAAAACTTCAAGTCCATGTCCGATATGATCTCGGTCGGTAATCCGTGAAGTTTCCAGACCTCCCGAAGGAAGGTGTCCGCAAAGTCTTTTGCCGTCGCGTTTTCATGGAGGCCGATAAAATGAGCCATCTTGGTGAACCGGTCTACTCCTACCATGATCTGGGTCTTACCCTGCAATTCCGGTGGTTGTGTGATAAAGTCCGTCGATATGGAGGACCAGGCGGCATAGGGTACTTCTAAAGGTTGAAGTAACCCGTACTTAGCATGCCGTGGGGACTTACTGTGTTGACATTCGTGGCAGGATCGTACATAATCTCTGATCCAATCTCCGAGTCCTTTCCAGTAAAAGTCCCTTGTTACTATCCCAATCGTCTTTTCCTGTCCCAAGTGCCCCGCTACTAATGAGTCGTGACAGCCTTGGGCTATCTCGGTTTGAAGGGTTTCGTTCTCGGGGATATACAAATGATTTTGGTAATATAGTACCCTGTCCTTTTCTATCCATTCGTCCGGGATCTTTTTTCCACCTTCTCTTAACATAACCAGTTCATAGCCTCGGTTCTGCCACTTCTCGTCCTCCTTTCCAGCCATCCTAATCTTGTCTAGAAATGCATGGTTCATTGTTCGCGTCAGGGCTGCATTGACGTGAGTGCTTGATAACATTTCTCTTTCTTCCATTAACCGAGGGTGATAGCTGATACCAGCTGCGCTAAAGAATTCGTTTTCGCTTGTGTCTGCATGAAGGAAACATATTTTGACTCCCTCTTCTTTAGCCGCGATGGATCGCTTAGGGTTTAGATCGCTTGACCCAAAACCCCTTTTTCCTCGCTCGGTTACTCTCAGATCGTCTACTTCCATGGCGTCGGCGTTGGCAACTTTCTCAACTATGAGTTGCGCTATCAGATCTCCTGCCTTGAATACGCAGTTCGCTTCGCCGTGATTTCGAAGTATGACCTTAACCTTTCCGGTGTAATCTGCATCTATTACACCACCGCCCACTGCGATTCCCATCTTGCTAGCCATACCACTCCTTGCGGCTAGCCTTCGGTAGGTTCCTTCCGGCAAGCCTATGGCAACACCCGTCTCCACCATTTTCTGTCCTTTTGCTGGTACCAGGCCATCTGTCAGGGCGTAGATGTGATGACCGGCCGCAAACCGTGATCCTTTCGTCGGGATTATAGCCTTTTCCGCGAGCTTCATAATTCTGAGGTTTCCAGATTCGCGTGTTTCTGGGATGAGAGCTGTTTCCGCGCTCCGTTTTGGATAAATTATGGAGATTTGAAAATGTTCAGATTTCAGAATTGACTGTTCACTGTGACGAGCTCCCTCCTCAGGATGGTACTGCGGCCGTCTACTTAACGCATCGGGCTTCCCGCCTCGGCTTCCCGGACGGTAGACTATTTTGAGGTTATAGTTGGTCAACTCCTGTGCCCACCGGATTTGCCGTTGGTTCCAGACCTTTTTGGTTAAGAAGGACTGCAGGTTTTGGTGGTCAGTGTATACCGTCACGGGTTCTTCTTCACCCCAGAGTTATCTTTTCCATTCTTTGAAGGCTTCCATTATTGCGAGTAATTCCTTGTCATGTAGCTCGTAATTTCTTTCTGCGCTGTTTAACTTTCGAGAATGAAAAGCAACTGGGTGAAGACGTCTTCCTTGATATTGTGACAGTACGCATCCTAGCGCAAAGTCGCTTGCGTCCGTCTCGAGCACCGTTCTTCTTCCTGGGTAGAAATGCGATAAAATTGGTGCCGTTGTAAACCTCTTTTTCAACTCCTCAAATGCCTCTTCCTGCTCTTTTCGCCAGCGAAAGTCCTTTGGGTTCCCTTTCAACGTCTCGGTTATTGGCTTGCAAACCTTCGAGAAATCCTTGATGATTAATTGATAAAAATTTGCAAATCCAAGGAAAATTTGAACTTCCTTAACTGATCTCGGGTGTGCCCAATTTTGGACGCTTTTCACTTTCCTATCACTCATGGTGACTCCGCTTGTCTTGACAAGGTATCCTTAGAATTCGACCTCCTCTTGGTGGAACACCAACTTCTTCAACGAGACTGCCAAGTTGTGCTGTTCGAGTGGGTCATGGACTTTTTGGACTAGTTTGATGTGGTCGTCCATATTTTCAGAGTATATTAGGATATCGTCTAGGGAGACGACTACTCCGTGGTCCAAGAATTCGCTTAGGATTTTGTTCATCATTGTCTGGAACGTTGCGGGAGCGTTAACGAGCCCGAATGGCATCACCTTATATTCGTACTGTTCGTATCGTGTACGAAAGGCTGTTTTGTGTTCGTCTCCTTTTCTCATTGGAATAAGATGATATCCATCATTTAAGTCAAGCTTCGTAAACACCTTTGCTCCAGCGACGCTGTCTCGGAGTTCATCCACGAGCGGTACTAGAGGGTACTTATTCAGGATCGTCAACTTGTTGAGGTTCCTATAGTCTACACATAGTCGTAGACTTCGATCTGGTTTCGGAACGAAGAGGATTGGAGCGCCATAAGGGGATTCGCTATGAGCGATCTTGCCTTCTGCCATCATTTTCTTGAGGTATTTATCCAGTTCGTTCAACTGATGTGCCGACATTGGGTAAATCGGACCCCAGGGAGGCTCGGCCCCTTCTTTAAGGTTGATGGCGTGGTCGAAGGTTCTTCGAGGTGCCAACCTCCTACCTTTTTTCTCTTCCAACAGCTCCTTATACTACGAGTATGGTTTCAGCAGCGCTTCCAACTGTACTCCTCCTTCTTCTTCTCGTTCTATTCTTCCTACGTACTGTGCTTCCTCATCGTAAGCCACAGTTTCATCCCATTGAAACATATCCGCCACTGCCTCATCTTCTCTATGAGCGTAGCACTTTGCTTCTTCAAAGGCCCATTTACGTGGGTCCGCGATATTTTTAGGATGGTGTTCATCATGCCACCACCCAAAGGGTATGATTATGTCATACCTTCCTGCACTCGCAATTTCGCAGGATATCATACTTCGGTGACCGTTGGCACCGATTTCCAATCGAATAGGATGCGTATAGAATTTTCTTCTAGTTGGCGCGGTCTCGCCATCGAAGGTTGTAATTTTTAATGTTGAGTCCCTAGCTTCTGTCGGGATTTCTAGCCGTCGTGCGGTGTCCTGGTTCATGAGAAAGATGTTTGAACCAGAATCTAAAAGTACGCTTATCGCGTGTTTTCGTCCTTTTAATTCAATAAATGCCTTCCCCTCAGGGCAGGCGTAATGCTTAGGCTTTTTAATGGGTCTAGAGTGTTCGCTCGTTTCTTGATGAAATCTTTTCATTGTCGCGGTTACAAGTGGCGTGGGGGTTTGTTACCGCGCCTGCGCAGTTTCGGCTCCTAAAGCCTCCTCAGACAAACCTTTACGATAGGGGTCTACCATTTTGATATCGGGCAGCCCACTACTAGCGGTCTTTACCTCCTGCCGAGGAGTTCCCATATCACAGGAGTGGTGATTCACTAGAGTACCTCTCGAGTTTGCGACTAGGATTCGCGGTCCTTTATCGTCGACATAGCCCTCATATGAGACTGTCCCCTGCGACGAGTCCACCGTACCTTCGCCTTCGAGTTTGGTCTCACTCCCGCGACCTCCTCCGACACCATTCGTCGGGCATGAACCTTGTGCCCAATAGAGGCGCCCCCAGCTTCGATTTGCCCAGCTGTTTTACCAAGAGAGAAAGTCAGTGCGGATCTGTTATCCCTGATGGTGTGGAGACCATGTCAGGTGTCAGCTCATCCGTTCATCTGTTGACAACAATGGTTACGAATTATCTGGCCCCCGTGCTCATCGAGGGTAGTCTAACTCGCTGGACCGAAGATGGCCATTCTTCTTTGGTTGGTTCCGTCGAGAATTCGACACGGGACTGCATGTCGTATTCTGGTCTTCCGGCATTACCCGACTTGTCCTCAGGATCGTACCTATGGGCTTCTTCCCGCGGACTCCATCTTTTACCAAATTGTCCTTTGTGGATCCACCCGATCCACTTACTGGGCATAGTTACCTCCTTCATACTCTACACGACTTAGTAGGTACGAGGGGACTAACTTTCGTGCGAAACGTCCCGTTACCTGCAACCCTCCCTTCTGACTGTCTGTCTTCAAGTGTCTGTAACCTTATGCGCCGTCGTCCAATTCACCTGCTTCCACTTGCATAAGGTGCCCGGAGGTCTCCCCTCATATATCCTGCGAAATGGATCCGGTTGGACGGACGGCCGCGACATATACGGTGTTATAAGATGTGTTCCGTTGATAGTGGTCTTTGGTGTTGGGACGCAACTACCCAGGCGGCCAGTGATGACGCGCCGTCCCAACGCTGGGGCTGGAGGGGGGTGTTATCTTTTTCCTTCGAAGTTGGTGTGCGTCAAGGTAGGGTAACTTTGTCCTGTAAATCCTTACGGGGAGTCCGTGCGTCTAACTCTATACTAACTATTGGCATGTCTCGACGATTGACCCTCTTCCCGACTCGAATATGTCTGCTGGCAATGTGAAATCTGCCACTATTGACCGGATCGAGTATGCAAACCAATGCCAACCGATGGACAGCTCCCGCCTCAGTGAGAATATTTCTTATCTTGAAAAGTGCTAGCAACCGAGCCACCTCCCGTCCTCGTAAATCTCCATACTTCGCTTCCCCACAAGTCTGGACCTATACCCAATCGTTTCTCGGGCCACCATGACAGAATCCCTTGGTTTCAGTGCAGCGGGCCCTGTGGATCTGGAACCTGTCAGTTTCCTGAAAGTCGGCGACTGGAATTTCAAGCTGAGCAAATCGGTTAACAGGGAGTAACCCTTGTTCGGTGGGGTGGCCTGGCAACCGCCGGTAATCCGCAGCAGTCTGTCTAGTAAAACGAAGTATCTCCTGCATCATGTCGGAATAATGGATATTGAGGGTTGCGCATAGTTCCGTCTGCATGCTGGTGTTCTTCATACGGCCTTTAAGAACCAGGCGAGGTGTACTGTGACTTGAAAAAGCCGGCATTTTCCCACTGTCTTCAGCCACCATCACACCTTTAACTTTCGAAAGTGCTTCTATAGTCTGCAACCTCATTCCTAGGGCATGTTGGCGGCCATATTGCGACAAGATCTGCTGGGCGGCGTCATTCTTGTTTGACCTGCGGTAACCATCTGTAATCTGATCCTTATGTGCTAGTTCATCGATCTCTGTGGAATATATCGAGATGAATCCAAACGCTGTATGTGGGAGGCAAAGTGAGTCACGTAGTGCATCTTGATAAAGTTGAAGTGCTTCTCACGCCCTATCAAATCCGCCTGCAGAACGGACCTTTAAACCCTCTCTTGATCAACCTGTCAACTGCGATTAGCGACGGTTGTATGGTGGACTTCTTTAGCACGCTGATCCGCCATCAGATCCCTTGGCTCCCGATCCTGGCGATTGGCCCAGGTGCGAGTAGCCTTCGAGGTACGGAACTCGAGAAAAATCTCCTTTGTTTGGTGAAATGTCTGCAGGTAGCTTTCCATGTAGGAAAGTGTATCTGGTGTATGACTCGGATATTGAGCCATGAGCGAGAAATCAACCAGCGCCCTAACACACTTCAAAGCGCTCTTGAAATCATCATACTGAGAACTGTCCGGATTTCGCAATGCGGACCCCAATACGGCTGAAATACAATGGCCGAGATTGCGCATCTCCTTTCCCTGCTATTGTGTGATTTCGCGATGCGCTTTTTTTGGTACGCTGAACCCGGGGTAATTAAGAATTTCTTTCCAAGCATCGTCAAAAGCCTGTTGTCATTTATGCTTTTTCAGGAATCCTTCCACCCATTCCATCCTATGTTTGAATAAGCCAAGGTAGATGTTGTGCAAGAGGTCTGGCTCGTGTAGGTCCACGGGGGTTACTCGATCCAGTCCAATGAATCCATTGTTTCCTATTTTGACGCCCAACCGCTGAAACTATTCTGCAATGCCGGCCGCTTCTGCCGGCTCATGCCTCAAGGCTTTCTCCCTATTTCGCATGTAGTCGCAGTATTACCCTAGCGGGAATAGCTGGCATAATTATGCGCCAGGTATATGCCACCATGGGTGAGAGCATATATCCGACCCCAAGCTTCCTGAGTAGCGACTTCCCGGAGGCATCTGGGAGACTACTTAGGTACCACAAAGAGTTCACATTTCAAGATATGACTAACTGATTGGAACGATGATTAGAGAATCAGTTCTGTACTCTTACTAATGCATACGCATTATGTATTGATAGATGATTATCGGACTTGATCACTCCATATTCATGATACTATAGGTATGTAGGCATTTAGACTGCATATTCCATTATAGTCAATCAGGACGAAGAGATCAAAGACTGATCACTGGTGGAGTGGGGACACCCTCAGAAGAAATAGCAGTCGGGAGATTCTCAGAGTTGAGCTGGGCAAAGATTCAGGATCAAACAATGTTCTCACTTTGTTCTGACGAACTGGATTTCTAGAAAGATACTTCTTTACTAGAGAAGTCAAAGTAGCGTGACCATTAGTATAAATAGTAGGGCTCTCCCCGATGGTTGAGATCATCATCAAGCACCTGAGAAGAGACCTCAACAATATTATAAGTTATTACGATATTCTTCTATTACTTTATCGATCAATTTTTCTTGAGCGTTCCTGACCTATAATCCGTTGTCTCAAATATCCCCGGCCTAGTTACCCCAGAATCCTACCGTGTTAGCTACCCCGTAACACCCGGGTCTTATATATCTGCAGCGGATCCCTACCGAGCTCCTCGCACGGAACCTCACACTTTGGGTATGACTTACTGCCTATTCCTTGCAGGGCTGCATGCTCAGCATGATCCACGATCCAGGCCGACAAAATGGGAAAACCAAGGCATGTTTTGCTGTGCGCACAATCCATTACCTTTCCTTCTTGGGCAACGGGCTGTAATGGTGCCAGGACAAGATCAAACACAGCCTGCAGGGTATCCGCATCTGTCTGCCACTGGGCTTCATTGGCACAGGCTGATTCGCCATTGAACTTTGGGGGTACTGGAAGCAATGCCAGAAGCAGGATTGGCATCTTGGCAGGGCTGTTTCTCGTCCGCGAAAGGATATTGCCAATCGTCATGTATACTGGCCAGGCTTTCTTATCTCCTGAGTAATTGGTAAGGTGCGTCTGGTGGGACAATCCGATAATGGGAACCACTGTTGACCTGGCGGGCAAAGTGTTCTACCAAGGAACGGAATAGGCTGTTAGCACTGGAAACACCTCTCCCAAGACCTGTCAGGACCTATCTCCTACCTGTATATCACACCACCAGTTCGCCGTATGCATCTCTGAATATAATCGCTCCCCACTCGAATCATATTCTCGAATAGATGCGTAAACTATGTCTGAGCTATATGCGACCTGGCTGATCAGGTAGCGGACACAGTCAATAATATTTCGATAATACAAAGTTGTGGCATGTCGACCATCATCCATACTGGCTTCCGCCCACACCAAGTATTCATGAAATGGGTCCAGAATGTCGAGGTGTTGTCGCAACGTATAGGTGGACCGGAATGATCTGATATCCGTACCGCCCAAACCTTGGGCAAAGTACGCGTAGATCTGCAACTTGGCTACCTTGCTCCGGACAAACTAGCTCCCCAAATTCAAGTCGTCTTCAGATGAGAAAGGGCTCCAAAGGTCATCGGTCATGGCCTTGTTGAGCTCTGTATAGCCAGCAACTTCGCTGAGAGGTCTGCCGGCCCCCGGAATAGTTTCTTGACCCAAAGAGCGGGCGCAGACCGGTGGGGGGAGACGCCTTCTGTGTCTGAATCGTTGTGCATATCATCTATCGCATCACTTGCTGTCTGGATATCACCTATCTTTAGCCCAGGATCAGATTCGTAGCCTGAGTCGGTCATGTTTTCAAGTTCATCACGAACACAAGTAGGTCGTGCAGTCGAGGAGGCCGCGTCCGCAATCGCATTGAGGGATAGAACGATATCAAGATGCATTGTGTGAGGGTGTTTTTCGTATGCAGCGGCTTGTTGATAATGTTGCCTGGAATAAGTACACTTTGTTGTCTTGGAGGTCATCGTTTGTGGTGTTTGTTTGTTTCTCTTTCAAGTAGTCTAGCGGTTGCGTGAGCTGATGGGCATATGGACTGCAGTGGACTTAGTATCTTTCAAAGTGAAAGGTAGGTTTCTTTGAAGGGGTAAATCAGGAAACTTCAAGTTTGTTTAGTTGGATAACAAACAGGTCTGGACATTCAAGCTGCCAGCCGGTATTCACGCTTTAACTTGTGAAACCCATTCTTTGTTAAGAGCATGCTACCCCTATTGTTGTAACGAACCTACAGATAAGTAGCTACAGTGGACTAGACTCAAGCCCGTATGGTATACGGTATAGTCACCATATTGAGGATTGGCCAGTATACTTAGTATACTATCGGGAGAAATGAGTTGGTACAAGTGTCTACAACGTGTCTTGGTGACATAGGGTTAGACAGGGTAACCTAGGTAGGCCAAAGTTACCCTACTAGGCAGGGTAACCTTCGGAGGGTATGTTCGCATAAAGCTAAGGACACATAGGAAATGTTGCACGGGTCTCCGGGGCAACATTATATGTGGTCGCGCGGACTCCCGAAGGTAATAAAGGCATAAAAGGGTGATGTTGCCCTATCTTAGAAACATGATTACCGTACCATGGGGACGCAGTTACCCTACTGAGGTACCCCAGTTACCCTACCTTCACCGACAAAGTCATCTGCGGACTTAGGGGAAAGTTATCCCACTATAGTGGGGCTCTTAGATGTTGATAGGGCCACTTTGTATGGTACGAAACGGACGACTAACGGAGCAGGAGTGGTCCAAACATCCAGTAACTTTCAGGGGATATTCCTAATACCCCCCTGCGGCCCCAGCCTTGGTACGGCGCGACAGCACATCAGCAAAACCAAAAGGTTACACCTGGACGCACCCCGTGCTCCCTGTGCGTCCGGCGGTCCAGGCGCATATAACGTAAACTCGCGTCCTGGGTGTGTGGTCTATTGGGGGGTGCTTGTGAACAGGGGTCCATGCCGCCTGGACGCACCAGACACAACCAAGGACTCAGAAGGTACCGAACCCGGAAAGGTTCTCCAGACGTAACCTGATAGAATAGTAGAATAGTGGAAGTACTCAGGTGTAACTGGCTATCATCGGATACCTGTTAAGTCAACAACTCTACCTTCGAGGACTTTGAATGAGATAGTGAAAACTGTGGAGAATATCCAAATTGTCCGGAAACATCCATCCAGGATTACTCATGTTTACTTATTTGAGTCATTTAGATACTAAAATAGGTATATATTGATTAAAGCTAGTCTAGAAAATAGTAGCACTCCGTAGCTAACAATTTGAAAGTACATGCCCGGAGAACAAAAGTACAAAAGTATGGATAACACTTAAACCAGCGGTCGGACAGCATCGGGACAGGGTGCGCTGGAATCCGCCGCTCGAGAGGAATCGAATGGTATAGGTTTCTAAGCGTCCACATTGCTATAGAGGTCAGCTGGATGAAAAGGGCAGATACCTCAGCGGGCAGATGCCCGCCAGAGTCGGGAAGGGTCTCATTGGAGTCCGCCCGCCAAGGGGAATCGAATGGTATAGGTCTCGAAGTGTCCAGATGCCTGTAGCACTCAGTGGTCAACAATTTGAAAGTACTTACCCAGAGAATAAAAGTACAAAAGTATGGATAGCCATTCAGCCAGTGGTCGGACAGCATCGGGACAGGGTGCGTTGGATTCCGCCAGTCGAGGGGACATCAGCAAAAATTATTATATGCGTCCTGAGTGTCCCGTGCATCAGACTCTCAGGACGCTCAGAACATTAACCGTTACTCTGTACGCGACGTCGGCCGGACCTCACGTCCGGAGGCGATTTGCCATCTACCCCTGCGTCCTTGACGTCCACCACCAAGCGCATGCGTCCAGATGCCCTCAGACCCTAAGCTCTCCGGCATCCCGACGACCTCCTTCATGGGCCTCCATCAGCAAAAAAAGCGTTTACTCCAGGCGGATAGGCATTGAGTCTGGACGCAGGAAATCCGTCTGGAGCATCCTGTCCGCCCAGCCCACCCTCAGATGGCCCCAGCACGATGGTTGCATCCTAGTCCGTTGGGTGCAATACAACCCGCATCCTGTCCGCCCAGTGCACCTGGATGGTCCATTTCACTCCCTAATCTCCCGAAGAAACCCAGGGTAAGTGACCCATTGGGCTCTGCATTGTGGAACTCTCCCTGCCCCTGATGGCCTCTAGTTACAACAGACTACTTTATCACTGGGTAAAGGCTGCTCAGGCGAAAAAGGATCTAAAAATAGGATGACTAACGATCTATTGTCCTGGTAACGACCCAAAACATACCCCTTATTTGATCACTGCTAACAACTGTCGCAAAAGGTTTCTAAGTTCTTCCCACCTTGTATTAGGCTTCATGATCGAAGGAGTTGACCTATTGAATATTGTCAACCTTCGGAGAGGGGCATGTTCATCCATCCAGGCTGACGCTATTTATTACTCCTAAGCGAGCGGATTCGAATGAGGCCTTTCCTAACAGTAGTGGATTCCAATGAGGCCCTTCCGGACTGTACTGGATTGCACTGGGGCCCGGGCAGACTCTAGCGGATTGCAATAAGGCCCTGGCAGACTCTAGCAGACATCGGCCAGTGCCGGGTGAGGTATCTGCCTTTTTCTTCCTGCTTACCTCTATAGCCATGCGGACGCTTCAAAACCTATACTATTCGATTCCCCTCGGCCGGCGGATTCCAACGCACCCTGTCCCGATGCTGTCCGACCACTGGCTGAATGGCTATCGATACTTTTGTACTTGAGTTCCCTGGGGAAGTACTTTCAAATTGTTGGCTACTGGGTGCTACAGGAATGCGGACGCTTCAAGGCCTATACCATTCGATTCCCCGCGGCGACCGGGCTCCAATGAGAGCCTTCCCGACTCTGGCGGACATCTGCCCGCTGAGGTATCTGCCTTTTTCATTCTGCTAACCTGTATAGCCATGCGGACGCTTCGAAACTTACACCACTCGATTCCCCTCGACCAGCGGATTCCAACGCACCCTGTCCCGACGCTGTCCGACCGCAGGTTCAAATGCTATCGCAACCTTTGTACTTGAGTTCCCCGGGCAAGTACTTTCCAATTGTTAGCTACCGAGTGCTACTGTTTTCTAGACTAGCGTTAATAAATATATACCTATTTTACTATCTAAATGACTCAAATAAGTAAACATGAGTAATACTGCATGGATATTTCCGGACAATTTGGATATTCTCCACAGTTTTCACTAACTTATTCAAAGTCCTCGAAGGTAGAGTTGTTGACTTTGGAGGTATCTGATGATAGCTAGTTACACCTGAGTACTTCCACTAATGTTCTATCCTATCGGGTTGCGTCCAGAGAACCTTTTTGCATCCAGAGAACCTTTCTGCGTCGGGTACCTTCTGAGTCCTTGGTTGCGTCTGGTGCCTCTGGGCGGCCTGGACCCCTGTCCACGAGCACCCAATAAAAGAGCGTACACCCTGAACGCGAGTTTACGTTCTATGCGCCTGGACCGGCGGACGGACAGGGAGCGCGGGTGCGTCCGGGTATATGCTTTTTTTTTTGCTGGTGTCCCTCGTCATGGTGGAATCGAACTCCAGACTAGCATCCGGAAGAGTATCCAGATGCTTAGTCTTCCGGATGCTACACAGGGATATTTGAACCCCCTCTGCATCAATTGCCAGGTCTGGCTATAGGCTCCCAATCCGTTCCAAATAGCTCACATGTTCATCACGACGGCATCGTGATGGCCCACTTGCATGCCCTCGACGGCGTCGTGATAGCACACAAATTTCAGACGCCGTCTTGACGACGTCGTGAGAGCTCACTTGCATACTCTCTACGGCTTCATGATAGCACCCATATTCTAGACGCCGTCTTGACGACGTCGTGATAGCTCACATGCATACTCTCGACGGCGTCATGATAGCTGACATATTCCAGACCCTCTCTCGATCGCTCCACTATTCATTCATATTACAGAGTGCCATTCACAAAAGCTTCGAGGCGCTGGTGCCCCTTGTATCGCGACTTTGAACCTCATCCGCATCTTGATATCCTATTATTACTAGTCTACTGCTGTGACCAGGGCGGCTAGGACACCATGGCCACGGCGATTCTACATTTCTGAGCTCTCGCTCAGATCTCGCTCAGAAATACACCCCAAATTGTCCTCACGGCTCCACACATCGGCCAACCGAAATCTAATAGTTTACATTTCCTGCAAATCAAATTCCATACACTCAACGGTTCACACGTCGCCAAGTGTAAAAAAACGGTTCTCTCCCGCGCCTGCGTCACTTTGGTGCGAGTCGTCCAGGCCCAACGATAGCCGACAGGCCAAACCCGCGGTCGCTGGCCCCTCTTGCCCTAGTCCCAGCGTCAGCTGCTGTGAGTTACCTAGGCTCACCGGATCTGAATCTAGCATCTGAAGCGCCTGGGTGAACGACGCCTGGTTGTAGTCAAATGACAGTTCGCTCCCCTGGGATGCATCTTGACTCTGCCGCTAGTGCTCTAAACCCCCAGCGTGATTGTTGAGCGGTGTCTGTTCCCGCACAGCAGCTCGTCTTGGATTCCGGCTGGATAGCTGACGCCTAGATAGCTGACACTCAAGTTTGGCATGAACTGCATCATGATTGTCAGCAAAGCCTTCACAACTTTCCTGCATCACACGATGATTTTGCTGGATCCTGTCAGTGATCGTCTTACGGAGATTCGTGAGTATGAGTTGCTGCGTTGGCCATGGTACTACCCACCAGGTGTTCTTCTGCCGTAAGAAAAGGTCTTGCAAGATTAGTTAGTCATCAGAACAAAAACCAAGGACAGGGGGACATTGAGAGTCTCCTACCTCCAACTGCGTCAGGCTTGAAGTCCGGAGGATCCTGATACACTCCAAGTCGATATCCGCGTAGTTGATGGCACAGGATTGCACAAGTGAGACACACGATCGTACCACGGACACGATTGATGAATTCCAGGTGTAGCATCCCAAGCTTTCTCTTGCCATTGAAATACTTACCATAGATGGCGTCGGCAATCTGAGGCGCGAGGAACCGGAATGATATAGGCTGCATCCAGGTCATAGTCAGTCGTGATTGGAAGTCCTGGTTGGGCTACGGGCGACGGGCGGATACAAACCTCATACCAATTTGAGGGGCACATCAACCTGTCATCCTCGAGAAGGTATTCGAATTTACTAGAGATGGCAGTGGGGTTGCCCGGTAGTCCGTATAATTCCTGTATATGATTTTTTATATAATGGACGAACTGGGCCCGCAAGCCAGTGTGTTTTTGACGTATCTTGCGTAGTTAGTGCAGCACCCGTGATGGTTGTGGCCTCTGACTTACAATGTCTATACTCTTTGACGACAGTTCAATATTTCAGTCATCCGCAATCTGATCTTGCCCGCGACTGCAAAGGCTATGCACCTCAGACGTCAAAGCAAGCGGGTTCCGGAGTGGGTTAACATAAAGGGTGTACTGAAGCATCAGATCCTTTGCTACGCCTAGTATTTCCCCCTCCACGCCTGTCACGGTGTTTCACCGCCAATTAATTAGATGACGGACAGACACAGTTCTTCTTGTACTCGGTTCCACTGTTGGACTCGAGCTCCTGATACCAGACGTTGTTGTGCTAGGGACGCCAAGTGGGGACGCATCAGCAAAAAAAAAAGGTTGCACCCAGATGGACCCCGTGCTCCCTGTGCGTCCGGCGGACCAGGCGCATTGAACGTAAACTCGCGTTCTGGGTTTGCGGTATTTTATTGGGTGCTGGTCGACAGGGGTCCATGCCGCCCGGACGCACCAGACGCAACCAAGGACTCAGAAGGTACCCGACGCAGAAAGGTTCTCCCGACGAGAAAAGATTCTCCGGACCCAACCCTATAGGATAGTAGAATAGTGGAAGTACTCAGGTGTAACTGGCTATCAGCGGATACCTCCTAAGTCAACTACTCTACCTTCAAGGACTTTGAATCGGTTGGTGCAAACATGTTGAGAATATCCGGGTTGTCCGGGGGGATCGATCCAGTATTACTCATGTTTACTTATTTGAGTCATTTAGATACTAAAATAGGAATATATTTCTTAAAGCTAGTCTAGAAAACAGTGGCACTCAGTAGCTAAAAATTTGAAAGTACGTGCCCGGAGAACAAAAGTACAATGGTATGGATAACCCTTAAACCAGCTGTCGGACAGTGTCCTGACAGAATGTGTGGGATTCCCCTCACCGAGGGGAATCGAATGCTATACATCTCTGAGTGGCCACATGCCTGTAGCACCCAGTAGCCCACAATTTGAAAGTACTTGCCCGGAGAACTGAAGTACAGTTACAGATCAAAAATAACTGCACGCCCCCCGGTAACTATTGGAATTAGATAACCAACTCGCTTATTAGGACTGGTTGTTAGACTAGTAAAAGTTTTTCCCGTTGCTACCTTGGCACGTTCAGTTTATTTTGATATGTGACTATACAAAGGCTTGGATAACATTTCAACCAGAGGTCGGACAGCGTCGGGACAGGGTGCGTTGGAATCCGCTGGTCGAGGGGAATCAAATGGTATAGGTTTCAAAGCGTCCGCATGGCTAGAGAGGTCAGCAGAATGAAAAAGGCAGATATCTCAGAGGGTAGATGTCCGCCAGAGTCGGGAAGGGTCTCATTGGGGTCCACTCACCAAGGGGAATCGAATGGTATAGGTCTCTAAGTGTCCGCATGCCTATAGCACCCAGTAGCCGCCAATTTGAAAGTACTTGCCCGGGGAACTCAAGTACAAAGGTTTGGATAACATTTCAACCAGCAGTTGCACCGCGTCGGGACCGGGTGCGTTGGAATCCGCTCGCCGAGGGGAATCAAATGGTATAGGTCTCTAAGTGTCCGCATGCCTATTGTACCCTGTAGCCGCCAATTTGAAAGTACTTGCCCCAGGAACTCAAGTAGAAAGGTTTGGATAACATTTCAACCAGCGGTCGGACATCGTCGGGACAGGGTGCATTGGAATCCGCCGGTCGAGGGGAATTGAATCGTCTAGGTTTCCCAGCGTCTGCATTGCAATACAGGTCAGCAGGATGAAAAAGGCAGATACCTCACCGGGCAGATGTCCGCCAGAGTCGGGAAGGGTCTCATTGGAGTCCGCTCGCCGAGGGGAATCGAATGGTATAGGCCTCGAAGCGCCCGCATGCCTGTAGCACCCTGTAGCCAACAATTTGAAACTACGTGCCCGGGGAACTCAAGTACAAAGGTTTGGATAACATTTCAACCAGCAGTTGCACCGCGTCGGGACCGGGTGCGTTGGAATCCGCTCGCCGAGGGGAATCAAATGGTATAGGTCTCTAAGTGTCCGC
>Ga0307513_10000786_pt1 | contig 46038 bp, 43 predicted proteins | sample 15_EM_MG_FD_202174 | JGI IMG/M metagenome (GOLD analysis project Ga0307513, IMG submission 202174) | Populus trichocarpa ectomycorrhiza microbial communities from riparian zone in the Pacific Northwest, United States - 15_EM | ecosystem: Host-associated > Plants > Roots > Unclassified | place...
GGATCGGCTTAATGGTCCTTAAGTCTCAAAATTCGAAGCGAGAAATAGTAGCCATACGAAAACCTTCTTGGCGCATTTGCACCTAGACTACACGAGTACCAGAGTAACAGCCAGCCTCCGGATCCCAATTAGGAATAATGCCCTGACACTCAGAAATATAGCGCGGACAAACATTCGCTCGATAGACTTCGGTCTCAGATTCACTAGTCTATGACATCATTTACCGAGGCCAATCTGACGCGTTCGCTCTCTTCCTTTCTTCAGCATTTCATCTTCTGCTGCCTGCTGCTGTGAACCCAGCTGGGGGCTGTTATGGATGTCGGTCACTATAGCAGGGATTTAGACGGCCCAGGGCTCGTTTGTGAAGCGGTATCGTGTCGGGGTAGGATTGGGCCATTGACTTGCGACTGAACGTTTCCACCTCACTCTGTGGATTTGTAATCTGTAATCCATCACAGGCGTCTATCTCTTTAAACAGTCGAGTCCTAATTTAGACAGCGCAATGGCCAACCATAGGGGTCCATCGATATCACCAAATGGTTGGGGTAGTATCCAACTTCGCCAATCAGGAAACTCGCAAGGCTCAAATCAACACCTACAAACTATACCAACACTCCCCTCGAGCTCTATAAACCAATAGTTGACGAGATAGAGAGCCGCAGTGACCTTCTAGGGACCTCGAAAGCCTTTGGAGTGAGGTCATATCTAAACTTACGATGCAGTTACTTTAGGGGACGACATCACTACCACGCTTTTTATTGGGCGAGCCGTGCTCTTGTTCACGTAGTTCGCGATCTTGCGATCTTACAGCTCGAGCCACCTGGCCGCAGTTTGTCGATCAAGCAGCTATTCATCAACCACTCAAAGGCAAGCTCCGACTTGCCCCGTATACCACGATTATTCAATGGTACTCCGTGGACAAGCAAGCTCCATCTACCTCCTATACATTCACTGCGCCTCCACCTTAATCCTTTCACCTCACCTTCACGTTGTTCGGCTCCTTGGCTATCAATTGCCAAATTGACGAGCCCCAGAACAGTAACACTTGAAGCTCTCACCGATGTGACCACTGTTTACTGTACCGGTATATATTATCACTGTGAACTGAGAACAGTTAGTCCACCTACGACACGTCAATGCCTATTATTACTTAAATGCGACTTTTGAATTCATGCCTAACCTGGAAAGCTCCATTCTTGGGGGTGATACGATGCGAATCGGTCTCGAGGGATTCATAATGGCTGAACCTTATCAGTCCGATAGCCTTTCGAATGAAAGACCAGGTGAGTCAGAACCCCCAACTTTCAGTGTTCTAATTCACAAGTAACATGTTAATATAATCAACCTCACTCTCCGGGTTGTTCTGCTTCGCCTCTCCCCGCAACTCCGCAACGACCTCGTCATCTCTCGTTTTGCAACAGCTTGTCCTTTACTCGGGCATGTAATCGTACTTGTCGGGGACGAAGATTGTGGGAGCGTGAATGAGTTGGCACATTGCAAGAAAAACCATGTCAATCCGGCTGAGTCGTGAGTGCTCGACCACATTATTAAAGACCGACACGTGCAGGGGAACTTGTCGGATTGGGCATCAGACTTGCTGCAGGGTATACCGACTACTGCGCGGTGAAGAAGGACCAGCCGCTACGTTCATGGTGTGATCGTGTAACCAGATCCGAGGTTTCGTCCCGAACTATTATGTTGGCCACTCTTATGTTGATAACCCATGTCCCTTCTGTCTCCATGACTTTTTCCTCACTCACCGATGCAACCCGAGGCCACTGAATTGATTGCGCAATCAGATAATCACTCGCCTGCTAGCCTTGCACCTTTACCTCTCCCTAGTCCTTCTTGCACCCCGCTTTGTGTCTCCATGTCGTCAGATTTGATCACAATCGATTCACCGGAACACTTCCAGCAAGTGCTCTCTGCTGACCTCGAACGAGTGTCGGTCACAAACTTCTGGGCGCCATGGGCTGAGCCGTGCAAGGCCACGAACAATGTTGTTGCTGAGCTGGCGAAAAAATACCCCAAGATTCTTTTCCTCAACGTAGGTGCCGCAGCGCGAGCCGTTCTTTCGCATGATCGGTGTGTGCTGAGTGAGCACGGCCGATAAAATAGGTTGACGCAGAAAAACTGCCCGATATCTCAGAATCATTCGACGTGGAGTCTGTGCCGTATTTCGTCGTTCTTAAGGTACCTCAATTCCTGCACTTTGCCCTGATCATTTTGACAATGAACGTTGATCGATAGGGACACACGCTGCTTGGACGTGTAATAGGTGCAGATACTGAAGCTGTTACGAAATACATCGAGAAATACTCGCAGGACGCGCCCAAGGCCCTTTCCACCAGTGACAAGACGCCTGTGGCGGCTCCTCCCCCTGCCACTGAGCCCACCCAACCGGAGAGAAAGGTGGAGACTGAAGAAGAGTTGAATGGACGCATGCGAGGGATTATGAACAGCGACAAGGTAGTCCTTTTCATGAAGGGCAGCCCAGATGCGCCTCGATGCGGATTCTCAAGACAGACAGTGGAGATCCTGCGAAAACACGACGTCAAATTTACACACTTCGACATCTTGCAAGACGAGGTGGTGAGGCAGGGTGAGTCGGGCTACTCAGCCGTTGAGACTGACCTTATGTACTTATCGGCATGGGAATCGGCAGGGCTGAAGACGCTTAACAACTGGCCGACATTTCCTCAATTGATCATCGGGGGTGAGCTGGTGGGCGGGCTGGACATTCTCCGCGAGATGGAAGGGAACGGCGAGTTCCAGGAGGCATTGGAGGGTGTAGGCGCAAAGTGAGACGAACAGGGTTTACAAAATCATAGAAAGGTTATGCTTTATCATACACGCTGCTTTGCGGTCGTTCAAACTCTGGCGGAAGTGCAAGATTAGCTCGTCTAAAAAACAGGCCTTACGCGGTTTGGGTTACGGAACGGAGTGGCTTCTGCATGGCAATTGGAAGTGTAAATCACCAAACATAGAAACGTAACGCCGCGAAGCAGAGGTGGTAGCTCCCCTGCAGTTGTCAATAGACGGCGTGCACTGGAAAGGCCTATCGGTTCTGTTCCAAGTACATTCGTGACACAAGGTGCCCTTATTTTTGGCCACGACACGCACGTTCGCAACGGAACGCCGTTTGCCGAGCGGTTTTCTTATACAAGCATTGGTAAATTACACCCCCGCAGAGAGGCTCGTAACGTGAGGTGGCTGGTGGTGACTCTTGACCTGCGGTATGAACTATGAACGGGATTGGAATGGGAACAGCGGACTGGTGGTGCAAAAGCCGACCGACCCATGCGAGCCGAGGGTCCATCGCCAAACAGGACCACAAGGTTGGACTCCCCCTTTTCCGTCTGTAAAGGTTGACCTGAGCGAGCGCGTTCTTCTCAGGCCACAGCTAGCAAGCCCAAAATTTCTCCGCAAGCGAGAAACACAGACCTCCGTCTCTTGCTCAGAGAGTGAGTTTTCACGAGTTGGGGCCATGACGATCTGATGACTGATGCGCGCTCCTCCCACAGGTGGTCGTCCGTCCGAGGTAATGCTTTACAGAGGTTTTCTCTCGCCAACTGGCTCACCGTTGGGTGCATCGATCCCCAGGCGAACCTCCTTAACACTCCTATAACAAAAAAGAGACGTAATTTGTCCATCGGAAACCCTCAACGCCAGGTCACTTCAATCTCGTACTCTCTAGCAGTTCTACCCCCAATCTCGCTCCCATCCTCGCTCTGTCAGCGAGGACCCACCCCGACTGAAGTCCCCGACTTTTACCGTCCTTGACCGCCCGGCCCCCACCGTGGCGGCCTTGGAATCGGTAATCCGGTGAAACAAAGTTCCATATCTCACAGCTGGATACTCCCGATCGCCTCGCACTCTTACTAGAAATAGACTGTCGCACAACGGACAGTCCGCCACAAGACATTACTGCATCGCTTAATACTATCCCGATGACCGAAGTCCAAGTTATACCTACCATTGGCATCAACATCATTACGGAAGAGAAACGCAATGTCTATGCCTCGGTTAACGCTCGCGCGGCACTTTTAAGCGTGAGCACTTCGCCTCCGGAGAAGAGCACTTCTCCACTCAAAACGGCGACTCAATCTTTGGGCTTGCTATCTCCTCCAGCCGAGGACGCGACCTTTCCTGGTAATGGTCCCCGGGTTTTCCAAGGCCATCCCGATATTCACGTTCGGAACGGCATCATCCGCTCTGCTCTTGCGTCGGATGCTCAACAAACGAACGCAGAGGCTGCGTTCTTCGTTGCTGATCTCGGCCAAGTTTACAAGCAACACCTTCGCTGGAAGGAGTGCCTGCCGAATGTGGAACCATTCTATGGTACGCTGTTCGCGATCTTTGTGTATATATAATGACGTTGCCTATCCAGCTGTCAAGGCCAACCCTGATCCCTATGTTTTGCGCCTGCTCGCGGCTCTCGGTACCGGTTTTGATTGCGCATCCCAGAATGAGATCAACACAATCCTGGGGATGGGCAACGTCGACCCTTCGCGCATCATTTTTGCAAACCCTTGCAAAGCAATGTCATTCATTCGCCACGCTGCGCGCGTGCAAGTCGACAAAATGACTTTTGACAACACAGATGAACTCTACAAAATTGCACGCGCGCACCCAAGCGCCAAGCTCGTGGTGCGGATCCTCACTGATGACTCCAAGAGCCTGTGCCGCCTGGGACTCAAATTTGGCGCGCCGCTCGTCACTGTACCAGCGCTCCTGTCTAAGGCACGCGAGCTGGGGCTGGACGTGATTGGCGTCAGCTTTCACGTTGGGAGCGGGTGCTTTGACTCATCAGCCTTTGCGGATGCCATCATGCGCGCTCGGGCGGCATTCGATATGGGTCGTGAGGCTGGATTCGAATTTGACTTTCTAGATGTCGGGGGCGGATTCGAAGACGCCCACTTTGAGAAGACTGCGGCGGTGCTTAACAAAGCATTGGACCAACACTTCCCTGATCGGGGGAAGCTCAAGGTTATCGCCGAACCTGGACGTTTTTATGTGTCCAGGGCCTTTACTCTGGCAACCAATATCATCGCGCGGCGTGCGAAAGCGGACATCCTGCACTGCGCAAGGGATGATACGAACCCTGCTTCTGAAGGGCCCAGTGTCATGTGTACGTCTCTCACCCCTCATTCCGGATATGAAACTCGGAAAATTGGCGTATGCTGACCGATCATCGGCGGTCTGTACAGACTACATCAACGATGGTGTTTACGGGTCGTTCAACTGCATCATGTTTGACCATCAAACGCCGGTTCCTTACTGCCTGACGGTTGGCAGGGTCTTGGTGGATGCACAAACAGAAAGTGTGGATTCTGGGCCAATGCTGACGATGCTGACGAGTAGTGTGTGGGGGCCGACATGCGATTCGATCGATTGCGTGTGCCCTGTAGTCAAGTTGCCTGCTGCGCTCGAGGTGGGCGATTGGCTGGGGTTCCGTAACATGGGGGCGTACACGGTGTGCGCCGCGAGCCAGTTCAACGGGTTTGAGACAAGCCCCGTGGTGTACACAGTGGGTGATGACCGGGAAGTGGGTGTGCTACTCGGCGCCTGGTGAGGTGTCTAATGCAATGTCGTTTGTTTGTTGTGTTTATCAACAATATACACATACATGGTTGACTTTGGGAGGAAAAGGGGTGGTTTGTGTGACTTTTGAATTTAGGGAACAGTGCTTAGGTGACGGGGTGTTTAAAAGCGTGTTCTTCTGACTGAATATGGTTTCGGAAGGCTGTATTAGGCATCGGGTGACTCGGAAAATGAATTTAGTCCAGTGCTTGTTTCTCCACAAGTGCGGGGAGGCGCCCGGGAAACGGCGGGCATATTCTGAAAAGTTGACTGTGGCTGATGTGGAGTGGATAGTGGATTGATTAAAGTGATGTGACTGTGGCTGAGGTGTGACAGGTGGTGGAAAGGAAACAGATGCAAAAATCAAAAATAATTCACATTATCACCATTATTTGCAATCAAAGTGCCAATCGTGCTGTTCCTTGCAGTTGCCGCCGGCCGGCAGTCAAGCAACTGGAACCGAAGGGGAAGGGCGCCGAGAGGCGCGGGTAGCGGATTGGCCATCGGTGGGATCGGGATAGGTGCGTGAGGTCGGTTTTGGGGGATAGGGGATAGGCAGAGGGACGAAAGATAAAAGAGATAGTCGCTCGCTGGAGAGGTGGAGTGGTGGAGAGGTGGAGAGGAATGGATAGGTGATTTCGGGAGCGAGTGCAGGCACGCAGACGCACAGGGACACCGCTAGTGGCAGGTTGATTTTGCCGGAAAGCACGTGCGGCAGCTCGCGGGCGTACAGGGCCCGTCGGGGTCGCACACACTCACGCAAGCACGGACAAAGGTAGAAAGCATGGGCGGAGGATTTTGCAGCAAGTTGCAATGCAAGTTGCAGTTTAGTGTTGATGTTGGTGATCTGGGATTTGTGATTTTGTGATTTTGTGATTCTGGGATTTTGGGATTTGTGATTGGGATTTGTGATTCAATGATAAAGCATCGGATATTGGCACGATCACGCCGAATTCAGTCACGCTCCTCTGCAAACGAAAACCAAACGAAAACGAACCGAAAAAGCCTGGCACCTGGCACCTGGCACGTCCCACTCTCTCCCCTCTCTCCCTCCTTCTCCTGCCATTGCCATCGCCATTGCCACCGCCATTGCCATGGCTGCACCACCCAAGGTCCGTCCAGCTCGCCATCCACAGCTCACTCTCACTCTCAACGCCCACCACCAGCACGACAATTCCCCGTCCCCCGACAATTCCCTCCAGCGTTCAACCCCGAGTGCCCCGCGCTTTGTCCCCTATCACACCCAAAAGCACCACGTCACACGCGGCAGATACATCACCTCCAATGACCCCAGAGGCTATCTGTGAGCTCCCCCGCCCTCTTGAGCCTTTTCCGCTCACTTACTTCCGTCTCCATCTCCAGCCCCGTGTTCGAGTATCCGCTCAACGGCCAATGGATAATGATGGACTGTGACGATGGCTACATCCTCTGGACTGGTATCTGGAAGGCCCTCGGCAACCACAAGGGTTGGTCTTCCTCCCTCCTCCCGTATATCCCTCCAGTCTGCTGAAACGCATCTCATCCCCAAGCAGCCGACATTGTCAAGATGGTAGAATCTCAACCTGACCTCGCAGCCCAGCTCCGGCGCGTCCGAGGCGGTTATTTAAAGATACAAGGCACCTGGATGCCGTATGAAGTCAGTAGCCCGCTCTCCATTCTATCGAGTCCATGTACTAATCCCACTCGTCTACAGGTCGCATTACGACTTGCGCGACGGTAGGTTCCTTCACTGCGTTTGAATGGACGCCAGCCTTCATTCTAATCATCCTTCGCAGGGTCGCTTGGCCAATTCGCGAAGACCTCGTCCCCCTCTTCGGTCCTAATTTCCCTGAAACATGCCTCACTCCAGATCAGCCAGGATACGGCAGCATCATTCCGCCAAATCCTCGTCGTAAAACCCGGCGCTCTCTACTTTCTCTCGGCCTTCCCCCGACGCAGGCACATCAGCCTCACACACACATATCAATCCAGGATCCAACAAGTCTCCTCACATCCGAAGGTTTCGCCGGGAATGTCCTTCAACCGCAACCGCCACAAGCCGGCGGTTCCTCGACGCACGCGGTTCCTCCACCCCTTTCTCTCAAGCTTGCTTGTGGCTATCCTTTTTCTCCCAGTGACCCAAATTTCCCACCTTCATCTGCGCCTTCAGCCACTCCTGGAACTTCTGGAAATTATCCCGTCCAGCCTTCGACTTCCGAGCCACCGGTTTATATTAATCACCGGCATTCTCTCGTCCCACCGCTCTCGCAAGCTCCCGTTCGCCCGCTACATCATTCAGCCTCCCATCCCCAACTTCGGTTCGCCGCAAGCACGTCAGAGCGTCTGTATGGACCATACTCTCCCATAACAGCGAGTGTCCCGTACCCACCCTCTCCTTTGCGCGAACGTCCCCCGTCTCGGTACCATCCTTACCCGTCAGGGCGCCCAAGAGCATCACCAGTCCAATCGACGGCTCCTTTCAATTATGTATCACCCTCACCTTATGAGACGGTACCACCTCATGCCCTGCACAGTCGTGCCTCCGATTCAAACCTTTATTCGCTTGTCCATCACACTGACCGAGACGTGTTGCATCGCTCTCGCCCGGAATCGCAAGTCTATCCTCCTGTAGAGCACCACACGGCCCTGCCTCCCTCTTCAAACACTAGCCATACACCCGAAGGATCTTCTGATGCGGCGGTTCACCCAATTAAGATGGAAGACGACTATATCGTCGATTCAGTGACTCAGACGGAAGATTCGGCCCTAGAATCGCAATCATCTAACGCTACACCGCCTTATCAGAAGTACGTTTCTTTTCATTCACTTAGGCGCAGATAATGATGTATAACCACTGCCCAGTGGATTTGGTTATCCGCAGTCGACCAGCTGGCTATCCATCCCTCCTCAAACCCAGACGGAACCTGTCATGCAATACATGTACGAGCCGGTCTCTCAGTACCAAGATCCGGGTTCCGGGTTCACCGAGCCTTCGGGCGGCTCTCCTGACACGCCCTGGTCCATCGACATGCGCGAAAGCGCCGCTGGGGTGACCACCGCCTCAACACAGGGACACGTCGGGGCTGCACCGACATATCCACCCTATACGCTAGCATCTTTTCATGAGGACTCGCGCCCAAACACATCAACTGGATTAGCTACTGTCGACTTGAATGCGTCAACTTCGATGCCTCCCCCGCAAACCATCCCGTATCGCACGGCTCTTTATGGTACGACAGCTGCCGTCACCCATGAGCGGAGCGGTTGGGTTGCGGACGAGCCGGCGCAATCCGCTTCCGGGGCGTTTGACTCGCTTGCCTCGAGTCAATTATCTGGTATTGGACTCGCGTACGATGGTCGCGTCCACACTCCGGTTGGCGCGCACACGCCACAAGACTCGGCACAGCTCGCGCGTATGCAAGAACAATACATGACCGTTGATCCGAGTACTCAGTACTTCCCTGTATATCCGCATGAACCACCGTCCTCAGGACAATGGTAGACCATCGGTTAACTTTTTGGGGTACCACGTACCCTCGCTACCTAGATCGCTGCACCGCTTAGCCTACACACCTTCACTAGTGGCGATCTCGCTCGATACTCTATCGTTGAACCTTGCTAGTTGCTCGTTTTGGTCGCTTTCCATCCTCCAGTCTCGATTATCCACCATCTCCTATCTGGGTCGTGTGCATCACTGTAGCCATTCCCTGCGACTGCCATGACGATCGTTTGCCGCATGCTCTCTCCATCTTTACCTCGCGTCTCGTCCACTTGTCGTAGCTCCCACTTGTTATTGATATCTAGCTCGCACCACTCCATCACCCAGCCCAATCGAGAGCGCATTCCAGCAGCATCCCCATTCCAGCCCCAATATGCACGGATTGTTTCTCTTTCTCTTTGCCTTATGCGCTGTCCATGGCTCCAACACGATAGTCATTGGCAAAGTAAGTAGTGGCGGGTTTGTAAATGTATCATGATCGACTGCCTCACTTTTCTCGTTTCTTGTGTGATGTGATAAGCACAGGGCAAGCGCAGGGCCGACGGAGGCTGGCCGAAATACGTCAAGGCTCAAAGGATCGTCTGCGTTTTCAGTCGTCATCGTCCCTTTCTGCCAGCTACTCTGCTACTTTGTTTGGTGTAAATGGACAAAGGAGGGCTCGGAATGCAAACTTGGACCTGAACTCTTAGACGTGGGATAAGGGTTGCGTCATCCAGAAGAATAAACGACTCCAAATAAACGCAGACTTTTTACATCCTGGAACACATTTTCCGGTGGAAGCCCCGCCAGCCGACCCGTCAGCCAGACAGTCTCCAGCTTCTCCCCCTTGCGATCACTGCTCAGCCTGCGCGAATCCCACTTCCTGTGAATTTTAATCCCATGAAATTCAGGTTAGGTCGAACCCTCCTCAGGCACGTGGCTTTCCCGACTGATATATTATTCTCCGGTTTTGCGCGGCATGTTTTCGCGCTCTCTATGATCGGCGGTCGTGGTGGTGCACAGTTCGTCGCTCAGATTTAATGCAGTCGCAGAATGGTGGGACGAATACATCGCGTACGTGCTCGTTTTTCAGCCCTTCAGGACTCGCCCCCCTCAAGCGGTTGCCTCTGCCAACCCGCGTTCTCGTTTCCTAGGTACTCAGCGCTCAAGAAGCAGATCTACGCCCTGGAAAAGCAATACGTTGGCGTTGATGGCTGGATAGACGACCTCGAGGCTGCGACAAACGAACGCGCGACCCTTCTCGGTGGTGTGGGTGAGCTGGGGGGTGCGGGCGGTGGGCACCTGGCGGACGACATGTTCTCATCGCTGCTGGATCGTGAGCTCGAGAAGATTGTACGGTTTTATCGAGAGCAGGACGCCGAATTGTTACGTGAGCTGTACCAGCTTGAGGGGGATATCGCCCGACTTGACGTGGAAGGACCACTTGCGAGTCCCCCGTACGATGAATTCGACGAGGACGACGAGGACGAAGACAATCTTAGTCCAACCGCAGGTCGGTTCTTTATTTTCCCTTTGGATTTAGCGGTAGTGGGGCATTCATGCTAATACGTGGTCCAGCCATGAGGCGGGATATGAGTCCCTCGCACCTCCGAGGTTCGATTAGTGATTATGGAGATACGGTCGAGAGAATGGCTTGGCCTAGGCAAAACAGCCAACCTCCTCAAGGCCCACACTCGTCCTTGGCTGAACGCAGGAGGAGCTCTCATGGCCCTCGAAGGCGCGCATTGAGTCAAATCATCAGTGATATCATACCGGGACACCGCCGTGAAGTTTCTCCATCCCAGTCGTCCGTCCCACCAGCGTCAATATGGAACTCCAGGTCCAATTATGCGAGGGACATACGGATGGTCTATAAGCGTAGAATTACTACGCTCTATCTAAACGCCGCCTCCTTGCGATCCTTCGTTGAACTCAATTGGACGGGGTTCAGGAAGATTCTGAAGAAGTATGACAAGACATTGGAAAGTACCGTAAGCGCTTTTATCTTCGGCCGAGTGGTCTAGTGCTTACCGCTATGTCAGTTGCAACAACGCTACCTGCATGATAAGGTCGCACGCGCGTATCCGTTCATGACTGAGACCAAAGAACGACTATCGGAAGTGATCAATCGTTTGAGCTCGGCGTATGCGAAATGCGTCACACATGGCGACACGGCTATGGCACAACGACACCTGAAAATGCACCAGCGAGAGCATGTCCGTCATTGACCCTCTCAACGCGTGCGTTGTCGTTACTGGCTGACACTTTCTATGACGACAGGTCGTTTGGGAACGTGATACGGTCTGGCGGCAAATGATTGGGCAAGAGCGACGCGGCGAGATCGGCGATGGCGGTATCAAGGGTCTCGGGCTTCCCGCCGTGAGCGAACGCAAACGCGCCCTCTTCCGTATCCACACGCGTTGGGGCACCTTCCGCGTAACGAAGCGAATTTTCTTCCTCACTATCGGCCTCGCGGTGTTCTTCACACTGCTCAATGTGAAAGCGCTAGATCGTGTTGAAGCCAATAATTGTTTGGCTATCTTGACCTTCGCTACGGTTTTATGGGCTACAGAGGTCAGTCCAGTGCAACCAATTTGAGTAGGTGAGCACCATCACTGACAGCCCCGTATTTGCAGGCTATCCCTCTATTTGTTACGTCTATTATGGTCCCTTTCCTTCTTGCTCTATTCCGTACAATACGATCCTCGGATGGAATGGATGAGCGATTGAGCACCAGTGCGGCGTCAAAGCGAGTTTGCTTCTTACTATCGCTTGATTCAGGTTGCTCATGCTTCTTCAGATACATTTTTTCCGTCATGTTCTCCCCGACGATCATGCTCTTAATTGGTGGCTTCACAATTGCATCGGCTCTCAGCAAAACTAGCATCGATCGAGTGCTCATCACACGAGTATTGAGCTTCGCTGGTACCAAGCCGAGCGTCGTGTTACTCTCGTTTATGGGCGTGTCGTGCTTTGCAAGCATGTGGATCAGCAACGTCGCCGCCCCCACGCTGTGTTTCACTCTTATACGAGTACGTTTTGTTTCGGTGTCAGGCCTATGCACTGTTAACCTATTGCTTTCCAGCCAATTTTGCGAACGCTTCCCCCGGGGTCGTCTTTTGCACCTTGTTTAATCGTAAGTGCCTTTCTCTCACACACTCGATACCATGCGCCTACACTGCGACCATTTTAGCTGGCAATTGCCCTCGCGGCGAATATTGGTGGCCAAAGTTCTCCTATTTCCTCACCACAAAACCTGATTGCCCTTGCCGAAATGGACCCACCCGTCGACTGGCTTGGGTGGTTTGCAGTTGCCCTACCGGTGTCTGCAGTCTCTATCGTTCTCATCTGGCTCCTCCTTCTGGCAAGCTACCGCCCTGGTATGACACCGGACGGGTCCGAGCTTGAAATCAAACCCATCCGGGCGTCCAAGGAGAAGTTTACCCTCAAGCAGTACTGGGTTACCTTCGTCTGTTTGGTGACCATCGGCTTGTGGTGCGTTGAGCTAACGATTGTGGAGTGGGTGGGCGATATGGGTATTATCGCGATCATCCCCATTCTTGCGTTCTTCTCTACAGGAGTCCTGAAGAAGGTGAGACTAACACACTCTTGAGAGGTATTGAACCCACCGACTGACTCTTCAATTTTTAGGATGACTTTGAGCAATTCCTTTGGTCAATAGTATTTATTGCTATGGGTGGGTCAGCGCTCGGCAAAGCAGTGGAGGCAAGCGGGCTCCTCACTGCAATGGACAATGTGATCCGAGGTATGGTCGACGGTCTGTCCTTGGCCACCGTGGTGGTTGTTATCTCCGCCGTTGTTCTGGTCGTTTCCACATTCATTAGTCATACGATTGCAAGCATTTTACTCTGTAAGATTGCGGCAGAAGTCGGAGACAAGCTTCCAGTGCCACATAGGAATTTACTTGTCTTCCTCACTGGGCTTCTTTGTTCAACTGGTATGGGTATGCCCGTTTCCGGGTTCCCGAATCAGACCGCGTACGTGATTTGTTACTAAACTCGAAGGTTACTTGTTGATAATTTAATAGTGCCACTCAAGAGGACGAGATGGGGCAGCTCTACCTAACTAACATTGATTTCCTGAAGAATGGTGTACCAGCAAGTATAATTGCTGCATCGGTAAATATTGTTTTTCAATATGAGAATGCCCACTCACGAATCGAACAGGTCGTCGCCACTCTCGGCTTTGCTCTGATGAGAACTATCGGGTGCGCATAGCTTTTTCGCTACTTGTTGATCTCTGACAACTTACTTTACTCGCTAGATTATAGCCAGTTTTATAATTCCATTTCTTTCGTTCGTCATTTCGGGTTTTCGCTGCTCTTACGTTCATCTATATCCCCATATTTTGGGCCGCATCTCCCTGGTAACACCAATCCATCATTTGAAATTGACCCAATCTATGAGGTTCATATTAATTGACATCACCTCACTGCCTACCTCAGGAGCGAGTTTGGACATTCGGTGACAATTGCCCCCTGAGTACTCAGTACTAGTCTGCACGTAGATCGAGTGAATGCTGAGAAAGCCCCGCATGGTGCGACTGGCAGCCTGCGAAAATTGTCCTCAATTCGGTGGTGGGTAGACTGTACAATAATGATCGACACAATGGTGAATAGTGTAGTGGCACTAAGAGGGAATAAATAATTGGCACACAGCAGGTTATGAGTAGTGGGATCAGCGCGATTGAACCAGATAGAGAGCTGGCACTTAACCCCGTACGGAGAGGCGAGAAATTTTTGACGAAGGCCTAGCTTGATTGACAATCACCTACCTTATGCAGTCGAAAGACGAATTCACAGTGGGACGGATCGCCCATAAACATCGGACCAACAGCCTTAAGAAGTCAAAAATCAAATACCCGCGCAGATGGCTCCATGTACACACATAGATCTGGCATATTTGCCTGTTGAAAAATTGAAACTTCACCCGACCCAAAACGTAGCCAGGAGAACAAAGGGGTCTGTACCCAAATTTGTCCCCGGTTCTTTTCAGGGCTGAGTGAATTGGGGTCAGAGAAAGTCAGAATAAGTGGCATGTAAATCATATGTATTTTTTATGCCGACTATAGATTCTCACAGACTTTACCTTTACCTTGACCCTTTCTTTCATTTCCTTTCCTAGACTGAATAGGTTCATCTGGCCCTCCTGTCAGCCAGCTTTGGCCCACTCCTCGTCAGTGACTATTGAGATGATTTGGACATTAGAATTAACTTTAATTACCTCACGGTTTACCACCCGGTTGTTTAGCTTTATCTCAGTGGCCTTGCGTGCGGCAGATACGTTATGTGGGCATGAAGGGGTTTCAAATCGGCTAATGTCGACTGGACCATCTCTCTGTTCCTAATGCGTGTCATCCTCATTACGCGTAGAACCGGGAATTTGACGAAGGGTGTTTTGACGAGTGATCAAATACATTTTCAATCTCAAGGTATTAGAAAGGAAAGTCCATCAGACACCGAATAGTGACTGGAGTCCTTCCGCAGCTCGTGTCAGACGACCAGAGATTTCTTATCATGAACAATGTGTGCGGCCATCATTGCCTCCCGGTCTATTCGCTGAGAATGTTATTCGCTTAACCTTTGAACCGTGAAGCCTCAGTCTGACGTCCACTCGGACGTCGGAGGAATAGGCAGGCTCAAGGGATTTTCGAACAAGCTTCGATGCGACGTGGAGACATGGTCAATGGGCACTCCTTGCAGGTTGAAACATAGGCGTAGAGCGTCCAATGACAATATGGTGTTTTGGTGAAAACTGGATATGTACCGGAAGGCGTTCCTGCACTTTATCTAGAAACGATCGCGAATGCAAATACTACCCTGTCCCTCGGGGGTTCCAAAAGGAGATCGGGTAAATGTGGGAGGTACTTCGGAGCTCACTTTGGTTCTCCTGGCTGTTTACTGCGTGCGCAGCTGCGCACAAAGGAGTGACACGTTGGAACAGTACCATATCCACCATGACCCGTTCCAGTTCCAGTTCCAGTGGCTCAGAAAGCGAGGGCCATCAGAAAAAATCGAAGAAGGACAAGAAAGCGAAGAAGGAAAAGAAAGATAAGCAAAAGGACAAGGGCAAGGGCAAGGACAAGGACAAGGACAAGAATAAGCATAATAAGTTGAAGCACGGCGAATCTTCGGGCTTGAACGCTCTAGGTGTGATTCAGGATGTACACAAATTGGGCGATCACAAGCATGATGGAAGCCGCGCCGGCCATGTTCCGGCTGTGGACGTGAACCTTCAACACCCACACGTCTTGGATCCGACGCATAACACAATACTGCCCATCCACAACCATGAGTACAGTAGCACACACGGCGCATCTTTGATCCACGGTTCCGGCCTCTCCATTCCATCGGTGTCTCAATCGAGCGGCTCCTCCCCCTCAGGGCACCGCGTTCCAATACAAGCAGGAGATCGGCTCCCCTCTCTTCATGAGACCGGTCCGGCTCCATTCCTGGATGCTGATGGTGGGCCAGTCTTCATTGGATCGGCCTTGTTCGAGAGATCTGTTCATCCATGCAAGATTGCGCCAAATGTACGTGATTCAGAGGCTCCCGATATCACGCTCCGTTCTCTGACACATAACAATAATAATAATGCAGCTACCCCAACCCTGCCGCGTACCTTACGCAGGTGAAGAGCGCATGCACAACGGGCGTTACGATCTCCTTCCCTTCCTTCCTAGTGCGATGGAATGGGTAACCGCTAGTGGTGGAAGAGTTCCCATCGGCCGTCGCCCTATCGAAGGCGGGTATGAGGAGAACGGCTCGCAGCTGTACCATGCAGCGGTACGCATTGGTCATGTAATTGTCCCAGGAAAGGCAGGCGCTCATCTCGTACGTACCGTCCTTTTTGGGCCTCTTAATTTGGGTGTCCCCATTTAACGTGAACGTACAGGGGGGAGCATGCGTTGCATTTGGTAACAAAGAACACAGTGTAAAAGACAACTACGAGATCCTGTGAGTGGCAATGTTTAGGTTGGTTTCTGGTTTTGACGATTTCGTTATAGCTGCTGGAAGTAATGTAAAGGGAGAAGTATGTTCGGTATTGGTATTCGTGCGACAATCTAGGTAGCCAGTGGCTTGTATGAGTGGCTTGTATACGTGCTGAATCAGCACTTCTATTGCGAACATGAGTTACTAAATTCTTGGGTAAAAGTTTACAATGATGATAACGAAGCGCAGCGCTAATTTAAAACTCCCCTATTCTGTCTTTCCTCGGTCCTTTCCATACAGCGGTCATCGCATCACCAACTTGAGCGCCGAGAGGCGTGCGAGAGGGCTTGCAGCTCTCTCCCTCAAGCCCAGTTCAGACTCTTGGTTCCACGTTATACACTGGTTCGATATAAACGTTAGAATCACATTTCGTTCTCATGAAAGCGGCCGTCTTGTTTGAGATAAGAGGATTGAGACCTGGAATCGTGTCGATCTAATGTTTGTTTGGGACTAGTGCTCCAACAAAGGATCATTGTAGGTCGGACCGCGCGAGATCGGGCCCGGAGAGACTACGGCACCAATCCCAGCTTGTCCCTTTACAGGCAGTGCTGGGGCGTTCTAGGAACGAGGTCTACGATTGCAGACTGCGGCAATTTCTGTCCTAGGACTTATCGGCGTTTCTGGGGACTTATCCCTGTCTTTTCCAGCACCTTGACCGTGTATCTCCGGTGTTTAAGCTCCGGGGCGGTAAATGCGTTCTAATGGGCGAGGAGCTGAGCTAGGCAGTGGACGTGATCACCGATGCGGCACCGCTCGCGAGGAGCGACTTGCCGACAATTTCGGCGATAAGTCTGGTGTGGACTCCGACCTGTGGACTAGCTGAGGTAGGTCGGGTACTTGGTGCGGCCTCTGCCTTGCGGGGTGTGGTCTCATCTTGCCACCGGGAAGGATTGGAAAACACCAGAGGTGAGATTAGAGCCTCCTTCTCTAGAGGCTCGAGAGGGAGACAACCCGTACTACTGTCGAGAGACTGGACTGCATCGAATGCCGTGTAGGCACGTGCTGTTCTCGCATTCTCTTGATCAATAGTCTTTGGTTAAGAGCTCTGGAGCTGACCCTCCTGATAGCAGAACTGAGATGGAAATTAATGTATATCAATTGCATTGATATATAGAATCAATATCTTACTATTTTATTCGGATTTCTTTTCTTATCTGGTTGTAAGATGGGATCTATCCCCTGGTATTTAGGCCGTGATAAAATGTTATTGGCAGAGTGTCAAGCCAGCTACAAGTCCGGGTCATCTATATAGGAACTCCAGAGTGCAGAGGGTGACACTAGGTCAAGGGGATGGGCCCAAGGGTACATAAATGGGTGTGGAGAGCCACTGCAATATGAATTATCTAGAGTGTAATGGGCAGGTGCATAAATGTGGAAGTAGGTGGAGTAGGTGTCAGAGGGGGTCTGGAGGCAGCAATAGTGTATTGAAGGAATAAGTGGGTGCGAACCATAGGGCAGTTTTTGGGGTATGTGTGCAGGCCGAACCAAAGATGAGATAAGCCCCAGGTCCAGGGGTCAGAGTCGGAACTACAGAGCTCTGGAGATCTGGAGATTGGTTGGAGTATGAATCATGAGGGCAGCCAGTGTAGTGTCCTGCTTGCTATCCTGGTCGTATTTTGCTCAATTCTCTGAGTACAAAGGAAATCTTAGGACAGAAAGCTTCGCGCCACGGTCACGTCTTGCCACAAAAACTGCCACCTCTGGAGTTTGTCTATTGGTCACAATGCCACGGAAACCTTAGGATTTTCTATATTGAGTCACGAGTGGGTTGCGGCCGTAGAGATGAGTTGAACTCCTGTGAATGAGAAATCATTTATGTAGTATTTTAAACGGGTCATGGAGCGGTAATCAATGTATTCGGACCTGATACCGAGAGATTTCGACGAATCCGGAATAGGTCAGGTTTCGAGGCGGCAGTAATTTGATGGTAAGAGATGTAAGAAATATGGAGGGGTACTGTAATGATGCTAAGCAAAGAGAACGTGAACGGTTATTACACAAAGATCTCGAATTGTGTGACAAGTTGCCTATTGCTAGGTAACACCTCTGAAGACCAGAAATAGCTGTACAACAACTGCTGTGATATGTTAGAAGGGTTGGCGTTGCACGACTCTGTTGAGGCTGTAAAGATGAGGAAGCGGGTTTGTGCCGAGCAGACTGCTTACTCAGGAGCTTGCGAGGAGCAACGACCCGAGAATACCAATGCCCAATTAACCAGAGCGAGCTCGACAATAGCTTGTGCAGTAGGGTACATCAAGGTCTGTCCCAAATAATAGAGAACTATAGAGCATTACTACAGTGGTTGGATTTGGAAGACAGCAGGTTGTTAGGATTGGTCAATCGCTCAATAAGGGATACCGGAATTTACCGAAGCGCCAGCGAATAACAAAATGTCGGAGAGCCAATTCCAGCGGAGATCGAATATCTGAGACATGGCCCTGAAGCTTACAAATCAGGAGGTCATATTTGCCATCATCTATATCGTCGTTGCATCCAACACAGCACAAAATATAAGGGCTTCATTCAACCCGAGAACGCAACGCAACCAAAGTTTGCCGTTCCAATAGTTTGTCTTACATTCAATTAGTATATCGACTCCCAAAAATAGTATAAATCCCCCCTCGTTTGGGGCATCGAGCTGTAGAGTGGTTTACAATCCATAGTTTGAGTAACAGCGTTACACCTCACAACCATAACAGATATTCCTTGTAGTTTAGAGTCGGTTCTATAGCACGGTGCATCACCGGCTGGGTGGACTGGTATTACTGAATGATCCACGCGTTGCTGCTGCTTATTGTACAACGTGGTATGTTCAAATTTCTGTGACTGGCGTGGAGGCAGTCGTAATCTTGGAGAATTTCTCCTTATCAGTGTAACTCAAGAGACCTATCTCGAGCTGGAGACGCACGCCTGGTTAAAAAGATGAAAACGCTCAGGATTTCGATGATTGGGTGCAACGTAAGGCTGGTAGTCGACACACGGTCTCTGTTGAGCCACGGACATTGGGTCACTAGTGTAAACGCGAAATGTATATTTATTGGCTATTCTAGCGAATGGTTTCTGGCAGTGACTGGTGTGGCGAGTCGATGGTCGTTGCGGGGTAGGTCGTTGCGGTGTATGGCCCAAGAAATGAGAAGTTTGCAAAGTTCGTTGGTGAATACTTAACCGACGGGCTCCGCATAGGCAATGTCAGACATAAACACTCGACTCTTGCCTCAATGGAACTTCGACGTCCCGAGGTCCAGAATGAGTGGAGTTGTGCGTCTCAGCTTACGAAATCTCTCGAAATCTTCTGCAAATTTTTTTCATCGATGAAGCATGAATATAGGCGCAGTGTGTCAGAGACAGGTTACGCAAACCAGCGCAGTATATACACTAAGTCACTATGGAACTGTCACCTCAAGCGGCTCGATGCTCTTGACAAAATCAACAAGGGATTCTTGGAAGCCCCTGTACTTGACACCCAAGATCTCCTTCGATTTGGTCGTGTTTATATTATAGACACCCCCGGCGGGATACCCGTTCTCTGCAACTCCAGCAGGAAGCCTTGTGGGAATCTTCAATGCACGTTCTGGGAATGCCGAACGTAGTGTGCTGGCAATCTCCGTATTACTATGCGTACCACCGGCAATGAGGAAGCGTCCTTTGGCCTCTGGTTGTTCCTATTGTAACCCGTCGGCTTCCAAAGTCCCACGGGAAAGTGCATACGTACAATTGCAGCGACAGAAGCGGTGGCGACATCGCGGACGTCCACCCAGGCAAACACAACATTTTCTGGAATAGTCTCGAGGTTTCCATCAAGGTACTGGTAGAGTTCGGCACAGGATTGGTTCAGCGATTTGACAGAATCGACGGGCTGTAGTACAGGTCCAAAGATCTACAAACGCAGTTCGTAAGCCAAACTCCTGGAGGGACAAACAAACGTACCATAGGCGGCAGCAACGTAACAAGTCTGAAGGCTGGCTTCTCGTTATCAACAAAGTCCCATGCTGTCTTTTCGGCTAGGGACTTTGCTCCAACATATGTGAACAATGGTGGTCCAGTCGTTGCCAGTTCTAATGTGATCTAGAGAGCAGGCGTGAGCAACCGGACTTAACGTACTTAGTAGATAAAAGTCTCACTGGACTCCAGTCCTCTTCAGTATAAGAGTGTTCAGGCCAGGTGCCTTTGAGAGGGTTGAAGGCGGCGGCAAAGGAGGAGATTGCAACTACGGTTTTGATTGAAGGTCCGTACTGCTTGATGGACCTTAGGATACTCGTCATCCCTTTAATGTGAGGGTCCAACATGTCCGACGGCTTGTCGCTACCATTTCTTGAGTGCCAATCGATGTCGCAAAAAGTATCGACACTCACAACGAATAATGGAAGGGGGCAGCGATATGGACTACAGCGTCATAGCTCCCAGCCTTCATGAGCTCGTCGAACGCGCCGTCCGGGGTCACGTCGGGAATGATGCGGAAGGTAGTCTTGTTAGCTTCGTCGGGTGTGAGAACTGCATTGGTTTGAGCTGCCTTAGCTTCAGAGCGGACGGTGGCCTCCACAGTAAAGCCTTTAGCAACGAGTTGCTTGACGATCGGGACGCCGACAAAACTATTTCCTAAACGGGGCGTAAGTACTGACAGCGAGGTGAAAGGGATTTCTCCTGCCTCCAGTGACGAGAACTTTGACCATGGTCTAATCAAGGATCTCGATTTGACCGTCTTGGACTATCTAAGAGGAGGAACAGCCGCAAGAAGCACCACACGGGGCAGTTGAGTAGTTATATGAGCTGAGCCTCGTTGGTTGCGAAGCTCGCTTTCAAAGGCTCGCTCTGGGAAAACCTAGCTGGTGTCTCACCGCTCGTGTCTCACCGCCGGACACCACCGGGCATCTCCAGCCGATGATTCGCACCTCCCACCAGCGGCCATTTTCGACCGCATACTCTCACCGCCCCGATATAGGGCGGACATGAGGAATGGAATACTGAAATGTCTGTGTTAGGACCGGCCGAAAACCCAGCCAATGAATGAACTCCATCGAAGATCGAACAACTCAAAACCCGAAAGAACAAGTTCTATTGGAGATCGAAACACTCCGACGACCCCACAATAATCGTTCACCAATCACGACGACAGCGCTAAGGTACACCCCTGTGGCGTAGATCGCCGTTTCATCCAGAAATCGGCAAATTATGCTTTTCAAAGTAACCGACGTACTTCTCCAAATACCCGATCTCGAAAACTTGACCGCCTGTCTCACTTTTCATATTGTGACCCGGTCGTAAAAATCCTATATAAACCCTTCTGTACAGGGAATTCTAAGGCTCAGTGGTTTCAAAGCTTGAGTTCCCCGGTTGATTCTGATGTATTCCTTACTGAATCCGGTTACCTGTAGTATTTCTAATTACAGGTACAATACAATAATGGGTTCAAACAATTCTAACCGCTGAGCTATTTCTAATTACAGTTACACCGCTCGTAACCGTGACAGTCTGGGCAGCACAAGAGGATTAGTGAAGCTTGCTGAAGGATCTCGAGGGAGGGATGATTCTTATTGAAACAATGACAGAGGGACAGAAATTGTTTGCAATAGGAAGCAGGTGATGGAGTGCATTATGCCGACTGACGTTCAGCTGGAGGCAGAAACGACCTCAGAGGAGTGCCTTCAGACAGACTTCTGGTGCAGATCCACTGGTCAGCGATCTCCTTAGAAGGGGGACACAGCCGACCAACTTCCAGCCATGCACATTATTCATCAAGGTTAATAGATGCTCACATCAACGGGTTGAACTACCAGCAAACACAGTGAGCCAAAAAGACATGCCATGGCCATCAAGTCCTCCAGAAGACCTCTGACAGAAAGTTCCTACTAATTGCCCGTAGTTAACTTACTATTTCTTGTCTTTTCAGGCAAGGTGCTAGAATTTAGTCACTAGTGTTCCAAATGTGACAGCCACCAGTGGCCCAAATCATGACTAAATATCATTCTTAAAACAAATTTGGGACCAGATGAAGTGACTCTATCCCAACAGAATGGGTAACATACTATCGTTAGATATTTCTACCACCCTGATACCACTACATGAATTTTAGCAGGTGGATGCAAAAGTATATTTAGGTGCTAGGCACAAACAAATAGTATTAATTTAAAATGGCTTTGAGATGTGACGTCTGAATTTAAGGGAGTAAATATATTCAACATTCTTTCCGGTAAGGTACAAAATGAGCTTCTCGCATGACCCGGAGAACGTGTAGACTATATTACATTTACCAGAAGGGGAGTGACAGTTTGATTGTCCGCCATACCTCGTCCCACGCGAAGACATCCCAGGTACTGTGCGGTCGCCCGGTCGCCCCCTTTCCTTGGAACGCCACACGGGTGTTCAAAGATACATAGACGGAGTTTGTGTATAGTTCCGCCGAAAAAGGCGTTGTGTTGGATGACGCGTCACCCAGATTGGTTTGTTTGGTCTATTTGGCAAATCCCCACTCGCCCCACTCTAATCTCCACTCGCTTCCCCATTCCCGTTTGTAGTATGTGAAATTGTATCAAGCTCTAGTATATATAGTACGCAGTCGCTGAGCGTTCGGCTTCTCTTCGTTGAACGCGATGGCGCGAACGTGCTGCGGGCTGCATCAAATACACACAATGGCGCTGCGGGACGAAATCAACAGCAAATACTCTAACGCCAGTTGAGTCGTCACCATTGTCTGGGTCTGGAGGACGACGCGCCTGGTGGGGACCGCACCAAAGAAGGTCGGTAACCTATCGAGTGCCATATCGGGAACACTCCATATAATAACGATCGGGGTAATCTATGTCAGCGACGTAAACATCAAGCATGCGAAATGGAGAAACCACGCACATACCATGGAGCCTTGAGAACTGCTGCCGACCAGCACCTTAACTCCTAAGACCATGACGGCCCGCCAACGCTTGTACCCACGTAGGATCTAGACCCGACGGATGAAGAAACATTGACTTATGAGTACAACAATGCCTGGGGGTCGGGTCAGCAGCTATCGACCCGAGTCGGTTTCGAAGTGACGGACCTCCGCACGTAGACGCGTCCAGCGATGATGATGTGTTTCCCCAGTTGATTATTCTGGTCAGGTGCTCAGGTGACCTCTTGAACAGAAGGGGACGAACGACCTACTATACCATAGTGTATACCCAAATGCACGATGAGTACGGCTTGTGTGACACCAAAGCACCCTATATTTTGTTGGTTATAGTGTATCCTAGAATGCATCTAGATCAAGACAAAGACCTTGATAGACCGCATCGTTGAGCACTAAATACAACTCTCAAGCGTCAAAGGCGTATGCACAAGGACTTTTATGTACGATGCACCCTCAAGGAACCGAGAGAAATCGCTGAGTTGCAATAAATTTTATCGGCTTGCGCCAACCAGCCACCTCACCCGCACATGTAATGTGCATATGTATGTCGTCAATATATTGCGATGACTAGCATTTACGGCCCATCCCACTAGCGTACCCGCGTTAAGAACAGCACTATGCCATCCAGCATGCATACATGTCCTACGATCTTCTTCCCTGAATTCCTAGTGTGGTAGCACCATGCCGTACGTATTGGTCATATATAAAAGGCGGGCCGTCATCGCGTACGCATTTGTTTTTTTTGGCTCCTTAATTTGAGTGTCCCATTGACATAGTCCAGATAGGGAGGAGCATGCATGGTAGTTAGTGGCAGAGAACACTGTAAAGGCCGCTACGAAGTTCTGTGAGTGGTATAGTTTAGATCGCTTCTCTGGATTTGACAATTTCGTCATAGCTGCTGGAAGTGAGGTAGAGGAGTAGCGTGTTCGGACTTGGTATTCATATCCTAGACAGCCCCCAGTGGCTTGTACAAGTGGGTTGAACAGATGCTGGATCAGCCACTTCTATTTCGAACATGATATGTCAATATATGTTGGGACGTACTAAATTCTTGAGGAACTACCAACCCCATAGAGTAAAAAGGGACAACACATTCTATACGACAGTTCCATGAAGATAGCAGGACGCCCGGCGCCAATCTAAAATTCCCCTAATTAACTTTCTTCTCTTTTTTTGGTCGTTTCCATATAGCGGTCATCGCACCACCGATTTGAGCGCTGACAGCCTTGCGAGGAGGGCTTGCAGCTCTCGCACTTAAATCCAGTTCAGGTTCAATTCCTCCTGGCTCCACGTTGTACGCTGGATCGGCATAAGTGCTAGGATCGAACATTCTTATATGCGCGGTCGTCGTATTTGAGATGAGAGAGGATTGAGATCCAGGGCCGTGTCGATACAGTCCTCCTGTGGGACCGGTGATGGGATTCGACAATGGATTATTGTACGTCGAGCCAGCACGAGATCGCGCACGAGCGGGAGCTACATTCGAGTCTTCGTGGATACTGACCGATGTTGCAGCGGCGGTAGGTGAGGCTGGTATCGGGGCATGTAATGGGGTCATCGGTGCTGGAATGGAAGCTCGGCTGTGGACCCTGGATCGAGGGGGCGGCTTGGGTGCGACTTGTGGGGGTATGGCCGTATACTGTACACCACTCTCATCCAAGGCGCTTCCGAGCCGATAATGTCGACTACTGGGCGTTTGAGGGTTCAAAGCAAGTGGCTGATTTGGACGACGTGAGTGAGAAATTCACGTTAAATACTCTAATTTAAACCCACCACTACACGACCAGACAGACTACTAATCTCAGCTCGTTTAGGCAGAATTGTCCAGGGGCGAGTTGTGTCCTCAGGAACATCTTTTGGACCCTGTCCAAACTGTCGACCACCGCCTGCTCCAACCCCTGCATATCCACCCCTTGGAGGCGGTGCTGGGGTCTGCGACTGAGCCAGTGGAGCGGGGACTGTAAGGTTAACGGGACGACGTCTACTATTGTAAACCGCAGCAAGCTTTGTTCTAGGGGACTTCGTTGGTAGTTCCGGGGGGATATCATCGTCATCTTCCGACCTTCGGTGACCTGTACTAGTACTATCCCCATAATGCCCTTCATTTTGAATTGCACTCAGGCCCTGTGCCTCTGGTGTTTTAGGCACAGGCACACGTCTAACGTGAGGCGTTTGGTGCGTACTTGCTGGTGGCTGGACATGGGTTCTCTGGGTCGGGTTCCGGCTGACACCACCGCGCTCGCTGCGTTCTGTGATGACACTTAAGCCTGCAATGCTCGGATAGCTCTTCATTGTCGGCTCCTCCATCGTATTCTCATCAGTACTCATACTCCCTTGTCTTAATCTCAACCCCAAAGCATCTTTTGTCGAATTATAGTACTGCGAGGGAGGTCTCTCTCCCTGATCAAGGATCGAGAACTGGCTCATTGGAGTCGACATAGCAGACTTTCCGGTTGGGACACGTTTCCGATGCCTTCCAACTCCAGGGTTCGCGGCCGGAACAACGTCGATCTGCGGTACTAAGGTTTGATCGTCCTCATCCTCGTCCTCATTCGGGAGGACTCGGATCGCTTCAGGTAGTAGCAGACCCTCCTGCGTCATGGGCACAAAAGTCGTGCTTCTCTGGCTCCTGAATGAATTCGCTCTGGAGCGTGAGTGGGGGTCTATCATCACGGAATCTTGGTTGGGGCTGTAGCTCCTGCTTGACTGATGCGAGAGATGGCTCGCCACGCTGCCGCGCTTTTTGAGTGCCCCCCCAACACTCTTGATGCTACCTCCCATAGACCGTATGGTACGCTTGGATGGGCTAGGGTCGCGACCACTGTTGTGTCGTGAGTGCTCGTGAATGCTGCGACGGGCACTCCGAGTCGGGCTCGGCTCACGACTTCTTGCTGAATCCATCGCACCTCGCAGCCCATGCGGTGGAGGTATGCCCATCGACCCATCGGGTCCGGCATATGGGATAAATCCGTCCGGGACATCATTGCGGCGTCTCAGGGAGGGAGGCGGCCGGGCCAGGGAAGACTTAGTGGAGGGCTGGGGCTGGGGCTGACCTTGCCTCTGTGAGGGGTTGGAAATAGACGCGCGTTGGCTCCGCGTAAAGGCGGGCGCAGGGGCTGAGGCTGGTACACGATTCTGGAGTAGATCGAGGTTGGACATAGATGCTGATGTTTGGTGACCGGAACGATGCCCAATAGCCGGGACCTTTGACCGGGAGATGCTACGCCTCACGAATCCAATGACTCCTTTATCTTTGTTTTTCTCCTTTGCAAATTGACGTTCCATTTTCCTCAGCTCCTTCTCGGCGATTTGTTGTGGAGTGGGGTCAACGTCACGTGCCCTGAACTTTGGTGATACCCGCATACTGGGGACTGGGGACATGGCACCCCTCATGGGCTCAAGGATTCGAGAGGGAGGGAGTGGTGTTGCTAAAGCCGGGAAAGGCAGCGAAGGGGCAAATGGGGCAACATCTGGAATCGGTTCCTGAGGCACTTCTTCTATGCTCGGTTTCCTACCACTAAATATTTTTCGAAACGTTTCAGTTCGACCAAGAGGTCGTGGCTTATCCGGTTCGATCGGGAGTTGGTCATGATGAGAAACATATTCTCGCTCAGGATATTCTCGCTCAGGGAACACAGGCCTCGGAGGCGGTAAATGCGTCTTTGGGCGTGGCTTGCGTGCTATTGGGGGGTGAGCTGAGCTAGGTGGTGGAGGGGGATCAGAAGGTGCCCGCCGGCGCTGCTCGCGACGCGGTTTGGAAGGCTTTGCCGACGATTTTGCCGGTTTCGGCGATGGATCTGATGTGGGCTCTGAACGGAGGGTATCTGGGGAGATGGACCGAGGTACGTCGAGTATTTGATGCGGCTCACGTGCCGTCTTGCGCTGCGGAAGACCGGGAAATATCGGGGGTGAAATTGGCGCCTTCTTCTCGAGAAGCTCGAGAGGGAGGCCATCCACACTATTGTCAGGATACGGGACTGCATCAAATGCCGTGTCGACATCCAATTGAGGATTTCTCTCCTTTAACTCGTAACGTCTCTGCATCATGCGTTGTTTCTCCTCTTCCAGTACCTTCGCGCGTGCTGCGATGTACCCTTGATATTTCCCGTTCTCCCAACCTGCGAGGACACCCTCATATCGGCCTAAAAGCATACCGTCAGCCTTGGCTTGCTCTAACGCCATCCGTTCCACCGCTTCTCGCGCCTCCTTTCTTGCAGTCTCAGCCTTCTCTTCAGCGTCATCACGCTCATGGGAAATCGTTTCGATCAAGTCTTGAGCCTTCGCCAGCTCCTGCCTTGACGCTTCTACATCAACCCCATACTTTTGCAGCTTCCTCTTGAGTTGGGAGAGCTCTTCTTCGGCATTTTCTTGTGAATGCAAGGCCGTGGCGAGCTCTCCCTGAATGTCTTTGACCACACCGTGGGCTTGTTGGTTTCGCTTCCTTGCCCGTTCCAATGATTGCTTCTTGGTGGCGATCACGACTCTCATTTGAGTCTGACGATTAATTTCCTCTGTTAATCGTTCTTCTACTTCGGCGCGCAGCTTGTACCGCTTCTGTTCGCGCTGTTTATGTCGTTCCCAATGTTCGTGATCATCGTCGTTCCTGCGACGCCTGCTGCGGTGGCGTTCCTTAGTCTTGGAATTTTGCGAGACGAGGCTGGTCTGAGGGGAAGAGAGTGGCAGTGAAGCCGGAGAATTCGGTGGCACCCCGTCTGCCTGACCAAGGGCCTCTCTTGCTAGTTCAAGACGTGCAGTCAATTGCGTAGCCAGATCGTCACTATGGGAATGTGTCAGTCACGGAGCAGTTTTTGACTGGGCGGAAGCGTGACCATCGACAACATCTGGCCCTGACCTCAACGACCAATGTCGCGGTAGAGATTTCAAATGAGATCGCTTACTTCATAGGTGGGTGATCAGGGTGTGGAGCTACAGCTTTCAAAATAGTATTGGGCTCTAGCACGAAGCCAAAGTAGTCGGTCGGCAGTGGTCCTTGGACGCCCGCCATGGCTCTTAACGAGATTTGAAAGTATTAAAGTACACGTGGAGTGGTGAGAGGATACCAGGGAGGGCAGACACGGCAGACACGCCCTGAGACCTGGACACGAGGGACGTGAAGTCGTAGAACGATGGTCGTTGTGTGTGTGATACGTTTTGATGGTTCGTTAAGGTTGTTACACGTCGTGGTCGTGAGGTATCGCAATATTCTTACACAGAGAGACCGCCGGCGCTTGGTTCAACCATCGGCTTGACAGCGCCACCTGCTGGCATGCCGCATCCACCTCTGGTGATCGAGCTACCTAGGCTACCTGGGTTGCTCGAACGCACAGTATATGCAGAGGTTCGATACCTAGCCGTTTAAGCGCACATTCTTCAATTTGGCGACCGGGATCGGCTTTTATTGATAATTTCGCAAGGACCATTGATTTACGGAGTAGTTCTACGAAGGAGGGTTACTACTTCATCCGTTCACGACTTGGAAATCCTCTTAAGATCCGCACGAAACTTGGCGCAATCTGAGGTTTTATATCTTTGATAAAGGGCGCGCAATAGAAGTTATCACGATTAAGACCGCGGTCACAGCTTTTGCTACAGGAACGCCCGCCACTAGTTACCAGAGACAGATGTGGCGAAAAAGTCGGCTCCTATTTGACCTCGGTCAGTTATTCGTGGCCGTAGAAATGAGTGAAATGAGAAGGCCCTTTTGGTGCCTCTGCACAAGTCGTACCGCAGGGCTGTGTGGGGCCAGTGAGGATGAGTCAAGTTTGTGTGGAGTAAACTGGTACTTACGGCGCTGCAGCCGTTCTTGTGGAGGAGCTTGCGATGGAGCAACTGGTTGAGTCCTGATGCGCAGATTGAGGGGCGAATATGCGGGGCCGTGAATCTCATTTTAGGAATCTCGTTTCGCATCCTTCTGCAAAATGGCTCTTGATCGACGAAGCGTGAGCATGAGCGGAGTGGACAAGACACAGGTGAGGTGAGGCAGCACGACATCAGTCGAGCTCACACCAAGTTGAACTCGATGCCGTCGCCCCAGCTCTTGACAAAGCCAACGAGGCTCTCTTCGAAGCCCCTGTATTTGATGTCAAAGATCTCCTTTGACTTGGTGGTGTTAACGCTATAAACACCCTTAGCGGGATACCCCTCTTTTACAACCCCAGCGAGGCGCTTCGTGGGAATCTTGGATGCACGGTTTGAGGTCCATACGGCTTGATGAATTATAGAATACTGGACGTTCCTCTTACGTGAGGGTCCATCAGTCCGACGACCTATTGATACGGTTTGTATCCCAATGTGGACCACAGCACCGGAGTTCCCAGCCCTTGGTGAATTCATCAAGTCGTCGTCCGGCCGGCCAGGAATGCCAGTGAGGACCGCCTTGGTGAAGGAAGTGCCCCGAAGCTTGAGGGTCGGATATAACGGATATAAATGTGAAAGGTTTTCCCTCCTGCCTCCAGTGATGAGAACTTAACTATGGTGTAAGTTGTGGGAAATAAGTATGTAAGTGCTCAAAGGAACATTCTCACCAACCGCAGCGAGAGTCACAATAGAGCAGTCAACGAGAAGCAAGATGGGTAGCTAATGACAACGGGATACCCGCCTTGGCTTGGTCACTCTCCCACTCTGGTTGCGGATCCAGTGGTTGAGAATCAGATGACGTGATCCAGCCGCTTGCCCTCCCGGGCGATTGCACGATTCCACAAACACAAAGTCGCCAAAAAAATGGCTACCTTCGAGATCCTTTGTCGGGGGGGGGTGATCCTCAACATCTCAGCGCTCGCTCGGTTCAACAGGCTCTGGCAACTGCACGTCGTTGGCCCATAATCGTCGAACTTCGTTCGAGCCTTAGATGCACTTTACGATTTTGCGAGAGCAGAGAGCCCCGGTGTGCCAGCAGCCGATCGATCAGAGTGTTTGAAAAGGCCGCCGAGAGCAAGGGGTTGGCGCCTGGTGGCGGGTTGAATCCACCATTGAATCGCCCGTCTAAAGTGTCACGATGTCACACTCCCTAAGAGTTTATCAACGATGTACTCACGTTGTCGTGTTGCCCACAGGAAAATCCTAGGAGGTAAATTTATTCATCACAGTCGCGAGGCAGCGCTCATAAAAGCGCGCCAACCGAAACATGGACTCCCAGGTGCCCACCATCTGCCTAACCTTGAGCCGATAGTAGATATGCCAGCCCTAGTCCCCCTGGATTCTACCTATGGTGCCATGCTCATTGGCGCCATGTTCGCCATCTGGTGAGTACGATCCCTCAGCCAGCCGTCGACGGCTCATGAATCTTCAGGCTGTTTGGCACATCCATCATACAGCTTTACCTATATTTCTCTCATTTCCCTGAAGATGTACTGTACATCAAAGTCCTTGTACGTACGCTTTTGATACTCGAGGGCTGTATTTGGTGCTCAGCGATGCGGTCCATCCAGGTCTCTCTTTTAATGCAGGTCCATCCTAGCGTGCTTGGATCCACCCTAACCGACGAAATATAGGGTACTTGATGTCGCACAAGCGGTATTCATCGTACATGTGATGTACACGCTTCTGTATGTCGTTTGTCCCCTTCCGTTCAGAAGTTTACTGGAGCGCCCCACCAGAGTAACTAACTGGGGAGACGTATCGTCACTGGACAACGTCCCATGGAGTCTACATGCGGAGGTCCGCCTCTCCGAGACCGGGCCGCATCGATAGCTGCTGATTCAACTCTTTCCAGATCATCTCAAATGCCTTAGTGGTGTTCATAGTCCAATGCTTCTTCATTCGTCGGATCTGGGTCTTAAGCGAATACAAGAATACCCTACCAGGTATTCTCTCAGCGATCGCTTTCATTACTCTAGGTGCCGCGATGTTTATCGGAATCAAGGATGTCAGTCACCAGTCGTTCTCAGGGTTCCATGGTATGTGCCAGGTTGCTACATTTCTTGGAGCAAACACTCACGTCGCTGGTGCAGACTATACCCCGGTCGTTATCATGAGGAGCACTTCCGATATGGTACTCGATGGTGCGATTGCCGGCATTCTTTGCTACTATCTCCAGAAGGTACGCGATCCTATTCCTCCGGATCCAGACATTGGTTGACGACTCAACCCATCAGTCTCGGAGAGGCATCAGCGGTTCGGGCAACATCATTAATACACTTATCGTCTTTACTGTCAACACTGGTGCTATCACTTTCTCGGCATCGACTGCACATCTTGTGTCCTTCCTTTCATTGTCCAACTCAGGCCTGCACTTTGCCTTCCATTTCGTGCTCGCAAAGCTATACACAAACTCTCTCTATGCATCTTTGAACACCCGCGCGGTATTCCGAAGAAATGGAGAGAGTAACCCCCCAGTACATGGGACGACCTTGCGAGGGACGACGTACCCCGGACGATCGATGGCGGAATCTGCAGGGGTTGCTACCTATGATATATCGGTTAGTCACCTTACGTTCCCAACGTGATGCCTGCAAATGTGTGACTCAATGTAACACTGCATAGGTCCCTGGATTATGTGCGCAGCGTCCTATCGACACCACGTACGTCACCGAAACTCAGGGTACTCTCAGTCCACCGCCTACTGCTCGACACATGGAAAAGCTGGGAATATGGGCAAACTCGGTGAGCCAGATGAAAGGCTATGACTGATCAAAAACTGAAGTTGGTTCCCTAGCGTCCTGTACATCTGCAAAATGACCACAAATACGAACCCCAAGGAGCATAACGTCTCATTAGTGTACGGCATTAGGAAATCAGACTATTTACTGTATCACGATTATGCGGAGATTCAGTACCACGATACCACCAGAATTCAGCGATTACACACGTACTGAATCGCAGTTCGATCCGCAAGACTTCACGCCCCGCAATGGCCCAGCTCATCTCCATCTCATGATCTCTGGATTTAGTAGGTTTCCATGATTCATTGAAATTTACTGTCGACACCCGGTTTGTAATCTAGGCCCTCCCTTTGAAAGGTGGAGCTCTCCTGAGCCAAACAATAGAAGATGTCTTTTAGATCCACTCCTAAGCTTAGAGATCTTGCGATACCCCAAACATTTATTAGACGTCCAAAGGTGTTAAGGTATGCTGGAACACCTGCCATACCGTCCAGCTTACCCTTGTTCCTTATTTCCACTCACTCTTCAAATTGGTTGTCTCTCTATCTTCATACAATCCCTTCCATTTGTTCGGTTCCCGGTCCATCTGCAACATACGATCCTGGGTGTCCTTGCACGCTTTTTACTATCCTTCACTGGTAGCGCCATCACATGTGTACCAGTCCTCCTTGCTATGTGGTCATTACTTGAGCGCCTTAGCGAGTGTTGAAGACGACCGCGAAGGAGGAGATTGTAACCACATAGTTGTTGAAGGGCCAACTTTATGGATTCATGGTGACTACCAGAGCCTTCTGAGGACCTGACCCTCCTACAATAGCCCTCCTGCCGCGAGTGGCTCATTCAGTTTACGCTACAGGAGCCTTTTCTCTCCCCCAAAGATTTGCAGTCCTAGGCCCAATGCTCGCTCACCAGCTCCTGCAACCTCCTACCATGAAATAGGCCCATTATATGCACCTTTTTGACACCACTTTCACTGCACAGACTCCACAGTTTGTTGTACACCGAATATGATATGAATATGTCAGAGTGTACCTATTCATAATATCTTACAAGCTGCCTGAGTTCCCTAAGCGCCCTTCATTGTGCTTGCAGACCTACAAATATATGGCCCAAGTGGTAGTCTTTCTCCTATGACCAGCCTTTGGTACCAGGCAAATATCACAGTGACTGACCACATTGTTGGGATCAAGGCTCGGTGTTCCACCAAAGTGGAGTCACACGCGCAGTGTTGGTCAAAGCGTTGCACCCGGATGGTTGGGTCCAAGTCGTGTGAATAACAAATAAGGCTAGCTACGGATACAAACGACTAACTACCATGGACATTACAGCAGAATTCATGGGCCCCTCAAATCCCGATAAGGCTATCAGGTCTTGCTGAATCCACAACCTTCTGCGTACAATCCCCTCTGTTAAATCATTTCTTAAGTGCTACCCTGCAGGAGACACGCATCCGTATGGCCACATGCCTACAGATCCAAGTAATGATCATGTGGCAGCTGGAGTATGCATTATGTGTGGAGATCAATAGGACTTAATAGTGACTTCTAAGTCATTCTTCTCGATCAGATCGCGAGGCAACGCCTTGGGATTATCTGGATAGACAATGGTTGTTGTCACCTTTGAAAACTACATGGGATCCCGGCTAATGAGGATATACAACTATTTTTTCTCTTCCTTTATCATATTTTTTATGATCAGAGCAGTGTAGAACTGAATATACGATTAGCTCAGTGAGGTAATATTCGGAACCACTGTATTTTACCTGTATATACGATTGCTGCAAGCGTTCAACATCAGTATATAATACATGAGATTCGATCGGGGAACTTACGTTCAGTGGTATGTAATATTCGGAACCACTAGGCTGTAAAGTTCCCCGTACAAGAGAGTTTTATAGCATTTCTACAGTCGAGTCACTAGATGAGTGTAAGACAGGGTATCGAGAGAAAATTTCTGCCGAGTTCGCATGCTGTGAGAAGCTCCTGGTAGAATCATAATTTGCGCATTACGGATATAACGACGACCTAAACGACCGTAGTTGTACCTGAGCACTATTTTCGAGATTGGTGAGTGATTATTGAAAGCTTCAGCGCGACCGTCGGAGTTACTCGATCCCCGATGAATCGTTCGTCCAACGCTCGTCCCTTTCGCCGAGTCTTCGGCCGATCCTAACATATGTGCCCAACACGAATGCAGCAGATGCACCACATTGCCACAGAAAATTGTAGTTGACTTTTATTTCAAATCCACAATAAGTTCTGATGGTAATCCAGGTTCTATTTCCGAGGTTTCAAGAGTGCCAGGATTAGATAAAAGTCCAGGCTGCATTTGATATTTACCCGTGAATTTCACGGCGCTCAGTGACAACTGGGTGTTATTACATTGAGTTTCTACCAGGTTTTATTTGTCGTTCCTGGATCTGTGAATATCTCGTATGTCATTGACTACAGTTTCGGCATTGACAAATCCTTAAGACGGAACCCCAGACAGATAGAAGCTGGCTTTCCTGATGACAAAAACAGGAGCTGCTGACGAGCCGAATGAGGAATCTTATGCTGTCCTCTGTTTTCTCAAACGTCTAATCACAACAGACTTGTCCATCGCTTTTCAGTGAAGTATTGATGCCGACAAACCAACTCCACCTGATATGCCCTAGATATATTGGTCTGGTACTGGTACTGCGAACCTTTCTGGTGAACAACTGCCCATCCGGCGAGTTCCCCAATATTGGTTCTTTCGTGCTTCCCGTTGTGGTCCAAGGCCCCACTTCAGACTTCTTCTGGCCCCATTGGCTATATCTTGTCATATCTCGACCTATCTGGGATAATAGAGTCAGATTATATACTATTGTTCTTCCTGTGCCCTACCATGCGCAGGCTTCAGGGTCCGAACGCACGGCGGCCACGCGCAGAGAGGCTACGCAAGTGCAGGAGGGTGTGCGGCTGAGGATACTTCTGAGAAGTTCGAAAACGTCATAGGAGTATTTATCTAGGCCTGCTTAGCAGTCACTCAGCCCGTCTCGATCCGACTCTTCTGGTTTGCGGTAAGGCTCACCTCACTTGACCTCTTTCGACCTGTTGAACGCGTTGCTGCCCTCGACAACGGAAATGGCGACGGCTTCGAACCACCTTACGATACCATACAAGCGGACTACAATACCGCCTATCAAGCAGGCGGTGCGCGAACACCTCGAGAACAACGAGCTCGATGCGCACCCTGACGCATTTGACTGGGACACGGCGCAATGGGAACACCTTCGAGCAGAGGTATCGAATGTGAATCTGCATGTATCGGCTATCGATGACTTTCTCAAGTATGTCCATTTCAACGTCCCACTCGTTTCCTTGCAGACTCTGTCAGGGTTTATCAGCAACTAAACTGACCATGTTTCTCCATCGAAGATACCATGCTCACCTCGTACTCCTCCTCACAAAATTTCCTGTCGACGTATGTTCCCTGCATCCCGCCACCCAGCGACAGGACTGACATCCCGTGCAGATCAACGTGTCGATATCGTACCACAATGCTTTTCTGCCTGGTTCCCCACCCATCGTACTCACAAACCTCGCCTATGAGCGTGTCTGCCTCCTCTTCAACCTTGCCGCGCTCCTCTCTCAGCTCGCAGATGGTGAAGATCGTTCAACTCCAGAGGGTATCAAGCGCGCCACCGCGTACTACCAAGTACTACACTCTTACTCGTCTCGTCGTCGACACATTCTGACAACCCGGACCAGAACGCCGCCGGCACGCTGGGATACCTCATTGACAATGCGCTTCAGCCTTATCTGGCATCGCTTACAGGACCTCCACTCTCCTCTGACTTATCTCAACCTGTTTTGAAGTCGCTTCAGTCTCTCATGCTGGCCCAAGCGCAGGAATGCTATTGGCAGAAAGCCGTGATAGGTGTGCCTCATGTTTGCCACACGCTCCAGGCGTTCGGCCCATGCAGACATTTAGAATGACCGACACCCACTCCAGATAACTATCGGAATAGCACTATCGCACGACTTGCGAAGCAGGTAAGCCGTTGATCCGCACCGCTGAATAGCGTCGGAATCCTCATTCGTACATTTCCAGGTTTCGCTGTACTATGCCGCCTCACTCGAAGCAATACACACACCTAAGCCACCCGTACACAAAATTTTCCCGGCTGTAGGTCCTCCCTCGACGCTCAATCTGCCTTGCTAATGCGGCATATCGCCAGCGTTGGGTCCCTCACCTCAAAATCAAACAATATCATTTTGAGGCGGCTGCTCAATTCCGAAGGAGTATGGACGAGTCAGAAATTGCACGCTACGGACTGGAACTCGCCCGCCTTGCGCAAGCCAGCCAGTGGGCACGCAGGGGAATCGAGTCGCAGCATCCAGACGTGGCACGGCTGGTGATCCAAGATATTCAGGTAAGTACAATTAGGCACATCCTTCTCTCTTCATCTTTCCTCAAAGCTCATTGCACAACTTTATCGTTAGACCCTCTCAGGTTACATCGACTCACAGTCGGCTAATTCACAACGAGACAACGACCTAATCTACCATCAAGAAATTCCTTCACTCTCGTCCTTGGACCCAATCGATCCTGCTGCATTGGTCGTTAGTGCCACCCTCGGCGGTTTGAAGGACCCTGATAGCGTCCTGAGGGAAGACCAGCTGCTGTTCACCGATTTGACCACATGGGGTGCTAGGCTGGCTATTGGTCCGTCGCTCTTCTTTCTGTTAAAGGACCCAGGCACTAAGTGAGCCCCAGATATCTACAACGAGCGAAAGTCGACGGTCATCTCGGATATGCGCGAGGACGTCGAGCAACTGGACTTGGCCATTTCCAGGTCTGCACCCGTTCTTCCCGCATTTGAGGAGTCTCATCTATACCACACAGGAAACTGCAAGACTTGAACTTGCCAACGTCGTTGGATATACTTGACCGCCCGCTGGACCTCCCTCCAAGCTTGCTGGGCAAAGCACGGGAAGTCCATTCGGAGGATGGGCCTCGACGTATTCGCGGTATGATAGAGGATGTGCAGAAGTTGGCGGCGCAGGACAGGATTCTGCTTAACGCGGTTAGTATACTCGCTCTATTCCCACTATTCCTCGATCCGCTCACATAGTAAGATGGATGTAGACCTTCGACCTGCTTGACGCAGAGCTTGAAGATGATGAATTACAACGCAAGACCTTCGGAACGGCCTGGACTCGTCCACCTTCTAACCAAGCTAACCAGCACCTGTTGCACAATTCGCAAACGTACAATGAAATCCTAGAGAAGGGCGAGATGGCGGATCAAATTGTGCGTGATAATTGGGCGGAGTGGGAGGACAGGATCGAAACCCTTGTGCTTGATGAGGTACACAATACTCCTACTATATTGGGGTATCTCTCTGACATCAGTGGTTGCAGGATTCGCTGGCCTCGGTCATCCCAGGCTCTGCCCGCCCGGGCACGCGTATCAGCCTGAGCTCTCACTCGGTCCAAACCCAATCTCACGCGCGGATCCTACGCCAATACCTCGAGCAGCTTGACGATATTCGGCGTGGTCGCCAACAGGCCCTTAATCGCGCGCACAACCTCGCCAGTGGGGACGACATAGCCCCGCGTATTCGCCGCATGGCGGCTGGACTCGAGAGGTGGACACAGGTCAAGCCTGAGATGTTTGAAGAGGCTATGGTCGAGGAGATGAACAAGTATGACCGATTTAAGAATGAAATCATGGGGAGTGACAGCAAGCAGCAGGATTTACTGGGAAGCGTCGAGGTGGGTTTGTTCTTTTGAGGGTAGGTAGGTGCTGATGGAGTTTGCAGGATCGGAACCGGATGTTCCTCCAGGCGAAAAGGGACGATCCAAACGTCAAGGCAAGGGAGCGGACGATTAGCGATCTCGATGCTGCCTATGCCAAGTATGGGGAGATTATTCGTAACCTCAAGGAGGGACTCGACTTCTACAATGGACTCTCTGTTCGATTAGTCGAGCTGCGCGACTCTGCAGCTGCCTGGTCGAACTCTCGTCGACAGGATTTAGAGTGCGTCTAGGCCTTCCTCATATTGGTCTCTGATGCTAATACTCTTTACAGCTCCTTCGTTCAATCCTTGACCGCGCTATCATTGGAGCGCCAAAAGCAGCAGCAACAAGCGCGACCACTCCTAGTCGCCCGCGGAAGTACCGACAACGAGGAGATTCCCACTCAACCCTCGCTCTCTCCGCCAAACTCTTCGCCCTATTCCACTCCATCCTCGCCGCCGCCTTCCTCCCCACCATCACGAGGCTCCAAGCGTGACCGCACCACGCCCCGCGGTATCAACACCGCAGTGTCCGGACCGTCCCCACCGGCAATTGCAGACTTGCCTCCTCCCAACTCGAGCCAGTGGGAGTCACTGCCCATCGGTCCTTTGCCGCCTTCTGCGCCTGGTGCGTCGGCTTCGCCTGATGCGACTCGCTTGCGAGCAAAGGGGAAGCATACCTCCACCTCCCCTGTACCTGTATCTGGCCACATAGCAGGGCTTGTGCCTCTCTCGCCCAGTCCGGCTCTCGTTGCAGAATCTCCGACGCTCAAATCAAACAAGGTGAAAAAAGCGCCTGAGAGGCACGTGTTTTAGTTTGGTTGGAGTGATGTTAAAAGCGTCTTGACAACACGAAGACCGTGTCTGATCGTTCTCGTTTATGAAATCACTGCCTATTTTCCGCATATGCCTGTTCCACCTTTCATTTCTACTGTACATACTTCGCCCCTTCTTGCCTGTCGCGGTGGTTCTTTTCCTTCACGTGCCCAGTCTTGTTCCTACTCATGTCTCACGAACTGAGCGTTAAAGTGAAAAATTTGTGGTAATTTACATCGATGAGTGTGACACAGGGCGGAGTCGGAGCCATTTCAAAGCCTCCAGAGTACTAACTCACACTCTTGAGCTTCTTCAGGGACCATGAGCCAGGCAGGACCACGCGCTGGGTTGAAGAGAATAAAGCCGGTAGCACCAGTCCCACTACAGAGCCTATAGAACTGTAGTAGACGTTAGGTCAACGTCAAAGGGTCGTGATTTAACCTGCCTTTGCGCCTGCTGCTCCAAGCAATGCATCTTGAATGATTTCACCACCCAAGATTTCAATGCCAACGACGGCGTCCTGCACCTGCCAACTGTCTAAAACCAAGTTCGAGTCATCATGTGGGCCTTCTAGGCGCAGATCTGGACATTGGTTGATTGACTCGACGAGATCTCCAAAGTCATCGCAAATAGCCAAATCTAGGAGGCTCAGCACCACTGATATCACACTCCCGGTTGCAACAAAGACAGAAACCACGACTTGATTGGGCTCAAGGACAGTACGGGAAGGTGCGCTGCTAGCAGGAGGGTCCGAGTTGTGACCAGGCAGTGGGCCATCTTGGAGGGAGTAAGCAGAATATTACCATTGACCATGATCACTTACCCGTACTGCCTTCATTCATGTCCATCTCGAAATGGGCGTCATCAAACAAATCATCTGGGTCGTCTTTCAAATAGCTGAGCACCTCAGCCATTTCAGAATCGTTTGACTCCACTGTTTCTCCCGTGTGTATGGGCAGTTGCTGATCATGACGAGCGGGGTGATCCTCGAGGCGAAGCTCGCTCCACGTCGGGGCCACCAGGTTATTCCGGACAAGCTCGTAGGTACGGTTTACCATGGGATATTCGCTATCATCTGTGTACTGTGGCTCCTCAAATATCGTCCGTCGCTTAGGGTTTTGTGATGGCGTGATATGGTAACCCCGTTCCGGTATGTTTACCTGGAACATTAAAACCTGCCGATTATTTGGTTGAACCAATTCAGACGCGTTCGACGAAAGGTCAAGGCTGGGGCCAATCGAAATGAGGGAAGAGCAGTGCGGAGCATCCTGGAAGACACTTGGATGAAAGGATGCTTGTCCAGCTGGTACTCGAACAAAGTGATGTTCTTGTTGCTTTTGGTTAGCAATAGTTGACGGGATAGGTGGAACGCCGGCGGGCTGTTGGATACATAACTTGAGCATCTTGGCTTTGGAAGTAGTTTGTGCTTTTTTGGTAGGCACTTTCTTCTTATATCCCTTTGACCTTTTTCTTTTGGTCTTCTTTGATATGTCGAAAAGTTGTGGTTCATCTACCTCCAAATCTGACATTTCTGTCTCGCTTTCAGCACGCCCCTGCTTGTTACGATAGTCTTGGTATTCAGGGAGTCGTAGGGTGCTTTGAAGAACACCCTGGCGTTCCTCTACGGACCATCAGTCCTGTCACCACCATTACTTGAGCACACCTGCATACCTATAAATCCTGGTCCAGGAAGCATTATATCTTTGACTTTCATAAGAGGGATCCTCTGTCGATCTTCCTTCGACAAAGACCCCCAAAATGAGTTGACGATTTGAGGTCGACCCATATCGAGTTGCGACTCATCAACCACTATGGCATCCTCTTCTTCCCAGCTATGACTTTAATGAGCGAAGGTTTGCTTTCAGGTATTTGATAGACTAACTGGTTCCATCGTGGGCTCCAGCCAACATACTAGGGAGGTGTGAACACCAAATTGCTGGAGAGCCATTGACCGCACCTTGAGTCTGTAGACCTATATGAGGTGCACTCAGCGTCATGCATGCGTGCTATGCTGGCAGATTTACATACCCACCTCGGGTTCCCGACTTTGTCGTATCCTTCAAACCGCGCGGCCGTGATTGTTTCTAGAAAACCGACTTTTGTGTGGAGATCACCAAGGATGTACTACAACTTACCAAGCCAATGAGTCCCTAACCGAGGATTGTCAGATTGACATATACAGCACGTACACTAGAGGGGAGCACACCTGGAAGACTCCACTCCGCATTTCGTACATAGCGCTATGTTGACTGGCGTGAGAGGCTGCTCATTGGCTTTACCGACAGAGATAACCGCACACCTGATGGGCGAGCCATCGCGAGAGCTTCTCTGGCTTGCTGAGTTCACACCACCGTTTGTGCGAATTTATCGCCGTAGCCATACTAGAAAGTGAAGTTGGAGTTTAAGGTGGAAGTGGGTTGATTTGTGCCGGGTGTGACCGTGTTGACTTGGCCGACAAATTTTTGCTCTCCTAGAGAAAGGTACCATTCTAACTTAGCCTTTCACAAGTTATTGCAGTCTTTTGGCCCGAATCAACTCAGCTTTGTGCAATACTGGTTGCTCGGTCCACCACTATGCGTACCAGACGTCCTTCTCATGGATTATTGACGATGTCATTACCTTTCCAAATGCTCTGCGCGGTGAATTCTCAGCTGAATTTCCGCAACTACCCCTCTCACCCCAGATATAGCTCAAGACAAAAATATCACGCGCGCTCAGCCTATTTGGTATGATACGTCAATCTTGCTATTGGAGTGAAGTAAGCGTTAGGGTTATAGTTAAAAAGCGGATCAAGAGGCTCGTCGCTATCGCAGAGTGAATAATGGCGTAAGGACCTTCTACCATTCATCTAAGGATCGAGATTTGATTGCGAATACTGCGTTTCTAGCCCTTCAGAGGGCATGTACGCGCATTTGTCTTAGACGCCTTAGGAATCAAGGGGAATTAGACCTTACTCAGTGAACAAAGCTTGAACCTGACCTTTGCAATGTCGCGGCGTATTCGTTACGCGCCTCTTCCAACGACCCAGCAGGACGCCGAACGGGAAATGGAAGATGCCTTCGAGGGCTCTGACGATGAGCATGACGCGGGCGAGTCACAGCCCATGATCAGCCAGCGACCTCCGTCGCCATCCACTCATTCCCCTACAAATTATATTTCCAACCCTCCCAGCCAGTCTGGAGCACCCTTATACGACTTTGAGTACGATTACCCGCCTCCCCCTGGCTCCCCTCCACGTCCATCCGCGCTTGCACTGCCCGGCAACGTCTTCGGCAACAACAATGGCTACATCCCCGTATTTTCGGGTGTTAGACCCGCCCCACGACAAGGAAACTGGTTTACGAAGACGGTCAGACGATGGTTGCCTGGGCGTTCGACTCCCACGTCGGGCCGACCAATCGGAGGTGGCACACAAATGGACGGCGTATTCGCAAATGTAGTTGCAAAACCTACGACTATAGAGAACCCTCGTGCACTGGAGGAGGGCACCAGCAACGTCCATATCGTTCCAGAATTCGAACAGAATGATGTGCCACCAGTATGTCCATTACCAAAGAATGCTAACGACTGCTCATACGAGTTGTTCTAGTCATACGCAGCTGCTCAAGCGGATGCTGTACCGCCCTATTGGGAGACGACCGTTCACGCTCCATCCGTTGGCGATATGGAAATTGAAGGACTGCCGAGCGGCAACTTCTTTACCTTCGTAACAAACTTCTTCGTCTCCGTCAGCTTCCAGTTTGTCGGTGAGTGTTCGAAGCACGATAGTCCCTGACGGTCATCTTACGCGGCATCATAGGTTTCATCATGACTTCCGTGCTCGCCTCGACTCATGCCGCCCGCTTTGGGTCTCGCGCTGGGTTGGGTGCAACGCTCATCCAAACTGGGTATTATATGACCCAACAGGACAACCAGGTACAAGAGGGAACCGTTTGGCCAGGCCCAGCGGACGTGTACGACGCCTCAAAGGCGGCCTCTTCAGCCCAGGCCACGTCTGCGCCAGGTGTGATGAGTGATGGAATGTCCTCCGCCGAATTCAGTGCCATCACTCAATGGCTCTCGTTCTTCCTCATGGCTATTGGATGGCTTATCCTCCTCTCGTCCATCCTTGGATTCTGGCGCGTAAAACGGTTCGAGCGCAGCTTCCAGCAATCGAATGCTCGGTCTGCGCATCCAAGTACAGCAGCGACGACTCCACCCCCACCATTACCTGCGGCTAGAGGACGGTCATTACTCTCCGTCTTTGCAATACCAGACGAGGAGGATGACTCAAACCCTCCTGTGCTCGTTATGCCCGAGGACCCTGAGGAGCGGAGAAGGATGGAATGGGCAATACAGGAGGATCAGAGGTGGGTTCCTTGGGCTCACACCTTTTTTTTTTACTCACTCCCTTTCAGGTTACAAGCTGACCTCCGAGCGGCGGGACTTCTCTGACCCCTCGATTTTGGGTTTTCCTTGGGTGCGGGTGTCACCTAAGACATGCTTTATTGATCTTTTAAATTGCCTTGTTGCACTTTCGCCATTCCCTTGTGTGGTATTCATTTGCCATCAAGCCCCACTTGATATTGGAATTTCGGGAGACGGCGAGGTTAGGGTTTCTTGATTTTGCTCTGTGCGAACACTAAGAATTGAACATATTATGTATGTGCTTATGACTAGCTGTCCATCTGGTGTATATTTCTTCTCGTATCATTTTCTTCTATCCACAACTGGGTTCATCTCCTTATCTCCTCATCTATCTTCCGCACCTGCCGAAGGATCTTCGCCACCTTCCGTCTAGAGTAATCGTCTCCTCGCTCTTCAAATGCCCTGGCGAACATCTTGTACAACGGTATGACGTGCCTCGTTAGATCGATCCCTTCTTCTAAGTGTGTTGCTCTCGGGAGCAGACTGGCGATTTTTAATCCACCCGGCAGTCGTTCGTTCAAAAATACACTTTCTCTTTGTGTCTTGTGTGGAGGGAAAGGATCAAATAATTCTGACGGAAGGAGGAACCGGCCCTTATCGTCTAGCTTGCGTGTGGAATGCGCATAGATGGGGTCTCCAGCGCCATATGGATAGCCATCGAGGATAAGACGATCAAAGATGTGCCGCAGGAGGGAGGAAGGAGTCGCGAAGCCACTGTTGAGGATAGTACAGAGGTATTCATTGAGGGAAACTCGGTCAGGAGACGGGGTGATACTCCCTATGGGACTGAGGAGGGTGGTAGATACCTTCCTAGAAGTGCATGAGGACTGACTGCGCATGTTTGTGGAAGGCAGTCGAGGCGCAAACACCATCCCGTACCGCCTCACCAGGCCATGAACCCTCTTTATCGCATTCTTCATCCTCATCTGCCGTACCTTGCCTCTCACCAGTCCGGGCACCCCACCTTGCTTGCGTCCTCTCCTAAGAAGGATATTCAACGCCTTGGTTCTTGCCTCAGTCCTCTGCCCATATAGCCCCAGCTCCTCCATCCTCTTGAAGAACTCTTTGGCGTGGCTCTCGTGGTTCGTCTCCAAGAACAACCGCAACACGACGTGGCTCGCGTGGTTGAACGACGTGAGTGTCTCTCCGGGCAATTCGGAGAGAGAATGAGTAGCAAGGTACATAGAAATATAACTCTCTAGTTGCCTGACTGTCGCAGGGAGAGCGTACGCTTGATGCACCAGTTTCCATAGCGTCTTTCTTGGACCAGTAAATGACTTGGGGCACGCAGGCATAGGTAAAGGGTGAGGAATGTATCGGTATACGTTCCGAACTGCACTCAACAGCTTCTCCTTGAACGTACTTGGGTGAAGGAAACGACGGAAGAGGCTCAGTGTCTGCCAGACTGCGGGCGCGAATACAGGTGAGTTGGGAGGGAGGCCTTCCAATAGCTGAACCATAGCCTTGTGTTTGCGCATCATGCACAATGCCCGAAAGAACGTGGCGAGATCACGCTCCTGGATGGTCGCTGGGTTAGGTGTGCAGCAGGCTCGAAGGAAGCTCTGCGTGGCCGCATCGCCTTGGCCTGAATTGACAAGAAGGAGAAGGGCGTGATGGTATTGCCTGAGACGGTACGCGGGCGTGTTGCAGTCGACCAGCAGATGGTGGAACAAGCCAGCAAATTGGGAGGCGACGACGGGCAGAAGGTGTGAAAGACTGCGACTGTTGAAGTAGGCGAGCAAACCCCATAGAAGCTCGCTGGTGGTTGCTACCGTTAGTGTTGAGTAGTCCAAAGCTGTGGCTAGGCTCCCATTTGCCAATAAGAGCTGCAGCACGGCCATAGGTTCAAAAGACTTTGAAGAAGGGTCAGCGTTGGCGGCTTGAAGGACGTGAATTAGGGGCAGTGGTAAAGTCCGTAGTGGGTCGATCTGCTCGCGTAATGGGCGAGGATAGGCGTCCAGACAAACATGAATGACTTGCAAAGACTTGGGATGGCGAAGGCTTGCAAGGACAAGAGTACGGTGAAGAGATTTGAGATAGGTGGATTTCCCCATTGTCTTGGATAAGGTAGATTCAAGATTAGCCAAGAGCCAGTTAATGGCCTCGCAGGCAATGTCGGGCAACCCTGTAGCTGTTGCACAGCGAAGAAAACTCATACCGATGTACTGACATATCGTTGGCGGTAACTTGAGGAAGGGCTCGATGCCTGACCAGCGTTTCCATGCGGTGGCTAAACCTGACAAGACAGGTTCGGGGCAAGGGGATGTGAGGTGCATTAAATTGCGCTCCACAGCGGCGAGGAAGCACACGACGCGCCAAAGCTCCACGACATGGGTCCTGCTTGGTGAGCCCTGCAATGGCGAAGGATGGGGAGTAGTGAAGGGATCAGGATTATCTGCAAAGGCGAGTGTCTTAAAGATGGAACTGGAAAAATGCGATGGGGACATAAGCTTGGTTGCGTGATGGATGATCCAGGTTGGAGGTGCGCGACGGGGTTCTGTGAAGAAGACAAGGAGCATTGCTTGATAAATCTCGACGGCGGATGAGGTACTGGACTGTACATGAGAGCCTGAGTTACTGGATAAGCGAAATATACGGCGGTTGATATAGGCAAGAATTGCCTCTTTAGATGCAGGGTTGGCATTCGGTCGACAACAAATCTGCCAGAATTTCTGACGAAGAGCCGAGTCAATAGATATACTGCTGCATTCCAGCTGGTGCAAAAAGCCTCTCAATCGAGACTTCGAAGAATACGACGCAGCTACTGCAAGGTCCCTTTGCTCCCTGGTGTTAGGGACCTGCACAGCTCTCTGAGAGTAAGATTTCGATGACAACTCCTTGTTAGTACGGCTGGTGATCGCGGCAGGTGTGTTTACCGTAATATTCCTCTCCGTCCTTCTCACCGTTCGCCGGTCAACGCGATTTAACGCGGCTTGCGGGTACTCAGGTGGATAGTTGAGATCCGGTCTAGCTTTTTGAGTAGACGAGCTGGGTCCTGCGTGTTCTAAATTGGGCCGTTGTCGAAAATTTCCGATATGTTCCACAGTGCGTGACGCGCCGCGACGCGTTGACTCGTTCCACCGCCCCAGATATAAAGCTGAAACAACAGCTTTGCTGTTCCAGTAAGTCAGCTTTGACGTGAATCATGGGTGCTAAAGCAAGTCCTACGAAGACACTACTAACAAGGGCAAATTGAACGAGTGACGCGACAGGGATAAGGTAAACATCCCATGGCGTATCCAGATTAGTTTTGAGCCAACTAGAGGGTCCAATTTTAAGAAAACCCTGGATGAAGAAGGTTTTAGACAGCTTCCAGCCTCAAGCTTGTCGGCAACCAGCACGGCAGCGATCGGTGAGCGATCGGCGAGGTTGTCGAGAGCTGCCGGAGCTGCCGGAGAAGTGCACAGGCGTAATGTGGCACCCTCGCTACCTGCAAACCGGTCTATGGTGGCCGGAGATGGCGACTTGGACCCGTCTCTGACTCGAATCGCGCACGCAGCTCCAATGTTCCCCATG
>Ga0307513_10000787_pt1 | contig 46036 bp, 20 predicted proteins | sample 15_EM_MG_FD_202174 | JGI IMG/M metagenome (GOLD analysis project Ga0307513, IMG submission 202174) | Populus trichocarpa ectomycorrhiza microbial communities from riparian zone in the Pacific Northwest, United States - 15_EM | ecosystem: Host-associated > Plants > Roots > Unclassified | place...
GTATAACATGCAGAAGTTAGGGCACATGTCAATTTTCTGGTATCCTAAACCGAGGGGTTTCATCATGGACTTCGCAGCATAGAAGTTCTCTTTCAGCCTGTTCCCTTCAGGTAAAATGCTTCTCGCCTATTCAATAATCTTGTCATACCCAGCCTCACTCAACCCGTGATCTGACTTGATGGTGAACACCTGTGTTACGGCCGATAATTTACAGTGATTCGTGCAGCCATCCCATAATGGTTCGTCATAATCTTTCAACAAATCAAAAAACCTAGCTGCATCTGCATTAGGTTCTTCTTCTACGATTGGACATTGACTGACATTACCTTGATTCATTCTCATTGCATCCATAACTATATTTTCTGTAAGGATTAGTGTTGTCATTTGCCGCTTCATGCATGTTGCTAGCACTAGAAGTAGACCCAACCACCGTTTCTCCCATTCTCCTCTTACTAACAAATACTTCTCCATGTGCATACCAACACTGGTAATTCTCCATAAACCCTTTGTGTAGAAGATGCATCATTACAACATCTGGATGCAGATATTTTTTATTTTGACACTTCCTGCATGGACACCAATACCGCCTCCAGTAAAATTTCTGGGAATAAATGTTGCGAAATTAATAAAACCCTGAACCCCGTTACAATAATCAATCCTCCGCAATCCTTGGGGTGAATCTGAATACATCTATGAACGATCATCCATGACTTATATCGAACCTCTATAAAATTATGATGACATCATGTATTAATTAACTAAGTTAGGTAAATAAACTTGCAAAAATATTAATTTACCACTCCAACAAACCAATCACAACTTCTCATAAATATTAAATATTCATTATCATTTATCAACGTCCATACGAATTAAAATATATAAATTTACAGAAATTACCACTCTGCAATACCATTGATAAAACTTTAAACGGACCCATTAAGCAAGTTATTAATTATTTCAAAACAGCACATGTAATTCGGTAGTTCCATAAAGTTTTAACAATTTACAAACAAATACAATCTTACAAAATCTAAAACAAACCATAACAGGTATAGAATTATACATTCATATACTACAAGTTTGTTTGAGAAATAACAATAAAACATGTACATCTACTAACAAAATACATATACTAAAAAAACAATAAAATTGACATTTAATTAAATTGACATTTAATTAAATTGACATTTAAAAAGATAGAATTACTTAAAAAAATTTGATAAAATTCGTCGGTAAATCAGAACACAGATGCTGTAACCACAAAACTTCAAGAAATATAACTTGTTGTGCTGAGATGAGGGAGATTTTTGTTTGGGGGGGAGGGGGGGCTGGTTGTTTGCAGATGGGGAGAGTTGGGATTAGGAAGAAAAAGGAGAAATAGGGGAGGAGAGGGTCGGCAGAGAGGACATATTTTAACTTTTTCCGACGGTTTCACCGACGGCTTTTCCGTCGGTGATTCTGATGGAAAAATCGACATGTCACAGTACGGATCTGGCATTTCGAATCCCTCAGTGATTCCATCGGCATTTTAAATGGCGAACTGGTCACGTCACTGTACAGGCTGTCGTTTTGAATCCGTCGGTGATTCCGTCGGTAAAAATAACCCCGCCAAAATCTCCACGTCAGCGACCCGCCTTTTTTTTAATTCGAAAACTTTTATGTCCGTAATTCAGTCGGTAACAACCGACGGACATTTTTCGTCGGTAGTTACCGACTGAATTACGGACGGAAAAGCTTCCGTCGGTAATTTCTACCTCAAATTACCGACAGAAATATTCCGTCGGTAAATCCGTTGCTATTTAGCGAATTTCTGGTAGTGAAACTCACAACCTAGATCATGAGATTAGAATAACTCAATAAAAAAAATAGAAAGCCCATTTAAAAAAAATTGTCAACCTATGTTAAGTTTACAAGCATGTGACCCGGGTCATTACACTCAAAGCATCCTATTTGAAAAAATCATAAAACTCAATTCTCAATCAAACAAATATTGAAAAATAAAATTGAAAAAAATAATTTCAATTATATAAAAGGATTCAAAATAAATAAATAGAAATTAAAAGAATGAGGATAAAAATCAAAATACAAAATAATTAAATTTTATATTTGTTATAATTGTTATATATAAAATATAAATAAATATATAAAAATTATATATATATATATATATATATATATATATATATATATATATATATATATAAGGATCAAAATTTCCAAGAAAAATAAAATAATAATAATTGATGGGTGAAATTGAAAAGAAAAATAACTTTAACAAAACAAACGGAAATAAAAATAATGAGGATCAAATTGGTAAAAATAATATACCATAAATTTCGATTGAATGATGAAATTAAAAACAATTAAAACTTTTACAAGAAGGTCAAGAAAAGAATTAGAAATCAAAATAATGACAACCAAATTAGAAAAAAAAAATATCATAAATTTGGATTGAATGATGAAATTGAAAACCAATAAAAAATTTATAAAGGACCAAGGAAATAAATTAGAAATAAAAAGAATAATGATTGAAGTTGAAATACCCACAACAAAGAGGGTTAAACTGTAATTTTTGATGAGGAGAGAGAAAATAAGAAATAAAAAAGAAAGCACCATAAATTTGGATTGAATGATGAAATTGAAAACCAATAAAATTTTTACAAAAATACCAATGAAATAAATTAGAAATAAAAATAATAAGAATTGAAGTTGAAATATCCACAATAACAAGGGTTAAGTTGTAATTTTTTGGAGAAGAGAGAGAAAATAAGAACTAAAAAAGAAAGCACTACATATGATAAACCGTCTAACCATTGTTGACACACCATAAAAAGAAGAGGACACAACAACCCTACCAACATCACATATGAGGGTATTTGTGACCTTCGAGATGTGGTAAACAAACGGCGTGAGCACTTCCAACATGCTAGTGAGGGTGTCATACATGCTTGTATCTTTTTTAGCCAAATATCAGATTTTCCCTTAAGCTAACATAATAATAACTAAAAAGCATCACGAAAAGATGAAAAAGCTTTTTGACACCATTTAATTTTTATTTTTTTTGCTTTAAAGAGCATTTTAGTCATTTCAATATGTTTTTGTTTTTTTATTATTTCTTATATTTTTCAAATACCAAAAATGTCCATTGATGCTAGTGTTAAATTTTTACTTTTAAGAGCATTTTTGTCGTTTCACTATGCTTTTGAAATAATAAAAGTCTTATTTACCCCTAATCAATTTGATAATGACTAATATGCATTGTAAAAAGACTTTAATACCCCCAATAGCTAGTTTTAATATTTTTGGTGTGAAATTACACTATTCTAGTTAATTAACAATGTTTTCATTTATGTCAACACTTTTTTTTCAAATGAGAATTAGCTCTTGTTAGTATATTTTATTTGTACTACTTAATTAGAAATGTCATGGAAATTAATTCAGCGTAATTTGTAAATGTTCCTAAACAATTATCCGGTTATATTATAAAACTAAATCATTAATGATGTATAAATGTCATTAATGTGATAATTTTTTTTTTTGGTAATTTTCATAACCCAAAATTTGACTGTATTTCCAAAATATTTTCTAAAAACATTTTTTAAATAAATTCTATCAATTTTAATCATTCTATTATTTTCATCATTTTTGTTTGTTTTATTTCGAGTGTCAAGTTAAGATTAAAAAAAATAATAGGTAGCATAATCTCAGACAATGAAAAGAAAGATTACCAAATCATAGGGAATTGACACAATATTATATATTTGGCAAGTAAAAATAATAATAAATAAATATGGATTACCTTTTATATAGGAAAAGTTCTCATAATTAAGGTAGCTATTTTAAAGGAATCAAATGAATGTGGGAAAATAAAAAAATATGAAAAACCTTCCATAAAGGAGAAGTTCTCATATGGTAGCCATTTAAAAATGAATAAAGTGGAAAATTAATACTTTAGGAAGAAAGAATAAAATTCCTGGATTATCAAGGCATAATTTTCTTTAAAGATAAAATTAAATCTATAATTAATTTTTTGGTTTCCTAATATAACTTAGCATTATGAATAAGGAAAAGAGAAGAAAGAAAAAAAATGGAAGAGAGGAATAAGAGGCAACTAGCAAAAAAAAAAAAGAAAAAAAAGTGTCATGAGAGAAACTAAGAGTTGGGTTGAGAAAAAAAAAAGAATGTTTAAGCAATAGTTCTTATAAATGAATGTTTGAGGGAATACAAATAAAAAAATCAGTGTAAAAGGTGGTTTAGTAACACGCTAGGATAGTGGCTGAATAAATACGATTATTTAGTTTCCATACGATTCAACTATAGCAACCCGAGGTTAGAAAGCAATTATCTGTTAGTTTTTTTTCAAGAGTCAAGTGAAAGAATGCATGATATTTTTTACTAAATATTCTTTGCAAAATCTTAGGTATAGCCCGTGCATGTTAAAATTCAATCAATTTATCTCTTATAAATTTGTGATTATTAGCTTTAGTCCTATGAGTTAAGAACATGAGGTTCTGTTTAGCTAACTCTTATCTGGTTCTCTTCCACCTGTCCTCCTCCAAAGCAGGGATTGTTAGTCAGATGGGATACTGGATAGAGGATACTTGGCATTGGAATCTGAAATGGATAAGGTCCCTCAGTACTAGTGAGAACCTGTTGTTTCAAAGATTATTGTCTAATCTTAATCTTGCAGTTATTCATCGATTGAAAGAAGACAGGTTGATTTGGGAATGAGGAAAGGATGGAGGCTATACTGTAAACTCTTGTATGCTTGCCCTTTAAAGGATCAGGTATGCTGGATCTACAATTTATGTCACAGATGTTTGAAAATCCATTTGCCCTCCAGAAACAGAAATGACTTTATGGTTGGCCTTAAATGAAGACCTTTGCACAAGAGCCTTCCTGGTGAAGAGACACATTCTAAGCCCTCAAGAGGACTGGTGCCCTTTTTGTTAGCAGCATTCAGAAACTGTCTCTCACATCCTTATGCATTGCCCAGTGGTCTAGAAACTATAGAATAAAATTGTAGCCTAGAGAGGTCTGAGCTGGGTAATGCTATATGCCCTTGACGACCTTTAATGTCAATGGCTAGGTCTTCTGCAGAGCAATCATTGTAAGTTTAAAAGATCTGTTTGAGGGGGCTTTATGTTTAGCATTGTCTGGATTATATGGAATACTAGGAACACCTTGATATTTGAGGTCTAGGAAGATATCATATGAATTTTGTTTTACTTTGCTGCAGGCTAGATCAGGAATCTGAAATCTTCATTTTGGTATACCAGTGCTGATCTGTATAGGAATCACGAATGCATTTCGGCTTGGTCTGCTTAAGTTTTGATTTTGTGTGGTTTTATATTGCTTGCTTTATTAGTAGGGTCTTATGTTTCCTTGTATTTCTTTCTTGTAATTAGACTGATGTCTAGGCTACAACCTATGTAGCTAAAGCTCTGCCCATACTAATTTGGTTTTCTCTCTTTATTATATATTTATTCTTGATTTCACTAAAAAAACAAAAAAAAAATTAAAAAATTACGTCTGCCTTGTCTAGTTTAGTTAAGAATATGAGGTTCTTTTTAAACCTCGGTGTTTAAGACCACTAATAAATCCATAGCTGCTTCTTAGGTAATGCTTAAGGCTGTAGAGTTTTAACCATATCATGAGCATAATGTTTTTTAAAAAAATTTGGTAAATGCAAAAATTATTCTAAAAACTTATCATAATAGATATCTACTTTGTCATTAGCATCTTGCTACCAAACCCCTTCCACCATTTCCATATCATGTCATGTTGTTAGCCCACCACACCATTGCTAGCATTTCATTAGCATGAGTTCTAGGTTGAATATCCCTTTTTATACCTCTCTAAGTTGAACTTATAGGAAATGTTTTCTTTTGAATGTTAATCCTATGGTTAAGATATAATCATAGACAAGGTGGAATATTATTTTTTTTGGCATGAAAAAATAAATGTCTTTACCCTTTTAATGTAATTTTTCAATTGACTATTGTTCTAGTTTATTCCGTGTATGGTTAAAATGAGAAAAATACATCTATAAAAATGAAAGCAGGGGAAAATAAGAAAATTAACTATATACAAGTGGTTTATTTTTTGACAAGTCTCCTTATCTAAGGACTGACATTGAATTTTTGGTGAAAAAAACCTTCTCAACTAGTTTTTTTATAAGGGACCAATATCAATATTTTTTTGTGAAAAGGGCCGATTCAACGAGTTTCTTTTTTCATGGGACTGATGTTGAATTTTTACACATAGCTTTTCAACGTCTTCTTTTTTAAGAGATCAATGTCAAATTTTTTTGCTAAAGACTTTCTTTATGAGTCTTTTTTTATATAGGGATTAATGTCAAATTTTTAAAAGTGACATAATTGATAATTTTTTTTTTTTTAGGGATTGACTTCAATAAGTTTTCTGAAAAAAGGTTCAAGTCGACAAGCCTCATTTTCTTAAGAGACTGATGTTGAATTTTTATATATAATAATAAAATTAATAAATTAAATCACAAATAAAGCTTAAGAAATACCTAGATAGTTAATGACATGCAAAGAAATATATTTAAGAGAAAATATATAGAAAATGTAACTTTTCTTTTAAAATAATGTGGTAAAAGTGATATTGATCTTCTTTTAGACATAACTAACACCTCACTTGAATCTTTAAAACCGGTATATTTTTAGGATACATAATTTTTTTTTATTACTTTTTACTTTTTCATTTTGGTCTAGATTGTCGTGTGAGAGAATTTTTAAACTCAATGACTGTTTAAACACACCAAGAATTGTCGGGCACAAGGATTGAACCTCAACATGAATTTAGGATAAGAAAATAAATGAAAACAGAACAAACACACAACTAAATATATAAAACCACAATTTTTATGAAAATATAAAAACTAGTAAGAGAACCCACATACAAACATAGAAGAGAGATAGACACAAGACACAAAGAGAAAAAAAGATTTAAAAATATTAATTTTTGAACCTAGGTAAAGATTATCATTTTTTTATAAGAATAAATGTGATTTTCTCTCTCCATTTAATATTTGTCTGAGTAATTATTGATGGTTACTCCTGGAGCTATATAAAATTTCTATAAAGTTTATACCATGAAAAATTCAAAAGTTATTTTAAAATACTGAGAGAGTTTGTTCTAATTGCTTCAAACGATATGAAATTTCAAACTAAACTAGAGAGGATGACAGAGATTAATATTAAAGGTCTAAAGAGCATTAAAATCTGGGTATGAAATATTGTTTGAAAAATTAGAGGTTATCTACATTTTTTTCCTTGCAAGTTCTCCACTATTTTTTAAATAAAAAAATAATAGTGCATTTTGTTTTCTTTTTATATACAAGAACTTTTTAACAACATAAGAGATTAAAATTATTTTTTATATATATTTTTATATTTAGTTAATGTCATAAATTTAATTTGTATTATAACTATAATATAAAGATTTCTTTGAGTTAACAATATATTTTTTTCATAATAATCTTGATTTGAATGAAACAAAATTAATATTCTACAATTAGAATAGAATATTATGAAAGATAATTGTTATATATTATGATTTTGATTTTTTATGAAAAATAGCTGTAATGTTGACATATTTCTTATTTTTTTAATGAAAAAATCGACTTTATTCTTGAAAAATGAATTCGTATTTTATTTTTTCATTAACAAAAGAAGTCAAAAAAGAAAAGGAAAAATAGTTTTATATCAATCAACATATACTAGATATGTTGATGCTGGTTTCAAAGGCAAAAAAGAAAGTGTCAAACAACACATCAGCTAATGGTTTTTGAAACTTAAGGTGAGATAGTCTGGTAGACATCTGACAAGGGAAAGGAACCTGTCGGCCTGTTCTTATCCCAGTCAATTTGATGAAACCCAACTTCTAACTCCATTTTTGTCGACGAAGAAGATTGGGTACGATCCAATCCGTCGGTTCTTGGTCAAAATTTACGGAACAGCCCACGTAATAATAATAATAATAATAATAATAATAAAAGTGAGACAGGGACTTTGCTATTTCCTTTTTGGATTAGTATGAGGTTAATACTACATTCCAAGAGTTTTTTTTTACTATACTAGCATTCTCAAAAAAATATTTTTTAAACTAATATAACTGAAAAAGAATTCTTAAACTAGCACAATAATTAATATACCATAGCATATGTATGTTGCATTTGTGCAACTCCCATTTCAATTCTCTTCCAAAATTATCCATGCTCTCAAAAGACAACATGCAATTTTTTATAAACATTTAATGGCTATGAAAGACAACATGCAATTTTTTATAAACATTTAATGGCTATGAAATTAATTAACAAATATAATTTAATCACTATAAAAAAATAAAATGACAAAAAAACAAGAGATGAGAGAGAAAAGAAAAAAGAATGAGATATTGGAGACACATCGGAGGTTCAATTATAACACTTCCAATACCTTCATAAAGATATTAACAAAACGAATCTATAGATATTATGGAAAGCTAATTTCAAAACTAAAAGTGAGTCAAACATGCCATCTAAAAACAACGATATGCTCACTTATTAATTGATATCTCATCACCAGCTTTGAATTTGACTTTCTATGGTATTTATGAATTTGTCTCATTAATATCTTTATAATAATATTAAGAGTGTCATTATTGGAGTTCTAATGTGTCTTTGACATTTTATTCTTTTTTTTCTCTCTCTCTCTCTTATCTCTTGTTTATTTTTTAAAAATTATTTTTTTCATTTCATATTTGTTTATAAAATATGCATGTTGATTTTTGAGAAGAAAATTGAAATTTATAAATGCGCAAAACACCTAATCTTGCATGTGTTATCTATATTTATTAATTATTGTGCTAATTTAAAAATTATTTTTCCAAATTGTGTTGGTGTGAAAAATATTTTATCTTCTGAAAAAAATAAAAAAACCCTCACCATTGAAATTAACATCTATGGAATGCACGTCTATACATAATACTAATTTTGCATTAATGGCCGGACAACTTGGTCAGAACTTTCCAAAAACAGCTTGGCCAAGGACCAAGTTGATGGATTTAAGACATCAATCTAGACCAATGATGACTGATGTCAGCGAAAGTTAAAAGGGATAGGTAGCCTGCCTCCTACATTTCTTATTTTTTCCATGTTCCAAGCTGTCATTCCAGATAGATTGACTAGTATTAGTTTTCTGGCCACCGCCATAGGTCAAATATAAAAAAGATTAAAAGTAAAACAAATTAAACTCGACATGACATGAGGATTAATTTTGAATTATCTTCAACGTACTCTTGTCTGATTTAAATTTAAAATTAGATTACAAATTTTTTAAAAAAAATATAATTTAATTAATTTAACCGTAGAATGATAATTTTAATAACTAATAAAAAATATAATTTAGTTTTTAAAAAAATTTAAAATAATATTTTTTTTTAATATTAAAATGATGATGTATTAGATTGATATAGTCTTCGCAGCTTAATCCATCAAATTTATAATTTAGATCATGAACTCTATTGGGTTTAACAACTCTATTTTTTTATTTAAAATTTTTTTTTCAATATAATAGTTCATAAACTAGCTCTACAGCTAGCTAGTAACATTTTTTTTTTGTCAATGCAAAAAAAAAAAATGAAGACATCAACAAAATGTTTCATGCCATCAAGAAAAATTATAATATGTTTTTGGATATTGAGACCATGATATTTTTTATTGACCTCGAGTTAACTTTTTCATTTCCTTTTCTATTACCATCAAATAAAACTTTATATCATTTTCAAGGATTAACATGTATGGTCAAACATAATTTTCTAGTTTTTTATCACACAATTGACTAATACTTAGCAAATTATATTTTAAACTATTTACAAGAAACACTTTTTCTATTGAGGGAGATGACTTATCTCCAATATTGTCAACTTTAATGATCTTTCCTTTTGAGTTGTCTCCAGAGATGACTTTTCCACGATTAATCTTTGTAATGCTTGATAACAATGAAGTATCTCCAGTCATGTGTCTTGAGCAAACACTATCCAATAACCATTTCCAAGATGAGGTTTTTGGTACTCATACCTTCTTGGGTCCTTCGTGTGCTTTCTTTTGGGACCCAAGTCATATTATTAACTTTGTCATTCTTCATAGGACATGTATAAATCAAGTGACCAATACTTTTACAATAATTACATGTTTGGTTTGGTTCATATGATTGTTTGCTTTAACGAAGTAATTTTTAAAATATTTGTTATTCTTATTAGGTTGATAGCCTAAACCTCTTTTGTTGAAAACACTTATTTGACTAGCAAGTATGGTTTCTAGATCTTAGAACTTTGAGTGAATTTAGCTAGTGCAGTGTTCAACTTATCAACATTTTCTTTTAAAGTCTTGTTTTTCTCTTCAAGTTGGTTCATCTTATTGCAATTATTAACTATAAGGCATGCTTCTTTTCTAAAGTATGTTTCTCAACAAGTAAACATGCATGGTTCTTTTTCAATAAGCTATACTCAAAACCTAACTTCTTGTATTCATCATACAATATCTTAAATGCATCATGCAATTCATTATAAGAGAGATCAAATTCATCATTCAAAGAGATTACCTCATTATCACTTTCAATTTGCCATGAAACACATGTTTGCAACATGCTCTTCATCATCATTTAAGCTAGAGTTCGAGTCATCACTCCATGTTGCTTTCATTGCTCGTTTGTGATGGTGGTTCTTCTTTCTATTTTGAAGGAATGGTGGTTGGAGAGAAGAGAGACCGTGAGCTATGTGGTGGTGCTTGGTTTTGGTGGATCTGTGAAAGGGTTGTTAGGTAGCGTTGGCGTTGATGGCATCTATGGGTGGTTGGAACATAGGTTATTTCTCTTGTTAAGATGAGAGCTGTTGTTGATGAAAACGACAGAATGGTCATTTATCTTGGTAGCGTTGTCATGGCCAACGTGGTGGCCAGCCGTCGTGCTGCTGTTAAAGAGACATTAGTGAAGATTGGGTTTTAATGTGTAGGTGATAGTGAGGAAGAAGAAAAAGGGTCTCTTTGTGTTCTCTCCTTTGAATGGTTGGCGGCATGGATTCAAAAATGGGTTTAAGATTTTTATGGGTCTCTCGGCTGGAGGTTGAAAGCTGCAGGTAATGGTGGAGTGTTTGTTGGTTTTTCTTTTTTTTGGTTTATGGACATGAGAGAGACCGTGAGGAGGGTGAACAATTGGTAAAAAATGGGAGAGGTTGAAGATGGGTTGCTATACTTCTTTTTTTTTTTGTGGTGACTGCTTAGGTATTATGGGGGCTAGGGTTTTTTGTGTGTAGGAGATTTGGAGAGAAAAGTGTAGAAAAAGATTTTTTTGGCTTTTCTTTATTTTATTATTTTCTAGTCTCCCCCTCGTTGCATGGTTCCAAAAACAATTTGGTCCCTCATTTTCTTCATTTGTATTTTTGGTCTTTTTATCCAAATATTGGTTTTTTATTTTTCTTATTTTTTTTTGTATTTTGACTTTTTGAAAAAGACAACATTGACTCGATCAGAAAAAAAACAACGATTTTAAAAATAGTGCGTTAAAAGCTAAACGCGTTGAAAAGAAATTTGAAATTTGAATTCTTTTGAGAAGACACTGAAAATGTTGAAAATGACACAAATACATCATAAACATGTTATTTGATTTTTTGTATTTTGAAAATATTTAGAAAAAAAAGGGTTAAAATTTAGGTTATAACAGTTTCTCCCCTTCTTATAATAGAAAGTCTTGTAAGAGATTTTAGATAATAACCTTGTAAAGAAGAAAAGATAAAAGGATATGGATTTACCAGCTCAAGAAATAGTCCATCTTTCTAAAATTTTGAGATGCTCACAGATATTTCAGAGATTGATAGATCTTTAATGAAAATTTTAGCAATGAGGGCTTGAAATCACACTCGGAATGAATAGATAGGGCTTGCAGGTACATTATCTGATATGCGAGGGCTAGAAAGCATACTCGAAAGGAAAAGGATAGTGCTAGAAAGCACACTATTCGGGAGACGAGGGCTCAAAGGCGCACGCAAAAGAAAAAAAATAGGGTTCAAAAGTGTATTATCTGGAAAATAAGGACTCAAAGGTGTACTCAAAAGGAAAAGAGATATGGCTCAAAGATGCACTATCTAGAGATGAGAGCTCAAAGGCGCACTCAAAAGAAAAAACAGATAGGGCTCAAAGGCGAAGATGAGGGCTCAAAAACGCACTCAAAAGAAAAAGAGATAGGATTTGTAAAGAAAAAGATGATGTTTATGGGAAAAAAAAAAAGATGTTTTGAAATAGTATATTTATACCAGACGACCTGCCTATAGGTAAAATTCAAAGATTTTTGAAATGGTTAAATTGTCATGGGCGACCTACTCAGGTAAAAAATACAAAAAAAAATTATCAAAAGGTCTCATTGTAATGGGTGACCTGCCTAGGTAAAAAATTCGAAGATTTTTCAAAATGGTTTCATGATAATGGGCAACCTGCCCAGGTGAAAAATACAAAGATTTTTCAAAATGGTCTCATTGTAATGGGTGGTCTATCCAGGTGAAAAATATCAAGATTTTTCAAAATAGTCTTATTATAATGGGCGACCTGCCATGTGAAAAAAGACAAAGATTTTTCAAAATGGACGACCTGTACAGGTGGAAAATGCAAATATTTTTTAGAAATGGAAAAAGTTTCACGGGCGACTTGCTCAGGTGAAAAACACAAAGATTTTTCAAAATGATCTCATTGTAATGAGCTACTTGCCCAAGAGGTAAAAAACAAAGATTTTTTAAAATAGTCTCATTGTAATCGATAACCTGCCTAGGTGAAAAATTAAAAGTTTTTTTTTTTAAAAAAAGGTCAAATTGTAATAGGGACCTGTCCAGGTAAAAAATACAAAGATTTTTCAAAATAGTTTCATTGTAATAAGCGACATGCCCATGTGAAAAAAGACTTATCTAGAGAAAGGATTTTGCTAGAGATGTCTTAATTGCATAGTTGAGTCTAAAACTTCTTCATAATAGAGTGAGACTTCCTGATTGTAGGATTAATTTCCTAATGATAGGATTGAATGGAGATTTCTTTTCCTGATTTTTCCATGTTAGACTTTTTTTTATCCGTTTGGAGCCTCACTAAGGTCAAAACCTTGTTGGTTCTTCTTTGTTGGAGTCTTTCTAGACTCTTCTTTTGCCAAAACCTTGTTGGGTCTTTAATCATTAGGAGCCTTGTTGGGCTTGGAACCTTGCAGGGTTCTTTTTTTGTTGAAGTCTTGGTAAACACTTTCTTTGTAAAAACCTTGATGAGTTTTTAATCATTGGAGCTATACTGGGCTTTGAACCTTGCTAGGTCCTTTTTGCTAGAGTCTTGTTGGATGCTTTCTTTGTCAAAACCTTGATGGGTTTTTAATAACTAGCACCTTGCTAGGCTTATAACCTTATTAGGTCCTTTTGGTTAAGTCTTGTTGGACGCTTTCTTTGTCAAAACCTTGATGGGTTTTTAATCATTAGAGCCTTACTCCTCTCAGAACCTTTCTAGGTCCTCTTTGCCAGATTCTTGTTGGACTCTTTCTTTTTCAAAACCTTAATAGGTTCAGAACCTTGCTAGGTTCTTTTTGTTAGAGTCTTGCTAGACTATTTCTTTGTCAAGACTTTGATGGGTTTTTAATCATTGGAGCCTTGTTAGGCTCAAGACCTTGCCAGGTTCTTTTTGCTGGACTCTTTCTTTCTAAGCCTTACTAGCTTTAGGATTATCTTGAGTCTTTCTGGGCTTTGGAATTTTATTGGATTCCTTCTTTGTTGAACCCTTGTTGAGCTTTGAAAACTAAATCGAGCCTTGCTTGGCTCAGAACCTTGTTAGGTTCCTGTTTGTTTGAGTCTTGCTAGACTTTATTAAGGATTATTTCTTGTGTAATTCCTAAAACAAAATTATGCAATGATTTGGGATTAGATGATATGCATGTATCCTCACTTGGTTGGAAACATAGGCCCTCTTTTCTTGCAAAACATCCTATGATTGGTGGAAAGGTTCGCTACTACCGATCTGGCCACTAGTTGCTTAACTTAAATCTTCAACCCACTCAGGTTTTGTCCATGTGATCAATATGTTTGATTGCCTCTTCATTGCATCAGTTCGCTCAATTTTTACCCACATGATCAATTGTGCTTAATTGCTTCTTTGTTGTACAACCTAGAGTTTTAGGTGATGTATGAAGCTCTACTCAATTATTAGCCATGATATTGCCTCCTGGTCAGCTGATACACCCTGATTTATGATATTCTTACACCGTTGCTCGCTCAATTCAATAGAGAAGCGACACTCCATTACTTTCATTTTCTAAAGGAGTTCATTAAATCCTCTATTGTCAATGACTGTTGCAAATTGCCCTCAACTAATGTATTCATGTGATAACATTTTTCACATATCATAACCATTATTGTATTATTGCCCACTCACTTTTATGAAGAAGCGACGCTCCATTACTCTCACTTTATGAAGGAGTTCATCAAATCATCTATTGTCAATGACTGTTGCTAATTACCCCCAACTAATGCATTCATGTGATAATATTTTTCAAGTATCATAGCCATCCTTCAAAGGGTAAACTATATTTTCAAACATAAAGATACCCCCATGTGTAGCATTACTCTCAACTACTTATGGAATTTATGAAATCATAGACTTTTATTGAGCAACATTATCCTCAACTAATCTAGTTGTGATCATTCTTATGCTTATCATCAAGAGGTATTTGTCATCGCTAGATGTTATTCATAGCTTTGATGGATTTTATAGAATCATCATTTGATTATGTGTTTCTTTACTCCCTAGTCGATCTATATATTGTCTGCTATCCCTATCAGGATCCACTACATTGCCCCTTAACTACTTGACTTTTCAAGGATGACTTAGTGTCAACGTCATTTCTACCAAGGACCTTGCGAACTCGGTCAATAACCTTTTTGTTTAAACATATTTCTTATTTTAGAATCAACTCGTAAATTTCAAGAATCATGTCCATTCAAATCTAATTGTTGAAATAAAATTAGAGAGATGTAAATTTTAAAAGTATTCTCGAAGTTTAAACTTCTTTAGTCGAAGGCCCAAAACATACCTTTTAACGCTAAGAGATATTTTGTTGATGATTGACAAGATATAGGTTGAGAAAGAAGTATTAGCTTAAAGTTAGGGTTGTCCTTGGCTCAAATGATCTTTTTCGCATTTTAAAAACAGAAATTTACCTGATGCAAGCTTAAAACAATTTTGGCGAAGGTACATGATGAGGTGACCTTTTGTTTTGTGGGTTTCAAAGTAAGAGACTTGAGCAAACACTTGAGGTTCTATTGAGGAAAATTTGTTTCATTTTTAGTGCTTATTTTATCAACATGAATAATGACGAGTAGGTTTGTTTGCAATATCATGATTCTTGTGAAAAAGTTCTTTTGTATTTTTTTTAACGTCATTTATAAGTTCAGTTTGCTTACTTGATTAGAAATGACTTTTATAGGCATGCAATGAGGTCATAGCTCTTAACTATAAAAGAAAGGGATTTGTAGGCTCAAAGAGTGTTTTAAAGTTCTAAAAACTTAAGATAACTGCTAATATGTCTTTCAATCTTCTTTTCTTTCATATCTAGTTGATTTGCCTTTTTTTGTTTGCTTTAGTATGACATCCTTATTTTGTTTTTACCTTGACTTGGTCATGTTTTTTATATGGGAATGCCCCTAACATTTGGATTTTTCGGGCTCTTTGGCTTTTCTCACAACCTCTTTTTGGTTCTGATCTTTAAACTTATTTTTTCCCTGCAATGTGGAGTGTGATCCTAGTGAGGATAGACCTTTGGCTTTTGAAATTCTCATTTACCTCCCAATATGGGGTGTCATCCTAGTCAGGGTTCTTACAAAGAAAAACTTATTCAAGCTCAAATAAAGGTCATAAGGGATATATTAAAATGTGAAGGGATAACAAAGATGACCTTTCATCATTTCAAGCACAAGTGGTTAGAATCGATAAATTTTGTCCTTGTTTAGCGTGATTGTTTGCAACTTTTGCATAAAGACTTATGTTTTCATGAATCGATGACTAGTAAATCGAACTACATGTGATTATGTGTACCACTAAAATATGGCCAAAGAGACATGGGATGCAAGGTTTTTGTGCATTTTTCATTTTGTGCCTTGGTTCCAGATTGTTTGGTCACCTTAAGATGAGAATTGATTGAATGATTTGTTTACCACCTTATAAAAGGTGTCTAAACACTGTTTTATACAAACATCAAATTATTTCTAAAATTAAAAAGCAAATTCAAATTTTTCAGGATTATTTTGGCAAAAGGGATTTTTCAAAACTGATGTGATTGAAATGTTTTTAATAGACCCATGAAGTCAGTTATGAAAGTAAGTTTTATGAGTTTCAAAAAAAGGTGAGGATTGCCTCTTAGGATCTTGCATAATGCACCATAGAGTTCAATCACTTTTCCCATTATATTTATTCAATCATGGATAGTAATATAATGTCAAGTTATTACTTTCACAAAGAAACATCTTTCAATTTCAAAACAAAAAAAGGGATTGAAAAGACTTATTTCATTAAAATATGTGATGCAATCCCAAAACCAAAATGCAGAATAACAAAGTTTGGCACATACCATGCTCTTTCTTGGGTCAAATTCCCCAACAACATTTATGTCTAGTTAGTGTTTACCAACCATTTGTTATGCTCATGATGATCTAGTGATAATATGGTAGATGACATAATCCTTCACAAACTCAATATGTCCCTTACTTCCCAACTTTCAGACTTGATACTTAAAATTCCTGCAGTTTTTATTGAATGGTCGAGGATCTCATCATAATGTGCACACTTCTCATTTAAATTATACCACCTAAGGAATGATGATTTGATGGAACCTGATGGAACTGGGGTAATATGTTCGGTGTTTAAGAGATGATAAATACCTTGAGTGGTAAATGTATGTCAATCTTTGGCAGTGATGTTTGAATAGCCAGTGATACAGTGAGATCTGATCGAACAAAATTCCTAATCTGAGAGTCATTCCCCAACTCAAATTTCATCATGACTTTAGAGTTCACAATTCCTACTTTGATAGCTTGTTAAATTCTTTCAGCCACAACCGCTATGTTAGTAAAGTTATGGGTTACACTTCCAATCTGGAACTCAAAGTAAGGTGTTTTAAGTAAGATGGTCATCTTTCTTTCTAGTGGTGGAAGATCTATCTAAATAGCTACACCAAACCACCTCTAGGTGTATTCCTAGGTAAGTTCCCTATCACCCATTTCGATACCTTATAGGCTAGATTTATATGGAACGACATATATATTATACTTATACTGCGTGATGAAAACATCTACGAGGTCTTTCCACTTCTAGATTTTCATGTTGTTGAGCATAGTGTACCAGCCTAAATTTGCCCTACTCAAATTGTCCTAAAAGAAATGCATCGATAATTTTTCATTGTGCACTGCTTCTGCCATATTGTTGTAATAAGACTTAAGGTGAGTGATAAGACACTGAGTTTAGGAGTACTTTTTGAACTTGAGCACACAAAACTTCTTTGGTACAACCACATTTGGGACTAGACACATCTCGACTACTTGAACAAGATTATACAAGTCCACTCATTTGATAACCCTTATTTTGTTTTTTAACGTTGTTATTTTGTCATAATGTCCTTAGAGGATTTTGTCTTATGAGACTCATTGGTGAATGCATCCACAACTGCTAAAGCTGGTGCAGGTATTGTTAATTGCACAAATATTGTATCACATTGGGTTCTTGACTTTATCCACTTATCATTTCTTAAGGCTTAATAGTTGAAAAAGTCACAGGCTAATTGGATGAGCCTTCACATGAGAGGTGTTTGAGAGTCTGCTTAAGAAAGGTAGTGATGTAGGCCCTCAAGCAAGCTAGTTATATAGGCCAAGTTAACCTTTAGGGAATCTAGCTCCTCTTGGAAGTGGTCATCATGGTGAACATGTTCTTTATCTTTCATGTTTCTTTGTCACAATCGGGTGTTATAAACTTTTCGAATTGAGGCTTTCTAGGAACCTATATTTCAACCCGCGTATGACATTTAAACATGAACGCATATATGCTTACAAATGCAAGTGTATGTACGCGTACATCAAATATGGATTAACTTGTTTAAAGGGCTAAACCATGACATATTTGTTGAATACAAGAAAAAATCCGTAGTCTGATAAAAATAAAAAGATCTTTCCCAAATCCTCATCTCGGTTAAATCCAATACACATTAGAGAGTATAAAACAAAAGATGGGTCTAAGTCCCTTTCATTTAAAAACATAGTGGTTTTATGTGCAGTAATTTCTCGGCCTTAGTCTATGGGAAATTTCCCCCAGCTAGTTACAACATAGATTTGTACTTGTATTTAGAAAAAGTCATGGTCTTACCTCAGAAAATCATGTGGAGTTTAGAATTATTGATTAGGTTTGCCTTGAAGCAAAAATGAAATATTAAGGAATCTATATCATAAAAGCAAGTTCTAAGCTATTACATAAAGGGTAAGCATACTACCTGGTCTTTAAAAGGTCTATGATCTGCCCAGTAACCACCTTTCTGAAGATAATATGGGGATTTACAAAGAATGGTTAGGGCATAGTGTGACTACCATTACCGACTAAATGTTTAGCTCATAGTCAGATGTTTCACGAATATGAACCCCGACTAAAAGTCATAATGCAGACTGTTACTCCCCACCTAACCTAGAATTAGGTTTATTTAGAAATTAAAATGTATGAAGGTCTTAATCCATACCCAATGTACTTATCCATGAGCAATATGTAAAAGATAAATGAGCGATACAAAAAAAATACATGCTAAAATTAAATTGCACAAACCAACAAAAATAAATAAACAAACAAATAACCAACCAAGCAAAACTCAGACCGATAAGACAAGTTTTTAGACCTTTTATAATGGAAGGGGTTTTAGGTTTAATCATAAAGTTATGATTAGTGGATTCATGAGTCATCACCTAGTATCATGGTTATTAGAAAACCTAATGGTCTGTGAGAGTCTGGGTAAGGGGACTAGTTATGAAAAGGGAAGACACATCACTCCCAGTCATAGTTATTAAACCCGGCCCAGGGGTTAACCGGATCAAGGGGTCGGGTCCCGAGTTTCATGGGTTAACCCGGAAAAATTAAAAAAATATTTAAAGCTTTAATATTTCATATGAAAAAATTAAGAAAAAATCCATGTAAATATAAGCTATACATATTGGAAATAATGAAGTTTAAAAGAATATTTTAAAAAAAAATTTGTCCCACATTAAAAATATATTATGTTAACCTTTTAAGTTGAAGTATTTAAACCAAAAAAAATTTTATCCCATATTGAAGAAATAATTTTTTTCTTAGGAACATAGAGTATATATATTAATGGGTTCACATTGAAAAAATATAACTTTTTTCTTGGGAACATAGAGTATATATATTAATGGGTTTCAAATCTCACATTGAAAAAATGTAACTTTTTCCTTGGGAACATAGAGTATACATACGAAAGGGCTTCAAATCCCACATTGAAAAGATCTTATATTATCCTTTATCCCACATTGAAAAAACATATTTTTTTTCTTGGGAATATAGAGTATATATACTAATGGGTTTTAAATCTCACATTGAAAAAACATAATTTTTTCATGGGAACATAGAGTATATATACGAAAGGGCTTCAAATCCCATATTGAAAAGATATTATGCTATCCCTTTAAGTTAAAGTATTTAAAGCGAAACTTTTTGTATCCCACATTGAAAAAACATAACTTCTTTCTTGGGAACATAGAATATATATATATTAATGGGTTTCAAATTCCATATTGAAAAAACATAACTTTTTTCATAGAAACATAGAGTATATATATGAAAGGGCTTCAAATCTCACATTGAAAAGATATTATATTATCCCTTTAAGTTGAAGTATTTAAACCAAAAAGTTTTTTATCCCATATTGAAAAAACATAACTTTTTCTTAGGAACATAAAGTATATATACTAATGGGTTTCAAATCCCACATTTTAAAAAAAAAAACATCGGGTCTCGTTCGGGTTCACCCGGGTTATAGGTTGACCCGCTGTCGACCGGGTTTTGCCGGGCTGTTTCCCCGGCCGATCTATTATTAAACCTGAACTGGTCCAACCACCGGGTTGACCGGGTCCCGGGTCGACCCGCCAGGCCGGGCCGGGTTTTATAACCAGACTTTCAAGGCACTCTACCTATGGTAAGCTGCATTGTTGATTGATTGTTAATCTAAGACAATGTTTTATTTGTTGGTCTCATCTAATTTTCAATGCAGATCTCCCTTCATTAAGAAATCTCTAACTAATTTCCTATTTTTATACCAAAGGGTATACTTTACAATGTAATTTTATATCATAAATATTAAAATCCACAACTAAATCCTAATACTCCGAATATTAATTGAACAAAATAATTATTGAGGGATTTTTGGTATTTTAGTCAAACCCTAACGAATAATCATAAACTAGTTACGATATTCATTTTATATTTTTTAAACATGATAAAATGTGATTTTGTCTTTTTATAAGATTTGACCGTATGCAATTAAAATATTTGGTTAATTAAAACTTGTTGTATTTTTATCTTTTTTCCTTTTTTTATTTTTTTACCATCTATTTAATGCAAAAGAAAAAAAAAAGTGATAAAAAGAAAATGCTACACGCTCACACATTCTTTTTTTTTTAATATATTTTACTCATACACCCTACAATTACATGTTTACAAATAATACACACTTGGAATTTCAAAAAGAAACACACATAAAATATCTATAAAATGGACATTCTAAAATTCACGAAATAATCTAGGGAAGTTGCCAGAATTTAGAACAATGTTGGGAAGCCTTTGGAATTGCATGAACAGTGGCAGCATGTGAACCTACGTGCCATCGCTGGCGAAGTGAAACCGATCAGGTAGATCTCCTCTTTCTCTTCATGTCCGTATCAGTGGTGTCATACATCATCACCTGTAAAATAAAGAAAAACACATAAATAATTGGTTTTACTTTCGTTTCTTTTATATATATATATATATATATATATATATATTTGATTCTTTCATCCTCTTGTTTTTTGATCAATTGTAAGAATATATTATAGATCAAAAGTAACTATGCTGAAAAAACAGAAATTATAGAGAAAATATATACAAATAAAACAGCATAGAGACAAGCTCCCTAAGAAACAAATAGGAATACAACTGGAAATCACTACAATCAGCCACCTAATAAATAAAATAAAACAAAAGTCAAGGAACGGCCAAAACAAATTAATATACCACCAGCCAAAAACAGAAGCAACCCTTGACTCATCCATGCAGGGACGTAAAAATCTTTAGCTCATCCATGCAGAGACAGAGGCAACCTAGCCAAGAACAGAAACAGCCTATAAGCCAAAATAGCAACAGCCCTGAAGCTCATCCATACAAAGATGTAGAACTCTTCAGCTCATCCATGCAGAGACAGAAGCAACCAGCCAACAGTTGCAACCCATCAGCTCATCCAACAGCTCATCAGCCACAAACAGTAGTGACATGTCAGCGCATCCATGCAAATACATAGAATCCTTGTAGAAACCATGCACGACCAAACCAAAACAGAAAAACAAGCAGGGCGGTTCAGCTAGCAACATTGTAGGCTAAGGGATTCTTTTCGTGGAAATACAAGATTGTGTAAAACAAGATCTGGAATTTCCTGAAGATTACCTCAACTGATTTAGCAGTGTTAGTGAAGATTCACCTGTTTCTTTCTTCCCAAATCAAATACACTAGAATAGCAAGAGAGACTCTTCTCATTCTCGGCTACAACCCTTTTTTTTGTTGCTAAGAACCCGAACAACTCTATTTAAGGTAGGCATGCTACTATGAAGCTTGAGCAAGTATCTAGCCTTACCTCAAAGAGAAGACGACCATGCACAACTGAAGAAGAGATGCGCATGAGATTCACTAGAATTCTGACAGAGAGGACATAGAGGATCAGTGGAGATAAACTGGAGTCTGTCCCTTGTTCTCAGCTTGCCTAACATTGCTAGCCAAAAGAAGAAGTTGTGTCTTGGAAGAGACAATTGCTCCCAAACCACACTAGCCCACTAAATAGGATCAGCTTTGTATCTAAAGAAATCATATGCATTGGCTGTTAAAAACCCCGGTCTAGAGTGCCAGCTTGAGAGCACTTGTTGCGCTGCAGAAATCCCTTCACATTGCTCGATCATTTTGTTACAAAGATAGAAGATTGATTTCCAAAGTGGAGAAGCTATCTTATTAACATCAGAGAACCATATAAAGGTATGAGGAATGTAGTAGTGATCTACCCATCGAATCCAAAGGGAGTCAGACTTCAAATGAATGTTCCAAAGCTGCTTGGTAAAAAAACTATCATTTCTAGCTTTGATGTCAAGGACTGTTAGACCCCCTTTGTTTTTTGGTAAACACACCTGCTTCCAAGCAACAAGAGCAGATTTACTTCTTAGCACATCTCTAGTCCATAGAAAATTTCGACACAGACTAGTAATCTTGCTAATCACCACGCCTGGGATTGGGAAAATACTGATCCAAAACTGCACTATACCCTGCAGGACAGATTTAATTAACTCCAGCCGACCAGCATAGGAGAGATGCTTCCCCATCCAACTCTGAATAGTTAATTCTAACTTGTGAGTAAGAGGAGAGAATTGGCTAGCTAGCAGCCTGTGCGGACTGAGGGGAACACCTAGATACTTGAATGGAAAACTCCCTTCAGTGAACTTTGAGCTTGCTTCATTTCCCCTAAAATTCCAGTAAAGAATATAGAAGTTTTGCCTGTGTTAATTGCAAGACAAGATGTCTCCCCAAAAACAGTTAGCTGGTGAAGGAAAATTTTAACAAAAGGCATGTCACAACGACATAGCAAGAGGATGTCATCAGCGAAACCGAGATGATTGATTCCCAGAGCATGACATTTTGGGTGAAAGTGGAAACCAGGATTTTGAGTATTTATCTTCAGCAACCTAATGAAGTAATCCATACAAATAATGAAGAGATATGGCGATAAAGGATCTCTTTGCCGAACACCACACTTTCCTTTGAAGAAACCAAAAGGACTGTCATTTACACACACTGAAAATAAGGTGGTCTCAACACACTTCATAATAAGATGGACAAACCTGGCAGGGAAACCCAAGAGCTAGAGAAGATCACGAAGGAAGGGTCATTGGACAAAATCAAATGCCTTTCTGAAATCTATCTTAATGATGCATCTAGGGAGACATGATTTCGCCCATACTGCCTAAGCAACTCCTGAATGAGATTTATATTATCTGCCATGTAACGCCCTCCAAGGAAAGCATTCTGAGAAAGGCTGATAATATCATTAAGAACATGAGCCAACCGTCCAGCAAGAATCTTGGAATTCACTTTGTAAGTGACATTACAGCAAGAAATGGGTCTGTAGTCTGCTGCTTGCATGTGTTGATTTTGGAAGAAGGGCAATGATTGAGTGGTTGATTTGCTTGAGCATCTCTCCTGAAGAAAAGAACTCTTGGATGGCTGAACAAAATTCTCCACCAACAATACTCCAAGATTTTTTGAAGAAGGCAGACGTATATCCATCCGGACCTGGAGCTTTGTCATCTCCCATACTAAAAAAAAGCTTGCTTAATATCATCTGTAGATACAAGAGCAAGCAGAAAACCATGAGAAACAGTAGTAATACAAGGACCATACTGAACTACCTCAGCACTTGGTGAGAGGGTAAGTTTGGGGGTCCCCGGCAGCTCTTTATAAAATAGAACAAATTCTCTAATTCTTCTTGTTTTTAATTTTTCTTTAGATAGTTGTGATCGAGAGGAGAAATTAGTGAGGAGGAGATGGCTAACATGAGGAGTCCATTGTCCTAATATTGATGTCGTTGCCGCTACCGAAAGGGAAAAGAGGTTGTATTATTATGATAGCTTCTGATGGCAGTTGAAGAGAAGAGAGATTGTGAGTTGTGTGGTGGTACTTGGTCTTGGTGGATTTGTGAAAGGGTTGTTGGGTAGCATTGGCGCTGCTGGCATATGTGGGTGGCCAGAACAAAAGTTATTTCTCTCGGTCAAGATAAGAGCTGTTATCGGTGGAAAAAGTAGAAGGGTCGTTTGTCTTGGTGGAGTTGTCACGGCCATATGGTGGCCAATCGTTGTGCCGCTATTGAGGAGATATTAGTGAAGATAGGTTTTTAACGTGTAGGCTACAGTGCGAGGAAAAAAAAAAGGTCTATTTTTGTTCTCTTCTTTGAATGGCTGGCGGCAAGGATTTAAAAATAGGTTTAGGATTTTTGTGGGTCTCTTGGCTGGAAGTTGAAGGCTGCTAGTAATAGTGGGGCGTTTTTTGGTTTTTTTGGTGTTGGTTGGTGGACAGGAGAGAGACCGTGGAGAGGGTGAGCAATTAATTGAAGATGGGAGAAGCTAGAGATGGGTGGTTGTTTGTTTTGTGTGTGGCGACTACTTAGGTATAATGGGGCTTATGGTTTTTTGTGTGTGGGAGATTTAAAGAGAAAAGTGTGGAAAATATTATTTTTTTCGCTTTTCTTTATTTTAGTTTTTTTCCAGTCTCCCCCCGTTGCTTGGTTCCAATGATATTTTGGTCCCTCATTTTCTCCCCTTGTATTTTGATCCCTTTATGCAAATATTTTTTTTCTTATTTTTCTATATTTTGATTTTTTGAGAAATGCAACGTCAATGTCAACATCAACTCAATGAGAAAAAATTAATGATTTTGAAAATGACGCGTTAAAAGTTGAGTACTCTTTTGAGAAGACACCGAAAATGTTGAAAATGACGAAAATACATTAAGAACATATATTTTTTATTTTTTTGTATTTTGAAAATATTTAGAAAAAATAGGGGGCTAAAATTTGGATTATGACACATAGTATATATGAAAAATTAAGATACAGGGCTAAAATATAGTTTGGTGAAGAAAGTTTATAAAACTTTATACTTCTCAACATGGTTTAAATCTTATATGTTAAAATAAAATACGCATATGATATTTAATCATCAAACCAACCTATCTACCTATCTCTCAAGTTTAGAAATAAAGATTATCGAAACATAAAACCGATACACCACCAAGAAATGTGTTATGACGGTGGTGGGGAGAATGGTATTGATAATGTTACAATCTCTCACTATTCTCAAATTACCAAATATTTTAATATATCAGGGTAGTAGACTTGGACATTCTAGCAAAGTTAAAAATATCATAGGAACCTTATAAATGTTTGGTATTTTAAGGATACAATTTCAATCAAAGTTTGGTGTATCCTAAATTGAATAATTATATTATAACAAATACTAAAAGACATAGGAATTCATTATGCAAATTGCACTGTAATTCCCTTTTTAAAATAATGTGGACTCACTATTCACAATGTTTTTTTTTTCAACCATATAAGACCAAATTATAGGTCAATTTAAGTTAAGTTGTTAGGAAAGAGAGAAATTAAAGGAAAGGGGACCAAAGTGAGAAAAAAAAAAAGAGGAAAATGATGGCTTTTTTAACTTTGAGTGAAACGTTCATTGTAGTCCTTAAACTTTTCAAATTATAAGTAATGTGTTCCTTCAATTTTCAAAATTTCAAGACAAGGTCAATTTTAGTTCAAAACTTTATTTTTTTTTATTTTTAAGTTTCTGATTTGGAAAAAAAGCAAGCGAGTCACCGGATTCTAATGGTAGAGAAACAAAATAAATGTTGACACTGATCCAAGTAATCAAAATGATCTATCTTGATGTCAACGAGGTCCATTTGGTAAGGAGAGGTCCACTTAGGAGTTTTTCTACCTTCAAATTGCCAAGAAAAACCAAATCTAAGCTTGGAAAGATTTTTCGTTTTGAGTTGGTTTCAAAGTTTTAAGCAATTATTTAGGATTTTTAAGGCAATTAATGAGTTTATCAAAGTGTATAAAGTGTTTTTAGGTGTTTTGGTTTAATAATTTTTTAATTTATATTTAAAATAATACTCCTTCTCTTTGATTTTTTATTTTGTTTATTTAATCTTTTTTAAATAGCAATTGTTTCTTAATTATTTTGTATGTCTTTAATTCTTTAAGAGATTATTCTAATTCATCATATATTGTTAATGTTTTATATAAATGAACTTTATTTTTTAAAATAAAAAATATTTATTCTTAGATAATTATAGAAAACTCTAAAACATGTGGAGAAAACAATATCGATGACCACAATGTTTTTCTCATTTCGCCTCTCTAAACACCAAATTAAAACCTTGGGGAGGGAGGTATTTTTTTTCTTTCTCACAAGGACACAAACATCTTTTAGAAATCATTTGGGGCACAAAGATTTTTTTTCAACAGTGGAAGTACTAAAATCACCTTTTAGGCAAAAAAAAAAAAACAAAAGCTTTTGTCCATTGTTTTTATCACCATTTTCTTTTTAAATGAACAATAAAAGTACTTATATGCCCTCAAGATCAAATTACTTTAAAGCTTCATTTCAGGGGCATTTTCATCTTTGTATATAGGTTTTTGTGTTATTTCAAGTGGGATCATGGGAATTTCTGGCTTTTAGTAATATAAAATATCAAGAAAAAAAAGTTGTTAACATGTGATGAGCATGCGTCAGTGAATAGGTGTCGCTCGTATTTTTTAGACGGCACATGTGGCGTCTTACGATAGTAAAAATATCGCTTTCTACCATCACTTTATAAGTGTCGTCACGTCTTTTTTCTCTTGTTGTGGTGCGTGTTGACAAATGATGGGTGGTTTGTTGTTAGTGGCTGCTTCTTCTCTCTTTTTTTTCTTCCTTCTTTTCTATCTCATCCTCTAAAAAGTACATGTTGGGTCTCTTTGTTTTGCTTGTTTAAATTTCAATCTTTATTTTTTTGATTTCTAGTTATTTTTTCCTTAGCCTTTTTATAAACATTTTGTTTATTTTCAATTCAGTTATTTAATTATAATTTATGATATACTATTTTTTTTTAATTTGATCTTTATTCTTTTTATTTCTATTTTTTTCCTTGGTCTTTTTGTTAATTTTTTATTGGTTTTCAATTTCATTCTTTAATCAAATTTTATGGTGTATTATTTTTTCCTATTTAATTCTCATGTTTTTTTATTTTTTTTCTTTTGTTAAAGTTATTTTTCTTTTCAATTTAACCTCCAATCAAAAAACTTTTGTTCCCCCCCCCATTTATTTTTTATTTTTATTTTCACCCTTATTCTTTTAATTGCATTTTGTATTTAAGATCTTTTTTTACTTCTAATCTAATGACTCAGATCATGAATTTAGAATATTGGTGAGGGTTGAAATCTTTTTTGTTATTGCTCATTTTCTTTTTCAATTTCATCATTTGACATTATTTTTTTATATATATAAAAAGATTGCCTTTGTGGTTTTCCTCAATTTTTTTTTTAGGTTATCTCGATTTCATGACCTGGACCACGGGCTTTGCAAGTTAACTCAGGTTGGATCACTTCTTGTTACCCAGGTTACATGCCTATCACATTAACTCAGGTTCACTCGAGTTGTTTTTTTCCCTTTTTTTTATCCAATTTCATACTTCCAAGATTTTTTTTTTCAAGTTAATGTGCTCTTTATTTTTTTTATCAAAATTATATCTGTTAATTGTTATTGCATATGTTTTTAGCATCTAATTAATTAAAATAGAACCAACTTATTAAAATCAGCCAAACTTGTAATCAAAGTCAATTGTTTTTCTTATTTCTTTTAAATGGGTTTGCATCACCTAGACTATCACTAGCTTTCTTTTTCTTTTTCTTTTTTCTAATTTTGGTTTCTATTTTAGTTGATTCCTTATTTTAGTATGTCTTTTTTTAAAAAAATAATTTCTAAATTTATATTTTAGGTAATATACCTCCTTTATGGATTTTTTTTTTAGCCTTTTTTGAATTAAGGGTTTTTTAAAATGTTTTGTATGTTTTTAATTTTTAAAAATATTATTCCGATTCATCTATACTTTTTTATGTTTTATATATATAAACTTTATTTTTAAAATTAAAACAAATTATTTTAATATGTTCAAGCTTCATGATATTTTATTCAATTAGTTTTAAGTGTGTGTTTATTTCCATTGTTGTTTGGTTGAATAAAAGATTTATTTTAATAAACAAATTCAATAAACACAACTAGGTGAAAGTCCCATTTTGCAGGATCAAATATCTTGATCTACATCTATCTTTTGATTTTAGTTATCGTTATGACTTTGTTTTTCATTTATTTACACAAATATTTGATCAATTTACTTAATTAGATGCTTACATAAAATTTTCAATTTACACTTAATGTTTTTGTATAAAAACACGTCGATAAAGCCTACACATTCCATTTAAAAAAAAATATGGCACGCGATGCAACGTTGGTTAAAAAGTTAGTATTTCTAAGATGTGTGATCTTGCATGATTTTTTTTCCCTTTGATTTTACTCAATCAATTTTATGTGTTTGTTTATTTCTATTATTATTTGATTAAATAAAAAATTAATTTGATAAACAATGTTATTAAACACAATTATACAAATGATTCATTTTGCTAGATCAAATATTTTAATTTACATTTATTTTATAATTTTTTCATCAGTTTCGTGTTTGGTTATTGTTAATAATTTTTTTATTTATTAATACAAATAATTCTTCAAAGAACCCTCTCAACCCAATAGCTTAAGTTGTTAGGTGAGGTCCTAAGATATGATTTATATTATTTTCTAATGCATCCCCTCAAGTGAAAGCCTTTTGAGCTTAAAACTTGAACATACCCACATTATCTTGTGTTTATTTTTTATTAAATAAATCGAAATGGTGAGATTCGAACTCGTGACTGCTTGGTAATCAAGGCTCTGATACCATATCAAAGAATTATCTCAACCCAATAGCTTAAGCTGTTAAGTGAGGTTTCAAAATATAATTTATATTATTCTCTAATATTATTCAATTAAATAAATGTATGAGTTTTCTTATCTATACTAAGAATTTTTTATATTAAAAAACATTGAAAAAGTCTAATATTTTTTTTTTTATCGTTGGAAAAAAATATCTAGCGCAGAGGTCCTGTAGCCAGCAAAATAACAGATGTGGTGGTGAACAAGGACTCCACGTAAACCAATGTCACAAAAAAAAGTAATCTTACTTTGGAAAATTGCTCTCTCTCTAAAATTAATCGCAGTAGTCAGCCCAGCAACATTTAAAAAGCAAGATGTACGAATAGTCTTGAGATGTTTTTTTGACACAAAGATGTACGAATAGTCAAAGAACCTTATCCTTCAAATAACTAACATGTCATCCTCATCTGCTATAAAGGGCGGTGTGTCTGCATGGTTTTATATAAAGTCCACATAGACAGACAAGCAGATGCAATCTTCCACCCCTATGGAACGATCACTGTTCTTCTCTCTTTTCTTGCTCTTCTCAGTATCCATCGTTGCCCAATCTACTGTCCCTTCAAATTCCACATTTAAGAAAGTCAATACTGGAGAGTGGTCGGAAGCCATTTCAGAGTACAGTTCAGATTTTCGTGCCCTGGACATCTCTGCCTCCGTTTTCCAAGTTTGCTTTTATAACACCACCCCTAATGCATTCACTCTCGCAATACGTATGGGTACGAGGAGGTCACCGGCAGTGAGGCGTTTTGTTTGGGAAGCCAACCGAGGCAACCCAGTTGGTGAAGATGCCACTCTCACTTTTGGTGAGGATGGAAACCTTATCTTGGCCGATGCTGATGGCAGGGTTGCTTGGCAAACCAACACTGCCGACAAAGGTGTTGTAGGCTTGCAAATGCTACCGAATGGTAACATGGTGCTTCATGACTCTAAGGGCAATTTCATCTGGCAAAGTTTTGACTATCCCACTGATACTCTTTTGGTGGGTCAATCTCTTCGTGTTGGAGGCGTCACCAGGCTTGTGAGTCGAGCCTCTGACAAAAAGAACACAAACGGAGCCTATAGTCTGGTATTAGAACCCAAAAGAATAGCCATGTACTATAAGAGTCCAAACTCTCCCAAGCCATACATCTACTACACATCTGATTTGTTTAGCATACAGAAAGGGCGTCTACAATATGTGAGGCTAATCAATTCGGCTAATGAACTGAGTCTTCAGTTCTCTACAGGTGGTGGACCCTTGCTCTCTAAGCCCAATTTCAACAGCACATTGTCATTTCTCCGACTTGGGGTAGATGGCAATCTTAGAGTCTACAGTTTCAACAACCAGGAAACTTCAGCTTCTTGGGATGTGACTTTCACTCTTTTCTCTAAAGATGCAAGTGTTTGGGAAAGTGAGTGTCAATTACCAGAGAAATGTGGCAAGTTTGGGCTCTGTGAGGACAGTCAATGCGTTGGTTGCCCATTACCAAATGGGCTTGGGAACTGGACCGAGAGCTGTGAACCTGTGAAGGTAACTGTATGTAACAAGAACTTCTATTACTATAAACTAGAAGGGGTTGATCATTCCATGAGCAAGTATGGAAATGGAAATGGACCCTTGAAGGAGAACGATTGTGAGAAGGAATGTTCCAGTGACTGCAAGTGTTCCGGTTACTTTTACAACACAAAGACATCTATGTGCTGGATTACTTATGATCTACAAACTCTGACGAGGGTTGCAAATTCTACACATGTGGGTTACATAAAAGTGCCGAATCACCAGTGAAGCTGGCCTGCTTGTTTTCACTAAGGCATGTAGTAGAATACTGAGATCGTTATAGTTTTCTTATACGCACGCGTTTACTTGGCGGGGCTAGTTTATCGCTAGCTGACATTTCTGGAGCAGTGTTTGCTCGCAAGTGCCTGATTTAAACTCTCTGTTTACTGTTTCCTTCTGTAGCAAAATAAAAGTGGTAATAAAAACCATTTGAGCATTTCAATTTCTTTCTTTTCCTTTTTAAATTAGTGGGAGGATTCCATTTCAGCCCCAGATGTATTCAGGACCGATTACACTAAATATATTGTAAAAATAGATTCTCGCTTTGTTATAAAATATTATTATTTTGGTTCCATCAAATACAAAATATTATTGTTATTTTCTTATGGCGAAACATAAGATTTTAAATATATTGTGCACTCATATATTTTATAATAATATAAATTATATCTTAGAATTTTATTTAACAGTTTAAGTTTTTGGATTGAATTGGTTCTTTAACATGGTATTAGAACTTTAATGATCAAGCAGTCATAAGTTCGAAACTTATCATCCTTATTTTTCTATTTATTTGATAAAAAAAATTAAACACAAGGTAGTGTGGGTCTGTGCAAGTTTCAAGCTCAAAGAGTTTTTACTAGAAGGAGTGTGTTAAAGAATAATATAAATCATATCTTAAAACCTCAACTAACAGTTTAAACTTTTGGATTATATTTTAATTTTGAATGTAAAGGAAGTAGATATCAACATTGTTTTTTTAAAAAAATATATTATATGAATATGATAATTAAAAAAATATATTAACTAATAAATAAATAAAATATGAATTCTAATTAAAGATTAAAGTAAAAAGTTAATTTTCCTAACAACGAGTATTTTATCTCAACTATCATTTTTTTAATTTATACATTTCTTTTATCTATCTTAAAAAAATTATTATGATTACTAAGTATATGTTATTATAATTTACCCTATCTTTAATTTCCCATTCCAACTTGTGTTTTATAACACCACCCCTGATGCATACACTCGAGCTCTACATTATTGAAATTTCCTATATAGAGATTTAGAGTTAATTTCTAGTTTTCCAAGTTAGCTTAGAGAGTACTCTCTCTCTCTCTCTCTCAACCAAAAGAGTTTTTTTTTTTTCATATTGAAAACATGGTATAGAGCTTGGTTCATGAAATCCTTGAACCCTTGATTTCTTTTATTTTTTTGAGATCTTTGAATCTTGAACCCTTGATTTTTTATTTATTTTAGCTTGAATTGTCTTAGCAAGTTCTTTCCATCTCAATTAATTTGGACATAAAATTGGACAGTAGCCTATACTGTTTGGAAACAAATTAATTTTGACAGCAGGCAATTCTCGTAATTAATTTACAGTAGCACTGCACACCTCTAATCATCTTTCCAAATTAGCAATAGCTATAGCGTGAATTGTTGGTGTATCTGTTTCTTAACCTACACTCCACTCAACAAGAAGGTTAATATTTTCCTACAAATACTCAACAACATAGTTAGTTTCAATAATGTAAGTCTATACTGCTAACTTTCAAATATTATTTGATATTTCACTATTATCTTGTTACATTGTTACCTATTTATTATGATCAATACAACAGAATAGTTTTGTGTTGGCCAAACCTCCTCCTCCTCCTCCTCCTCCTCCTCCTCCTCCTTCTCCTTCTTCTTCTTCTTCTTCTTCTTCTTCTTCATGGAATCATAACCCTAAATAGCTAATACTACAATTCTCTTAGACACACTTCCGCATCATGTCATCTCCATCCACTTTCAATGATGTTGACCGCCCTAATGCACTCAATCTTTTTTATAACTCTCTAAATCATACCTCCATACCAACATCCTTTAAATGTGATGGCCCAAACCACTTAGGCAGTATTTTTTATTTCTTAATAGCAATGATCTTATAGAATTCACGGAAGGAATTGAACTAGTCCTAAGAAGTTCAATACTGCTAACTCTCTCAACCTTTCTTATACAAACTAGTATAAGAAAGATCAAGCTCTACTGAGAATTATTTTATCATCCATCAGTCCAAATCTTGTGGCTTTTATGTATGGTTTAAACACTTCTAAACATAGTTATTAAACCCGGACCGGCCCGGCAGGTCGACCCGGGGGCTGGACCGGTTCGGATTTGGCAAAAGACCGGCCGGTGCAACGACCCAGCAAAACCCAGTAGACCCGGCGGGTTAACCCGTGACCCGGACGACCTGGGTGAGACCCGAGCGAGACCCGTTTTTTTTTTTTTTTCAAATGTGAGATTTGAAATCTATTAGTATATATATTCTATGTTTTCAAGAAAAAAGTTATGTTTTTTCAATGTGGGATAAAAAAACTTTTTGGTTTAAATACTTCAACTTAAAAGGATAACATAATATCTTTTTAATGTGGGATTTGAAACCCATTAATATATATACTCTATGTTCCAAAAAAAAAAAAGTTATCTTTTTTCAATGTGGGATTTGAAACCCATTAGTATATATACTCTATGTTCCCAGAAAAAAAAACTATGTTTTTTCAATGTGGGATAAAAAAACTTTTTTTGGTTTAAATACTTCAACTTAAGTTTAACATAATATCTTTTTAATGTGGGATAAAAAAAATTTTAAAATATTCTTTTAAACTTTATTATTTACAATATGTATAGCATATATTTACATGGATTTTTTCTTAATTTTTTCATATAAAATATTAAAACTTTAATTTTTTTAAATTTTTCCAAGTTGACCCATGAAACCCGGGACCCGGCCCCTTGGTCGGGTCAACCCCTGGACCGGGTTTAATAACTATGCTTCTAAACAAGTATGTGTTGCCCCTTAAGACATGATTTTCCAGCCAATATTGTTCTCGCATTGCTCATATGAAGCACCAATTGTGAACCATTACTCAAGGGTCTCATAATTGCTCTACATATTTAGACAGTGCAAAAATTATTGTTGATCAACTAGCTGTTATAGTGAAACCTATTAATGATCAAGATTTGATATCCTAACTTTTTGGTGGTCTGAATAAAAAATTTAACCCTTTTATTACATTATAACTTTACTTATAGGGATAAGAACTTTACCATTAAAGATTTTAATGTTGAGTCACTAAGTCATGAAACTCTCCTTGACAGTTAGCGTAGTATGGTCACCAACACCAAATTATGAGTACTAAGAACTTTCAACATAATTTTCACTGATGCTAGAATTGAGAGTATCAATCTTATTCAGTATATTGCAATGCAAGTGATACCCAAGTGAACCTCATCGAGGCACTTTCTATGGATATTTTCTAAGATTTATGTTGGGTTCAATAAGTTAAACATAAGCTCATAGATCATTCACTAACTTGACTTAATCAACAATTAGTCACAAGCTGTGATCAGGAGTGACCAACCTTAGAATTATCAATTCACCAAGGATAATAACTGGAAGTGGTAAAAATTAGCCTGACTATATAAGGGTTAGGTTTAAACCAACAACCACGGCTTAACTCATTGCAGTAAACCCATTATCATCTTATATATAGACCACTGGTAGACTATAAACAACAAACTTAATTTTAGGAATAAAAGACAAGATTAGTAATGCAGCATACCTTAGTAGGATGTTTTAGGGTGATAATATCTTTTATTTAGCATAACTAGTCCTTTACCATAGATTTTTGTTGACCAATTAGAGTTTCTTAGTAACTATAATACTCAATGGCAACTTTTTTTTCTTTTATTTTTACCATATTTTCTAAATAATAAAACCAAGCTTTTTATTTTTATAGGATCATCACAATGTTGGGCGTGACAACTCTTGCTATTTTCTCTGTATCATATTGGTTGTTATGAGTCATGTTAAGCCTTTAGAAGATAGATCTAAGTACAAGGAGTATTGATCTTTTATGACAAACAAGTTTAGAACTAAATTGTTGGTATATTCTAAATGCTCATAAGAAGATGACTTATCATGGAAGGAGGCGTGTGTAAAAGCTAACTCTAACAACTTTTTATTTTTGAATTTACAGTAGAGGGTTTCCTCAACTTTATTAATTAGGAGCTTGCAGCCACCCTGAAGTATCTTCTGACAACTTGCTCTTTACATCCATCTCTTGAACCTTCAACATTATTCGAGCTATTTCTACCATTTTAATCTTTCTTGGAATCTAATAGTGCTCTAAACTTTTCTTGCAATATGTGGAAAATATGTTGTTATTATTGTAGTTGGATCATTAAATCATCTTCTTTTTTTCTATTACAATTAGGGTTTGTTCTGAATCCAGGTTCTCATTATAGGATTTGAGTATTCACCAAATACCCTCTTGCACAACACTCACGATTTGAGTTATTAGATTTTATGGCTCTTTGACTATCAAGTCCACCATTTGAGATGCCTGAGTTAGGGGTGTTTATTGCCTCTAAAGAAAACGTGTAGCATATCAGGACTTTGAAAATGAATAATTTATCCACTAGTTTTTTTGGGTGAATACAAGGAGTCTTGCTTGTGTTCGAGATGTAGATTGCATATTTAGAGGGAATTATGCCTTAGAATGCTTTTGTTTTCATTTAGATATTATTTTAATTATTAGGATTCCTTGCAGCACCCGCTCGAGCATAGTTATAATTCTTGAAACTTTCCTCTTTAGACTTATTTCCAGCGAAGCTCTATCTTCTTGTTTTATTTTTCCATAATCTTGAACTTTGAGGGGAAATTAGATCTTTTCTAGGTGACTTATAGTTCTCATATTATTTATTTAAAATAATATATGCAAAAATAAAAAAAATATAATATGCAAATGAATGAAAATGTTGAATTGATTATGCATGTTAATTATTTGTTAAAGTTTTTTATTAATTATTTAAGGACTATTGGGATGGACTATATCAACTCTTTCTTGGAAAGTTATCACCAAGGTCTCTAAACCCACAAGGATTTTATCCAATTTTGGGAAAAACATTTTCACCTCATCATATTGTCCTTTTTTAGACCTATTCCTTGTTTCCTCAATAACAATATATCCCATTATCTCATACTTTCTATAAAGATAGGTGGAGATCTAATGATAACATAAAATGAAAGGATATGCATGACAATGATATATTATTTGTATGTCTTATTAATGGTTCATTCCTAATGGATAGGATCTAGCTCATAAAAGTTCGGGCTCAACTTGTTTATTCTTAATGATCTTTTAGGTTTCTAGCTTGTCCAAATTACTAGTGAATAACCTGACGTCTTAACCTGAACATAAGAAAGACTCCACGATACACGGTGTATAGGGTTAGTTCTAATCTGAGTAGAAGTCCAGGTGAGCATTAAGAGACATGAATCACAATTATAAATAGTATTATTCATAGAATAGTGCGTGGATGAGTAAATAAGTGTTTGGCAAGGGAACTTCCATATCTCGAATTGATATAAAAAAAAAACCCACTATAGATCAAGTTAGGTATATTTTTTTGGACTGCAATAATCCTCTTATGTGATCTTGAAGCATATTTATTATGTTTCTTGCATCGAATTTTTTTGAAAAATGACATGGTTAGAAAAAAAAATTAAAAGGAAATGACATGGTTTTGAAAAGTTTTTAGAAAATTGCATAGTTTTTAAAACATTGATGTCCTGAATTGTAATTGTTAAATAACCACTATTCAGAATAATAATTTAAATAAAAATTACGATTCTAAATCACAAATTAAATGAAACCACAATCCATATTATTAGTTTTTTAACCATCACAATTTAGAATAGCGATTACATAATAAAATCACGATTCTGAATAGTGGTTATGATGCATATATAATAATTTACGTTGATGTTGGTAAATGTTCCAAAAAAATTACTTATGTTGATGTTAGTAAATGATAAAAATTAATTGAATATATTGATGTTTAATTTTTTGGATATTGATAAATGTTGAAAAATAATTATTTGTATTGTTGGTAAATAATCACTATTAATTTTTTTGGGGGTTCCTTAACTGACTGTTAACCAAATTGGCTGCAAATAAAATACTCTTCCAAATCTAATGGTATTGACTGATGCTGGCAGTAGTACGAGGGTATTATTGACTGATCCAAGAATTACCGAAGCATGTTTGGAATTGTAATTACAGTTATATTTTAAAGTATTTTTTGTGTTGAAATATATTGAAATGATATTTTTTTATTTTTTTAAATATTTTTTAGATCAGCGCATCAAAACGATCCAAAATATACAAAAAAAAATAATAATTTTTAACAAAAAAATATTTTAATTTTTTTAGAAACACGGGTACAACCCATCTAAAATTTATATTACTAAGGCTGTGTTTTAATTTTTTTTATTTTAAAATAATTTTTTTTATGATTTTAGATGGGTTGATGTCGACACATCTAAAATTATTTTGGCATCCATTTTATTGATGGCCAAAGATCTCGTGTGGCCAAAACTTATGGGCTAAAAATCTCATTCATTTTGAAAACTGGAGCTAGCTATCTATGATTGAAAGAGAGACTGGTCTTAACGTTATTGATCAATAGGAAACTAATATTTATACGAGGGGAATATATTTGTTGTAAACTTGTAATGGAGCTATTTGCAGTATTAATTGTCGATTTTTCTGTACATTACATGGTTGTACAACCATCGTTTGCCAGTTTCTCTGCAGATTCATGACTTCATCGCTGTTGTTTTTGCTGCTATAGTTCCTAATTAATTTATCCTTTGTTTTGTTTTTTCTCTACTTCTGGCTTACAAAAGAGAATTTAGAAATTCATAGAATATAGGATCTGCGCTTGGAGAAGATATTTTTCTTCTCTTTTTTTATTTTTTTCAAAACCTTAAATGTCTTTCCGAATGTACCTTCGTTTCTGTCATTAATGGCGGAACAACTTGGTCAAGTACATGGATTTCTCAAAGACATCAATATAGACCGAAATTTATTATTGTTTGGCCTACATCCTTGCATTTCTGATTTTCCGGGTTCGTAGTTGTCTTCTTAGCTTTATAAAAATGAAAGTCTCCGAGTTTGTTTATCAGATATCACTATTTCAAGTCTTATAAATTTTAGAATCACTGAAAACTTATATTGTTGTTAATTTTAGGACCCGTGAGATCAGTCGAGGTGCACGCAAGCTGATCTGAACACTTACATTAATAAAAAAAAATCTGATATTTAAAGATTATATAAAAATTAACTAGAGAAATAGAAACAAGTACAGATATAATTTCACTCTTATGAGTAAATAAAAAATATTTATAAAAATAGCTAATCATTAGTTCTCAACCACAGGATGAATGGAATCATATACATAAATCAGTTAATAAAAGAATAGAAAGAGTTTTTAATGTGTTGTTTAAGTTATATATAAATTCTTGAACTCGGATAATTAAAAATATTAAGTTTTTCATTAACTAAAAGAGAATAACCACTTAGTATAACTAGATATGTTATATTTATTGAGAAATGTAAAATTATATAGATAAGATTCGTGTTGTGGATCTTAATTAATTGGGTTGTTTTTTTATGGATTTTGATATAAAACTTATATAGATATAATTTAAAATATTCTTTTATAATTTCGTTCAACATAAAGGATTTCTTGAAATTTATTAATTCTTTATAATATTATTTTCTTGAATATCATTTAAAAAAGTTTTGAATTTACTATTATTTTATCAATTAATAATCTAAGATTCTAGACTTTTATTAAATAAAAAAAACCCACCAAAGTAACAATATTATAGATATAAGATATATAGAAGCGAAACAAATGTTCTTCATCGGTGAATTTTTAATGAATCAAATTCATTCATCACTCTATACGATACAATATTTCTTAAGTTCAATAAAAAATATTAGAATTATAATAGAAAGCTTTGAACTCCCCGAATTTATTCCCTCTTATCTATTTATGAGTTAGTGGTTACTTCTTGGATTTTGTGAATTTATATACGCATCATAAATACCCATTATATGAGTTAGAATTCTTTTTCTTCTGTTTAAAAGAAGCCATGGATTATATCATATTATGCTAAATGAGTATTTGTGTTATGATCTAAGACGAAGTGTTGAAAAGAATCTGCCCCCATGAAAGTAACTCCCATGTTTGCTTTAATGTCTGGACAACTTGGTAGATCAGGACTTTTCAACAACAGCTTGGCCAAGGCTAGAGTAGCTGGATTTTTCAAAGACATCAATATAGACCAGAGTTGAAGGGATAGCTAGCCTGCCTCTTAAATTTCTGATTTATTTTTTTTTCATGTTCCAAGCTGGCATTCAAGATAGATTGGATTATTATCCACTATACAAGTTGCATATCTTGGGGACACCCGGGACTCTCAACGTCATGCTTTTTTTATTTATTTTTAGATTAACATGGTTGTTTGGGTCTGTTTACGCATACCTCGACTAATCTCACGAGTTTTAAAGTTAACAATTATGTAAACCTCTAGTGACTCTGAGATTTGTGGGACTCGAACTGGTGATCTTTAGAGAGCAAACTCAGGACCTAACCAGTTGCGCTACATCCCTCAGAATTATCACCGCGTCATACTTTAACCTCCACAATTTATATATATTTTTTCTTTTATTTATCTTGAAAATTTACTATGATTGCTAAGTATATATTATTTTTGTTCTTATAAATAAATAATGCAAATATAATTAATCTATCTTAAATTTAATAGGAAAAAAAATAAAGATATATTATAATAATTATTGAATTATAGAAATCATCTAGAATAATTATTACTATTTAAAATATCAAATATAGTTAAACCAAATAATTTAAAATATAAGATAAAAGATATTAATTAAATATTAAATTAAAAACAAAAAAAAATGCCATGTTCATAACGTAGTTTTATATAATTTCTCAATAATTAGAATAAATATTCATAACAATTCCAATGATTTATATTCTCAGCTGTAAAATATATTTTTCAATCCAAATTTCATTTTTTTTTCTACTCATGCATTTCTTTTCTTAGACAAAAACATGTCTTTTCTATAGAAACAAAGTTTTTAAAATAAAAACTTATCAAAGTTTCAATAAAAAAAACTCATGTCTAAATAATTTTTATGTTATTGTATGAAAAAAAAAATAATTTTTAATTTGAGAAGATTATATAAAAAATTAACAAAATAGATATTTTATTCTTATTGAAAATCTCTAATGTTTTTTTTTAAATCGCATATTATATTCATATATAATTATTCAAAAAACAATTGCTAATATTACCATAAAATGCTATAACCTTATTTAATAATTATGGCATAACCAAGTAATGTTTTAGATATTATCTTAATAATTTTATTTGAATAAAAAAACAAAATAAATAATTAAAAAAGAAAATAGAAGATGATGGACCAAAACTCCCTTAAAAAAAAACAAGTCATGGGCAACTGGGCCTCGAAAGCAAGGCTCACATGCCTAGAGTAAAATCAAAAGGATTAGGTGGGCATGGGCTTGGAAGCCAGGCCCAAGTGCTAATTGTTTTGGATTAATTTTTTTTTTTTTTTGAAATATAATGAATGGAGTAGAGTGTAGACAATATGTTGTTCACCGATTTATTTCTATTCATGTTCGGTTACTAGAAAATTAGGGTTCGAGTTTTTGGACCCTAAAAAATTAATTGTCTTCCTATTTTAACCTAATAATACATCAATAACACCCTAAAAATCTCAATAAATTTATTTTTAACACTAAAACACCATCTAATCACCTTAAGAACACTGAATCAAAAAAACCTCACAAACTTCGATCTACGTTTTCTAGTATGTTTAAAGAGAAAACAAATCACCTCCGTCAAACTCTTCTCTTTAAAACAAACTCATTGACACTAAGATCGGTTTTTTTATGGTCAACCAAACTTTTTTCTCTTTCTGCTCTCTTTTTATAAAGAATCTCTCCTCTTTGGACATTTAGGGACTAAAACGTGAAACAAATAATATCTAAGACCAAAACATAAATCCTAAAAGAAAGATCAAAAATGATAAAATTAAAAAATGAGAGACTACATTGAATTTTGCCGCTCCTTTTGTATAATAAAACACCACTCATATCCGGTTATTGAAAAATTAGGATCCGAGTTTTTGGACGCTAAAAATCCAATTTTCTTTCTATTTTCGCCTAACAATACATCAATAACACCCCTAGAAACCTCAATAAATTTATTTTTAACACTAAAACACTATCTAATTACCTTAAAAACAAAAAAACCAAAGTGAATAAAAAAACTTCACAAGCTTCAATCTACTTTTTTTAGTATGTTTAAAGGGAAAAGGATCATCTTCATCGAACTCTTCTCTTTAAAACAAACCCATCGACACTAAAATCAAACTCTTTTAATGGCCAACCAAACTTTTTCTCTTTTTTCTCTCTTTTTATAAAGACCATCTCTCATCTCTCAACATCTAGGGACTGAAGCGTGAAAAAAATAATATCTAGGATAAAAGCATAAATCCTAAAAACAAAGATCAAATATTGTAAACCTTTGGTTCAAAAATCAGTAAATCGGTGTCAAATACTGTAATTTTTAATTAAAAAATGATAAATTATGAGGAGAAATTGTTGTGGTTTGGGATGAAAATTATCAATAAATTAATTATAATTTTAGATGAGATAAAGTAATAAATCGGTACGCACAATGTCAACCTGGTGACGAATCACGTAAATTCCTCAATCCAATAAAATAATTATTTAAAAGAAAATCTTTATAAAATGGGATGAAAATAGTTGGATACTAATAATAATAATGATAATAAAGTGGAATTATAAATAAAATAATGTATGATTTTACAAGCAAAAAATATTGATCGTCGATATAAGCCTAGCGTACAATCGCGTTATTTTGACTGAAAGTTGTGAAGACTCTAAAGAAAATCTTATTATGATTATGTATAGGAGTCCCCATTGAATTAGTTTAAAAATCTTGATAATTTAAGTAAATGAAGATGGACGCAAATTTGGATTTTGGCATAAAAAAGTACTTATTATCCGGTTTTACAATTTTAAACATAACTCTCAATCTGACCTTTGAATTAGGATAAACTTTTACGAGGAGTATTCTGACGTATTTTTTTATCTTAAGTTAGAATTTCAAGTCAATCAAATTTTGAAAAGGCTTTGCGAGATGACACATGGGCCATTAATAACAACATTTTGGAATTTGAAATAAATAAAAAATTATATTCTCCTCCTGAAAGAATGAGTGTCTAAACACATCAAACACAAGATTTAAGAAAAAAATCAAGTGAGAGAAAAGAGGATTTTAGAAAGAGAAGTCATTGCAATTGTAGGAGGGAGTGGAAAAAATTTGACTGGTTAACATTCGAAGCTCATTTAACTGTCTGGTAAGAGTTCTAAACTCAATTATACAAGTTTAAGTTAGAATAGGTGGATTTTATGCAAAATATCTAAATTTTAAATTAGAGCTCTTAAATAAAAAATAAGGGAAATGTGAAATTATGGTAGTGTGATGTAATTGGGATGGAATAGGATAGGAATGAGAAAAATAATGAACAATTGAAGAGCAAAACTTGTTATTCTTGTGGAGCATAGGGCTGGCCATATTAGGATGAAAATGAAAAATTACTGAACTAAAGTGAATGTTGGTTTATTCATATGTATTTAGCATGTGTTGGTATATTGATGATTATTGAAAATAAATTTAATTATTTTATTTAATTGTAATTAAATTTCCAATGTACTTTAAATTAAAACTTTGTAATAAATTAATGAGATAAATGGTTTATGGTTATATATTGGTTTGTGAAATGTGTAATAAATGTGATGATAGGTTTTGAGATAAATGGATAATGAACAACAAGGCCCTTTAAGGCCAGCTATGTGGGAATATTTGGAAAGTTATATTGTTGATGATAGTTTTTATAGATTGTGATTAATGGTGTGTTGGTGACATAAAGATATAGAAAAAGAGATTGTGTAACCTAGTAATTGAGTATTTAAGTTAACAACTCATATATTTGAAACATGAAATGCATAAGAAGAGGTAAAGATTAAAAAAAAAAAAAAAAAACAGATTATAAGTGTAATGATTATGGAATAAAAGGTATGTAGAGTAAAATGATAAAATAGATAACTTGAAATTTTAAATGGAAACTAAGGTGAAATTAAACTAAATATATATAATGAAACATTGATGACTTATGAATCACTTATAAGTGAGATATTGGAAAGTAATTGGAAGGTAAGGTGTATAATTAGAGAGTATTGACAATTAAGCAAGATTATGGCATTACGATATAATGGATTTATATAAAAAATTAATTAATGACGGGATAAGAGAAATTTATGTGGGAATATGTGTCATTGAAAATTGGATAGCATAGGATACAGATATAAACTATGAAAAATGAATTTGAAATTTTTATATGATAAGTTAAAGAAAGGTTACATTAAAGAATTGTACAAAAAGATTTAGATTTCATGAAAATAGATTTAATGAGATAAATAAGATATTAATAAGGGTATCTTTTTAGTATCAGGAGAGGCATTTAGAGTGGCATCTTCTACAATTAGAGGAGTGCGTTCAGCAAGAGATGTTTTTAAACCCTACCCTTTTGAATTATAGTATTTCATGCATAAAATCTTTAGTCAAATTTTATCTTGTGATCTTATTGATGAGTATCAAGATGTGAAAAGGAGTAAATGTAATTATGGACTTGAAATGGAATTATAAGAATTGGACTCCTGATGAGAAGATGTGCGATTTAAGAAATGTTAACTTGTCATTACGTATAGAGGTTGATGTCAGTCTGCCATTAAGATGAAGGTCAATGCCAATTTGCCATTAGAAATGAAAGTTTATGTCAACCTACCAATAGCATGGAAGTTAAGGAAATAGAACCTGTCATTATGTTTAGACGTTATGTGGAATTTGAATTATTGAAATGGACTCGCTATTGAGATGAAGGTTGAGCAATGTGCTCAGTCCCATTATGTGATGCTTGAATGAAAACTAGCTTGAGAAGGAAAGAAACTTGATGACACGATTTTAATGTACAGAGATATAAATTAATAGAAATATAAAATGAGTTGTTAAAAGTTATTAAGTAAAAAAAAAGACAGTGTTATTTGGTAACGTCATGATAACAATTGAATACTTGTGTTGATTCATTTAATTTATTGGGAATAAAGTTATACTCTCTAATGCTTGAAATATAATATAACATGCAGGACACCTTTCCCCCACCATACAGTCAGACCATCTTGATCTATTCTCCAGGTTATTAGTTTTTTGATAGTTAAGATAGTATTTTAGTATGTCATCAAATATATATGTAAAAAGTTATCTTTTTGGGTGTGTATCAACTAGAACTTATTGTTGAATTAAAGATCTAAATTTAACCCTTTTTTATTTGTAAGAATGTATAAATAACATATATGGATTTATATTCCTAATTTCTCAATAGATAAACATCTAGCTATAAATTATTTTAAATTACAGACATATTTATATCGTATTAAACTAATATGTGGATTAGATGAAAAGAAATGTGTGATGGTTGATGTTGCTATGGGCATGCCTAAGGCTACTAGGACTCAGTTGTGTTCAGTGTTCATTACATGTATCAAAAAATATTTATGAGTAATGATAAAAAAAAAAAAAGGGACCGCGACAATGAAATATTAATATGTGATATTTGAATGGGTCATAACAATAAAATTTAACTTGTGATATCTAAATTGTCTATAATAAAAAAAAATTATGAGATATTTGAGTACGGTATAAATGGGCAAGAGAAACGTTTATATTGGAAAAATAATGGAACTTACCACAAATTGATATGAGAAACATTTAAGTTGGAAATAAATATTGAAATGTATTATAAATAATTTTAAGAAATATTCAAGATAAAAGACATAATAAAAAAAAGTCAGATTGGATGAAATGTATGTGTAAACCAGAAATGGACTGGAAGTATACTAAGTAAAAACAATTAATATGGATAAGCCATAATTAATATCATAGACTTTGGAATTAAAATTGATATTGATGAATCAATAATGATGTAACGGATAATGTGATGAACTAACGAAATCAATTGGTCAAAATGAAACAAAAGCTTGGGAAAGTCGACAAGATATATAATTGTAATGGAGAGATGAAATGTGGTATAAATTAAGGTTGTTATAAAATAAAATGATGGCATAAACTAAATACACTCAATGGATTAAATGGGGTAGAGAGAAAATAAGATGTGGAAATGGAATATATTATGGAAAAGTTACAATGGATTCAATAAACATTAAAGGAATTGGTGAAATTTAATATTGAGATGAGCTATGGAATAGGTGTTAAATCAAGAAGTTAATACATGTCTGACGACATTAGTATAATTTGTTTATTGAAAAAGAAGAGTTCATCGGTGATTAATTAGAAAATATTAAATTGAAAATGATGCAGATTAATGTATGTAGAATAGATTAATGATATTAGTTATATTCATGTAGTTGTAAAATATAATAATCATTATGAGGTGAATACTTAAAAAAAAAAAATTGTGATCTCGTGTGTTTTACATGTGTTTTCTTTTGAAGGTCTCAATTCTCATAAAAAGATTATCAAGTTGCTTGGTCCTTCGAATCATATAAGTTCTAGTATTTTATAACAATTGTATTGAAATTAAACTTATGCATGTGATTTGTAAGGATTGTAATCACACTAACATGTAAGTATAAATATTATATGGAGGTATTTGTAAATTAAGGCTGTGTTTATTTCCCGGAAAGTAGTTTCCGGGAAACTACTTTCCAAACTTTCCTGTGTTTGTTTACCGTTATGAAAGTTGGTCAACGGAAAACACTTTCCGGTCAACGGAAAACACTTTCCGGTCAAAGGAAAATTTGACTTGGTTTTCAGGAAAGTGTTTTTCTTTTATTTTGGGCGGAAAACACTTTCCGGAAATTGTGAAAAATTTAGAAATGTCATATTATTTGTTGATTATATCAAATTTGGTCATTTAACTTTTGATTGCTATATATATTTTGTTTTGAATATTTTTTTTTCAATTTCATCCCTTAGAATTTAATTTTTATATTAATTTTGGTCCTCATTTTTATAATTGTTATTTGTTTTTCCCTTATCATTTTTTAATTGGAAATTTTTATCTATCAAATTTGTTCCTCATTCCTTTGATTATTACTTATTTTATTTGAAATAATTTATCAAATGTTAATTATTATTATTTTAATTTCTTCATCTTTTAATTTTTTTTATTTTTTAGATTAGATCTCTATTATTTTGATTATTATTTATTTTATTTGAGATAATTTATGAAATTATATTTTTTTTCAATTTCATTCTCATTCAACTTTTTAATTTGTAAGATTTGTTCCTCATTATTTTAATAAACT
>Ga0307513_10000788_pt1 | contig 46013 bp, 38 predicted proteins | sample 15_EM_MG_FD_202174 | JGI IMG/M metagenome (GOLD analysis project Ga0307513, IMG submission 202174) | Populus trichocarpa ectomycorrhiza microbial communities from riparian zone in the Pacific Northwest, United States - 15_EM | ecosystem: Host-associated > Plants > Roots > Unclassified | place...
CCTCGGGTTCGTTTTGCGTTTGCTTCTGCGTTCCTTTGCGGCGACACCGGCGTCCGTGCGGTGCGTGAGTTGGACCACACGAGGGACATCTGCAGCCGACTGTCTGGCTAGACCCAGATCTACCAGGTAACATATGTTACTAAGCGGTAACTTACTTGGCAGCAGCGGGCGCAGTGAGCAACGGGCGAAGGGGACGGCGATGAGCCACTATCGGCACAACCTGCGAGACATCGAGTTCAACCTGTTTGAGATGTTCGGACGCGACCAGGTGCTGGGAACGGCCCCCTTCGAGGACATCGACGGCGACGTTGCGCGCGAAACCCTCCGAGAGATGGCCCGCCTGGCGACCGAGGACCTCGCGCCGTCCATGATCGATTCCGACCACAATCCTCCGGTCTTCGACCCCAAGACCCACTCCGCGACGCTGCCGGCCTCATTCAAGAAGTCTTACCAGGCCTACCTCGACTCCGGTTTCTGGCAGATCGGTCTGCCGACCGAGGTCGGCGGCACGCCGGCGCCGTCGTCCCTGCGCTGGGCCATGCTGGAGTTCGTCCTCGGATCGAACCCGTCCATCCACATGTACGCCTCGGCCTTCGAGATGGCGAACATCCTGAACATGATCGGCACCGCCGAGCAAAAGCGGCTGGGCCAGCTCGTGGTGGAGAAGCGCTGGGGCTCGACGATGGTGCTGACCGAGCCGGACGCCGGTTCGGACGTCGGGGCCGGCCGTACCAAGGCCACCCAGCAGGCCGACGGCACCTGGCACATCGACGGCGTCAAGCGCTTCATCACCTCGGCCGAGCACGACCTGGCCGAGAACATCATCCACATGGTGCTGGCCCGGCCCGAGGGCGCCGGCCCGGGCACCAAGGGTCTCTCGCTGTTCATCGTGCCGAAGTTCCTCTACGACCCGCAGACCGGCGAACTGGGCGCTCGCAACGGCGCTTTCGTCACCAACATCGAGGACAAGATGGGGCTCAAGGTGTCCACCACCTGCGAGCTGCGGCTCGGCGAGGTGGATGACGTACCGGCCATCGGGTATCTGGTCGGTGGCGTCCACGACGGCATCGCGCAGATGTTCCACGTGATCGAGGCCGCCCGGATGATGGTCGGCACCAAGGCCATCGCCACCCTGTCCACCGGTTACCTGAACGCGCTGGACTACGCGAAGCAGCGGGTGCAGGGCGCGGACCTGGCGCAGATGGCGGACAAGGCCGCGCCCCGGGTCACGATCACCCACCACCCCGACGTCCGTCGCTCGCTGATGACCCAGAAGGCATACGCCGAGGGCCTGCGCGCGCTCACCGTCTACACCGCCGTCCAGCAGGATTCGGTGAAGATCGCGGCGGCCAGTGGCAGTCGGGACGAACTGGCGGAGCGGCTGAACGACTTCCTGCTGCCGATCGTCAAGGGCGTCGGCTCGGAGCGGGCCTGGGTGCTGCTCGGCACCGAGAGCCTGCAGACCTTCGGCGGCTCCGGCTTCCTCAAGGACTACCCGCTGGAGCAGTACGTCCGGGACGCCAAGATCGACACCCTGTACGAGGGCACCACCGCGATCCAGGGCCAGGACTTCTTCTTCCGCAAGATCGTCCGGGACAAGGGTCAGGCGCTGGGACACGTCGCGCAGCAGATCGCCGAGTTCGCGAAGGCCGACCCGGGTGACGGCCGGTTGGCGAAGGAACGCGAGCTGCTCCGCAAGGGGCTGGAGGATGTCCAGGGCATCGTCGGGCACATGGTCAGCGCGTTCATGTCGTCGGACGCCCGGCAGGAGGGGTCGGACCCGAGGAACATCTACAAGGTCGGGCAGAACACCACCCGGCTGCTCCTGGCCGCCGGCGACCTGATCGTCGGCTGGCTCCTGCTCCGCCAGGCGGACATCGCGATCACCGCCCTGCAGAACCCGGACAACCCCGTCAGCCCCGCGGACAAGTCCTTCTACGAGGGCAAGGTGGCGGCCGCGTCGTTCTTCGCCAAGCAGGTCCTGCCCCGGCTGGCCGTCGAGCGGGCGATCACCGAGGCGACCGACAACGACCTGATGGACCTTGACGAGGCCGCGTTCTGACCGCTTGCACCACGGCACGTTGAAGGGCCGTCACCCAACCGGGTGGCGGCCCTTCGTCATGACCGTGGTTCGTCGAGTACGTGGTTCGTTCAGTAGCCGGGGGGCGGCGTGGGGCCACCGGAGTCGCGGCGCTCGACCACCTCGGTGTGCGAGGTGTTGTTGCGCTGCGCCTGGAGCACGAAGGAAAGCACGATCGCGAGGACCCCGGCGCCCATCCCGATCCAGCCGATGGCCGTCAGGTCGAGAGCATCAACACGATCACGGACGCCGAAAGCCAGGATGGCTCCGATCACGATCAGAGTGATTCCGCCGCCGATGTACATGTGACCAACCCTTCGTCTCGGCACGTGTCTGTGCCCGGAACTTCAGCATCGACGCGCACCAGCCGGGCCGCATGTCGAGATCACCAACGCCTCGGACCTGCAGGGTTTCGGGGATCGGGCAGATTGTCGGGCCCACGCCCTACAGTGCCTGGCATGGAGACGGGACGGCGAGCGATGCGCAAGGACTTGCGTGCGCTCACCTACCACCGGGACGTGGCCGACTGGCTCGAGCAGGAAGAGCCGAACGGTTGGACGACGGTCCGGACGTTGTTGAAGGCGGCGCCGACCGGCACCACAGGGTGGGACGACGACGAGCCGGCCATCGATCCGGCGGCAGAACTGCTGCGCTCGGCATACCGGCTGGAGGCCGAGGGCCATCAGGTGGTGCACGCGGCCCTGGCTCGGGCGGTGGAGAACCTCGGTATCGACCGTCCGGTGGCGGTCTACCAGGTGGAGGGTGGCATCGAGGCCAACGCCGGGCTGCTCACGCTGCCCGAGGAGTTGGCGATCGTGCTCTCCGGCAACCTGATTCCGCTGCTGTCCGAGAACGGGCTGAGCGCCGTGTTCGGCCATGAACTGGCTCACCACCTGCTCTGGTCGATGGACGACGGGCGGTTCCGGGTGGCCGACCGGCTGCTGGAGCTGCTCTCGGTCGATGCCGCCACCCCACCTGCGCAACTGGAGACGTTCCGCCGCTACCGGCTGGCCACCGAACTGTTCGCCGACCGGGGTGCTGTGGTGGCCTGCGGTGATCTGCTGTCCGCCGTCGGCGCCCTGGTCACCACGGTCACCGGACTGGCCGATGTCGATCCGGCCGGGTACCTGGCCCGGGCCGAGGCGGCGGATCCGCTGGCCGGCAGCCGGGCCGCCAGCCATCCGGAGACGGTGCTGCGAGCCTGGGCCCTCGGCCGCTGGCACGCCGAACTGATCGCCGAGCCGGACGCCGTCCCGGTGGTGGACCCTCAGCCCGCCGGTGAGGCCGCCGCCCGGGCACTGCTGCGCCCGCACCTCGACCTGGATGCCCTCGACCTGTTCGACCGGGCCGACCTGGAACGAGTCACCCGCAACCTGATCGAGGACCTGCTTCTGGACCGCGAGTGGCACTCCGAGTCGGTGCTCGCGCAGGTCCGGCAGTTCTTCCCGGGCCTGTCGCCGGTGCCATCGGCTTCCGGCCCGGGCAGCGACGTCTGGGGCAGTCCCGGGTTCGAGGTCCGGGCACTCCCGGACGGTGCCAGCGCGCAGACCCGCCGCTATCTCGGTTACGTGCTGCTCGACCTGATCACCGCGGACCCGGATCTCGACCTCGAACTCGCGGTGGCCAGGGCCGTCCGGTTCGCCGAGCAGGTCGGTCTCGGCCCGGATCTCGACCGGCTGGCCCGGGCCGAACTGCAGCTCAGCGCCGCGGCCTGGACCCGGATCGGCGCGGCCGCCAAGGCGGTGGTCCGATGACCATTCAGCCGCTGATCGACCTGGCCCGCGGTCGCCGCGGCCTCGGCCCGGACGACCTTGTTGCCTGCCTGGAACCGCTGTTTCTGCAGGTCATCGCCGGTCATGCGGAGGGCCTGGTGGCACCGCTTCGCGGGATCGAGGCACTCGAGGAGGACGACCGGTACCGGGTGTCGTTCGACCCTGCCCTGGCCTACCCGCGCCGCGATGCGGGCCTTCGGGTAGACGCTGTCCAGCGCTCGTCCACCGGTGCCGTTGAGGTGGTGTCCAGATCGAGGGTGACGCATGGCGCCGGTGAGCGGTCCGCGGTCCAGTCGCTCGACGTCGTCTATCCGGATCTCGGCCCGGTCGAGGTGGACCGGCCGATGCTGGTATCCGGCTGGCAGACCTGGGAACACCTGGTCGGGCATCAGGACGAACTGACCGACCTGGCCTCGCTCGGCCTGCTGCTGGTCGCCCTCGCCTGCGGCCTGGACCTCGCCGTCACCGACGACGCCGAGACCCTGGCCCGGCACCGCAGCAACCTGTTCGCGATCAAGCCCGACCTGCATCCGGTGATCGCGCAGCTCGCCGAGCAGATGATCGACCCGGACCGGCACGCCCGGCTGCAGGATCTGCCCTCGGCCTTGCAACGGCTGCAGAGCTACCGCGACCAGCCGCTCGACTTCTCCCTCGACCTGCTTTCCGGCGAGCTCGAGGCGGGCGCCCCGCAGTACCGGCAACTGGTGCTGGAGACGTTGCGGGACCGGCTTTTCGACCTGTCCCGACGCAACCGGCTGCTGCATTTCCGGAGCACCCAGCAGTCGCTGAACCTGACCGAGGCCTCGGTCCCGCTCCTGCTCGACGCCCGGAACATCCAGGCCGGCCAGCTGTGCACCTGGGGTCCGCCGATCGCCCGCCGGGTGCTCCGCGGCAAGGGCCTGACCCTGGGCTCGGTGATCCGCTGGGACGACGCGCCGTACGCCGCCGGCGTGCTCGACGGGATGATCTCCCAGGCCCGGCGCGACCGCTCCGAGTACGGCCAGAGCCAGCTCCGGCTGATCGTCGCGTTCCTGCGCTGGCATGATCTGAAAAATGCTCCAGAGGAACGTATTTCGTCTCCACTGCTGCTCTTGTCGGCGGACCTGACCAAGCGTCGCGGGGTGCGCGACAGCTATCAGCTGGTGGCCACCGACAGCGTCGCGGAGGTGAACCCGGCGCTGCGTCAACAGCTGGAGCGGCTGTACGGGATCGAACTGCCGGAGAGCATCGACCTGGCCGACGATGCCGCGATCGCCGGGCTGCACGCCGTCCTCGCGGGCCAGATCGCCGCCGGGGAACCGGGCGTGCGGTTGACCATTCGGGACCGACCGCGGATCGAGCTGATCCATCAGCGCGCCCAACTGCGGTTCGATGCCTATCAGCGACGGACCGGGCGAGCCCGGATCGCGGTCGGCGGGCGTAATTACGCCTACTCGTACCGGCGCCGCGACTACCGGCCGCTCGGGCTGCAGATCTTCCGCGACCGGGTGGCCGCCCAGCCGTCGCCGATGTCGGTGGTTCTCGGCGACGGTCCGGCACCGCGGATCCCGAGAATGTCGCCCGCCGCGCTCACCCGAGAGCGCGAGACCTACGTCCTCGACCAGGGCAACGACGGCAACCCCTACGCCTGGGAGGTCGATCTTTGCGCGGTGACCCTGGCCAATTTGAACTACCGGACGATGAGCCTGGTCCGCGACTATCGCGACCTGATCAGCGGAACCGGCCCGGAACACGCCTGCGCCGCCTTCGACCGGGTCTTCTCCGCCGAGCCGCGGCCGATCGACAGCTCCGATCGCCCGCAGTTGCCGTTCGCGGACCGGCATCTGGTGGTGCCAGCGGACGGATCGCAGGTGGCGGCGGTCGCCCGGGCCCGTGACGGCGAGAGCTTTGTCATCCAGGGGCCGCCCGGCACCGGCAAGTCGCAGACCATCACCAACCTGATCGCGGACTACGTCGCTCGAGGTCAGCGGGTGCTGTTCGTCTGCCAGAAGCGCGCCGCGATCGACGTCGTTCACGCCCGGCTGCGAGCCCAGGGGCTGGACGAGCTGACCTGCCTGATCCACGACTCGCAGGCGGACAAGAAGCAGTTCGTCATGGGCCTGAAGCACAGCTACGAGGCCTGGCTGGAAACCGGGGACGACGTCGGCCGTGCCGAGCAACGCCGTGAACAGGCGATCTCGATCGTCGAGGCCGCGCTGGCCGAAGTGGATCGGTACGAGGCGGTGCTGGCCGACGCCGAAGGCCTCGGCCCGTCGCTGCGGGTCATGCTCGGCCGGCTGATCGAGCTCAGCGGACAGCGCTGGGGCGACGAACTGCCGGCCTCGGTCCGGCGCTGGCTGCCGACTCCCGGTGCCTGGTGGGCGGCCCGCCCGGCGGTCGACGCGGTCGCCGCTGCGCTGGTCGCAGCCGGGCGATCACCGGTCCTGGCCGAAAGTCCGCTGCGGTTCCTGGCACCGGCGGTGTTGACCACGGCCCGGCCCGCGACCGAGGTGGTGCATCGGGCGACCGAGGCGGCGGACGTCGTCCAGCGGTTGATCTCTCGGCTGGACCTCGGGACGAACGACGATGGACGGTCGGACGCGGGTGCGCTGAATCTGGAGTCGGCGGCGAAAGTCGTTGAGCTGGCCCAGTTCGTCGCACCACTCGCTCGGCGTGGCCGAGCCGGGGTGCTGCGGGCCAACTCCGCCGCGGCCGAGGCTCTGGACCGGGACGTCGCGTCCTGGCGGGAGACCGTTGACGTCCGAGACCGGGCAGCCGCTGCGGCCGCCGGCTGGCACACCCCGCCGTCCGGCGACGAGGCGCGGGCCGCGCTCGAGGTGGCCCGTCGGCGGGAGGGCTCGTTCCTGCGCGGGCTGCACGGAGACTGGCGAGCCGTCCGGCGAATGGTGGCGGCCGGTTACACCGCACCCAGTGACGGCGGCTCGGTGTCCGTAGCGGGTGCGACTCAGGCGCTCACCCTGCTGGTAGCTGCGCAGCAGGCGGCGGCCGAGGTGGACACCGCACGAGCCGCCTTCGATCGGGCCTGGGGTCATTCACAGCCTGAGCTGCTGGCCGACCTGGTCAAGCGAGCCCGTGCGGAGCCCGATCCCGGTGTTGTTCGTTGGCGCGAAAGGATTTCCGACGGCAGCCTCGGTTCAGAGGTGGCTTCGGAGGGGTCGGAGCTGAGCCGTCAGGTCGAGCGGCTGGCGAATGCGAAGCCACTTGTCGAGGAAGCCTGGACCGCGCTCGACGGCCTGCTTGTGGACATCGACCAACTGCCGCTGGCTCCGCATCTTCCCCAGGTTCCGGAGGACACCGAGCCGAGTCTGCTCGGTGTGCTCGGCGCGCTGAGCGAGCCGGACACCGCAGCCGTCGTGCACGGGCTGGGCAGGGCACTGCTCGCGCTGCACGAGCACCCGGCGGTGATGTCCGCAGTCCGCAGGCTGGCGGCCCCGCCGGATGGCATCGAGTACGCGATCTGTGCGGCGGCGCTGGCCGAGGCCTGCGGCGGTGACCAGGACTTCGCCCGGTTCGACGGTACGCACTTGGCCACCCTGATCAACCGGATCCAACGGGAGCTGCCGGAATTGCTGGCGGCCGAGGCCGGGCTGCTGGTGTCCCGGGTGCGCTCGGCCTTCCTCGCCGAGGCCAGGCATGCGGGCGAAAGTCTCACCGGCATGTCGGCGCCCGACCGGCAGCGCAAGCAGGTCTGGACGGCCGGCCGCCGGATTCTGGAACACGAGTTCGGCAAAGTGCAGCGATACCGCTCGATCCGGGAACTGGCCTCCGGTGACAGCGGGACCGTGGTGGCGGCGCTGCGTCCGGTGTGGCTGATGAGCCCGACCTCGGTTTCGGACACCCTGCCGCTGGATCCGACCCTGTTCGACGTCGTGATCTACGACGAGGCCAGCCAGATCCCGGTCGAGGAGGCGGTACCGGCCATGCACCGCGGCGACCAGGTGATCGTGGTCGGCGACCGCATGCAGTTGCCGCCGACGCAGTACTTCTCCGCCGGCGGTGCCGACGAGGGCCGGACGGCAGAGCCCGCAACCGAGACGGACGACGGAATCGACCGGGACGAGGACGAGATCGGGGTGGTGCTGGACGGCGACAGCTTCCTCGCTCAGAGTGCCGTCCGACTGCCGTCGACGATGCTGTCCTGGCATTACCGGAGCAGATACGAGGCATTGATCGCGTTCAGCAACACGATGTTCTACGACGGTCGGCTGGCGGTGGTACCGGACCGGGCACCCGCCGTCCCCGGCCGGCCCGACATCGTGGTGGACGTCGGCGAGCAGGCGGTGCCGGAGATCTCCCGGGAAGGCGCGGTGGCCGGGGTGGACGCCCTGCTCGGCCGCAGCATCAGCCTGCACCGGACGCCGGGTTCGATCTACCGGCGCCGGGCCAATCCCGGCGAGGCGGCCTATGTCGCCGAACTCGTGCGGGAGTTCCTCGGCCGGGAAACCGGATTGACCCTCGGGATCGTCGCGTTCTCGCAGGCCCAGCAGGGTGAGATCGAGCGCGCCCTGGAGCGCTTGGCCGGCACCGACGACCTCTTCGCCCGGCGCTACGAGGATGAACTGGCCCGCAAGGACGGCGAGCAGGCGGTCGGGCTGTTCGTGAAGAACCTGGAGAACGTCCAGGGCGACGAGCGCGACGTAATGATCATGAGCATTTGCTACGCGCCCGGAGAGAACGGCCGGATGCTGATGAACTTCGGCCCGATCAACCAGAAGGGCGGGGAGAAGCGGCTGAACGTGATCGTCAGCCGGGCTCGTCAGCACATGGCCGTGGTGTCGTCGATCGAAGCCGCTGCGATCACGAACACCTACAACGACGGCGCGAACACTCTGCGTCGGTTCCTCAGTTACGCCCAGGATGTTTCACGTGGGGACCCGGCCGCGGCGGTGGCCTCGCTCGGCAGGTCCGGCCGGCTGAGTTCGGGCGTAACGGCGGCGGGCTCGGCCAGCCATGCGGGCAGGCAAGCGAACAGGCAGGCGAGCAAGCAGGCGGGGGAGAACGGTTCGTCGGCAGGCGGTGCGCTGGCCGCCGCCCTGCGATCGCGCGGCCTGGTTGTCGCCGAGGATGTCGGCCAGTCCGCGTTCCGATGCGATCTGGCGCTCCGCCGTCCCGAGGACGTTGAGTACCGGGTCGCGGTGCTGCTGGACACCTCGTCGCGAGTCGCGGCACAGCCTCTTGGCGAGCGCCTGACCAGTAATCCTGCGGTGCTGACCAACGCCGGGTGGCAGGTCGTTCACGTTCTGCTCAAGGACTGGCACGACGACCCAGAACGGGTTGTTCAACGGCTGCTTGCTGCCGTCCAGAGCCAGGACGCGCCCTAAGAGACGGTCAGGATGCCGCTACGAAGCCGATCGGCCTGGATCCCGGCCAGCTTGTCGGCGAGCGCGGCGGCGGTGACGACGCTGGTGGGATCGACCACCTCAATCCCGACGATCCCGTCCCCGATCCGGAGCACAGCACGACCGCAAAGATCGCCCGGCACGTCGGAGGTCGAGGCCCAGGTCTCGTCGGCGGAGACCCCGGGCAGGACACGCAGTGTCTGCGGATCTTCCCAGCGGCAATTCCCGGTCGCATCGGTCGCCGCCGCGAAAGCGGGTGCCGCGGCACCTGCCTCCCAGGCGGTGACGGTCAGGTTGACCGTCAGCTCGTCGGCTTTGCCCCGGTTGCTGGACCACACCCACTGCCGAGCGACGACCGGTTGAGTCACCTTGTCTGTGCCACCACAGTCCTGTCCGTCAACCACCAGGTCACCGACCTTTTTGGTGCTGCCGTCGAGAACCAGGCCGGCCGGCAACTCGGCGGCGGTGAAGGCGAACGCATCCGGGATCGAAGCGCCGGCCTTCGAGCTTGCCGCACTGCTGGCGGCAGCCGGCGCAGCCGCCGAGGGGATAGCGGTCGGATTGGGTCGTCGATTGATCTGTTCGGCAGCCTTGGTTGCGCCCGGCCGGGAACTGGACGGCAGCATCGCCGCCGACTGCGAGCCGGATCCCGGCCCCGGATTGATCACTTCGTACCCCACCGGGACCGCCAGCACCAGCACCGCGGCAGCGGCCAGGGTGGCCATCCGCCGAGTCCGAATCCGGCGGGCCCGGCGCTGGCTGCCCTCCACCAGGGTTGCGACGTCCACATGCTTGAGGTCGAGGCCGGTTCGTAGTGCCGAGTCGAGTCGCGAACCGAGCGCTTCGTCGGAGTCGTTGTCAACCATCGCAACCCTCCTCTCAACCTGGCGTCAGGGCCCGCACGTCGGAACACTCCCTCTGGGAGGACGCGACCCAGTGGTCAAATGTTGCACGCAGATTGAGAAATTATCCTCGCCGTTCAACGCAGCAGGTCAGGGACCTGCCAGGGCTCGCCGTGCACGGTGTGCGCGAGGAAAGCGAAGACGCTTTCGTACCAAATCATCGCATGCTGCGGCTTGAGCACCCAGTGGTTCTCATCCGGGAAAAGCAGGAACCGGTGCTGCAGCACCCCCTCCGGGTTCGAACTGCGTTCGGCCAGCTCGGCCCACAACCGAAGGGCCTCGCCGACCGGCACCCGGTAGTCCCGGTCGCCATGGATCACCAGCATCGGCGTCCGGATCTGGTCAACGAACTGGTGCGGGCTGAACTGCGCCTCCATCTCGGCGGTCATCTCCCGACGCCAGTAGTACGCGGCGTCCGTGGTCGGACCGAACTGATCGAGGGCCCAGACCCCGGCGTGGGAGACGATGCCGCGGAAGCGATCAGTATGCCCGGCGATCCAGTTGACCATGTATCCGCCGTAGGAGCCGCCCATCGCTGCGGTCCGGTCGGCGTCGATGTCGTCGCGGGCCACGGCGGCATCGGTGATCGCCATCGTGTCGGTGTAGCTCTCCGCTCCCCAGCGACCCCAGCTGCGCTTGATCGCGTCCAGCCCGTAGCCGGTGGACAGCGCCGGGTCGGGCAACAGAACGGCGTAGCCCCGAGCCGCGGCCAGCCACGGGTTCCAGCGCCACGACCAGGTGTTCCACGATGAGAGCGGCCCGCCGTGTACCCAGAGCAGAAGCGGAGCCGGTGACTCGGCCGAGGCGCCGGTCGGCAGCACGAGCCAGGCCCGCACCTCGGTGCCGTCCGCGGCGGTGGTGACCAGTTCGGTGACCGCACCGGGGACCTCCGGATCCGGGACCGGGCTCAGCAGCCGGACCGGCTGCTGAGCCAGGGCGGCGGGGTCGAGCCGGACCGGCGCGGACGAGGTGCCGATGGCGGCCCGCAGCGCGTACAGCGCGGTGCCGTCGCGGGACAACTGCAGGTCGCTGTACGCGGCATCGTCGCCGGTCAGCCGGGCGGCGGTGCGGGTGTCCAGGTCGATCCGCCAGACCGGTGCGCGCCCACGGTCGTCGCCGACGACCAACAGGGCATCGCCGTCCGGCGTCCAGACCGGCTTGGAGGCCGGCCACCGGTCCCAGCCCGGAGCGACGTCCTGAAGTTCGCCGCTGTCCAGATGCAGGATGTTGATCCGCAGGTCAATCGGGCTGTCCGGGGTGGAGCGGCGTTCCAGGGCGACGGCGACCCGGCCGCCGTCCGGCGAGAAGACCGGCGTCCCGTAGTCGAAGTCGGGGTCGTCCAACAGCACGCGGCGAGAGCCGTCCTTCACGTCGATGATGATCAGGGTCTGCCGGGCCGAACCGCCGGGCTCGGCCTGCTGCCAGCTGACCACCACGCTCGTACCGTCTGGGCTGACGTCCCACCCGCTCGCAGCGCTGATCGCCGCGCCGACGTGCCCGGTGAGGTCGCGCAGCTCGGGCACCACCGCGCTGTCCGAGGAGTCGCTCACGGAGGCGACGAACAGCCGATCCCGGTCCGGACCGAGGTCGGCGTCCCAGTATCGGATCGGGTAGGAGTCGTGCAGCACCGCATTCACCTTGGCCTCTTTGCGAGCCTTGCGCCGGTCGGCCTCCTCCTGGAAGGTGCCGGAGGACGGCAGCGTGGGCGAGGCGAGAACGATCGTGCCGACGTCTCGGGCGACGGCCGCCGTGCCGATCCCGCCCGGGCGAGTGGCCAGCGGCCGCGCTTCCCCGGCGGTAGCGGGCAGCAACCAGAGCGCGGCGGGGGTGTCATCGGCCGGCGTCGCGTCGGGGTCCGGCCGGGCCGAGGTGAAGATCAGCGAGCCGTCGGCCAGGAAGGTCGGTGCCGACTCGCTCTTCGGCCCCCAGGTCAGCCGCCGCGCAGGGCGGTCACCCGCCGGATCGACCTCCCAGAGCGAGCTGACGTACGCCGTCCGTTTCTCGTCCAGCACCGCCACCGCGACCACCAACCGGGTTCCGTCGGGGGAGAGCGTCAGGCCGGAGACCCGGCGCAACGCGATGTAGTCGGCAAGGTCGGCGAAAGGGGTGCTCGTCGGATTCACGATCCTGTCCTATCACCCGACACCGACAGACCGGACACTCCGGGCAGTTCGCGAACCCAATTCACCGGAGAAACCTTCAGGAGCGGGGGCGACCGGCGAGCTTGGCGAGCATCGCGTTGTACTCCTCGAGCTCGGCGTCGCCGTCCCGGTCCGCGGCCCGGTCGTAGCGCTTCGCTTCCCGATCTTCCGATCGCGACCACTGGACCGCGAGCACCAGGGTGAGCAGCAGCGTCGGCGCCTCGCCGATGCCCCAGCCGATCCCCCCGCCGAACTGCTGATCGGCCAGCAGGCTGCGGCCCCAGGTGCGACCGAGCGAGCCGAAGTAGTCCGCCTGCAGCACCGAGGTGCCGCTCATCAGGGCGAGGAAGAAGAACGCATGGAAGGCCATCGTCGCGAACAGCAGGATCAACCGCAGCGGGTAACCGATCCGCTTCGGACCAGGATCAATGCCGACCAACACCCAGGCGAAGAGGTACCCGGCGAGCAGGAAGTGCAGCAGCATCAACTCGTGACCGACGTGCGTGGTCAGCGCCAGCTCAAAAAGATCCGAGTAGTAGAACGCGATCAGGCTGCCGGCAAAGACGGCCCCGGCAACCGGCGGGAAGGCCAGCACCTTCAGCACCCGGGAGCCGAGCACCGCAAGTATCCACTCCCGGGGCCCGCGGCTGCCATCGGTGCGCGCCGGCAGGACCCGCAGCGCCAGCAGGATCGGCCCACCCAGCACCAGCAAAGGCGGGACCACCATGGTCAGCAGCATGTGCATGACCATGTGACCGCTGAAGGTCACCCGGCCATAGGCGGCCGGGCCGCCACAGGTGACGTAGAGCAGCAGCGCCAGCCCGAGCAGGAAGACCAAGGTCCGCAGCACCGGCCAGCGATCTCCCCGAACCTGCAGCCGTCGGACCCCGGCCAGGTAGCCGACCGCGGCGAGGCCCACGAGCAGCACCCAGAGCAGATCGGGCTGCCAGGCGGTCAACCACCTGGACAGGGTCGGCGCCTGCGGCAATGGATACCCGGTGATCGATTCGGCCAGGTCGGCGGTCCGCTCTCCGGCGGCCGGCGGCGGGGTCCGGGACAGCGCGGCGGCCAGACCGAACGCGACGCCCATCACCGCCAGCTCCACGGCGGCCAGCTGGGCGAAGGCATGCCGGCGGCCGGACTCGACCTCGGGCAGGGTGTGCGCGCGATGCCAGTAACCGGCTCCGCCAAGCAGCACCAGGGCGGCGGTCTTGCCGATCACCAGCAGGCCGTAGTCGGTGTTCAGCCCGCTCCAACCGCCGAGCCGGGGCCAGGCGTTGATCACCCCGGACAGCGCCACCGCCGCGAACGCCCAACCGGCCAGGGTCGAATAGCGCTTGACCGTCGGCCGGAAGCCCGCCCCGGACAGGCCGGGGCCGAGCAGCAGCAGGGCGGACAGTCCGCCCACCCACACCGACGCCCCGAGCAGGTGCACCCCGAGGCTGGTGACGGCGGTTTCGTGATTGGCGCTGGAGTTCGAGTGCCCGTTCAGAGCGGTCGGGACCAGTGCGGCCATCGCTCCTATCGCCAGCAGGCCGGCCGAGCGGATCTGCGTCGCGCCGGCCGCGAGCAGACCGATCACAGCGGCCGCGATCGCGGTGGTGCTGAGCGCCTGACCGAACGAGATGTCCCGGGCGAAAGAGACCAGCTGCGGGCCGAACTCGGGGCCGCCCGGCGGCGTTCCCACGGTCTCGGAAAGACTGAAAACCAAGAGGACGACGTGCGTTACGGCCCACAGCGTGGCCGTCCCGGCGGCCAGCATCAAAGCCGGCCGATGCGCCAGCCCGTCCTTGTCGACCGGCAGCGCCACGGCCGCCAGCAGCAGCGTTCCGACGGTCAGGGCGGCGGCCAGGTCGGCGATCACCCGGACCGCGACCAGTCCCCAGCGCACGACGGCACCGGGATCCGCGATCACGGTGGGCGCGATCGCCCCGGAGAGCGCCGCGGCGGCCAACCCGGTGCAGACCGCAAGCACCGCAACCACGGCGATCACTGCACCGGCCGTCCGAGTCTGCCTCGCGTTGTCGTTCACTCGTGCGGTGGCGGTGCTCACCCAAGCCTCCGATCGGCGAGGACAGGGAAACTCTTGCGCCAGGCGGTGATTTCGTCGAGGTCGAGGTCGACCACCAGGACCTCTTCGCCGACCCCGGCCTCGGCCAGTACCTCACCGGTGGCGGAGATCACCTGACTACGACCGCCCATCACCACTCCGGCATGGGTTCCGCCGGTGTTGCACTGGATGACGGCGCACTGGTTCTCGATGGCACGGGCCTGGCCGAGCAGGATCCAGTGCTCCACGCGTCGGGCCGGCCAGGCGGCGGGGATCACGAACACGGTCGCGCCGGCGTCCAGCAGTCCGCGGAACAGTTCGGGGAAGCGCAGGTCGTAGCAGGTGGCCAGGCCGAGCCGAACCGGTCCGGCGCTGGTCTCGAGGTCCGCGGTGACCAGTTCCTCGCCGGCCTCGATGAGCGCCGGCTCACCATTGGCGAAACCGAACCGGTGCACCTTGCGGTACGTGGCGCGGACCACGCCATCCGGCCCGATCAGCACCGAGGTGTTCCACCGCCCACGCCCCTGCGGCCCCAGCGCGGCTGCCTCGGCCCCGGCCGGCGCCTGTTCGAGGATCGATCCGGCGTGCACAGTGACACCCGCTTTCTCGGCGGCTCGGGCGATCGCCGTCACCGTTGGCCCGTCGATCTGTTCGGCCGCTGCCACCCAGCCTCGGTAGCCCATTCCGGTGGGCGCCCACAGCTCGGGCAGCACCACGAGGTCGGCACCGCTCTGGGCGGCGACCAGGTCAGCGACGCGCTCGACCCGGGCGGCGACTGGTTCGTCGTCCCCGTATGCCACCTGGAGCACATGCACCCGCATGTCGGCAGGGTACTTCCGCCCGGGTGATGGTGGTTACGCCGGGAGAGTGAGCAACAAGATGCCAATGACAACTAGTTGCGTGTAACATACTTTTATTGTGGAACCAGAGACCATCGCGAATCCAGAAACCGAGACCACGACCGGCACCGATCCCGCGCGGGTTGAGCTCGGCCATGAATTCGTCCGATACCACCGTGTGATCCACACCTTGCGCACCCAGCTCGCCGACGTCCTCCCGACCGGCCTCGACCCGGCAGCCGCCATGCTGCTCTCCTGGCTGGTGAAGCAGGGTCCGAGCCGACAGGGTCAGCTGGCCGAGGAGACGTTCCTCGACCCGTCCACGGTCAGTCGCCGGATCAGCCAGCTGGTCCAGGTGGGACTGGTTGAACGCCGCGCCGACCCGGGGGACGGACGGGCCGTGCAACTCGTCCCGACCGCGCTGGGCCAGGCCTTCTTCAACACCATCCGCGAGCGCCGCGAAGAAATCATGCAGCAGGTCCTCGGCGGCTGGGCGCACGCCGACGTGACCGAACTGGGCCGCCTCCTGCGGAAGTTCAACGACGACTTCGAGGCCTACCGGTCCACGCCAAGCGCACCGATCACGGCGCACTCGCCGCCGCTGCGCTGACCCCTCCCGCCCCCGGCATTTCCTTTCGCACCACCCCTGCCCCACTGAGGAGAACCATGTCCACCCTTGAGCCCGAACCGGGCCAGGTCATCCCCATCGGCGTCAGCACTCCCGAACCTGGTGCCGGCACCAACCTGAGCCACCGGCAGATCCTGATGATCCTCAGCGGACTGCTGCTGGGAATGCTGTTGGCGGCCCTCGACCTGACGATCGTTTCGACGTCCATTCGCACTATCGCCGACGACCTCGACGGCCTGAGCGTCCAGGCCTGGGTCACAACGGCATACCTGATCACCTCGACGATCGCGACGCCGCTCTACGGCAAGCTCTCCGACCTGTACGGACGCAGGCCGTTCTTCCTGCTGGCGATCTCGCTCTTCGTCATTGGCTCGGTGCTCTGCACGCTGGCCACGAATATGTACATGCTGGCCGGCTTCCGCGCCTTCCAGGGCCTGGGCGCCGGCGGGCTGTTCTCGCTCGCGCTGGCGATCATCGGCGATATCGTCCCGCCCCGCGAGCGGGCCAGGTACCAGGGCTACTTCCTGGCCGTGTTCGGTACCTCCAGTGTGCTGGGCCCGCTGGTCGGTGGCTTCTTCGCCGGTCAGGACACCATTCTCGGAATCACCGGCTGGCGCTGGGTCTTCCTGATCAACGTGCCGCTCGGGATCATCGCCCTGATTGTTGTCGCCCGGGTCCTGCACATCCCGCACACCCGGCGCGACCACAAGATCGACTTTGCCGGCGCGCTGGCGCTGACCGTCACCCTGGTGCCGCTGCTGATCGTCGCCGAGCAGGGCCGTACCTGGGGTTGGGCGAGTGATCGCTCGATCGCGTGCTACGTGATCGGCGCCGCCGGGTTCATCGCCTTCCTCTGGGCCGAGCAACGGATCGGGGACGACGCGCTGCTTCCGATGCGGCTGTTCAAGCGCAAGACGTTCAGCATCGGCTCGATCCTCAACCTGATCATCGGGATGGGGATGTTCGGCGGGCTGGCCGCCCTGCCGCTCTACCTGCAGATCGTCAAGGGCCACACGCCCACCGAGGCCGGCCTGCTGATGCTGCCGCTGACCGCTGGGCTGATGAGCGGCTCGATCATCTCCGGTCAGTTCATCTCCAGGACCGGCCGGTACAAGATCTTCCCGATCATGGGTGCGTTCCTGTTCACCCTCGGCATGATCCTGCTCAGCACGATCCAGGTGGACACCTCGCTGATCCTGGTGAGCGGCTACTCGGTGCTGTTCGGGATCGGGCTCGGCTTCAACATGCAGACCCTGGTGCTCGCGATCCAGAACTCGGTTCCGCCGCAGGACATGGGCGTGGCCACCTCGTCGGCCACCTTCTTCCGGCAGATGGGCGGCACGCTCGGCACGGCGGTCTTCCTCTCGGTGCTGTTCGGCACCGTGGCGGGCAACATCAAGGACGCCTTCGCGGCCGCGGCGAAGACGCCGGCCTTCCGGCAGGCAATCACCGATCCCGCGGTCACCAGCAACCCGGACAACCAGCCGGTGCTGCAGATGCTCAAGGGCGCCGGGGCGGCGTTCAACATCGACGACTCGTCGTTCATCAGCAAGCTCGACCCCCGGCTGGCCCAGCCTGTGCTGGAGGGCTTCGCCAAGTCCATGAGCCTGGTGTTCACGATCGGCGCCGGCGTGCTGGCGATCGCCTTCGTGGTGTCGTTCTTCCTGCCGGAGGAGAAGCTGCGCACCCAGTCCGGGCTCCAGGCCAGGGAGTCGGAGGAAGCGGCCACCGCAGCCACCGCCCGGGCCGAGAGCGCCGCCGCCAGCGCTGCCGCCGAGCGGGACCTCGCCAAGGCGGACGAGGCGGTCTGACCGCCGCCGGGTTGGCCGCCTGACCGGATTGGCCGGTAATCGCCGAATAGCGGACGGAATCAACCGTCCGCTATTCGGCATTGCGGACGTGCACTATCGGGCGATAGCGGAGCGTGACCTGTGCGAGACAAGCGGTAGCCGTTCGACCATGGTTCTGCGAGCTCCGCAGCCCGGTCGAAGGGAATGGTTCGATGAGAGCAGGCCACAAATGGTGGTGATCCAGCGATCACGTTGTGTGCTGCCTGATCTACATCCGGTACCGGGGTTGCTCATCGACCCACGGTCCGTGGCAAGATTCCGCCCATCATGCAGCTGATCATCAAGATCGTCGTCAATGCGGTAGCCATCTGGGTGGCAACTGCGGTTGTGCCCGGCGTCCGCGTCTCCGAGGGAGACGCCAGCCTGGGGCGCAAAATCATCACCCTGCTCGTCGTCGGTGCGATCTTCGGCCTGGTGAACGCCCTGATCAAGCCGATTGTCAAGCTCTTCTCCCTGCCCTTCTACGTTCTCACCCTCGGGCTGTTCGCGTTTATCGTGAATGCCCTGATGTTGATGCTGGCGTCGTGGCTCGCGGAGCAGCTGAACATCTCGTTCCACATTGACGATTTCTTCTGGTCGGCGATCGGCGCCGCGATCGTCGTCACGTTCGTCAGCATGGTCCTCAACCTGGTGTTGCCCGACAACGACTGAGCACAGGTCCGCCACCAACTAGCAAGGGGCTCGATAGGCCGGAAGGATTCCGGACACACCCGGCGAGAGATTGCCAGTCGCTGGGCGTGCGAGGATCGCAGGGTCGAGAATCACGCGGGTACCCGTCGCCCGACCTTCCAGGGTCGTGATCGGCGATGGCGGTCCCCGTGGAGCCGGAAGAGGAGTGGCAGTGGACGACGAGCAGGGGCCCTGGTGGACCCGCCCGCCGGAGCCTGGAACTCAGGCCCCGCCGGTTCTGCGTCAACGGACGAGCGGACCGAACGACGTCGACGTTGAGGTTCCGCCCTCCGCCTACGCACCGCCCGCCGGGTACCCCCGGCCCCGGCTGGTCGCGCCGGAACCCGTCGAACCGGAGCCCGAGCCCGAGCCGGAACCCGTTGCGGTGCCGAAGCCGGTGGTTCGCCGGGTCGCCGTGGTCCAGCCCACGCCGCCCCCGGTCCGGACCGTCGGCCAGGATCCGCGGGATCAACGGACCGAGACCCTGCCGTCCGTCGGCGACGACATCTTCGCCACCTTCAGCGGTCCGCTGTCGGTGGACACGGACCCTCCCGCAGGCGCCCGCAACGGTTCCGGAAGCCCGCAAACGGCCGGTCACAATCGGGCCGGTGATCCGCTGGAGGAGCCCGAGGCGGACCGGCCCGGACTGCTGCCGCACGTCCAACTGCCCGAACCGCGAGTCCTGCTGCTCATCGCTGCCGCAGCCCTGGTGATCGTGCTGATCGTGGTGGTTGCCCTGGTCAGTGGGCGCGGTGGCACCAATCCCGACCCGGCAGCCGGCGGACCGACCGCGGTTGCGTCGCCGGCCTCCGGTGCGATTGACCTGCAGGGCAAGAACCCGGACGGGCTGAAGCAGCTCGGCGCCGAAGACGCCACTGCTCAGTTGCGCAAGGCCGGCGAGGGCCCGGGCGGCTCGATCGTGGAGGCCTGGAGCTGGAAAGACAAGAACGGCCAGAACCTCGTGGTGACGTCCATCGCACCGGCCGGGAAGAACAAGCGCACGCTGAGGGTGATCCACGTCGCCGGGCTGGAGGGCAAGCCCCGCACGCTGCGCGTGATGAAGGACCCCAACCTGCCCACCGACTGCAAAGGCAACGGGACGGCCGGGTTCACCCCCAAGTCCTTGATTGTGCGCGATCTGGACGGTAACAACCTGGCCGAGGTGATCAGCGGTTGGACATCGCGGTGCGGGGGCAAGCAGGCCGAGAGCCAGATCAAGCTGGCCCTGATCACCGATGGCGAAAAGTACATCCTCCGAGGCCAGGGCGTGATCGGTCAGGCCGGCGGAGCCTTCACCCCGGCTCCGCGTGCGGCCAATTGGCCCGATGGTTTCCTGACCGCGCTCAAGGCCCAGTACCGAAAGCTCTACGGCTGAGCCGACGGGTAGCTGCGCGAAGCGCGGGGGTCAGTGACTGGCCAGGCTGTGCAGTTCGGACCGGGTCATCACCCGGTCGATGAGGCCGTACTGCTCGGCCTGATCGGCGGTGAACCAACGGTCCCGGTCCGAGTCCTCCTCGATCTGCTCCACCGACTGGCCGGTCTGCTCGGCGGTCAGCTCGGCCAATTGCCGCTTGATCAGCATCATCTGCTCGGCCTGGATCTTGATGTCGGTCGCCGAGCCGCCCATCCCGCCGGACGGCTGATGCATCATGATCCGCGCGTGCGGCAGCGCATAGCGCTTGCCCCGGGTGCCCGCGGAGAGCAGGAATTGGCCCATGGATGCGGCCATTCCCATTGCCACGGTCGAGATCTCGCAATTGACGAACTGCATCGTGTCGTAGATCGCCATTCCGGCGGTGACCGATCCGCCGGGTGAATTGATGTAGAGCGAGATGTCCTTGTCCGATGACTGCGCGGCGAGCAGCAAGAGCGCCGCGCAGATCTCGTTGGCGTTGTCGTCGCGCACCTCCGAGCCGAGCATGATGATCCGCTCACCGAGGAGTCGGGTGAAAACCGGGTTGGTCGAGGACGGCAGCTGCTCCGGCTGTTGCGAGGCATTGATTCGGGCAGGGTCGATCCGGGCAGGGTCGATTCGGTAAGGGAGACCTGGTGTGCGGATTTCGTTCATGACTTCAGGCTCGGCGGCTCGCGGCCCTTTTACCAGCAATTCCGCCTGCGGGAGATCTGCTCTGGGCAGAGCCAATGCGACCGCGAAGGTGGCCGGGACGGATCGGGCGCCTCTACTCTGGAAACCAACCGGAGGAGGACCGTGATGCTGCTGCGAGGCCTGATCGGCATGGTGCTGCGCCGGACTCGGCTCGGCCAGAACCGCACCTTGCGAGACGTCGCAGAAGCGGCACGGGTGTCCGTGCCCTATCTGTCCGAGGTGGAGCGGGGCCGCAAGGAGCCGTCGTCCGAGCTGCTCGCCGCGATCTGCACCGCCCTCGACCTCGAGCTCACCGACCTGCTCAACGAGGTCCGCTACGAGATCGCCCGCGACCGGCTGGCCCAGCTGGGGCTGAGCAGTCGCCCGGTCGCCGCTCGACCCAACGGCCGCCCACTCAACGGCCATCCGGTGGCCAGTGCCAGCACCATCCTGGCCGAGCCGCTGTCCGCCGAGCCCGACCAGGCTCTGCATGGTTCGGTCACGCTCGGCGGATCCTTCGGCAGCAGCTTCGGTACCGTCATGGTCGCCGCCTGAGCCGGCGGTTCCTCCGCTTACGCCGGCACCCAGTTCTTGCCGCCCGCACTCGTCCGGTACAGGTCGCGCAGCAGCAGGACCTCGGCCCCGTGGTGCAGCACCTCCCGGTTGATGTGCAGGATCAGCGCGGCGAACGGCGATGCCGACCACGGACCCTCGGCCGGTCCGCACGGCCGAGCCAGGCCCTCGGCGTCCAGACCACGAAGGCCCTTCATCCACGCGGCGTACTGCTCGTCGAGGAAGGCCAGCGCCGCATCGGCGGTGCCCGGCCAGGCGGTGTTCTGGTAAGTCATCGAACCGTCACCGAAGTGCGCATTGGCCCGGATCCCGAGCACGCCCACGCTGATATGGCCCATCCGCCAGGCGATCGTCGTCAAGGGAGCCGGCTGCGGCTCCGGGAACGCGAAGTCGGCGACCAGCTCGTCGGCCCCGGCGGCATGGCTGGAGACCGCCTCGGCGCGCGGGCGGATCGACCACATCCCGGGCACCGGCTCCCACCGGTATTCGTCGTCCGTCAAGCCGTCCAGCTTGGGTCGTAGGTGTCCCTGCCAGTGCCAATCGAGCTGGTCGATCAGCTGCCCGTTCCAGTCGATAGTCATGGCTCAACCGTAGAAGGCATTGCGGACAGCTTTGGTCCTGGACAGACGGCAGACTGGAGAGATGTTGGAAACCTCGGCCAGGCTGTTGCGGCTGCTGTCGTTGCTGCAGTCGCGCCGGGACTGGACCGGCCCGGATCTGGCCCATCGCCTCGAGGTCACCACCCGCACGCTGCGCCGCGACGTCGACCGGCTCCGGCGGCTGGGCTACCCGGTGGAGGCCGCGAGCGGGCCGGCCGGTGGCTACCGCCTCGGGATCGGCGCCGCCCTGCCTCCGCTGCTGCTCGACGACACCGAGGCGGTGGCGATCGCCGTCGGATTGCGGACCGCGTCCGGCGGGACCGTGACCGGGCTCGCCGAGGCCGCCGAGGCGGCCCTGACCAAGCTGGAACGAGTACTGCCGGCCCGGCTGCGCGATCGGGTGGATGCGCTCACGTCCAGCACCGTGTCGCTGACCGGAACCGGCCCGGCGGTGGAGCCGGCCGAGCTGATCATGCTGGCTCGGGCCTGCCGCGAATCCGAGCAGTTGCGGTTCGGCTATCTCGATGGCCGGGACCGGCGGACCGAGCGGTCGGTCGAGCCGCACCGACTGGTCAGCACGGGACGCCGGTGGTACCTGGTGGCCCGGGACCAGGACCGGGACGACTGGCGGACGTTTCGGGTGGACCGGATCGAGGACCCGGTCCTGACCGGACGTCGGTTCACCCCGACTGCCCCGCCGGACCTCGCCGCCCTGGTGTCCCGGTCGATCTCGGTCGCGCCTTACCAGTGGCAGGCTCAGGTCAAGATCCGGGCAAGCATGGCGGAGGTCGCGGCTCAGGTACCGCCGACGGTCGGCTGGGTGGAGGAGGCGGGCGCCGAATGTGTGCTGCACACCGGCGCGAACGCGCCGGACAACCTGATCGCGCATTTGATCGGCCTCGGGCATCCGTTCGAGGTGCTGGAGCCGCCCGAACTGCGGGCCCGGGTCCGAACCCTCGCCACCGCGCTCCTCGACACCCATCCCGCGCCCTGAGCAGGCGAGGGTCAGCGCTGGAGATCGGTGAATTGGCGGCGGAGTTGCTGGTACCAGGCGCGGCGGCGAGCGGTCTCGGCTTCGGCCGGGGGGCGGCCGAGCGCCACCACCGGATCGGTGACGCCATAGGTCACCCGGTAGGCGAGCAGGCTGGTCGCGACGTCCATCCAGGCTCGGGTGTCCTCGGCCGGCGGGATCGGTCCGAGAACCGTGGTGAACCAGGCGGGCAACAGCGCGCCCTCGCCGACCGCCTCGGCCACCCGGGTGCGCAATCGGTTCTGCAGCGCGGTCCAGGCATGTTCACCGGCAGCGATCACGTCGGCGACCGCGATCTGTTGCTCCTCGTCCACCCCGAGCACCGCCGCCGCCTCCAGAGCGGGAGCAGCCAGCTCCCGGGCGCGCTGGCGGGCCTGGTCCCGCCCGGCCACCGCCGCCCGGAACTCCGCCACCGCGGTGACATGCCGGTCGTTGTCCCGAGCCGTCTCGGCCAGCACCTCACACGCCCCGATCGCGACGTCCCGGTGATGGATCTGGGTCCGGACCGCCTCCGCATGCGCGGCCACGGCCGCCTCCAGTGCGGATCGCCCGGACGGCGGCAACAGCTCCGAACGCGCGACATGGCCGGCCTCGGCCACCTGCGAAAGCTGCACCTCGGCGCTGTCGACGTCGTCCAATGCCGCCTCGGCGGTCGCGGCCTGCAGCCGGATGTTCCGCTCCAGCCACTCCACCCGGGCGTCCAACCGTTTCACCAGGGCGGCCAGGTCGTTGGACGTGGTCTCCACCGACAGCGAGCGCTTCTGCACCTGGCGCAGCGCGGTTCGGACGTCGTCCAGCGAACCGTCCAGCGCGTTCAGCCGATCGGGCAGGTTCCCGATCGCCACCCCGAGGTCATCGACGTCGTTGCGCAACTGAACGACCGTGTAGCTGAGATCACTGTCCTGACCCTGTGGGCTCATCGCACACCGACCCTCATCGCGCCCTCATCGCGCACCGATTCTTACCCTCATCGGGCGTCGACCGGAAGGCGACGGACGTGCCAGAGAGCGGCGAGCAACACCACCATGCCCACCCCCACTACCCAGAGCGACAGCCGCGCGACCGCGCCGACCGAGGCGATCAGAGCGCCGGCGGCGACCCCGAGCGCACCCGGACGCAGCGACTGGTGCGGACCCTGCGGCGGGTGCACGGGAATCATCAACAGGGTTGCGGCCGCTGCGATCAGCGGGATGACCAGCAGCAGCCACCAGCGCGACGACCAGCCGGCCACAGCGGCGATTCCGAGCGAGGCGCCGATGGCTGCGGTCACCACCCCGGACCAGCGGACGATCAGCAGGCTGAGCCGGCGCGGCGCCCGGTCGAGCAGGACCGGCAGCCGTTCTTCGTAGTTGATCAGCTCGGTGGCGGCCTCGATCACGGCATCGGTGGCCGGACCGTACTCCTCGGAACCGGGTCGGATCGGGCGCAACTCGTCCAACCGCTCGCGAACCCGCGACTGCAGGACGGCGATGTGATCTTCAGGGTCCTCGCCCATGCCCCCTGACGGTAGCCACAACATGGCGTTCCGTCAGCCACGCACCACGACGGCGTAGCTGCCGATTCCGAGGAGTCGCTCGCCGTCGACGAAGGCGTCCCTCAGCAGCAGGCTGGTGATTCGGCCGTCCTTCGGGTCGAACTCGACGTCCCGCACCTTGCCCAGCTTGTGGCCGTTTTCGGTGAGCACGATCCGGCCGATCAGGTCCAGCTTGCCGGACGCCCGGCGCTTCCACTCCGCCGGTGCCTCGGCCACGCGCTCGGCGGAATCGACGGTCAGCGCGTCCGGCCCGAGACCGGCCAGGCCTTCCCAGAGCAAAAGGTCACCCGGCCCCTTGCTCTTCTTCACCCGGAACCCGACCATCCGCTGGGTCACCGGATCGACGATCGGAGCCTGCACCTTTCCCACCGCGGTCGCCGTGGCGGTGTCCATCACCGGGTTGCCGGAGATGTCGCTGAACCTGATCATCAGTTCTCCCCCGCGCTCGGCCGGTCGACCGGCAGCTTGTCGGTCGTCGCGGTCGACTCAGACGCGGGCTCGGTCTTGGTCGCGGGCTCGGTCTTGGTTGCGGGCTCGGCCGGGACTGCGGGCTCGGCGGGGGGCGCGGGCTCGGTTTTGGTGACGGGCTCGGCGGTCACCGCAGCCTGACGCAGCCGGGACCGGAACTCCTCAACCGCAGCGCCGAAACCGGCCAGATCGTCCCGGATGAACTCGGTCGCGGCGTCCGGCAGCATCAGCGCCTCCCCGGAGACCGAGAGCGCGTCCGGTAACGGCACGAACTGACGGCGCGGCGCAGAGAGGTCCACCGGGTCGATCTCGTACCCGACGGCGTCCGTCATCGCCTCGCCGACGGCCAGGATCACATCGGTCACGACCCCGAGATTCCGCCCGCTCTGGGTGATCACCGTGGAACCGAGGACGCTGCCACCGGCGCCTTCGGTCTCGCCGCGCAACGCCTTTCGGTCGGCCAGGCCGCTCTCGTCCCGGATCATCACCGCATCCGGCCCGAGCCCGTGCACGTTCTCCCAGGGCAGCGTCTTGCGCATCGGGCCGGAGAACAGCCCGCGCCCGTTCAGCGTGAAACCGGCCAGCTCACCCGTCTGCGACGAGTAGATGACGTCCTTGATCTGTGCGACGCCCTCGCCGGCCAGCGTCACCACCGGCCGCTTGACCAGGTCGGCGGCCTTCAGCAGCACGGTCACGACGTACCCCCGCGACGTCCGGGCCGGGCGTTCCGGGACCGCTGGGCCACGATCCCACCGCGCCGACGCCGAGCCTGGACGCCGCCGAACACCACGATGAGCAAGAGCAGCACTCCCAGCACCAGAACCAGCCACTGCCACAGCTCCACGGCGAACTCCCATCAACAACCTGGACGTCGTTCGTCCGTTGATCAATCTTGTCGCCTGGGCACTCCCCCGGCATGTTGAAACGCCAGGTCACTCCTTTTCGCGAGGTTCGGGGGTCTCGACCGGAGTCTCCTCCGGCGACCGGTTGACCTGGCCGCGGAAGAACTCCGGTGCGATCACTCGGTACACCTCCATCAGCACGACGCCGAGCAACAGCGCTCCGATGCCCATCAGGAAGACGCCGCCGACCCCGCCGAACGAGGTTGCGCCGTAGTCCGTCGCGAACATGTCCACGGCGCTCTTCACGAAGGCCACCAGCAGCATCAGCCCGCCGAGCAATGGCAGCAGGCCGCGGACAAGGAAGCTTCGGGCCGAGTCGAAGATGCTCCGGCGGAAGTACCAGGCACAGGCGAAACCGGTTAGCCCGTAATAGAAAGCGATCAGCAGGCCGACCGAGGTGATGGAGTCTCCGAGGACGTTCTCGCTGATCAGCGTCAGCCCGACGTAGAAGACCACAGAGGCGATGCCCATCACGACGGTGGACCAGGTGGGCGTCATGTTCCGGGCGTGCATGCGTGCGAACACCCGGGGGATCGCCCGGTAGGCCGCCATCGAGAGCGTGGTCCGCGCGGTCGGCAGGATGGTGGTCTGGGTGGACGCCGCGGCCGAGGTCAGCGTCATCAGGATCAGGATCTTGCCGAGGTCCGACCCGAGGACGGCATTACCGAGGGCGGACAGCACATCATCGGTGTTGTCCGGATTGGACAGCCCGAGGCCGGTCTCGCCGACCCCGGCGTAGGCCTGGGCGGCGACCGTGACCACGGCGTAGGTCGCCAGCAGCACGACCGTCGAGATCACCGCGGCTCGACCGGGCGTCCGGTCCTTGTCCGAGGTCTCCTCGTTGATCGCGACGGCGGTGTCCCAGCCCCAGTAGATGAAGATGGCCAGCAGGACGCCCTCGGTGAAGCCGCTGAACGTGGGGATGTCCAAGGGGTTGAACCAGGACAGCTCCGGGTGGATCGAGCCGGGTGGCGGGTTGCCCGCATAGGTCTTGATCAGGGCGACCGCGGAGAAGATCACCAGGACGACGAGCTCGACGCCGAACAGCAAGTACTGGAGCCGGGCGGAGATCTCGATGCCCTTGTAACAGATCCAGGTCATCACGATGATCCAGATCACCCCGACCAGGGTGACCCAGAACTTGCTGGTCGCCAGGTCGTCGGCGCCGAAGAGCAGGAACCCGTAGGAGCCGGCGATCTGCGCCAGATTGGCCATCACGATGACGTCGGCAGCGACGATCCCCCAGCCACCGAGCCAGCCGAGCCGAGGCCCAAAAGCCTTGGTGGCCCAGGTGAACGTGGTGCCGCAGTCCGGCATCACCCGGTTCAGTTCCTGGTAGGAGATCGCGATGAAGAGCATCGGCAGGAACGCCAGGATCATGATCGCGGGGGCCTGCACGCCGACCGCGATCACGACGAACCCCAGCGTCGCCGCCAGGCTGTAGGCGGGCGCGGTGGAGGCGAGACCCACCACCACGCTGGACATCAACCCCAGGGCCCCGGTCTTCAGACCCTTGTCGGCGATTGTGTTGTCGTTGTCCGCTGTTGTGGTCATCACCGTTACCGCCTTTGGTAGGCCGACCGATGATTTGTTATGCCAGGTCAGCACCCGGTTGACAAGGTTTTCTGCGAGATTGCCCAGCCCGGTGGAGAGCGAAGAAGGTGACGGTACGGCAGGCTGACGTCATGACCGATCTGATCGCTGATGCCGTGGTGATCGGCGCCGGCCCGAACGGCCTGGTCGCCACCTGCCGACTCGCGGACGCGGGCTGGGACGTCGTCCTGCTGGAGGCGAACGACGACGTGGGCGGCGCGGTCCGGTCGGCCGAGCTGAACCCGGGCTGGACCACCGACCTGTTCAGCGCGTTCTACCCGCTGGCCGCTGCGTCCCCCGGCCTCCAGCGACTCGACCTGCACCATCACGGCCTGCAGTGGTCGCATTCCGAGGCCGTGGTCGGGCACCCGCACGGCGCCGACTCGGACCGGGCGGCGATCCTGCATCGCCGACCCGAGGACACCGCGGCGGCCTTGGAGCGGTACGCCCCCGGCGACGGTGACACCTGGCTGGAACTCGTGGCCGACTGGCAACGCCTGCGCGAGCCGCTGCTCAGGGTCTTGTTCGGTCCGTTCCCGCCGGTCCGGGCGGCGATCGGGATCCTGCGTGAGGCTGGTGGCGCACCGGCCGCGCTCCGGTTGGCCCGGCGCCTACTGCTCCCGGTGACCCGGCTCGGCGACGAGTTGTTCCAGGGTCTGGACGGCAAGTTGCTGCTCGCCGGGAGCGCGATGCACGCCGACATCCCGGCGGTCAGCGCGGCCAGCGGCGGGTTCGGTTGGCTGATGACGATGCTGGCGCAGGACGTCGGCTTCCCGGTTCCGGTCGGCGGTGCCGGCAAGCTGTCGCAGGCCCTCGCGGCCCGGGCTCGGGCGGCCGGCGCCCAGATCATCACCGGTTCCCGGGTGGAGCAGGTGGTGGTCGGCGGGCACCGGGCGCTCGGGGTGATCACCGCCGACGGACGCCGGGTGCTGGCCCGGCGCGCGGTACTGGCAGACGTGGCCGCCCCGACCTTGTACGGCTCGCTGCTGCCGGCGTCCGCCCTACCGTCCCGATTGCTCGCGCAAATGCGGCATTTCGACTGGGACCTGCCGACGGTGAAGCTGAACTGGGCGATGGACGCGCAGATTCCGTGGCGGGCCAAGGAATTGGCCGGGGCGGGGACCGTGCACCTGGGGGCGGACGACGTCGAATTGGCCGAGTGGTCGGCCTCGCTGGCCGCGGGTCGGCCCAGCCCGCACACGTTCATGCTGCTCGGGCAGATGGCCACGGCGGACCGAACCCGGGCACCGGCGGGCGGGGACAGCGTCTGGGCGTACAGCCACCTGCCCCGCATCCGGCCGGGCAGCAGCCCGGAACCGGGGCAGGCCGCGGAGCTCGCCACCCGGATGGAGAAGACCCTGGAGGAGTTCGCCCCCGGGTTCGCCGATCATGTCGTCCATCGGATGCTGCAACTGCCCGAGGACCTGGAATCCGAGGACGCGAACCTGGCCTCCGGCGCGGTCAACGGCGGCACCGCTCAGCTGCACCAGCAGCTGATCTTCCGCCCGATCCCGGGTCTCGGCCGACCCGAAACGCCGATCGAAAACCTTTATTTGGCAGGTGCTTCTGCGCATCCGGGCGGGGGTGTGCACGGCGGTGCCGGAGACAGCGCCGCGCTGGCAGCGCTGCGCAACGCTCGGCTGAAGGGCGTGCCCGGCCGGCTGTTCACCGCCGCCAACCGTTACCTCGCCGGCGACTGATCCAGCGTCTAGGCCTAGTGCTTGCGGCGGCCTTCGGCGAGATAGGCGAGCCGGCGCAGGCTCTCCCGGTTGCGTGGGGCAATCGCGAATTGCCGGAGCGGCTCCGGGATCAGCCTGCCCGGACCCTGAGAGACGTCCTCGCTCATCGTGACCAGGCTGCCGTCCTCGTCCGGGTCGACCGTGACCTCCACCGTCGCCTGGCCCAGCGGCCAGCCCTTGGCCTCCAGCAGCAGTCGCCGACCCGCCTCGTACTCGAGGACATGGGTGGTGTCGTGCAGCAGTAGCGGCCAGGCACCGACGGAGTGGTGGATCCGGGTGGACGGCGCCGGGAAGCCCTCGTCCACGTCCCGGATCGTGGACGCGCCCACCACCCAGGCCGAGTAGGTCCAGCCGTCGGTCAGCACGGCCATGACGTCGTCCGGAGCGGCCTCGATCACCCTCGTCACCTCGATCATCGCCCAAGTCTGGGCCGGTCCCGGATTCGCGCATGTCGACCGCGTGTCAAGGTTTGCCGCCGATGCCCCGATGTTCTCTATGCACGATCCTCGGGAACTAGCTGGAGCTCAGGAAGGTCCGACCGTGAACCTCTTCCATCAATGGAGCCGGGCGGTCAGGCTGGCCACCTCCCAGGCACACGCCGTCACTCGGTTCTGGTCGTGGTGGGATGCGAAGGGTGCTCGGGAGACCGCGGCGGCGATCGTCGCCGGCAAGCCCGAGCGGATGTTCGGGCCGATGGCCAAATACCTGACCGCGATCCATCCCGGCCTGGTCTGGGAGTTCGGGTCCGGCCCCGAGGGACAGAACATCCTCGTGGTCACGTCCGAAGGCGACCCGGCGCTGCGGGCCATCACCAGCCGGTGGCTGCAGGCGGCACCACCGGCGAGCGAGATCTGGGACTACTCCTGCTCGCGGCTGCCCACCACCGACCCCGCCACCAGCGTGCTGATCCTGAACGGCGCGCAGATCGACGTCACGTCGGTGGGTGTCTGCGCGGACGTCTCCCGTTCCCATGTCGACGTCACGATGTACCACCCGGGCTTCGCCAAGCTCCCCACCGATCAGCACATGGTCACCGCTTTCATGCTGCTGGACACCGTTCTCGGCGAGGCGGCCGTGGACTCCTGGGTGGGAACCGTCACGGCCGGGACCGAACCGCCGCCGGATCTGGTCCCGCTGATCGACCTGCCCGCCGTGGTCAATGACCTGGCAGCCGAGCTCACCGACGCCGAGGGCGAACGGCCCTGGCTGGTGACCCGGAGGGCGACGGACAGCGGTGCCCCGGTCCTGTCCAGCGCTCAGGTCCCGTTGCGGGCGGCCAGCGCTCCGCACCTGGATACCTATGTCGACGTCTCGGTGTCGTTCAGTGAGTGGACGCCGGGCGGCCTGCCCGCCCCGGCGTCGCTGAAGCGGCTGCGCGAGTTCCAGGATCTGGTCAGCGGCCGCCTCGGCGTCCGCGGCCGGGTGGTGGCGCACGAGACGCGGGAGGGCGTCCGGACCCTGCACCTCTACGTGGACAGCACCACCTCGGCCGTCAAGCAGGTCCGTGAGGCGATCAACAATTGGACGCAGGGCACCGTGTCGGTGACCGAGGAGCGCGATCCGAGCTGGGAAAACGTCCGCCACCTGCGCAGCTGAATCCCGGCTGATCAGGCAACGATCAGGGCAGCAGCGCCTCGAGGACCTCGGCCAGACCGTCGGCGGACACCGGGCCGGCGATCAGGTCGGCGGCCAGCTTGACGTCGTCGCTGGCGTTGCCCATCGCCACCGAACGCCCGGCCCAGGCGAACATCTCCAGGTCGTTGCGCCCGTCCCCGACGGCCAGCGTCTCGGCCTGATCAACGCCGAGCCGGCCACGGATCCGTTCCAGCGCACTGGCCTTGCTGGTGCCGTCCGGCGCCAGGTCGAGCCACGCCGTCCAGCCGACCGCGTAGTTCACCCCATGCAGGCCCATCGACGCGGTCAGGGCCATGAAATCGTCCGAGGTGTGGTCCGGGCTGCGGACCACCACTCGGCAGGCCGGTTCGTTCATCAGCTCGTCGAACGACCCCGCCACCCGGGTATGGGCGCCCTCCAGCTCACCGGGGGGAAAGGGGGCGGTGAGCAGGAACTCGCCGCGGCCGGTCTCCATCGCGTACAGCGCGGTGGGCAAATGCGTGCGCAGTAGGGTGAGCACGGCTTTCGGGTCGAAGGTGACAACATCGGCCACCTCGTACCCGGTCGGCAGGCTTGGATCGAGGCGAAGCGTGACCGAGCCGTTGCTGCACACCGCCCACCCGCTGGCCAGGCCAAGCCGATCCAGCACCGGAACCGTCTCGTGCAAGGACCTGCCGGTGGCGATCACGACATGCATACCCAGCTCGGCGACGTCCTGGACGGCGGACCGCACCCGGTCGGAAAGGTACTGGTCGTGATCGAGGATGGTGCCGTCGATGTCCAAGGCCACGAGCTTCGGCGCCCAGCTATCGGGCCGCTGCCGCGGGCGGGCGAACTCGTGGTCTGTCATCCGCAGAGCCTAACGGTCCGCAGATTACGGACCGAGGTCGGGCGGTGACGCCCGAAGGCCCGATAACGTGCTCGTCATGGAGGTGAGCAGCGATGTCGTTCGGGGCATCGTGCTGATCGGCGTCCTTTGTGTGGCGATTGTGCTGCTGCTGATCGTGCTCGGGATCCGCCGGTACGGCATTCCGGGCAACGCGCAGAAGGCCGCCCTCGGTGACGACGGGCTGCCGCCGCAGGCCGCAGTCGTGGTGCATGGGATGAAAATCGATGACCACGACGCCCGCCGGCGGCAGATCGAGGTGTTCTCCGCGCGGCTGGGTTGGCGAGCTCCGATCTGGCTGGAGACGACGGCCGATGACCCCGGCCGAACCCAGACCCAGCAGGCTTTGCAGGACGGTGCGGCCGCCGTGCTCGCCTTCGGCGGTGACGGTACGGCCCGGGTGGTGGCCGAGGTCCTCGCCCGGACCGGAGTTCCGATGGGCCTACTTCCGGCCGGGACCGGCAACCTGCTGGCGCGCAATCTGGGCATTCCGCCGAACCGGTTGGAATCGTCCCTGCACATCGCGCTGACCGGGCGGAACCGCCCGATCGACGTCGGCCGGGTCGAGATCGGCCAGGGCAGGGACGACGAGCCGCGCCAGGAGACCTTCCTGGTGATGGCCGGGCTCGGCTTCGATGCCGAGGTGATGGCCGGTACCGCGCCGGAGCTCAAAGAACGGCTCGGCTGGGTGGCGTACGTGGTGGCCGGGGTCAAGCGGTTGCGGGGTCGGCGCACCTCGGTGACCCTGCAGGTGGACGGTGGCCGGGTACAGCAGCGCCGGATCCGCGCGGTGGTGGTGGGCAACTGCGGGATGTTGCAGGGCGGGATCGCGTTGATGCCCGGCGCGGTCCCGGACGACGGCTGGCTGGACGTCGTGGTGGTGACTCCGCGTTCACTGCTCGGCTGGTTGCAGGTGACCGGAGCGGTGATCACCCGGCGGACGCACTCGACCGTCGAGCACTTCCAGTGCCGGTCGATCGAGGTGCGGGCCGAGCGCCCGCTGCACGTTCAACTGGACGGCGATCCAGCCGGATGTGCTCAGGTCCTGAAGGTGCATGTGGACCCTCTCGCGGTGCTGATCCGGGTACCGGGCTGACCCGGGCTGACCCGGAAGCGCGTGAAGGTCGGTGGTGGGTGCTTGGATGACGCCATGCAACTGGACGAAGAACTCGCCGACGACGGCCTGGTGATTGACCCCCTGCTGCTCTCAGCCTGGGAGACGCTGCGGCTGCGGGACGTCCGACTTCTCGGCCTGGCCGGCGAGATCAGTGAAGACTCCACCCGCGCGGCGGTGGTCGTGGTGACGGACCGACCATTGGACGACGCGGCGGGAAGATACTTCCAGGGGCAATTGGACGACGTGCTGGAGACCACGACGGAACTGGTCGCGCTCAACGATATGACGTGTGACCTGCCGAAACTGATCCGGCAGTGGATCAATCAGGCCGCGCAGGGGGCCGGTCGCGGCGTCCACCTGGACGTCAATGTCCCGCCCGGGACCGGGCCGATCCAAGTCGCAGTGCGCGCGATCGACAGTTCGGCCCGAGAGCTCTCGATGCGCCTGGCCAGCCCTAACGAGCCTGCGCTGGCCGCGCTGGAGAGCCTGCTCGGCGGTCGTCCGGTGATCGTTCTGGACGTGGACGAGCCCCCGCTGACGCCCTGACAACCGAACCTGCGGCCGGACGGGCGACGAGCAGCCAGAGCGCGAGCAAGCTGAGCACCGCCCACCAGCTGTAGGAGTTCTGCACCAGCCGGGCGATCACCCGGGGGACGTTGTGGTCGGCGATCAGGTTCGCCCCCCACCAGGGCAACCGGATCCACAACAGGACGGCGCCGGTCAGCGCGACCGCGATCCGGCGGAGGTCACGCCCGTCGCCGAGCAATGCGCCGATCACCACCACGCCCCAGTGCATGTGGTGCACCCAGGACACCGGTGAGATCAGGAACGCGACCATGCCGATGGTGGCCACGACCGCCACCGGCGCGCCGAGCCGATCGAAGCTACGAGCCAGCGCCAGCCCGGCGACCAGCACGATCAGCACGCAGCCCAGCCAGAGCGCGCTGGCCAGCGGGCTCGGATCCGGACCCAGCCGGAGCAGCACGCCGCGCAGAGACTGGTTGGAGGTGCCCGCGTTCGGGCCGAGCCGGTCGGGGTCGAGCAGCGCGTCGGTCCAGTAGGTGGCCGACGCGGGCGGCAGCAGCAACCCGGTCACGACGGTGACCAGCGCGGCCGTGGTCAGCGAGACCGCCAGCACCCGCCACCGCCGAGCCACCGCCCAGTGCAGCCAGAACACCCCCGGCGTCAGCTTGACCGCCGCCGCGAGCGCCACCCCGACGCCGCTGCCGCCGACCCACGCACGCCGTCCGTCCGGCTCGTCGGCACCGGTCCGGCGGGTCAGGTCCCACAGGCAGAACGCCACCACCACGGCGTTGACCTGCCCGAATCGGATCCCTTCGGATACCGGGAGCAGCCAGACCCCGCCGGCCGCGAGCACTCCTTGCGCCAGTCCGGCGCGGGCCCCGAACCGGTCCAGCAGGGGCCGGAAGGCGACTCCGACGATGTACCAGAGCAGGGCGAACTGCAGCGCCGTCCAGGCCCAGCCGATCACCCCGAACGACGCCAGCAGCAGCGGCAGGGCGGTGAAGGCGGCGAACGGCGGGTAGGTGAAGGGCAGGAATTGCGGCTGATCGGTGCGCAGGTCGTACAGCGGGAAGCCGGTGACCAGCGCCCGCGCCCCTTCCCGATACACCTGAAGATCGATCTGCCAGATCTCCCCGGGCTGATCCACCAGGTAGTGCCAGGCCAGCGGGAAGGCCGAGACGAACAGCACAAGCACCCCGAGCAGCCGCCACCAACCGGCGTGCTGCCCGGCCTGCGGCCGGTTCGGGTTCACCCTCACGACCGTGATTCTTGCGCTCGGCACCGACAATCTCCGCATGCGTCCCGGCCCCATACAGTGAGCCGGTGAGATTCAGACACCGAGTGCTGGCCTCGGCTGCCGTGATCGGCGCCGTCCTGCTCGGCACGGCGGCCGGGCCTGCCACCGCCGATGTGGCTGGTCCGGTGGTTCTGCTCGGCACCGGCGGGGTGCGCTGGTCAGACGTCGGCGCCACCACTCCCGCCCTGCAGAAACTCTTGGACCAGAACTCGAGCGGCTGGCTGGCCGTCCGCAGCGTCCGGAACTTCACCTGCCCGGCCGACGGTTGGCTCGCGGTCTCCTCCGGCCACCGGGCCGCCGAATCCACCGTCTCGGCCGACGAACTGGCCAAGCAGGGCAAACCGGCGTGCGGCGAACCAGCGGCGCAGCTGTCCACCGCCGGCGGCCCGGCCACCGTCACCGGCTGGCAGGGCTACCGGGACCAGGCCGCGGCCGGCACCTACGAGGCAGAGCCGGGCCTGCTGGGCACCAGCCTGGCCAATGCCGGCACCAGCACCGCGGCGGTCGGACCGGGAGCGGCGATCGCGCTGGCGGACACCGCAGGCCGGGTGGCGCACGCCTGGCCGGGCCGGGTGGACGGCTCGACCGGGACGGTTCCGGCAACCCAGCTGAGCGACGACGTCCGGGCGGCCTTGCAGACCAATCCCCGCCTGCTCGCCGTCGACCTGGGCGCGATCCGCGACCCGGCTCGACAGCCGGCCGGAGCACCGGCGCTCACCGGGACCTGGGCGCGACCGCTGGCGGCCCAGGTGCAGGCCCTGGACACCCGGTTCGCTCTGGTCCTCGCGGAACTTCCGGCGAACGCCACGGTGATTGTTGCCTCGATCGCCGATTCCGGCGTCCCGACGCAGTTGCAGTTGCTCGCCGCCCGGGGGCCGGCACCGCTGGCCGGCTCCTACACAACGTCGCTGATCGGAAGCGCCTCCACCCGGCAGGACGGGCTGGCCCAGACCACCGATCTGCTGCCCACGCTGCTGACCGCGCTCTCGGTGCCGGTGCCGATCGAGACCGTCGGCGCGGCCCTGACCCCGGTCTCTGTCGGCGGAACGGCGGACACCCGGCTTCGGCACCTCGAGGACCTGGCCGATGCCTCCAGCACGGTCACGCCGATCGTGCCCTGGTTCTTCAACGGCCTGGTGATCGCCCAGATCGTGCTCTACGGGGTGGCCACCTTGATCCTTCGGCGCGCCGCCCGTAGCAGCGTCCCGGACGCCGCCTCACGGCAGCGGATGCTCCGACTGCTGAGCCGGACCGCCGTCGTCTTCGCCTGCGTCCCGGCCGCCAGCTTCCTGGCCAACCTGGTGCCGTGGTGGCGCTCGAGCATGCCCGGCCTCGCGGTCACCGGTGCGGTGATTGCCTTTGTCATCCCGCTTGCTGCCATTGCCCTGCTCGGTCCGTGGCGCTCGGCGCTGCTCGGCTCGATGGGAGCGGTCGGTGCACTCACGGCGGGGATCCTTGCGGTGGACGCGGCGACCGGCTCCACGCTCGCGCTGTCCAGCCTGATGGGAGTGCAGCCAGTGGTGGCCGGCCGGTTCTACGGCTTCGGCAATGTGGCGTTCGCGCTGTTCGCCACCGGTGCCCTGATGCTGGGGATCGCCGTTGCCGATGAGCTGACCCGTAGGCACCGACCGCGGGCGGCCTTCGCCGCGGTGCTCACGATCGGCCTGGTCGCCACCGCCATCGACGGCACGCCGGGCATCGGCAGCGATTTCGGCGGACCTCCGGCGATCATCCCAGCCTTCGCCGTGCTTGCGCTGATGGCCGCCGGAGTGAAGATCAACCTCCGGCGGATGCTGGTGATTGCCATGGTCACGATTGCGGTGATCGTTGCCCTCGGCGTGCTGGACTGGCTGCGCGCCCCCGGCGACCGGACCCACCTCGGCCGGTTCTTCCAGACCGTGATCGACGGTGGCGCCTGGACGGTGGTGCGACGCAAGGGCGAGCAGAACCTGGGCCTGCTGTTCAGCCCGTTGAGCGCGCTGCTACCGGTGGCGGTCGCCTTCGTGGTGCTGGTGCTGGCCCGGCCGATGTCCTGGGGAGTTCGGCCGTTGCAGCTGGCCTACGACCGGTCCCCGATTCTGCGATCCGGGCTGGCCGCCTTCGGTGTGCTGATGCTGCTCGGCGCCGTGCTGAACGACTCCGGCGCGGCGGTGCCGGCGGTCGCCGCGACGATTGCGATCCCGCTGCTCATCGCCGTGAGCGCCCGGGCGCTGGCGCTGCAGGACGGAGCCGGCGAATCCGGCGACTCAGCAGTGCCCGCCAGACATCCCGGTACTGCTCGGCCCGATGCAGTTGGCCGCCGAAGTCTGAGCCCGTCACCCGGTGATGCAGCTCACACGGGACCTCGATCACCCGATATCCGGCCGTGATCAGGTCGATGGTCAGGCCGGTCTCCACCCCCCAGCCCGGTGCCAGCGGGACCGCCGCGTCGAAGGCGGCGCGACTCAGGCAACGAGTGCCGGACAGCGGTTGGGTCGCGGTCCAGCCGGTCGCCCGCTTGATCCCCCGGCGCGCCAGCCGGACCACCCGGCCACTGCCACCCCCGGCGGTGGCCTGCGGCGGGATCAGCGCGATCGTCATGTCCGCCTCACCGGCGAGTACCGGTTCGGCGAGCATCCCGGCGGCGCTCGCGCTCTGACCAAGGTCGGCGTCGATGAACAGCAGGGCTCGCGGCAGGTCGGCGTCGTCCAGCTCGGCCACTCGGGCGGCGCCGGTCTCCATCGCGGCCGCCTTGCCACGGTTGCGCTCGTGCTTTGCGACCTGGGCCCCGGCCGCCACTGCCCGCTCGGCGGTGGCGTCCGTCGAACCGTCGTCCACCACCACAACCAGGCCGACGCCCTCAATGGCGAGCGCGGCCCGGACCGTGGTCGCGATCCGCTCCGCCTCGTCCTTGGCCGGGATCACCACGGCGAGCCCTCCCGGCCGCGGGGTCGGATCCGCCGGCGTCCCTGCGTCAGTCACGAGCGGGAGGCTATGCCCAGCCGAGCAGCGGCCGGTAGTTTTGACCTGGTCCCGGCAACGTCAGTCGACCTGTATCAGGTCGAAGGGTACGAGGCTCGTGCGAGGGTGATTGCCTCAGTGACCGACACAACGACGACCGACCCGACCGAAGTCGACCCCTTCCTGGCCACTGCCGACGGTGTTCGGCACGCGGCGTACCGGAGCCTCACCACCGCCGGACCGATCCATTGGCAGCGATTTCCCAGCGGCGCCACCGGCTGGCTGGTCACCGGGTACGAGGCGGCCCGATCCGCGCTCAGTGACCCTCGGCTGGCCAAAGGTGGTCCCGGCGACGGCCCGTACGCGAACGACATCCGCCCGGACGTCGCCGCCGCGATCGACAGCCATCTGCTGGCGCTCGACCCGCCGGACCACACCCGGCTTCGACGGCTGCTGACGGCGGCCTTCACCCGACGTCGCTCCGAGTTGCTCGCCCCGCGGATCCAGGAGCTGACCGACAACCTGCTCGACGCCATGACAGAACGGTTCGCCACGAGCGACGAGCCGGTCGACCTGATCACCGCCTTCGCCTACCCGCTGCCGATCGCGGTGATCTGCGAACTGCTCGGCGTCCCGGAGGACGATCGGGCCGACTTCCGGGCCTGGACCGGACCCCTGGTAGCGGGCGGAATGGCCGGCTTCGAGGCCTACTCGAATGCCGCGACCGCTCTGGTCGACTACGTGCACGAGCTGCTGGCCCGCAAGCGCCGAGAGCCGGCCGAGGACCTGCTGTCCGCGCTGGTCGCCGTGCGCGACCAGGGAGACCGGCTGACCGAGAACGAGCTGACCGCGATGGTCTACCTGCTGCTGATCGCCGGGCACGAGACCACGGTCAACCTGATCGCGAACGGAATCCGCGCCCTGCTGATGCATCCCGATCAGCTCGCCGTGCTGCGGGCCGAGCCGGACCGGATGGCCGCGGCCGTCGAGGAGCTGTTGCGCTACGACGGACCGTTGCAGTCGGCGATCCCGATGGTCACGGTGGCACCGCTGGAGATCGGGGGCGCCCAGCTCGACGCGGGTGAGCTGGTGGTGATCTCGCTGCTGGCCGCCAACCGCGATCCGGCCCGGCACCCTGAGGCCGACCGGCTGGACGTCACTCGTCCGGAGACGGCGCACCTGGCGTTCGGGCACGGCATCCACCGCTGTGTTGGCGCACCGCTGGCCCAGGTCGAGGGCCGGATCGCGATCGGCAGCCTGATCCGCCGGTTCGAGCGGCTGGAGCTCGCCGTCCCGGCGACGGACTTGGCCCGCACGCCGGGACTGCTGATGAACTCCCTGGTCACCCTGCCGGTGCGGCTCAGCGCAGAATGATCAGCGCAGAGTGAGCTGCCGGTTGACGACGCCGGCCTTGGCCCGCCGCTCATCCGCGGTGAGCGGCGTGCTCAGCGCCATCGCGGCCCGCAGCCGCTGATCGAACTCGGTGATCGGCGCCTCCAACTCGTCGGCCTCGGTATCGGCGGCCAGGTCCCAGACCGGCACGACCAGGCCGTTGGCCCGGAATGAACCGACGTACCGGGTGCCGGGCATCAACGCCGAATTCCCGGCGGCGTGCAGCCGGGACAGCCCGTCGAGGACCACCGTCTCGTCGTCCGGAAGCACCCAGCGCAGGTGTCGGCGGACCCCGATCTCACACCAATAGGCGGCCGGCACCGAGGTCAGCCGCTTGGTCGGGATGGCACTGCTGTTCGCCTGCTCGAGCGAGTCGCGGACCTCCGGCGTCAGTTCCTCGGTTGCCGGGAACCAGAAGTCGAAGCCCTCGTGCACGGTCACCTCGAAGCCAGTATCCGGGTCGAGGACGTCCTGCAACCGTGGGCCAGGGCCGGGCAGGCCACTGGCGGGCACCGGTGAACCTGGCTCGATCTCCCGGGCCTTCAGCAGCACGTCGGCCAGCGACCGACTGGCGTCCCCGCCGGACGAACCGGAGGTCTGCAGGCCGATCAGGACCGTCCCGTCCGCCCGGTGCAGCGCGGGCCAGGCCAGCGGCAGGACGGTGGCGACGATCACCTCGCCGCCGCCGAACTCGGCCGCGATCTTCACGGTGGCGGTTGCGGCCGGGACGATCTCGCGCATCGCGACCCAGTCGCACTCCCCGGGCAGGCCCTGGAACGGCCGGGTGACCAGGCGCAGCGATTCGTCTCGAGCGAACCGGCCGTGACAGCCCTTGTAACGCTTGCCCGACCCGCACGGGCACGGTTCACGACCGCCAACGACCGGGATATCGGCGTCGTTGAGCACGGCGGAACTCGGACGGTCGGCGAGGGCGACGCTGCGTCGCTGCTTCTTACCCATGGCGCCCGACCCTAGTGGCTGCGGGCGACGGGCGGTGAAGAGCGGCCGCCGCGAGCGTCAGCCGGCGAGCGCGGGCAGTTCGTTGACCAGCCGACGAACCTCGGCCGGCCGGTTCGTGATGATCACGTCTACCCCCGCCCGGAGGCAGAGCCGGACGTCTTCCGGGCTGTCCGCCGTCCAAACATGCAGCTTCCGCCCCCGAGCCTGAAGCCGCTCGAAGTACCGGGGGTGCTCACGCAACAGCGCGACATGGGGCCCGATCGCTGTGCCGGGCGGAACCGAGCTCTCCAGCACGGCGATGGGCATCCGGTACTCGATCAGGTAGACCAGCGGGACCAGTGGTGCCAATTGGTGCATGCGGCGGACCGCCAGCGGCGAGAAGCTCATCATCCGCACCGGCGACGGCTTGTCCGGGTTCGGCTCGGCCCAGCCGAATTCGTGCAACAGCTCGACGAGCTTGCGCTCCACCAGGCCGCCGTACCGGGTCGGGTGCTTGGTCTCGACGGCGATCTGCACCGGCCGGCCGGCGTCCTTGACGACGCCGAACAGATTTCGCAGCGTGAGCAGGTGTGCGCGGTCGGAGCGCTCGACCACGTCCGGGACCTCGGACTCGTGGCCGCCGTTCGCGGCGGAAAGGCGCTTCCAGGATCCCCAGTCCAGGCCCTCCAGCTGCGCCAGCTCCAGAGTGGAGACCAACCCGTTGCCGTCCGAGGTCCGGTTCACCCGACGATCGTGGACGCAGACCAGGTGACCGTCCGCGGTGATCCGGACGTCGCATTCCAGGGCGTCCGCGCCCTCCTCGATCGCCTGGAGATAGGCGGCGAGGGTGTGTTCGGGCTCAGCGTCGCTGGCCCCTCGATGAGCAACCACTTGTGGCCGCAGCGCTGTCACAGCGGAAAGCCTGACACACGAAGCTGGCAAGTGTGCGGCCTCGTCACCCAGGCAGTCCGAACGGGGGAGCCGACAAACACGAACCCTGCTCAAACTCCGGACAAACAGGTCCGAGAAATGAGCAGGGTTGCGTGTTTTCAGCCGATTTTCAGTTTGATTCAGCGATGCCGGAAGGACATCAGGACTTCTTGTCGGCCTCGATCTCGAGCACGAGCTTGACCTTGTCGGAGATCAGGAAGCCACCGGTCTCCAGGGCGGCGTTCCAGTTCAGGTTCCAGTCGGAACGCTTGATCGTCGACGTGCCCTCGAAGCCGGCCTTGACCGTGCCGTACGGGTCCTTGGCGATGCCGTTGAACTCCCAGGTGAGCTCCACCGGGTGGGAGTGACCGCGGACCACGAGGTCGCCGGTCAGCAGCAGGTTGTCACCGTCGAGCTTGGCCGAGGTGGACTTGAAGGTGATCTTCGGGTGGTTCTCCGCGTCCCAGAAGTCCGGGCTGCGCAGGTGCTGGTCACGCTGCTCGGTGCCGGTGCTGATCGTCGTGGCGTCGATCTCCACCCACGCCGACGAGGTCTCCGGGTTTTCGGCGTCAATGGTCGCGCCACCGCTGAAGCTGGCGAAATGGCCACGGGTGGTCGACACCATGGCGTGCTTCACCGCGAAACCGATCGTGCTGTGCAGGGGGTCGATCTCCCAGGTGCCGGTCAGGTCGGAAGGAAGGGCAGACATGTTCAGGGCCTCTCAGTCGTGGAACGTGGTCGGGTAAATCTTAGATGGTTCAACATTAAACCAACTACTCCATCGTTCAGCCAATTCCCGCGCGTCGCCATTCGATCGGGGAGGCGGCGGAAGCCGTACATGGGCAGGATTCAGTCATGCCCGCCGTCCCCCTGCTCGTACCCGGACCCGCCGCCAAACTCGACCAATCCCTCGCCGACGAGCACCGCCGCAAGGGCCTGCGCCGGATGAAGATGCTGGCCACCAGCCTGTTTGTGCTCGCAGCGGCGATCTTCGCGGTGACCCTGGGCGAGGAGGGCTGGGTGGGATTCGTCAATGCCGGTGCGGAGGCGGCGATGGTCGGGGCGCTGGCCGACTGGTTCGCCGTCACTGCCCTGTTCCGGCACCCGCTCGGGCTGCCGATCCCGCACACCGCCCTGATCCCGACCCGCAAGGACCAGCTGGGGCAGAGCCTGGAGGAGTTCGTCACCACGAACTTTCTCTCCGAGGACGTGGTCCGGGACAAGATCGAGCGAGCCGGGATCAGCCGCCGGCTCGGGACCTGGCTGAGTGATCCACCGCACGCCGAGCGGGTGGCCGCCGAACTGGCCACGGCCGGCGGCGGCCTGCTCGGCATCCTCCAGGACGACGACGTCGCGGCCGTCCTGGAGCAGGTGGTGCTCCCCCGCGCCGCCGCCCTGCCCTGGAGCCCGGCGATCGGCAGCCTGCTCAGCGGGATCGTTGACGACGGCACTCACCACCGGCTGGTCGACCTACTCCTGGACGAGGGACGCGGCTGGCTGGAGGTGAACCGGGACAAGGTGATGAACCTGGTCACCGAGCAGGCGCCGGGCTGGACACCACAGTGGGTGGACAAGCGGATCGCCCGCCGGGTCTACGACGAGCTGCACCGCTGGCTGGTCGAGGTGTCCGCCGATCCCCGGCACCCGGCCCGGATCGCGCTCGATGACCTGCTCCATCGGTTGGCGAACGACCTGCACAACGACCCGAAGACCCAGGAACGCGTGGAGGGGATCAAGGAGCGACTGCTCGCCCATCCGGAGATGCGCAAGGCCTCGGTGGCTATCTGGTCGACCGCCAGGCGGTTGTTGGTGGAGGCGATCGAGGACCCGGACGGCGAGCTGCGCCGCCGGATCGTCTCCGGGCTGGCCGGCTTCGGCGACCAGCTGGCCGGCGACCCCGCCCTGCAGGCCCGGCTGGACGGGTACGTCCAGGACCTGGTCGGCTACGTCGTCCGGAACTATGCCGGTGAGATTGCCACCGTCATCTCCGACACGGTCCAGCGTTGGGATGCCGATGACGCCTCCCGCCGGATCGAACTGCACGTCGGCCGGGACCTGCAGTTCATCCGGATCAACGGGACGGTGGTGGGCGCCCTGGCCGGCCTGGCCATCCACACCGTCGCGGTCCTCGTCCAGTGACCCACTCCACCCCGCGGTGATTCCCCAACCCTTTCGGGGAATCACCGCAGGTTCGAGCCGGAGGTCAGGGCTGCATCGCCAGGCGATACGACTGCGCGGCGGTCCCGTTGCAGGTGTACTGCACGAGCTGGACGCTGTCCGCCGTCGACGCGGCCGGCACGTCGAGGCACTTGCCGCTGTTCCGGTTGACCAGGTGGTAGTAACCGCCGCCCTCCGAAACCGCCGTCCACTGCTGGTTATTGCCGCCGCTGTAGGCCCAGGTCTGGATGGGCGCGCTGTCCGCGACGGACACGTTCGTGACGTCGAGCGCCTGGGCACTGTTGCCGCGGTTGTTGACCCGCACGTAGCTGCCGCTGGTGGGCTGGAACTGGAACTGCTGCGCATTGCTGTTGTTGCAGGTGTACTGCTGGATCGCGGTACCGCTGGTGGTGCCGGCGGCACGGGCGTCCACGCACTTGCTGCTGTTCTTGTTGATCACCGTGTACCAGGCAGTCGGCGAGATGGGTTCGGTGCTGGGCGGTGTCGTCGTTGGCGGTGTGCTGGGCGGGGTGGTACTGGCGCCGGCCAGCCAGAGGATGCCCTGGATCAGCCACTGATTCTGCTGCGCACTGGCGAACGTGGACGAGGTCCGGGTGTTCGTCTCGTAGTTCATCCCGTTGTGGCCGAAGTTGGCGTACAGCATCTTGTAGTTCTTGTTCGTCCACATGATCGGGTAGTAACCGCTGCGCCACTGCTGGTTCGGGTCGGTGCCGACCGGGAAGCTGGAGTTGTCGATCGAGGTCAGGATGTCGATCGCGGGGTTCTGCCGCAGGTCCTTGCTCCAGGAGTACCACTCGCTCACCGCGGACGTGATCGTCGCCGGGAGTCCCGCGGTGGACGGGTGATTCCGGTCTTCGATCTTGAGCGTCTCGCTGGTGGGGCCCCAGGTATTGGTCTGGAAGGAGCCGGTGCCGAGGAAGGTGTTGTAGTACCAATTCCAGGAGTTCGGGTCGGTGTTGAACGCGCTCACGTGGAATCCCATCCACGCGCCGCCGTTCTCCATGTAGGTCTGGAACGCGGCACGTTGGCCGGAGCCGGTCGGTGCGTCGTCCAGGAACATGATCACCTTGTACGCGGCCAGGCTGCCGGCGTTCAGGCGGTTCCAGTCGGTGGTCGCCTCCCAGGTGAAGCCGTTCTGCGCACCGGCCTGCGGGAACCAGACCTTCGCCTCCTTGTCGAAGTCGATGTGCGCGGCGTCCCAGGTGCCGTTGTAGAAGGCCAGCACCTTGAACGGGGCTGGAGCAGCCGTCGCCTGGTTGGCGGCGGGCAGAGCCACCCCGACGACAACAAGCAGGCCGAGCGCCCCGATGAGCATGCGTTTCACGCCGGCGGAGAGATTTTTGAGCATGAAAAGTCCTTCCGTAGGCGCGTGGAGACCGGAGCGTTTCGACCGGCGGAACGCCGACGTGTCGCTCGTCACACATCCTGAATCATCGAGGTAGGGCCAGACAAGACATTTGTGACATTAGTTAATTTAAGGCGAAGCAATCATGTCCCTCCGGAGGCCCGGCTCTGCCGTCAGCAGAGCCTCTGTCGGCGCCTAGGCCAATCTGCCATCGTCTAGCGTGAGTCTTAGTCGGAGCTAGATAGCTGTAGCGGAGGACATTCATGACGGACAACGCCAGTACCGAAGACCTGCACCGTGCGGAAAAGCGATTGCAGGCGGCCATGCTCGCCGGGGACGTCGACGAGCTCGACCGGCTACTCGACGACCGACTGATCGCCACCCTGACCCCGAGCACCACCCGGGTCACCAAAGCCGAAGATCTGGCCGCTCACCGGTCCCAGCAACTCGTGCTGACCAAACTGGTGGAGGAAGACCTGGCTCTGGTTGTCGCCGGAGATACCGGCGCCACCTGGGTGCTGACCTGGCTAGAGGGCAGCTCCGGAGGCGAAACCTTCGCCACCAGAATGCATTACCTGCGAACCTGGCATTTCGACGAGGAGCACGGCTGGCGCGTCCTGGCCGCCCAGATCAGTCCGATCTGAAGTTCGGCATCGGGGTGAACGGATTCGAGAGTGCGGGTGGAGGAGTCCCTTTCGGCCGACAAGACGCTTGGTAGGTGGCCTCGGGACGCCCCCGGACGCGCGGCGCCCAAGCCGTGTATCCCCAGTACCGGGCCGGTGATTGCCTGAAAGTGCCTGCAGGTCGGGGGATTTGGAAGGAATCACAATTCAGCATGACATTGCGATCATGATTCAGGATGGATAGAATCGAACACGTTCCCATGGATGGAAGCCTGTGGATGAGGGGAGGGGCGCATGTCGGACACTCGTGAACGCATGATGCGGGACGGCGACCAGCCACCACCCGACAACCCCACCTCGCCCGAGCACCCTTCGCCCGACCTCACGTCGGCCGATTCCACCTCGTCCCGACTCTCCTCGTCCGACCTCTCCTCGCTCGACCACCTGCCGACTGATCCCACGTCGTCCGACTCCGACGCCACCGTGTCCGGGCACTCTTCGTCCAGGCCCCCTTCATCCGGCCAGGTCGACGCGTCCGCCAGCACTGCTGGTGAGCCGGACCCGGTCCGCGGAGATACACCGCCAGCACCCCACCCGACCTCCGACCACACGCCATCCCCCGAAACCACCCCACCCCCCGGACCTTTCCCCGATAGCGATCCATCCGCCGGGTCTTCCGCCGATGCCCGGCCGTCCCCCGACGACGCTCCATCCCCCGACAGCGAGCCACCCTCCGGTGACGGGCCGTCGCCTGACGGTGGGTCGTTCCCGAGGTTCCCGTACTCCCCGGACGGGCAGATCCCGGCCGACCTGAACGTGGAGTGGGAGACCACCTCAGGCTTCGCCCTGGTGGAAGGCATCAGTGATCAGTCAAAGCTGATCGGCTGGGCCGAAGCCCAGCGCCTGGTGCGGTGGGTGACCTGACGGCCGGCCGACCCCGATCGACACCGAGAACGCCACCCTCGTCCCGGAGGTCGACCCCACCACCGGCGACATCCGCCGCACCCCCAACCCGACCGACCCCAGCACCACCACGGCTGCAGGCGCGACGTCCGCCATGACGACCACCGGCACCGGAACAGCCGATGACGACAGCACTCACCTCGACGCAGATTCCGGCGACGACAGCGACCCGGCCACCACCACCACCGCCACCGGCACCGGCACCGGCACCGGCACTGCTGACTTCACCGGCTCCGACACCGGCACCGACTCCACAGCCGTACCTAACAGCACAGCCGCGTTAGTGCCGCCACGCCCGCCGACCGGGTCCGGGCGGTCGGGGCTGCGTGCTCACGTGAACGTCACCATCGGGCTGGACACCCTGCTCGGACTCAACAACGACCCCGCCGACCTGGCCGGACACGGACCCATCACCGCCCAAACCGCCCGCGACCTCGCCTACCACCCCGACTCCACCTGGCGCCGCCTGA
>Ga0307513_10000789_pt1 | contig 45999 bp, 35 predicted proteins | sample 15_EM_MG_FD_202174 | JGI IMG/M metagenome (GOLD analysis project Ga0307513, IMG submission 202174) | Populus trichocarpa ectomycorrhiza microbial communities from riparian zone in the Pacific Northwest, United States - 15_EM | ecosystem: Host-associated > Plants > Roots > Unclassified | place...
CCGTAGGCACTGTGTATATAGGGACCGTTGCCAAGGGGGTGACGCTGACGAATATACCACTGTTGGATCACCTGCTTGCTCTCTAGCCAATCAGCAAGAGAAATTAGGCTTGATTTCCCGTTCGCTTTGATGTTTTTCTCCTATTTCTTCCCCATATAGCATAGCCCAACTCCAATTTTAGATCCTCCCCCTTGGCAACGGTCCCTATATACAGAGTGCCTACGGTATGCCTTCTGAAGGCTTTCCAAGTTGACTTCGCGATGCCTATTCTAAAGTTAACATGTTGTCCCCATCTAGCAATCCTTCTCAATTGCATGAACTCACTATTATAGTTTATTTCAAACTTCAAAACCAAACAGTATTGTACTGAATGCCCAATCAGATTTCATCCAGCAAGTCAAAGCCCTCTCGTGTTCGCAATTTGCCAAAATCCGAGCACTTGTAGTAAAGCACTATATGCACAATCAACGCTGTTATCAATCCTACGCATATCTGGGCAATATCTCGTTCTGATACCTGCACCTGTTCTACCAGGCTCAAAGACCACATCACAATACGCCCCCCGCTCTCCCCTTACTTCCTAGATACGGATACGATATTCTGCATGTAGCTCTCGAGATACTAGCATTTCTATAGGTTGTTCTACCCGAGTAGACAGCCTCCCAGGCTGCCCAGACATCCCAACCGCCCGGACAGATCCTGATTGGTGGGTTTTGTATGAGGACGAGCGGCGGTCAGCACAGTATCCACAGCTCATCCAATCAAACCAAGAAAACAACTTGGAAGTTTCTTATTTAGATTTAGCTGTCCAGGTGGCCTGGGAGGTGTCTGCTCGAGTCGGGTGGGGACTCGTACAGAATCCGTGCCGATTGTCCCGCCCCGCCCAAGTCGCCAGGTATCCGGCTAGAGGGGGATCAGTCGGCAATACGCAGTATCGCCCGTTAGCCTAGCGTAGCGGGATTTATTGGCAGAGGGTACGGGAATGCAGTCCTCATGATCTTAGGGTTGAGAATAGGCCACGAGCAAAGCCTGATACCTAGTTATGTACCGATACTCCCCGTATATAGCTTGCACTGTAGCCAGCAAATACCAATCGATTCCCTCCATCCACACACATAGATGCTTGTAGGATTAACCTGTATCGTATCCTTATCCGCTATGTTGAAAAAACGCTGTGATCATCCTGCTCCTACCCACAGGGCTGTAGTCTATCGCATGCCGGTACGAGTAGTGCTCGTAGGGCGCGGCAATAGAGGAAATGCTCAAGTGATAAGCTCCGACAGAATCGCCTCGTTAGAAATACCTTCTACTATTAGCTTATCATATACTAGCACTAAGAGGTTAGGATAAGGTGTAAGTCAGGATTTTCCACAGTGTAACCCTTCCCGGTCAGTCGTTCCACCATGCCTTTGGAAAAATTCCCATGCCATAATACTTGTACTCGAGTACCGTGCTCGAGTTTTCACACCCGATAATTCTACGGGCCGAGAGTGTGGCAAATCATCGCTAGTCAGCAGGGGTATGGTAGTCGGGTTAAGGAATGCCGAAGCTCACCAATCGTGGCTGCAGTTGACCCAACCGAATAGGCTTAGATGTGGGGAAAGTTAATTGTTTAGTTAACCATACTACGCCGTAACTACGGCAGCTACTCGAATATTAGCTGTCGCACAGCAGCATCATGGCTGCGCACACGCAGACTTTGGCCTCCCGTTTGTCAGATCGTTTTTTTACTAAACTTCCTCGCCGTGCCAGTCCCCTCCCTTTCACTTTTTTCGCACTTGTCAGATCTGCTGACCTGATTACCGGTATACCTACTAGGCATATTGAACCCGAACATTTGAGTCCGAATTAAGTATTAGCACACGGATGCGCACAGACAATTCGCCATACGAATTTTTGCTCCCTGTGTTCGGGTTCATTATGCCTAGCGCAGTGCGTATAGGGTGACCGTCTCCCCATCCACGTTCGTCTAAAAAGCAACCCCGAGTCCCTTGCCATACCCTAGTACACCGCCTCTCGATAAACGGCGTTCAACATTGCATAAGCAATAAGATACCGGTACGCCGGCATCCTGCAGTGTATACGGTGCTCCATCCACTCGCCGCCTGTTGAGCGAAGCTGGAAAATGGGAGCCGGCGGTGGCTGTGAGACACACACCGGTATTGCCTAGCTAGCGAAAATCCGAAAATCGGCGTGTCTGCAGCAATGCGTGGGGGTAATCTTAAGACATTTCCCAAACAACAGGCTGCTGATTGTGGCCCCGGTATCCGGGTCGATGCTCTCCCTCCTTGCTGGAGACGATCATAGTGGACGAGCTGGCATGATTAGCCATGTGTCATGGTGATTCGGAAATCCGTAATCGTACTGCCTCCCGTCGAAAAAACGGTCGGAATGAGACATGGGATTCCAGAAGATCGATGGCAGCGTCCCAATCGATGACCTTGTTTCTAACCTGCAGTGACTCAGTCTTCCCGTCCGCCCACGACGGGGTGAAGAGGACAAAGCATGAGGTTGTTTTGTCCCTGGACGGGATGGACGGCCTTGGCGCCGTCTTGGAAGGGGTGGACCGCTGTCGATGGCCATCAACTATGCGCAAAATTGGCCAATGAGACAAATACTAGTACTCGAGTATTTGTACTCAAATAAGAAAAAAGTGGCGCTAGAGTGGTCTACCAGGGGTGGTAGTCGGGCTGCTGTTGACAGCCGTCAGACAAGGTCAGTCCTCGTCTTTGCCGTCCAAACGACTGGGAACAGCTTCTAATTGCCTGTGCCGTATGTTGTATTGCAAGTCCTCGTGAATTGACCGAACACGTGGGGTCTTGGGGGTGGAATTTAGTACTCGAGGATGGGCTCTCGAATGTGTACAGACAATTCCTCATACAAAATTCCGCCTCTAGGATCCCCTCTGTGTTCGGTCCATTCATGCCAGATACCTACAGTACTAGTACAAGCACTATATCATACTATACTCGTGCTCGAACACTCAACCCGTGCGGCACAATCATTCGCCGCCGGGGCTGGCATCTAAAATCCACTCTCTAGTTTCTAATATTCTCGTTAGAAAAAGTTCTGTCAGTTGAGCTCAACTTAGAGTAAGTAGAGAGAGAGCGCGTGGGGTCCAGTTTCAAGCCACCTGCTAACCCAAGAAGAGCCCATCTGATGTCATTTGGGCTTCCAAAAGCAAAGAAAATGACGACTATGGAGCACTAAGTCCTCTGAAAATTCCTATTCTTGCCCCGTTGGTGTCTTGAAACTAGCTTCCAAGTTCTCTCTGCACATTTCATCAGTCACATTTCCCTCAGGAGCCTAATTTATAGTTGCGAATTAACTTTTTTATCTTGCGCAGTATTTGGAGTTGTTTTTTCCTGCACCCGGTGTTTCTTTTTACGGATGCTTATTGTCCCTCACACTCAGTTAGGCCTAACTGAATGATTGTGTTCATGAGACGGATATCTACGAAGGCATCGTATCGCACCTAATATGAGTGCGGGTACCTACGTTCGCAGGATAGGCTCCTCCCTGTGGCTCATAGGCTAGATGGAGCTCTTCATATCGGCCGAGAGCCGGAGCGGCTGGAACGGATACACACGAGCGGGGCCGGTAGCCCAGATTGGAGTCTCCCCAAATCTGCACAGAGCAGCCTTCAGTACATGCCCCACCCAATAGACCAAAAATCTCAAGGCTGAGAACCAGCTCTTGCGGTACCCGGCTATCCCCAAGAGGAGCCAGGCTGGCAAACAATTATGATAGATTACAATTAGAAGTACTGTACCGCCCTTGAACAAGAGACTGGGGGTGGGGCGATTATCTATTCCATCCTGAAATGCGAACTTGCAAGTAGCAGTCCTGCACGATACGAGTGCCTTTGAAAATACCATACCCTCCCATGATATCCGGGCAAGCCTTGACCGCTGCTGGATTCTAAGAACTCCTATCTGAAGCACCCTCTACCACCGCTTGGGAATTCAAGCAGCCGTGCCAGTAGCACAAGTAGAATATCGTCCTCACAGATCGACGGCCCCCTAGCTCCCGGGAACCCTCCAGCTAGCCACAGGGGATTGAACCCTCTTGTGCTCAGTACTGCTCAGATATCTCTGAGTACTCCAAGGAGGTCTCAAACATACCCTCCATCCATAAGCCCCGCAATCCGGCTAGATGTCTAGCGCCCTAGTGAATCGGCGACAGACCATTCACCTCTATCAACCTATACCCACACCGCACCCAGATACTGCATGCTTCAACATACCCAATAGCAAAATTTGGTGACACCTTTTCTGACGTCCGTGAACACGACTGCTATTGCATGGTATATTAAATTGAATATTGCATACCACCAAAATCCTGAGGCTCTGGCCGATTTTTGCCCGTATGCAATAGCAGTCGTGTTCACAAACGTCAGAAAATTATAAGTACTCCACCGTGCAGGCGCCGTAGTCAAATTAATTGTATCACAAAGAAGTGCTATACAGCACACTCTCCGATCACCGAAGTGCCTAGACAGCATAAGAAGCGAGGCCAGCCCTCTGTCCCCCCACGTTGGGTGAGTGGGGATGTGATTGTGGAATTCGCACCAAAGCCGCCGTTATCGCCTCAGCTCCTTTTTCAAGCGGGATGGGTGCTACGTACCCTTAGGGAGGTAGGCCGAGAGGTCGCGTAGGTTACTCGGGTACAGTATGTATACTGTACCTTACAGTACTTGTATCATTCCATGAGAAACCTGTTCCCAGTCAAACACCCGTGAGAAAATATCCGTGCACAATCTATTAACCTTGCCCCCCTTCGGAAGATTTGTTGCCCCAGCCCGGTCTGAAAGTTCCCGAGCCTTGTGGATGCCCCTCCCTTCCATGGCAGCTGAGTCCTGCCCTGTCCGGAAAACTTCTAAGGTGTTCCATGCCCGACAGAACCTCTGGCAGCTGTGGTGGATACCAGCCCGGGCCTCGACAGCATGAGGATTGTTTGAATAATTTTTATGGGGGGGCCGGTTTTGTAAGAGTTCGCTCTTTGAGGTCCAGGGTTTCTTCGTGTTGTTCGGCCTCGTCCTGAAATCCCCCTGGATCCTTTGTGGTTATTATTTATTAGGGGTAACTTAAGGATGAGGTGAACATGAATTGCCCGGCTAAATGGCGCCCCCACTGCTGCTACTGTACGTTTTGACGGCTCCTTGGGACGCTATTCTATATTGAGACCTTTGTGATCCTAAAAGTGGGCCTCTCTTTCGGTCCTAGTAGCGCACTCCTAGTGCTGATTACGAGGAGACGTGCATAAGCAAGGAATGTCACGATAGAGTAACCTAAAAATCAAAGAATGCTGACAACTCATACGGGGGCATACAGGGGCATATCTGATGAAGTGCTCACATGACTACCTGGTCAAAAGCGCACAAAATTCAAAGCACATACCGTAAAAATCCTTTAAATCCACCATCGGGGATCGAGCTCCAAGCCATCGCAATCCAAAACAAAACACCCTGAGAAGGAATAGTGTTATCCTGACAGAGTATAGCTTGGGGAGGCTGAGCTTGCTGGATCTAATTCACAGGGGTTCGTTATCTCGCTAAACTACCTAGTTAAGCCTATTGTGGTTTAGATAGTAATTTCCGTTTGAGATCTCCGATGGTGGATTTAAAGGATTTTTACGGTATCCAGCCCATTCCTGATATTGAGTGACACACGATGATTCAGGCCAACTACCGGTAACTGGACCAAACCTCGGGGGGCGCACGTGACCATCCTAACACGGCTCTGTACGACCTTATCGATCGTGCTACAACTCCCACTACTTGTTATTTACACCTAAACACCGCGCGCCGCTATCATTCCAAACATTTCCACCCCGCGCATCGCCGCCGCTTGCTAAAAGTGCCGAAACGACTAAACCAAGTTATGAAACTCACACACCTCCCTAACGAAACAATCCTCCAAATCACCGAGTCCCTCTCGCCACCGGACATAAACTCCCTCCTGCGTGCGAGCCGACACCTATCCCTCCTCCTACCCTCCGCACTCCTATCCAGTATCTGCCACATGCGCTCGGAAGAGTACGGTGTTAAAGCGATGTACTTCTTTGCCGAGAGGAGGGATAGGCCGCCCATCTGCTGGCTGGTGGAGAAGGGAGCGCTAGAGTTTATCGATAACGGGGGTCTCCTGCACGAGGCAGTGATAAGCCGGAGTAGCACTGTTGTGGAGACATTACTGGAATGTGGGGTTCCGGTGAATACAAAGGACTTTGTGGGACGTTCGCTGGTATACCTTGCTGTTAAGGCAGAACGTCTGGATGTGTTAGAGGTGTTGCTAAAAAGGAAAGACCTGGATGTTAATGCCCAGGAACACCGTCGCGGGAGGTCTCCGTTTCACGTCGCGGTTAGAAGGGTATACCTCCCTGCAATGAGACTTTTGATGGATGACGGGAGGGTCAACATCAACCTCGCTGCTCACTACGAGGAAACACCGTTGCACGTTGCGGCCAGGTGGGGGCAGGTGGAGGTCGTGAAAATGTTATTGGAGGACGAGAAATTACACGTCAATTGCTTGGATGTATCCAGCTACACGCCGCTACATCTTGCCGTTGACAGTGGGGTTGTATCCATGGTGCAGCTAATGCTCGAGGATGAGAGGTTCAATGTCGCGTTTGGAGAGCCCATGGGACAGACACTGCTACACATCGCGACTAAACACGGGTACAAAGAGATTGTGGAGGTTTTACTCGATGATGGGAGATTCGATCCTAACGTGCCTGATGAGATGAGTATGTCCCCAGATGATCAATTTATCGTAGAAGAGGCTAATCCGGAAGCGAAAGGTGATTGGACTCCGTTACATCATGCGGTGCATATGAGGGACGAAGCCATTATTGAGCTTCTACTGGCGGACGAGAGGGTTGATATCAATTGCAGATCGAGTACTGGCAAGACACCATTGCATTTGGCCGTTGTTGGTAAACATAGAGGGGTGTTGGAGCTTCTACTCGATCATAGGGATGTTGATGCCCATACGATAGACGACGATGGGATGACGCCGTTAGAGTTGGCGGCCGAGTTAGAGCACGAAACGTCGTTCCTCAGGGAGGGAGTTTGGGACCTAGCGAGATGATATCACTTACTTTGGTTTCGCGCCTCTGTTTTCGGGGCGGGAGCTAAGAATAGTTTAGCAAAGATGGTGGTTAGTTCTAACTTATAGCTGAAGGAGAAAATTCAATTGCGACAATTGATACCCTAAAGGAGAACTTGACCCGCTTAGAGATCACCGTTCTATGCGCTTGGCGCTCTGCTCCTAAGAGTGTCGTAGCGCACCATGCGTAGCAGAGCATCCCAGATTGCTCTTGCGATAATAAAAAAGTGGGATACAGCACCCCCCCCGGCTAAGGGCCGAATGCACAAGGCGGAGGGGTTGTCTCTCAGTTCTGTCTTAGCCCGAACGCGCCGCCCCTGGTTATCCGCGGAGTCCTCGTTATCCTGCAAGGGGACCATCAAGGCCTCGATAACAGACGGCCTAACAGAAACAATAGCGATTTGGGCAATGCTTCTTACCCCAGAATTGACTGCCACAACAAGCCTATCTGTGATACGATTCCCAGAATCGATAGCTGAAGGCCCTAAGACCCGACAGCTCTCCAAGGTTACGAGAGCGTCCCCAGCAGCAGGGCACACAGCACGTATTTCAATCCCTTTAAGCAATCTAGCCTAACTTACCCCTTCCAAATTTGAGGCGTTTCTCAACTTTATTCGCTTCTTACTTCGGTCGACCCGCAGCACCGCACAAGGACCTTATGTGACTATGTAAACTTCAAGTCTGCCCCGTCGCCACCTCAGCACATCCACTTCTCCCGAATATAGTAAAGACTAAAATCAAATGAAATTGAATAAATAGAACAAATAAATTTCTATCCCCCAAAGTTTGTTTAATGTTTACCCGTGCTGACAAGTACTCAAGTGCAACGAGACAACCGACACGAGCATTGAAAAAGAAAGAAAGAACGAATCGGGCATATGAAACCTGCAGTGGCGCACTGCAATACACAGCAGATGGTGCCTAAAATCAACATCAGGGACGAAGAAGGGCATTAAATCTGGATGACCCCCAACTCACATCCATTCCAAATTTTCCAGCGATGATATGATATTCAAGGGGGGGGGCATCGTGCAATATGAGATCAATGGGGGGAAGAGCCCCACGACGGAAACGGATGCAAAAATAATAATAATGTAAAACTCGCTAAGAAAAAGAAAGAAAGAAAAAAGACCGAATGGTCCAGAAGGGGAATATACTAAACTAACATAGGGGAGAACGGGGGAAATATCCCAGCGGAAGACCTCAGATACCGTTATTAACTTGAATAAGAGAGCGGTGTGCTATGATATGTCGTTGGAGTTGCCCCTCCGGTATCATATCATAAGGTCTGGCTTTTTTCTTTCTTTTTTTTCCACCTCTCTTGTTTTGCTGTGATTTTCGGCCCTTTCCCAAGGAAGGGAATTCTTGACTACATGGCACACCGCTCTCTTATTCAGGTTAATACGGTAAACCACAGTGGCAAACAGAGGGCAGTCTCTTCCGAGTGATAATATGTGCTTAATGAGACACTCACCCCCTCCCTCACTGACAGGGAACATATTGGGAAATCATATACATTTGCCCATATATGTTCGCGAGACTACCTACCCAAGACTACTCCCCTATTTGCCATGCCCGGACTAGACTAGACTAAAATTAGGACTTTAAGTCATCATAAGTCCCGACTTTTTACAAAAAAACCAGCCAGAAAGCTCACAAGCCGGGGCTTTAGCGCCTAAACCTAACAACCCTGCCCGCATCCAGGTGTAGGCTTTCATCCATCTTCAATCACCTCTAAATCGCGCGAAAAACTCCGTAGTAAAATAATAATATTCTGATATCATGGTGGGTTAGTGAAATGTCCTTCTTCTTCAGCCTTAAGGGCGTCTTTAACCTCTAAAGTTAGGACAAAACACTCTGCTCTAGTCTGCAGTCTACAAAGAAAAGAAGAAGAAGAAGAAGAAGAAAATCAAGTCCTGGATAACTAGGCACTATTGGACCCAAGGTCTAGAACTGTGGCGGGTCCGGTTGTTGCGTCCAAACCCCCGGGTGAGAGACGTGGCTTGGGTGGTGGGTGTTAATAAGGGATCAAATAGTATCACTCTCCCGGGGGATGGGGACCAGGCTGCCGTATCTACCTATCCGACATATGGCAACCCGGGAGGAATTCATGAGTAGCAATCATTCACGGCAGCTAATTAACATGGGCGTGGGGCAGCCCACCCTCTCCTAGTGGCTGGACGAATGTTGAGATCGGGCCATTGGTCCGCCTTGGAGGAATGGCGATTGCAGCATCCATGGAAAATAATCTCGGGAGAGGCCTCTGGCCCTAGTTAGCGATTTCTGGGGCTAGTATGTGTCTATTCGAGTGCAGCTAATTTGTGCCGGGGACTTTCGGGTCTTGTGGCTGATAGGAATAGCCGTTCAAGGGCTACAGGGACTAAAACTACCCTCTGGAACAGCAGACTTTTTAAAATATTATAATATAATATAATACAGGCTCTCTTACCTGCGCTCTGGGACACCCTTCCGGGATGATTAAGATCGTTCGCGTTAGGAGCATTCCTCCAACTTAGGAAATAACTTGAAGCCTAAGTATTGTAGGAAACACCAGCGCTCTAACCCCTACGCACATTTAGCGCAGCAGTCACAGATACAAGGGTAACATCACCAAGTCACTCGCGGGGATTCGATCTAAAAGCGAAAATTTTCAGGAGCATCTATTCACAGAAATCCACCCTTCAACAGGGCAACCAGCAAAAAGCAACTTTTCAGCCCAAATCTACCCCACTGAAATTATCATGTATTGAGGTGTAAATTGAGATCAGGCAACAGGAAGCGCAGTAGCTGATGACTTTGGATACAACCCACACTTCTTAAGCAGGTTATATCTCCCTATAAAATCACGCTGGGCCTTCCCAAAAATGTACATGGGGATGGATAAGACGCAAACAGCTGTCTGTATCGCTCCGAGGATGTCGAAAACCCTTGAAGGACCCTATTTTGGGACTAGAATTAGTACAGGACCTTGACAGTTCAAGAAAAGGCCTCACATCGTTATCCACCCAATCAACTAAGAAGTAGGTGCACCCAAAGGCGAAAAAGTTCTTTAGCAATAGCATTGAAACCAACACCTCCACCGCAATATCTCGATGGGCGTCGAGAACATAAGAGAAGGTCGCAGTACAACTCATGACAACTGCAAATGTCAAGAACCCGTAGAGGAGGGACGGAAAAATCCAGTGCAGGTGCATATCCGCGACATGGCCATAAGCATATAATCCGGGCAACCCAAAAAGCGCAACTGGAATGACCAGCAGGATTCTAAATTCTGGCTCATAGATGTTCTTGTTCTTACGCGCCATCCACTTGACTGACCAGTCGGAGATCGATGCACCAAAGAAATAGGCACAAAGTGCCCCAATGAACGGCGCCGTATACATGTATCCGAGTTTTTCCGGGCCGAAGTTCGTAGGAGGGCCGGCGAACATCTGGGCAAGAACAACGGATACAGCAATCCCCTATGTTCTCTAGTATTAGTCAACCGGAAGGACGAATACCAATATATATAAAAACACATACCCAGGTGATGAAGGTTCCCTGGAGTGAGAACGCCCAGAGCGTGGCAGGGTACAAAAGCAGGGCAAAAGGTGCGAATATCAGCTTGAAAAAACTCTCATCTGAGAATCTTCCATTGTAAACCCTGAGCTCTTGTACCCAAGTCTTCCTCTCCTCGTCTAAATCCACTACAGTACCCTCACCACTTGAAGTAATGGGCACCTCCGCCTCAACGGCAACTCCTCCTGTCTTTAAGCCACTGCCACTCGCTATCTCTCCCTCCTGTGCTGCGATTCCTTTTCCTACACCATCGCTAGTAGCCAACTTTTCAACCACCTCCATACCTCCCTCGATCTGTGCACGATTGGCCTTTCGTATTTCCTCGTCCAATTCATCGAGGTCACCACCAAAGTGCAAATCGGTATTGAAAATCGCGGGCCTATTATAAGCGTGCTCCGGAACCAGAAGAATAACTAAAATCAAAGCCGGTCCAAGGAAGGCACTCATAATCTGGAATTGCGCGCGCCAGCCATGTCTCGTGGATATGAATCCACCCAAAACAGGCATGAAAAAAACGCTTCCTAAGAAGGTAAGATTGTAGAAGGCGATACGTTTTCCACGTTGGTGAACCTAACCCTGTCAGTCATCGTATGTCATGACCATTAGAACCTGAGAGCCTACAAAGTACATGTCCCCGACTGTGGAAGGAACTATTGTCTCAAATGCGCCCAGCCCAAATCCCTAAACTAAATGTAAGCAAATTCTTCACCCCTAAATTCTCATACCCGAGAAACGCATACCTGCAGAACCCTTGCTCCCAAGAAGCTATCCGTGTCCGTTGCAAGTGCGTTCCAGATGGCACCAATCAAGAGGAGAAGAGTAGAAACTATATAAACCGGACGTTTGCCCCAAATTCTCCCAACAGCAGATCCAAAAAGCCCGGCGATTCCAGCGGGCCAGAACTGCCAACCGGCAAACTTTGCGGTAACTTTATAGGTAGTTTTGAATTCGTCGACCAGCATCTTGTTGATTGGTGCAATGGCTGGGCCAAGAACCCCAGCTTTAATTGAATCAGCAACCAATTCGTTTCCAAGGTAATAATCTAGGAAAACTGACCGACAGCGGCGGTAAGACTCAAAATGAAGAGAGTAAGATCTTTCTTCCACAATGGCCAATTCTGTTGTAGACGTTAGCTATACTAAAACTATTCGTCGCAGACCTACACTGGAAGAAAAATTAAATGAAACTAACCAAAGGGTCATTAGGAGAATTTGACGGTTGAGGGACAAGTACAAGCTGGGAGTCTTTTCCAGTTCCGTGTTTGAGATGACTTTTTCTGCTCGGAGCCTCTCCGGAGCTCTGGTCTTCGTAAAGCGTAGCTGTTCCGGGAACATGTCTAGGAGGTCCAGGTTCGTATATCCCAAGACCCATTGTGTATTGATTGATTAGTGTAGTAGGGGTAATTTTTCCAAATTTTTCTGAGAATTGAGAATGGAGTTTGGTGAGAGGATAGAGAAAGAAGAAGGTTCGCTCAGTTTTACGATAAGAGGTTGAGAAGGGAGGTGGGGGGTGAGAAGCAAGGGCGGAGGGTGGGGGGAGGTCACAAAGGTGCGGTACGCGTACGTACGTTTAGGACCACAGAATAGGATACTGGATAGAGGGAAGTTCCCCAAGAAGTAGAAATCCAAAAGCAGAGTAACATGGTGAGTGGTGAGCAGTGTTCTTACCTGGCTCGAGAGCAGAAGGGTGAAATAGAGAAAAACTTGCATTAACCTGCAGATTCAGCGGTTTAAAGAATTGAAAGGTCTGATAGACACAGCCCCAGAAAGACCTATGCCCTTCTATAAACCGGTGTCCCGACTAGTATAATAGAGATGGTCCTCTTGCCCTGCCAGACACCCAACTAGAAACCCAATAATACCCCATTGATCCGGAGAGCCAAAACCTCCTAACTTGATCTAAATTTTCTAAGCCCGGAAGAGCGCCTCCTTGAGAAGGCATAATATCCTCCGGCGAAATTATTCAAATAATAAAATAGAAATGATCTGTGACCCCCGCTTTCACTAAGAGTCATAAAGGAAGTAGTCGCTGTGGCCGGAGTATGTGCTCACTTTTATCCAAAGCCCATTACGACATTTCCAGCCATTGATATTGAACTCCTTAGCAAGATGAAAGATAAAAGCTGTTAGTGGCTTCGAGGAGTGCCCGGATACATTACTAAAGCGACCCTCAAGTCACCCTGCTGAGTGCTGATAATCTAGTATCCCCGGTTTCTAAGAGTTTCGGGCGGAGGGCAGGTTTTGGCGGACTAGCACTATAAGCAAAACCATCACCCCCTGTCCCAGCAGCCAGGAATCCAGGAATCCAGAGAGCCAATGGCAGGGGAGAGAAGGATGAATGGGGGCGATTGGGTGGGTTGAAGGTATGCCGTATGGCCTCCCAATACCGGGAGCAATAAAGGAAAACTGAAAGGTTTTTCCCTAGTGCACATTTTCATTAACGGCCGATCACCCGCCTTGGTGCTCCTTTCCCCCCCTGCAGCAGAGTGAGGCGTATTGAATACCGACGGCTAAAAGCAGTAGGGATAATACTTACAGTACAGTACAACCGTGGCCCATCACTAGATAAACGTGATAAGCTAGACCCTGCACCCCCCCTTAGAGCTGGGCGATGCTGCATTTGCTGCAAATGATCAGGAAGACACCCCACTGGCAGATGCATATTTCGCTCAAATGCAGTGGGATCGAGGGTCTACCAAAACTCAGTGTACTAGTACCCAGAGGTCTAGTTTAATATACCGGTAGGAGATAAAGCACCTTCCATCATAGCAGGTTGAACTCGGATGGACGCAGAGGGACTAGAATATGAAAATTCCTTTCAAATTTGCCGGAGCGTGCTTTCCACCATGTGCCTGTTGTAGCTTAAAACCCCGCCTAGGGTATCCGAACTCGTGAGCGATTCGGCCATATAGCGATGTTTTATTTCCCCCCTTTACAAAGATGCCTGCCAGTATCATAGCAAGGTGCCATTGGACGAGTACTGTACTACACATGGAAAATCATCTCGCCGCAAGGATGAGGCTAGAAGCAATCTCACGACACCGGTACTGCGCATAGGTATGGTTGTGGAACGGGATGTGGGGACCGTAGAAACACACGTACAGTAACACACCGCAGGAGCTGGAATAATTGAGAATATAGTTGGGACGCTCGAGCTGCCCTCCGAGTAAAGTCTGTTGCATTCAACTAAGGGCTGAAAGAGAATCTTGTGGCGTTTCCTTCCCTCAACCCAAATGAGAGAAATTCTAGACGCCTTGACGTCATTAATTATTCCCGTTCTTACGATATCGAGACTCCTAGGAGCAAACTCAACTCAGAGGGATCCCAAAATCCCCCCCAGTGCGCCGCAGCACTCAGTTAGCATTCTAAAGCTTTTCCATGTGAAACGCATGTGGCAAGTTCAACCTAACACCCAATTGGAAAATCCCATTCTAACCTCCTCTGTTAGATCTGCAATTTCTCATGGTATGTACTTTGGCCCTAACAGACTGGCCAGAAACATTCAAGCCAGATCTCATCCAAGCCGCGAACAACCCCAGCACCTCCGACGAGTAGCCCAGCTAGTACTCGTACTTGAGTGCAGCCAACCCTCTAATCATAGCAAGGTGATTCCCGGGAACACTGCGGTCGCCCCTGTAGGCTCCCACGTCAGGGTATCCTTACCCGTGTAAGCGACAAAATCGACGGTAAAATCATGCCACTAGTCCAGCGGCGTGGTGAGGACAAGGTGTGTATCAAACGAAGTCGTGGTCGCCACAATGCGCCTGGTAAAGCGATGAGACTCCTTCCCCGCAACCCCGATTCCTCCAGAAACATATCAGCACATCACAGCATATTCTTCTATGGAGCTCCTCCAACTGGACAACCAGCGAAGCTGATTGTGGGTATATGGAGAAATAGCATATCAATGGTCCGGAGTTGCCGCCTTAGGGAGCTCGTGGACGAAGAGGGGTATCGCAGGACATTTCTCGATAGGAGTAGATAGGAGAACTTGGATTCCGAAGAGCACCCCATCATGCCAGGGTCACGTCCCCATGCCGACCCTTTCCGTTCCCAGCATCCCAGGAAAGGCCTAAAACAGGGCCTCTCCCATCACAACACTTTCCAGGCCATAAATGTGAAAGAAGCTCCCCGGTAGCCCAAGGCCCTCCTGGACAGCGCTCCCAGTCGTCCAGTCCGTCAAGCTACGAGATACGATCCGCCTTTTTGTCGCCCTCACCTCGCCTTGGACGGACTGGACGACTGAGAACCCTTGATAAACGCTCGGGAGCACCGCATGCGGCAGGATTGGCCCCAAGCTCCGCAAGCAGCAGACCACGGTCACACTGACACCCGTTGAAGCGCTTCACCATCGGAGATATCACCGTAGTTTTCTACCGACGGTGAAATCGACCGACCAATGTGTGTCTGGTACCTGAGCACTGTACCAGTATTGCAAGAAGAAAACATAATCCCCTGCAGTCATTACTCCTGCATATTTCCACCCCACCAAGATAGCCCCGCTTCGAGAGGGATTATTTTCACCCCTGGTATACCGATTGCCATGTACCGTACCACATTTGGATTTATCAAGCCCCCCCACCGGCAGCAGAGGTCGTCTGGTGGCCAGACAGGCGCAAAAGACACCAAAAGTGGGCATTTACAAGGGACAATCAATGCACGGATTCCGTCACAATACCGGTAGAGAACCTTGGAATATAGCCAAGTGCCTGAAGTACTCGTGCGCAGTGCCAGTACAATTTTTGCCGAGCTTTATTTGCTTCATATAGAGAGTGAGAAGCACTTGAAGTGGCTGAGGCGATCTGCGATCCAGTTTTTCGCGCACACAACCCTTGTCCTAGTAGGCACTACAGGGCCGCAAGGAAAGAATTAGTCATCCTGGTTGGAGGGAATTTGGGAATTTATATCCCAGGGGGCCTGGGTAACCTATTTTTTATTTCCTTCGCAATTTTTCCTAATAAAACTGGTTGAAACTTGCCGGATCAAAAAACCCCCCCCCCCCAAATTCTGGGGTGACAGAGCCTCTAGCGAGCAACCAAACTACCTCGACTCAGGTATCCTGATGGTTTGCGAAATTCACAAAAAGACCTTGTGTCAAAGGAGTCCCCACCACCGCGGTAAGAGCGCTGTGAGGAATCAGGGATTAGCGCTGAGTCTGCAACTGCAGCAAAATGCCCTCGCTCACATGTTTAAGCATTGAAGGAGGGGCAGGAGAACTCTACCTCGTCGATATATGGTGAGAAATACAAGGTTTCCTGGATCTGTTGGTAGGGAAAATTAGCCTAGCATAATAGACACAAGGGTTCCACACCGAATCTAGAATAGTCATCATAATGGTTGAATTTCCGTGGGGCCATTTTTCGCTCATATACAGTATAACAGCCTACAGTGAAAGAAAAAATTGGGAAACAGGTTAGAATCGCGGAAAGCGATGGGCTCTAGCCACCCCTAGAACTCTAGAATCTCTTGTCGCGTTTTCCGGCCCGTAGGCTCTGGTTCCCACTGAATCGAATGTCGAAGGCGGCAGATACGCGGGGTCAAAAAGAGCTCCAAATCACGCCCTTCCGTTAACCCGCAGAAACTTAAGGCCGAGATGGAAAGAGGGAACCCAATTGTATCGAAGAGTGGCTGCAATTATCGTGTTGGTTGTGTTGCAAGTTGGCCATAGTATCCAAGATTGAGTAAAATCTCGTGCAGATACCACCAATGGTGTAAGCAAGCACAGGTACTCGCACCCTTCCGCCCCAAAACCACATTTTCGGCTAGCATAGCAATGTAAACCAGCCATATCCCCTCGTGTAAGGTAAACTCCAGGTAAAACCATTCGTCCACTTTCCCACTGTCGCCGCTAAACGCTGGCCCACCTCCCGCGTTTCCACTCCCCGCATCCCACCATACCATGAAGCTACTGAAAACCGCGATAACGAATGCACCGTCAGCCCAACAGCAGAGTCGCGGCGGAGATACTACCAGCAGCGTGCCGTAAAAACACCTTAAACCATCACGATTAGGCCCTAGTCTCACAATCCAAGAGAAGACACCCCGGGAAGTAACAGTGTTTTATGGACGAGATAGCTTATTAGGCTGAGCCCACAACTAGAAGATTTCATTAACAAGTATTCGCAATTTTGTCAGCCCGCCCTATCAAACCTATCGCAATTCAGTGCAGTGGTTCCTACTACTAATCCGGACGTGAATGAGGAATTTTGACTGCAACCTCAAGATCAGGAAGGGGGCACGCTCGGCACCCGAACCACCAGCCTGCCTGGTCGAATACCGCAAAACCATCTGAACCTCAACCTTCAACTCACTTGTATCACGTGACCTACCATATCTAATTACGGGACCAGGTCATACCTAGCCCTAACATTCACCCTCAACCGTTACATTCTACGGGAGCAGGACGAAAATCACCCGGTGACAAACAGGGGTGTTTGGCAAGCAAAAAAGTGAATGGCCAAAGTAGGGTAACAAAAGGGGTACCAGCAATCATGCTGACCCGTTTGTCACCCTGTTTTCGTCCCCCCCCCCTTGAACACTGTTGTACCAGCAGCCTCCCCGATTCTCTCCGCTCCCTCCACCTCCACACTTTCCTTCTCAATCCATCAGCACAACAACACCCACAACCATGGCCGAAACCCCCATCGATGATGCCGCTCTCAAAGCCCGTGTTATGGCACACATGAACAAGGATCACAAGAAGTCCCTGAGCCACTACCTCCAACACTATTCAAAACTCCCCCCAGCAACCGCAGACACAGCCGAACTGGTGGACATCTCGCTCTCGCGTATCACCCTCACTACCCGCTCCTCTCCCACGGGGGCTACAACAACAGTGTACCTCCCCATCCGCCCTTCGCCCATGCAGAAACTGTCGGAATCGAGGGAACGACTGGTCTACATGGCGAATGAATGCTTGGCCGGGCTGGGATTGAGTCCGTATGTGGTCAAGACTTATACTCCACCTGGAATCGTTGGCGTCGCTATAATAGTGGGCGTGTTGGCGGGCTTGTGGACATTTTCGGACAAGAGGAATTTGGCGGAGGGGTCGTTTGCTCGCGTGTTTGTTACCTCCCGCTTTACTTCCGAATGGATGGATGGGTGAATGAATGGTGGATTGGGCTAATTTGAATAGCTATCTCCTGCAAAATTACCATCCGTTGGCGGATTTTATGATGAACATGCATCTGGCTGGTTTTGTCACCATCGTCGCGATCCACCTGGTTGAGTGCGTGCATTTGCAAAGAACCCGGCTGCGGAAGCACCAGGTTGAAACTTTCTCCAAGGTTTGGTGGTTGTGGATGATGACGGGCTCTCTTGAGGGATTCGGGGTGTTCAAAAGGTTTGATAAGGAGGTGGAGGAGGTGATCAAGGCGAGGAAGACGCATTAACGGCTGTTTGCTTGTTTATTAGCTCTTTCTTATCATTGTCGTATCGTAACTCTTCTCTTGTTCATAATTACCACCCGAATGCACTGCACTGTGCCCAAATACCATGGTCAAAAAACCAAGCCTTCCCCCAAAAAAATAAGCGGAGCAACCCCTGTCGCTCGGTGAAACTCCCACCCGCCATCCGCGATAATCCGCTTTTCCGCTATCCGTAGCAGCACCATGAGTTGTCCCGCAGAATACCCCGCTCCTACCACTCACAGCGTACCACCATCCTATTCAGGCAATCACAGCCCCTCACTCGTTCGTAACAACATTACCCCCCCCCCCTGCCCAACTCGTTCGATCAATCAACAGTGCAAAAATATCAATTGCGCACGGCAAAGAGAGAGAAAAAAAGTACTCCGTTGCGGGGAATCGAACCCCGATCTCGACGGTTCACTTGAAAGCGACGGATGCTAGCCGTTACACCACAACCGATGACTGGGTACGGCAGATGAGATGTGCTTGTGTGGGTCTCATGAGTCAAGGCACCGGTAGAAGATGATGTGAGACCCTGCGCGCGCACCGGGAGGAAAAAAGTTCGTGGACGTTGGAGGTGCGGTATCATATGCAGGTTGATTGTAATCAGCGATTAGTCAAATCCATGCTTCAGCCTTCTTTTGGTTTTGGTTTTTCTTAGCGGTTGTTGTTGCTTGTGGGGCTCCTGGTGCCATGAGCCTGTCGTTGTCGCGATATAATATCGATAGCTTGGTTTTGCACTTTTTTTCCTTCCCTTTCTACCAGTACAAGTACCGCAGAATCACTCACACCCCACATTCTTTCTGCATGCCGTCCGGATCCGGCACAGTGATTACTTTTTCCCCCACTCAGCCTGCGTTTCCCATTTCAAACCTACCGGTAGCTTCTACCGTATATCAAGTCTCCGGGAATGCCCCCCAGAGTGGTGCTGACATGCCTCTCTACGAGTACAGTACCGTACTCCCCACCGGCTTGTTCTGGTCGCTTCGATTGGGGCTTCATTCGGGAGTGCTTTTAACCATGGATGCTGCCCTGAAGATTGGGGGGGTGGTGGGGCTACGGTTTATTAGCTGTGCTTCCGGATGGGGGGGGGGGTTTCTGGCGCTTATTGACGTGCGGGGTCTTCCAGCTTTGCTGAGCGCTCCTCCGCACGGAATAGTTTCTGCTGTGGTGGATGCGGATCGCGTTTTTAGTCTTTCTTATGGTACCAAGTGTTGCCCTGGTATAACTTGTGTGATCACTGCGGGTATCATACTAGAACTGTGGTATCATGATCAATCACTCGGATCACAATTCACTATCACATTAGCACAACTCCTTTACCCCCCTATCTGCACTAGCAACCCATGTTAGATATCATGGGTTGTACGCTGGAGGGTGGTTGCTTAGTCATGGAGCTGCCTTTGCTGTCATTGGTATAGTATAGTACTGTGGGAGGTCTCTCGTGTAAGGTGGGGAGGGGGGGTGTTGTTCTTCGTAAGAGGTACAAGAAAGCAAGAGGTATGAATACATGACGCGGAGACCTCCATGTCTCCAGTATACAGATAACGTCCTCCGGTCGTAATCGATCCAAGTGGTCTTACCGCAACCCTTATTTCACGTTTCTTCTCTCGCTCTTGTTCTCGTCTTTGGTGGAGCTACTCCTGGTATCACACCTTCCGTATCCAGTTAACGATTGTGCAAACACCCCGTTGGCCCGCTACTTATCCAGCCTCGCTCGCCTCGAATCATTTCTGACGGCTGTCCCGAACTTCCCTGCATGGGCTTAAAATTTATACTAGGAGAGCCAGCTTTCCACTCTTCTAGAAATGGCTATAGAGTTGTATCAGAGTATTCGAGTGGGGAGTTAAGATGATGCCAGCCTTTTCCGTCAACAGGAGTACTGAACCTATTATGGGAGTGATATTAGCTGTAAGGTGATGCCCTTGTCGGTATTTGCTAACCAAAACCCTCTTTGCACCTCTGTCTCTGTTGGGAATGTGTAAGGTGAGATGTTCATTATAGACTAGTCGTACAAGAGAGAAATTACTTAAAGGAAACACCCGTGCTAAGCCCACTCCCGCACAACTAATGATAGACCTAGCCCACACACAGCAGGCAGTCACTAAGATAACCCCTACACATGACCTAAGTGGGTAGCCGTACCTCAACATTATCGTATAGCTAAAGAGCTAACAGTCTCCCCCTCCCAGAGTGGCTCAATCTTGATGATAATGGCCTTGCTAATCTTCCTTCCACTCCCCTCCAGCAATAGCTTACTAACATCATCTTTCAGGTCATCACATGGTTCCGCATACCCAAACTCAAAGGCGATAGGAGGCCAAAATCGTCCCCCAGGCACAATTGCATATTCTGGGACTTTGGTTCTGGCAGAGTGTGAGAAATGTTTGTAGAAGTCATTATTTGAGCACAACTTACATTCCTTCATATTGTGCTGCGAAGCCCTCCAACCGCGGTCCCTCAGAAATAAATTGAAGATCTTCAGGGTCTCATGCACCCACTGCTCCGCCTTCAGCAATCAATTTAGCTGCCCACATCGACACCATTCCGTGTATTTCCGTCGCCATTTTGATCTTTAATTGGCCGGTTGTGGGACGGTAAGTATATCTATTCATAGGTTATCTTCTGCCAGTGCTGGTGTAAAATTCTTTGAATACATACGCTCTTTTTCCAATGTGCGACTCTAGCTCAGAGAAGTCTTCCGGTGAAATATATAAGATATGATATTCATCCCTTGGAAGTACTTGTGAAAGTTCCTTCGGTGTCATTTTGAGATCCTCCCAGTAAACGAGAGAGTGTGTGAGCGTATCTCTATTATTTGTAGAACTAATCAGAATTTAATGTAAGCTCAATTTTATAGTCGTTACCAAAGGTGATCGTTTAGCCGGTGTGGCTACTAACCAGGTGAAACACGTTACTAGTGCGAAACATATATCACACACTGATGAATAATACAAAAGATACACAAGATAAAAAAGTCAAAAGAAAAAGAAGCAATCCTTCGTATTAGCTGCTCAGACTACCCCAGTGCCACGGGTGCCGGGACTCCACGCGGCTGGGGCATGGGAAGAACTGGCTAGGGAACTGTGTCGATATGATATCAGCGTGTGGTCAATCTTTTCAAATAACTATATTGTGTTGCACTTACCCGACCCGAACTGCTTCTTTCCCCCTCCCCACTTGGAAGAGGCCTAACCTCTGATCTAGGAGCAGTGTTCCAAGTCCTGTGAAGACGGTATATAGAAAGCGGTCGATCCCCTCGGTAGTCCCTGGATGTCCTCCCCGGCCCAACCCAACCTCCTGCCCATGGCCTTGATGCGTGTCTTAAGATATGTCAACTCTTAAGAAACATTAGCACTGGACTAAGTTCAATGGTGCAATAGCACTTCAAACACGGGCAACCTTCCACGCAACACTCGGCGGAGTAGAGCGGAAGCTCTGCGGGGGGTCAGACGGCTAACACAATAGGATGGTCGAGCCCACACAGCGGGTTAGTGTTGGTTGTCAAGTTGCGTATTGTGAAGGTGGGAACACCAGATGGTTCCTTGCCATTGCGGCGGAGCGTTGGAAAAAATAATAATATTTGTTTTGTTGCGCATCCGTTGATGTGTGGGTTCGGTGGTGTTCCTCCGTTGTTTGTGCTTAGCAATCTATACCAGCTACCAAGCTACGTGGCCCTAGCCCTACATCTGTAGTAGTCAGCGTTGGATTTTCTATCAAAATAGGATATCATGGTACATACTACAAACTCGTATTCTGGTATTTGTTTTGTTTCGGTTTTCGATGGGGGGGGAGTGTGACAGATGAAGGATGAAGGATGGATGATGGTGGAAGGAGGATGAAGGGTGGATGATGGTGGAAGGAGGATGAAGGGTGGATGATGGTGGAAGGAGGATGAAGGAAGGAGGATAGAGGAAGGGTGGAGGATGATGGATGCAGAGTGAGAGGAAGGAAGATTGTATGGAAATCCGACGACAAGGCGGGATAGCCCCTTTAAGTATTTGTGCATAGAACCTAAGCACGGGGGAGATGCATTGCACCTGCAATGCACAGGGCCCGAATCCCGCGAGCTACTTCCCTCCTAGTTCTTTAAGCTTTGTAGAAATGCTAGGGATAGTGGTATCATACGTAAGTAGTGTTCTCAGCGGTCTAGGGTAGGCGGGGAGGAACTAGGCGGGAGGGCTGCCAAGAGCCCCGGACGGGACTGGACCACCTCTAGCAGTCTGTCCAGGGTAGCGAAATCCCAGGGCCACCGCCTTTGGCTTGGACGGCAGGCCCTATAGGGTGACATAGTGCTTTTCGCGTGGGGGTAGGACTGCAGGCCTGCCAAGGGGCGGCTGCAGTGTCCCCAAACGTCCCAAGCCCCCTACGGGACCCTGGCGGGCTTATAGCCCGGGTGTCCAGGGCAGGGTAGGCAGGGGGGCCGGGTCCGGCGTTCATCTTTGATGATGACGACCATCATAGGGATTGACTGCCGGTCACTACCTGGCCGGACTGTCATTTGTAGGGTCCGGCTGTCATCCGTAGGTATTCCGAAGCGAGACACCTATAGGGCCCTGCCGCCCGTCCCGGGCAAAGGTTGGGACGGACTATAGGACAGGCGTCCGTCCCAGCAAGAGTCCCAGACTCAACACCCGTCCCGTCCTAAGCAAAAGACAGACGGACTGGACTCTTGGGAGCTCTTCCGCGGCGGGGGACTGTTGGGAACATAGATGCTGTTTTTAATGGAGGCGACGACCAACTGAAGGATTTTGCGGAGTGAAGGGAGATGGTTCAAGTGAATGAGAGGAATTTGTGTTGAAGCGGTTAAGGAGTCGTGAGATGTCGTGAGATAACCTGAGAAAAGAAAAGAAAGGCAAAGGCAAGAATGAAGGATATTTTATAGGAGAAAAAATTCCAACACTTGCGTGTCCCATGCTGCCAACAAGTGCGGGCATTTCCAACAGGGACTGTTAAAAATAATTGATAAGGAGGCAATGATCGGTGGTGAGGGTTTTTGTCCAGTGGGATTGAACGGTTTGGGTGAAGAGAGAAAGTTTTTATTAAGCGGTGAAGAAGTTCGTGTTTGATTGTGCTGAGCGTAAAGAAAGGAGGAAGGTGTGAGGAAATTTAGGAGTGGGGAGGAAGAGCTCAGGTGAGGGGATGACAAGGAGGAAGGGAAACAATCAAAAGAAAACTCTTCACAGCTTGCGCGTCCCTCCACTAGTGCATACGCCTACCACTGCCGCGTCAGACCGCGGGAATTTCCAGCATGGACGGCGGGGGACAGGATGAAGGATGTTTCGTGATCTCGCCTCTACCTATCTCTGCTCATAAATCTAGTCAAACTAATGAGCTATGTAAGAATCCCGAAGGCTAATTTGAGGACATGCCTCCTGCTCGGGAATGAAACTCCGGGTTCTATCTGCAGCCACCATTAGTTGCGCACGAAACCAAAGTCTGATCAAGGTGCACTGCACTCGTAACGCAGATGTCCGCGCAAGAAGTATTGAAGAAGCCAAAGTCGAGGAGGCAATTAGAATTGTAGAAGTCGAGGTTGTCGTGTATCACGGTATCGACAATCAAGCAATAAGAGGGTTAGGAAGAACGAAGAAAAGGAGAACAAGGTAAAGGGAAGGATGCGGGAAAAAATAACATGACCGGGTTAGAAGCAAACAAGTCGATAACATGCAACCACAGTCTCCAACAGTTCGAAATACTACTGTTACCGTTATCACCCACCACCTAGATCTGAGCCAAAAGGCCGGAGATTGTGGGAGGCAACATCTGTCATACGCGCTGGATCATAAGGATTCGGAATTCTTAGCATCGCAATCATCAGTCGGATAATTCACAATTACATAACAAGGGGCCACGAAGACGATTATATCCCGGACACAACTGTACTAGTATGATAATAGAACTTTTCCGGAGCACCCTTTGGGTTGCTTACAGGGGGCTTTGATGTTGGCCAAACCTGGGGCCCCCTCCGTTCAGTGTATATCCTGGGGAGTAAGGCCTGTGGGATTTCGATTTTTTCTGCCCGCATGGCTACTATGTACAGTACCCTGGTGCGAAGGTGGGTTGGGCGGGGCTGCAGCATCCTCACTGCCCTTCTAGGTGGATTCCAGGTTGGTATAGCTATGCTTGGTTTTAAATAATAGTTATTATAATAATAATACAGGATTATACTTTCTAGAAGCACGCCCCACTTTTTGCCATCACCCAAGAGTACTCACAAGGTATCACTCGAATCTCCTCACCCCCGGTTAGCCATTTATTTCATTTCGTGAATTATTTTTCGTAGCTCTAAGATATGGCATCACACCATCAGACTTCCCATCTCGCCGGGTCAAGTAGATGGTAATTTCGAACGATATCATCAGCACATAGGCAGATATACGTAATTCACACCTACGCCAAAGAAAATTTCAAATCCCCTCCCAAAAAGAAATGATGTAGAAACCCGTTTTTTTTTCCCATTTTGTCATGACATTACTAATTTTCACCTCAATCCGATTCTCAGAAACTTGAGATTAAGAATATAACAAGCACCTGTGACCGAACGACAAAGAAAAGCAAAGACAGAAAACCCAAAAACCGATGAATTACTTTCGCAATTCTGCGATCCTCTTCTGAACGTTGGCTTTCTTCTCTTCGCGTGAGATCTTCTTGAGGCGGTACTTCTCGCTCTCGGCTTTCCAGTGATCCTTGCCCCTAGTGTCCTTCTCGGGATCCTCAAGGTTGGGGTTCTCACGGATCTTGGCGTGAGCCTCGGCGTACAGGTCCTCGAGACCATCGGCTATTGAATTGTTAGCACACCTGTCCTGTGGGGAACAATAGGATAAGGAGTAAATACCCTCAACACCGTCGTCAAGGTATTGCTGGAACTGAGACTTGTAACGTTCCTCGTCATCATCAGCAAGGGTCTCCATGTACTCCGCGACGTGACCACCGAAAATGTATCTGATAGTTTGTCAGCTAGCTGTTATGCCCTCCATGCTAGGTTAAAATTTACCTTCTGAGAGTATCGGCATCCAATTCCTTGGTCTCGATATCGTAACCAGGGAATCTGCTTTCAGAGTGGGGAATGTAAAGACCGCCGTCGGAAGCACCCTTCATGGCACCGAAAACTCTTGCACCAGTGGTAGTCTTTTTCAAACCAACGTCTAAGAAAGCCTTGAATGGACGCCTGGGCTCTCCATCGATATCGGCCTCCTCAGTTAATTTAAACTCACCGTCGGGCTCAGCAACACCCTCAAAGTCCTCGTCAAGGCCAAGCTTAGCAAGGGTGCGACGGGCCAAGAGAAGGCCAGTAGCGTATGCAGCGGCCCAATTGGTAAGGCCGTGCTTGATTCCGTAGCGGGGGAGCTCGTGAGCGTAGGCGGAGCAGAAAACCTTATCTCCAGCAATCTCGGAGTAGATGATCTGGGTGATGATCTGTAGCGCAAAGCAAGGTAATTAGCCCACCTCCATTCATTTTTCATCACGTCATCAACGTGCTCGATGCGCGGAGGGAAGACGTTTCTGTCTACTCCAGCGGCATCGGAAATAAAAACGAATGATCGAGGTTCAGGGCCGGCCTTCACACGAAAACGGGTCGGGGACATACATCACGGTTGGTGAAGCGGACAACGAGACGGTACTTGGGCGCATTGTACTTGTTCTTCGCCTGAGTGATCAACCTCTTGCGAGCATAGTAATCGGTCTTTCCCTCACGCCTACGACGGTACTTGGTCTGGTAGCGGGAGTAATAGGCGCTGGACTTGACGGTTTTGGTGAAAGGCTGGGAAAATGGTCAGTTTGCCAATCTTGAGATATGGAGAAGTCTGAATATTGAAGCCGGCATAACTCACCATCTTTGCTGGAGTACTAGTGGCTGTCGATAGCTGGTTGTCGAAATTATCGCTGAGTGAAAAGTTTCCTCGCTGCGGGGCGGAAAGGTGAGATAAGTTTATTCCGGGTGGGTGTGTGGGAATGCCAAGCCGTTGAAGGAGTGACTGTTGAATCTGGAGCCTGGATGTTAGTTCTCGATCCAGGGCTTGGGTTGTGCAGGCTTGGCGGATGACTGATCAACATTCTGCTAGTTTCCCACTCCTTGTTCTTTTGATCCCTTTTTCCTTTCGCCCCTCGATTATTGTTTCACAGACTTCCCCACCTCCTTTCGTTTCCCCTCTCTCTATCAGCCCGCTTATTCCCTGCTATCGTCCCCCCATCATGACCCTTCATATCTGTTCCTTGTCCGCGTTATTGGACTCTCCTTTCCTTTGCTCCAACAAACCACAACTCAACACAATCTCCACCGCCCTACCTCCCTCCTCCTCCTCATGAATTGTCAAACACCGTTCTGGCCTCTACATGTTCGCTCGGACCCAGGTCAGCGCCCACCCGCTAAGACCCACCGCACCAACCATTCCTCACCCTCTTTTTCTTCTCCCTCTCGCAAAAGGTTTTTTCTTGAAAAAGGTTTTTGATGTGAGGGGGAAGATGGAAGAATGAGGCATTCTTAGGCCGTTTTTTTCCTTGGAAAACAGTGGACTGCCGGGGTGCGGGCGAAAGAACCCTTAAAGAACATGTAATGGTCTACGGCATCTCATGATGCTGTGGGAAGCGCGCTGACCTGGGTCTGAACGAAAACATGTCATGTGTTCGAGCGAAGTGTGAAAGTTTGTTCTTTTTGTCTTTTCGCACTTGTTTTTCGCGTCTTTCGTGTGTTGCGTTTATATTCTCCCCGTCCTCCATGCTTTTCCCTTCGATGGAAGCTGTATGAGTTTTTTATAACAGAGGGAGAAGAGAGAGTGGACATTTTATGCATAGTTCCGACACTTCCTTTCTTTGGGGTTGATCGGTGGGAAATTTCACTTGTCCTACATACAGATAATAGTTATGAGCTGAAGCCTCCCCCCCGGAAGCTGCGCTGAATATTTAAATCTCAAGAACATGTTCGTCGCACCAAGTTTACCCAGGCCCTGTGCTAGTATCAGATAGAGAGGATCGGGAAATGAGCAGCCATCCTTAAAAAGAAAAGAGAAGAAAAAAGAAAAGCAACGCTAAAGTTTGTATGGAAAAGGTATTGAATCTAGAATAACACATCGCGTGCGTCACATTGGTGCGTTCCCTACAGATTTGTTTGAAAAGAGCTCTCCCATCCATCCCCAGGAACGAGGCAAATGCTATAGATTCGCGGAGCATCTGAACAGGATGAGGTGAGAAGAAAGATATTAGAAAATAATAGAAAGTAGAGAGAAAAAAAAGCAATAACACCCAAGGCCATGACAAGTCCTACCACCCCTCCCTATACAACCCAACAGAAGCTCCCTACGACATAGAATAACAGCGATGAGGAATAATTAAGTCGGAACAGGCGGTGGTGGTCTCGCAGAATATTGTTCACCAAACCTCCTCTCTGATTGTCCAGTCCCAGGAGCTGCAGCTGAGGGGGGGTTCCCCGACTCGCCAGGCATGCTGGCAGTTTTTTCAATCACCACGAACCCACCCTCGGCACTGCCACCGTTAGCAACTAGCGGGGCAGGAGCAGCCCTGTTCGGCGGAGCAGCCGCAGCCTGCGAGCTTTCCGGTTGGTCGTAGTTTGTCATTGGCTGCCTGGCGCGGTGAGTGCTGGGGCCTGATGGGTCGGGGAGTTGTTGGCCGGGGAGCTGCTGGGAGAAGCGTTTCTTCTTCTCCTCGAGGAGGGCATCGGCGCGGCGAATCCGCGCCTCCAGCTCTTCCAGTTCTTTCGAGTGGAAGGTTACCGAGAGTTTTCTGTTTTGTGCGGAGCGAGGTCAGAACCTTGTGATATGCAGGGGGTGGTGATTGGTTGATTGGATGGGGGAGGGGTACTTTTGCTCGACGGTAGAGGACAACTGGTCCAGTGTGTCATCGATCAGGAACGCGTCATTCAGCTGCGCTGAGAAGGACCGCGCGGCGGTCCTATAAAATTACTCGTTAGAATTCAATGCTCGCTTTTCCCCCCCTCTTTCTCCCCCAATGGAATGGTACACATACGATATCGGCCTCTCCTTGGCAAACTGGTTGGGATCTTCGGCATCCGACATATTGGATTATTGAATGTTCTGGGATTGCTCTGGAATGGAGGTTATTGAATCGTGCGTTGGGGGGAAGACGGTGCACGTCTTATACGAAGACGTTATCCCAATAAACAGATAGGAGGAAGCGAGCTGAAAACGTCAGAATGTTGTCCTACACCCCGCTCTGGTTGCTGTCAACGGTACCCACCGGCTGCTTACGGCAAGAGAACTCTGAATTATGATGCGTAGAGTAGGAGGAAAGACAAGGAAGGAGAAAAGGGATAAGAATTGTCTTCTGCGAGCGAGTGGAGGATGGATGGAAGAAATAGTTGGAAGAGTGCAAGCGGGAGTAACCTACCAAGTTGTCACGTTCGCGACTGACCCTTTGAAGTGAGTCTTTCTGTTCAGTCAGGAGGGGACTGGTCTTGGACTTTTTCTCTTTCGTTTTTTTTCCCCTTCTTCTCCTCTTCGGCCTCAGGAATGGGGTAGATTTTTTTTCTCGGAGGGGGGTATGGAGAGGGGAGGGGAAGAAGGGGAAAAAATACGAAAAGGGTCCCGGGGAAAAGGGGTTCCTAGTAAAGTAACTATGAGTGCTAGACTTTTCAATGCTCCCAGAGTAACTACAAGTACGATTCGACCAATGTGGTAGAGCACCAAGCTCTGATTCAGCCATGGCGAGTAGGGAGCAGTTACAAGTGCACCTATGAATCAGAGAGGAGGCAGTGGCGATCCACACGATACGATAACCTGCTGTCGCCTGTGTATTATTCGTTGCCAGTAATTAAAGTTGCCTGAGCTCCCCACGGTTTATTCCAGGGTATAAGGTACTGTACAGTACGGTGAATAGCTGGCCATGGCTAGCCCCTGGCATCTACCGGTGTGCCCATTGTGAGAAAGAAATTTGTTCAAATAGAAACGTAAGGCAACGAAAGAACCTGGCTTGACTAAGTTACTGGTATTGTACGTGTACCTTGTGTTCGAGTCCGGTAGGGTCCAGGAGTGTGGTGGGCGTGCCGTGCAGTTTGTGCTCGGACGCAGATCTCCACGAGTAATTTGGTGCGCAATCGACCATTATCTCAACACGGTTTGGTCGTTCCTCCAGGACCACCGGACAAACCAGCACCTGTTTGGTGCTGGGCCTGTTGTGGAGTACGGTGCTCGTGCTATTATTGCCCCATTGTCATCGTCCGTGGTAGGGGGCTTGCCAAGCGATACAGGTTCTGTTTCGTTGCCAAACTTTAAGCCCACTGAACGCGGACTGGTGAAGAGACGACAACGAATGGAGAGACGACAGTGCAAGAATACCGGTAGCACTGGTTTTGGCGAGCCAGCCAAACTTGGGAATAAAAAAGTATGTTAGCGAGGGTATATGATTTCGGCGATTTGCCCGAACCGAGTGATCCACGTCGGTTGGCCGACTGGTTGCAGCCGGACACGATAGATCTGATGACCCGTTGCCAAGAAGTGAACCTTTTAATGGTGACCACGCGTGGAGAAGAGTAAACTTGTGATGTGAAAGATGCGATGGGAATGGAAGACGGGGGTGATGGTAGTCATATGTACTCGTACTCGTACGGAACTGTGGTTTGTGGTGATCATATGGCTGTCTATAATAGGTACAGGGGTGTTTTCTGGATCTAGAGTCCCGTAGATAGTCACTAGGGCATATGTCTCGCGTGTTGAATACCGGTATTGGTTGCTCATGAACCTCGGGTTAGTCAGCTGACGGATAGGGCGAGACACATTGCAGACTGTCGAGTGAGCATCTATGTAACGGAGCGAGAGGCCATCCGAATACCGGTAGAGACCGCTGTTGCTCTCCTAGACCTACACCGGAGTGGAATACTGGTATGATACCCGCTCGCACGGCTGGCCGACGACTAATGGTGGAATTGGGCGTTGCACAGGTGGCTGTTCGCTATCCCTTCGTTCGTGCCCGAATTTCAGAACCTTTTAGCGTTGCACTAATAGGATAGAAAGGACAGGAAGGGTAACGATAGACAACCCATCAAGATAAATTAAAATTAGGCGAAGTACTCGTACTTGTACCATAGTTGGGAGCAAATCTACGCAGCCAGCCAGGTTTCCATCATGACCATGCTGACCAGTACTCGTTTGGCACTATTCTGAGCACTACACCACTTCTGGAGCACGAAGTTGTTCCTATCACGATTACCCAAATAAGCTATCTCAGCAGTGAAGGGGATACCGGTACCACCCTTCATGTTCATCATATGCTTCTTACATCATAGTTGTCACATTTATTCCTAACTTTGCTCTCTTTAGTTACTTCACCAACCGATCACTTCCACTACCAGCTGTGCCCGTACTTAGCGCGAGGTCCTGAATACAGACGAAGGGATGATACTCGCTCGAGTGGCGGGGCGGTTGCCTCGGGTCCGAGGGTCGACTCTTCTTGTCGTGGTTGGCTAGGATGACTAACGCATAGCAATGACGCGTTTGTTAAAATTGAACTTTATGCGTTAAGCTGGTGGGCTGAAAGTATGGGTAGTCTACAAAGATGCTGTTAATATATTGGCATGAATATTGTCAATGTAGTTTAAGATTAGAGAATACTTTTTTGGGAATGGGAATTTATTGGGGGGGGGGGGTTCTCCTCGCTCTATCGCACAAGGAGTTGAGATATATATGGAGTTTTTGCACTAGTACCGTACTATACAAGCACAGCGCGCCATAAATCCTGCGTGTAACCAAATGAAAAGGGGAGAGGGAAAGGAGTTGCCTAAGACTCGTATGACCAGAGAGCGGAGGCAAGTTGCTTGACGTCGTTTGTTGGTATCTACTGTGGCCTAATGCGCACTGTCATTGCTTGTTAATATATTACCAGAAGCTCTATAGAAGATATTAGGGGCTGTTGGTTGGTCTGGTGGTTTGGCTTCGATGGTGCTCGTGCCGTGTATTGATGCTCGTTTTCGTTCGAGTTGTGGTTTGTTATATCGGTGTTGGTACATCTTACTCGTCTTTGGTCAAAATAATGGCTCAGGGGACAGAAAACAATGCAATTCACGCCTCGCCCATAGCCCCCCATTCCGGATCTTGCGGGTTCGATATGAGGAATCTAAGGCGGGGGTCTATTTTCTCCCTGTGGCCTCACATTTAAGGTTGTAACCCTAACCCTCAAGTATTTGGCATCCGTATGCGGGGTTGAAACCTCAGTGGGTGGAGCATAGGCAGTGTATTGCACCGCCATAATATTATGATACAGGTATTTTGTTTCCGGCGTTCCTGCTTCGGAAGATTGATAGGAAACGGCGGGGCACCGTGTGTGTCGGGAGATGAGACCGTTTAGAAATGTGCGGGCACGTATGGTGAGATGGTTAGGTAGGAGGCAGCAGTACTGACAAATGTGATGCGGCTGGTGCATCTCCCCCCGTTTCGAAGCCCTTCCTGCTATCGTGCTTGGTCCGGCATTCGTTTTCTTGCACTTTCTAGCGCACAGCAGCACAGTATCAAACACTCGCTGCTGGGCTCAAGACCCAATCGTATCGGATCATCTTCGGATTCTGGCATCGGTTTTGGCGGGGGCATTGATTTGGTTTTCGCGAATGCGGCACGGTAGCCGGCCTGCAAAATTTGGCGAAAGGTTCGAATTAAGCTTTTGAGTTCCTGCCAGCCGACTCTACTCGAGTACCTATGCGGCTTGGCTTGATGCGCTCTTTTCATGCCAGATTGGTGTACTCGAGTAATTCTTACCGTCGTTTCAACTTTACACGAGTCAAGGAACGGGGATGCCTCGGTCATCGATTTGCTTCTGATTCCTACCGCACATGACTGGAGGCGGGCTGCTACGATACGGCATCTCGTTGTGGGGCTCCACCATCGTACTGGTGGCTCGCCTTGTTCCCATCTCTTAAAAATGGGTTCTCTTTCATTCATTGGTTTCATCCCAAATCGCGACGAGGCTAGAGCTATTTATTGTATTGGTGTTCCACTCCCCTGAAGCAGATGACGGGGAAGGTGAAAGGCCTAATGGCCACCGCCAACACAGCGGTACCCCGGGTCTCTGGATGAAACGTCCTTATCGATAGCGATCCCTGGCTTTCAACTCTGCAGCCAGTTGACGCCGTGAGTTGAAGCGCCTAAGGGAGTATTTTGAGCAGTTGACAACCAAGAATGCTTGTCACACCTAGCGATTCAGGGGAGTTGTTTTTCTCCCAAGAGGCCAAAATTGGGGAGATGTGAGAAATAGGAACAATTGCTCGGGTCGACATTCGGTCCTAGCGGTTTCGAAACCTTTTACATGTGGCAAGACAGTCTGGACGGTGTTCCTACTGAATACCGGTAGTCTCCCGGCTACCAGAAATACAGACGCTGGTTACTTGTCCCAGGCCATAAGTACCCGAAAACAGGGATTAAAGAATATATGGCAAAACATCCGTGCATGTCTGTGCCCCCATACAAATGATCCCCCTTCATTTTCGGGTACTTATGGCCTGGGACAAGTAGGAAATGGTATCGGGTGGCGGCTCGGAACAATAATGGTGCAACAATAAAGTAAGGTTTCGAAACGGACGTCTCATTCGCCAATCTACTACCCAGACTTATTTCGGGGGTTGCACGGGTGGTGACCAAAACAATTTGTCGGATAACAAGCTCGGGACCATTCATCGTCCAAATATGAGAATCTAACAGGGCTGGCCTTCCTTAAGCGGGTATATCAGACCTCTGTATGGATCCACCCTTTTTTGTCATTTCTTTTTTTGATTCCTTCCCCTTCCGGGGCGCAGCAAGCTACCTTCCTTGATATCCATAAATCCATGATATCCCTCCCCATCAGCGCCCTCCTTTCCTTTCCTTTTTTGTTTTTTCTTATATATCTACCGTGGCTGTCATTTTTTCTTGCCTCACTTTCGCTTTTAGTCGTTCCGGACTGCTGTTCACGTTCGTTACTTTTCCTTTTCTCGTTTTTGTTTCTCGTTCAACGCCGGCATTAGGGAGGGGTGGTTTCCTCTGGCAGGACTTGAATCTGGAATTCATTCGCTCTTTCGTTTTTTTCCTCTTCACTTTTTTCAGCTTTATTTTCAATTCTCGTCTTGGTGTTTGCTATGAATAGGGTTGCGGGCATTGCGCCATCACCGGTGGGGTGGAATTCAATGGATGAAATGTAGGGAACACGTTTTGCAGAATTGGTTCTTCCTTCGAGGTTAACTGAGCGGGTGTAGTGATCTCGATTACGTGACATGGAGTCTACCAAGGAGCGAGCAAGGCGAGCGTCGGGGAAAGGCAGCAAAAGTAAAGATTGTACCGGAAGAATTGTTTACTCCAGGCGCAATTTTTCTAAAGCCAATGGGTGGTTCAGATGGAGCATGGGGTGAGTTGGCCGAATCATAGGAAGGGATTGGGGGGGGCTTCTGGCTTGCTAACAACGGTAACAGTGAAGAAACGTTGTGCAGACTTCCGAAGTGAGTTAGCTCGGTGGAGAATAATTTATCTTGAACGGCGAGTGCTGATCCTTAGATTCAGGCACAATCTCGACTAGATGTGTGCGGGATCTGAAAAGGGAATACTCTTGGAAAATCTACAATGTCTGTTGCAATCCGGAGACCGGAGCCGATGCTCACTATGTTCGGATCAGATTCTCGGATGAAGGTATCTACCCACTCTATCCTGGTCCGACGAGCCAATTCTAGGGTCTAATAATGTGTAGCGAAGGATTGTTACTTCGCATCATATGTTGCTGCCCTCAATGGTGTTGCGGCGAAGCGTTTTCTCCAAGGCCCCAGAGAAGACCATGCCAGACCTTTTGGTATAGGTTTTGACAGTGGTATTGCATCAAAGGAGCGCCTATATCTCATTTCCAATTGCTCGTTAGCACCCTCATTCGTGTGAAGCAGGGACGGAAAAGCTAAGACAGCATAGAAAGCAAACCCCATACCTCCGCCGGGTATCCGTAAAATTCGAGGTTAAGCAGGACGGCTCATGGAAGCGCTCAGACGAAGACGTTGACCGAATCGGCTTCGCCACGTATAAATCAGCACCAAAGTCGGCTATCTGGGAATCCAGCTCTCCTGAGGCAATCACCTTTAAGGATGACCCCTTTTTGAGGTTCGCTAGGGTAACATTGCGGTTCGGAAAGCGGGAGGAAAGGACTATCCTGGATATGGGTATTACTCACCGGCCCCGAACCCCTTTCCAATTACTCACGTTCAACAGGGAAGAGCTTTAGTCCCGTATTCTCATCTCAGAGACAGGGTGCGTCTATAACGCTGTCGGGCGTGCGAGTGAGAACCTGTGATGACAATCAATCAACAAAGCCGATTCAGACTGAAGTGCGGTTGACATTTACGGACAAGGAAAAGAACCGGAGTAGCTTCTTGCGATCTCAGGCTAGGAGCGCAGCGGTAGGTGAGGCAGAGAAGGCCTTGTTACTATTCAAGAAATCGGTAGAGTTGGCGGGGGATAATTCGTTGGCACTGGAGGATAGTATTGAAGATGATGCGATATTTGAAATGAATATTGCGGATGTTGTGAGCAAGGACTTTTCGGTACGGCTGAAGGGGGATATGACATCTGAAAAGAAGAATATCAAAGGAGTGTTCAAGGGGTCCAAGCTATTATTAGTGCCTTGTTTCGTGTCCAATGGGGTGCACCTTGTTCTGCAGAGTGTGGATGGAGGATATGTTTTACGTCAATACGGTAGGGTACCCCCGTGGAATGGTTGGCCTATCCTAACGTTTGCATAGTCCCAAGCCCCATCCAATTCATAAGTTCCATCACAGAAAGCTCGTTTGCCGGCCCAAGCATCAGCATGATACGCAGGATAGGAGAGAACATAGAACGAGAAGGAAACGGCAAGATAACCTATCTGTTCGAGAACGGGGAAGCCGGTAAGCCCAGCAATACCTCACCATTTTCCCGTTCAACGGCTAACATTTCCCAAGACGCAGCTAATATTGTGGAAAATGTGGTCTCCATAATGGAGAAACTCCACGACTACCAAACAACTCCTCCCACTACCGCCCGTTCCACTCAGTCTTCCCCGCGCCTTCCGCAGATGCAAAGCTCTCAGTTGCTAACCCCTCCGCAATCGCCACCGCGGAAGTTATCCACCTTTCAGCGCCACCGAAGTAGGGTCTTGGATTGGGCCAGCCCTCAGCCAGTCCGTACCCCTCCCGAGGACCTATCTACAATCGACGAGGCGTCATCGGGAGAATACTTGATGGCCCCGGCACCCGATCCGCGAGCGGCTCCTTTGCACTGGTCCATTCGCGGTGGGGATATCTCTGCCGATCCACAACACTACTATCTGCAGGCCTCTGCACCCCGCTCAGCGTATACAGAGTCGATATACAGCGCTCGCTCAGCAACCCGCAAACGCACGCTGCAAAATATGGAAGAGTCAGGAGCTCGGGCGCCGTTGCCGGCGCTGGGGAGGATGTTTTGAGTAATTCGTCTATAACTCGATTTGAGAGATACGTCGTCAAGTTGCTTCATGTATATTATCAATTTTAGGCTGTTGTCGCCTGCACCACTGGCGTGGTTCGCGTTTCTTTTGTGATTCCTACATATGTCCTGGTCTGGTGCGGGTGGGTGGGTGGATGGGCGTATTTTATTTTATTCTCAACTGGATAAAGGTGCAGGCTGGGCTTGTTGTATCATAGCATATTATCGAATGGAAACGGCGGGGCTGTTTGTGGCTGGGCCTTATTTTATTTCGGGAATTATAGATTCGGGCTTGTCTGGTATAGTATAGGGGTTTTCTAGGAATAACCCAATCGAGATTTCGGGAATCCTCTGCTACGAGCGCTGTACAATACTGCTCGGGGCATCCAGTCCCACCATGTTATCCCGGGCGGTCAGAATCCGGAATCGGCTGCCGGTATCCGGGACCGAAACATCCGGGAGACTGGGTTGTTGACTGGGATACCTCCTTATCTGGCAAGCTAGTACACAGAGATAAAGTGGATGCCGGAGTACTCTAGTAGAACGTCTAGCGCAATGGGAAAGAATGTATATAAAATATGCTTGGTTTTGGCCATAATGTGCTCGGTGAATGTATCATATTGCGAATTTGAGATAGATTACAAAGACAAACTCCCATCTCAAGGTACCGGACTGTACTAGGGGCAGCGGAATCTGTCCAAGGAGTGAGGCGGTCACTAAAAGGCTGAAAGGTTGGGTGATAATTGAGCAGAGATGACTGTCAACCTTTTGAAAACTGTGTTCATAGTCGTACTCTAATGTTCTCTGTTCCTGAGGCCACGAGTGACACTTCGTGACCACTTACGTCACCCCCTGTCTCAAGTTGCTGCGTGCTCGTTAGGTAGAAATTGCTTACGACAAATACTACACTGCTGAAGTAGCACGCCTTCGTGCCGAGGTTGCCTGCGAGCTCCAATTCAATCGAGGCCTAACCCTCAGAACTCGCCAAAATGGATACATAGAAACTGGTTTCTGGGCCACTCTAACCCTCCACGCTCTTTCCCTCCGCGCTCTTCTCCTCGGCTATGAAGAGTTGGGTAAGTTAGTTGTCAACTTTTGTTTTCCTGTTTTTCTTTGCCTCGTTGAGTAAACTTTGAATTTTTTTTTTACCGGCCCTACAGAGGGGTTCGTTAAAGGACGGAAAATGAGACTACAGGCATTGTTGCTCGGTGATCCCAACCGGGGTCTCTCTCTCTCCGACCTTTAACGAACTCCTCTGTACAGCATCTATCGCTAGCGCGCTAAAATTGTGGTCTATTAGGAATGCATTTCTTTCCTTAAGTATCCTTTCTCTTCTCTAGTGTAGTTCTCGCAAAGCTTCGGAGCTCCGTAGCAAAACAAAGCTGAACTATCACAATTAGCTCCACGGATGCCGCCAAACAAATTCCGGTGTTCCTCAGTTTGCAAGAGCCGGTCTCCCACCTCGTCAACCCTACGGGTTCGAATGTCGTAGTACCGTCTCGGGGTTCAAGTGGAGATAGCGGGGCCAAAATTTCGGACTTCTCGTCAGTCACTGTACAGTTATTCCACACACTGCTAACAGGATTGATAGTATTAAAACAGCTGATATTGCAGCTTGATTTTTGCTTGTGTCTAACAGGGTCCTATCAGGAGGATCGCTATTAAGTGTCCCTAATAGACTCCCTTTATGTCTGCTCATAATGTGTATTGTGTCAATGCCTACCTTCCGAATTGTAAGTTCCAGGTTATCCTTCCGGCCAGTTGAAGCGTCACACACACGGAAACCGGTGTCCAAAATATGCACACTTCAGGTCCACCTGTATTTCCCCTTTCCTCCTTCCTCTTCATCCCCCCACAGACACCCCTCCCGCCCCATCCATCAAGCTTTCTATCTTCTCGATCTGAAATACTTTTTTAAAAAACCATCACGCTTTCCATTATATCATTATGCCATCCCTTGCAGGTTTGTTCACGGAATTGTCAAGTTCAAAGTATTCTGTTTGCTAACCTCCGGTTATTACACTTTTTAGGGTTCCCGGGGAAATAATGTGCCCCAATTTCCATGCCGGTGGGTGGCTACGGTGCCGCCTTGATGAGAATTATTCATATTCGTCTCAACCGCCACCCCACCTTGCCCCCGGACGCATCGATCGAAGACGGCACAGCTACTACGGACGAAGAAATTGCTGCTCTGAGAGAGCAGATTGAGGTCGAGGGAGCACGTGGCATCGAGTTTGAGCAAAGGTTGGCTGGGCAGGGATCCGTAGTTGCCGGTTAACAGCCGCGATGACCAGAAGCAGATTCACTGCAGTGGGGGTAAACTGGGGTTCTGGAGGGGGTTCCACGGAGTGTATTGGAAGTGTGGGTAATGGCCATGATGCTGAGAATCAAATCCTTGGGATGGACGGAAAAATTCTCTTTGAAACTTGAATAGATCGGCCGTACTCCTGGTCTGCATGCGTCCTTGTCCGCACTAGTGAACCTGACAGAAGCCCGATAATGTCGTTATCGAAGGGATGTTGCTGGCATTGAAATCCGCAGAGCCTGGCTCGAGTGCTAGTGTTTGGAAGAGCTCGTCTGGGCTCAACGGCTCTTCCGCATAACTAATCAACACCAGGGTCCCTATCCTTAGCCCCGATTTTTACCTACCCTGCTCCTTCATTTGCTCATCGTAGATATCCTCCAACCCCAGCCAATCTGTCATCTTGCTGAGTCTTTCTAGTCTCCGGTATATCGTGGGTTCTTGAAAGATTGCTTCGATACCTAAGAAAACGAGTAGAAACCTGCATATATTAATTAGCCGGTAATGAATATTTTTAGTAGACTACGCTCGGTAATAGCAGATATCTGCTATATTACGTACCTGAATTCGCAACAAGTCAAGGAAATTCCGGCCAATCGCTACCTACGCCCCCCCGACACTTCCTTTCTAAAATATTGTTCTTTATCCTGGGGGTCCATGTGAAAAGGGAACTCTCGAACCACACAAGATCACTCGCCATAGAGCAAACTTACCTCCGGCATATGATGGCCACATATCCACCCCACTTTTTTTCTTGGGAAAAGAACAACCTCCGCGATTTAAGCACCCCGCTACCTTGTCCCCTTTCAACGGGCTGCACTGCACCTCGTTCCTCAAGATTGTTGAGATGGCGGTTGTTTTGATCGACGGGGGACGATGCGCACCGAGCGAGGAAGATTTTCGGGGGTGTATGCCGCTTGGATTGGCAGCCCGGAAGGAACATGAGGACACTGTGAAAATGCTACATAATCGTGGCTAAACACCACTCCCGCATACTGCTCGGAGTGGACATGAGTAAGTGGGGAAAATGCTCCTTGAGCGAGAGGAGGCTAACCCCGACAAGCCAGATAATCACGGCGGATCACATCCCATTGAGAGAGGGAAATAAGGGAGGGATGAAAATACTACTCGGGCGAGATGAGGGCGACCCCCAAAAACTAGTTAACGACGGTGGAGCACCTCTCGGGTGGGTAAAAAGTTTGTTCCATCAGGAAATGCGGGCCCTGTCTCACTCAGCCTTAAGATGTCGTAATTAACAGTGATTGGAGAGACTTATGAGACATCCCCCTCGAGCAAATCACTGCCATTCTCTCTCTTTCCGAACTATATTTCCTCATGGGACTTGTGTTTGTATATCTTCTTTTGTGGGCGATCATACCCCATGGAATGGGAATGCACATATATGCGATGGCAACCTAGCTTCGACTCTGTGTCTGACTTGTTAGAGTGAGCATTTATGGGTTTCGATTGTGACGACACATTAAGACAGCAGTGCGGATGCATTCATTTGAAAGAGAGAGAACGGCGATATTAACGTACGTTATACTAGAGAAGCATGTTAGGAATGATCCCTGGCGAGCGGGACCCTATAAGCGGTAGGTTGAATGAAGAGTTTACATGACTGCTTATTGAGTACAGAAAGTATGGAAAGAGCTTTACTGGAGGCGGGAATGAGAGAGAGATCAAAGGTCGAACAGGAGTTGTGTTAAGACTAGTAAAGCGTGAGAGTGATTGTTATACAGGCACTAATAGTGTTATAGGAACACGGTATTATAAAAAGACAAATGATTCAGAAAGCTTATAGTTAGAGGCCCGCCACCCCACTCAATCAAACACAGCCAACTGCTACCCACGTCCCCCCGACTCCTGTGTGCCGGCTTCGGTTCCTGTCACTCGCTTGCGGCTTCTTCGATGCTTTCGCTAGTGATCGGAAATATCTGGGCCCCATGTTTGTCCTCCCTCCCCCTCATGATCCGGTATTCTAAGATCTCGTTCCGGAGGCTTTCTTTTCGCCAGCTCTGCCTGGAGAATCACCATGTGCACTTCATGGACGGGGTCTGTTTTCGGGGTTTTCGGGGTTGTCGGGCGGTTATAGGCAGTGCTGTGCTCCCAAGCGTTCAGTCCGTCCGTCTTCGGATCCGGGCGGGATGGATGCCAGTGCCTGAAAGGGCGCCCGGGACGGACTGGCGGGGACTGCAGGTGTCTCAGGTGGCGCAATTTTCCTGGTAACTCCGGATGACGGACGGGCCCTGTAGGTGACTGGCGGGCCCTACAGGTAATTGGCGAGGACTGCAGATGACGGGTGAGGACTGCAGAAGACGGGCGAGGACTGCTGATGGAAGGTGAGGACTGCAGGTACGATTCGGGAGTTACCGATCCGTCGAGGACTGTAGGGCCCTACAGTCAACCTCTTAGACGGTAGTCTTTCCCAAAGGACGGACACTCTTGCGCTACAGCTTGAGACAGACGCCCGGGACGCTCGGGATTGCAGTCCTGGCAGTGCCTACAGGGCGGACGGGACGCTTGGGAACACTGGAACTTGTAGGTGATATCATAGAGTAGAGTTGCAACCGGAGACGCATATGTCTCCAAGAGTTCTATGATATATCATGAGATCAAGTTAGTAAACTGAATACCTCAAATATTGTTTATCGCTTGAACAAACCTATGGATGTAGATAGCATAGCTGGCATTCATCGGGGACAATAAAAATATTGATTAAGGATGATAAAAAGATAATGATAGGACGGTGGAAGTTGGAGAATGGACGGAAGGTGAAGGGGGGGGGGGGTGGAGGTAGGGGTGCGGGGGATTTATGAAGGGTGCTACACGGCCGGCATCCACCATCCATTTTACTTGATATGACGTATATCGACAGTGGTATCGCACGTCCCAAGTCCAGGTAAGCCAAGCTCTTCCGGCCAGATGGGAGAAGCTCCCCCACTACATATATGCTACTATTCACCCGCATGGGAGAGTGGTGTTCGGCCACGGTTATCTGGCTTATTGGGGTTGACCTCTTCCCCCCCGAGTAGCATTTTCACCACTTCCTCAAGTTCAGGTGCGGAGATATATCCAGACGCTGACCCGACGGCATACGGGAGCGATGTTAAGCAGCCATTGTCTGGCCTGTCGGAGTCGACCTCTTCTTACCCGGGTAGTATATTCACCACACCCTCAGGTCCGAACCAAGGGCAATGCGAGGCTGGTGTTCGGTCGAGATTATCTGGCTTGTCGGGGCCCCACCAGAGTAGTATTATCACCACTCCCCCACGCCCATACTCAGGGGCATTACGAGAGTTGTTTTTAGTCGTAATTATTTGTTTTGTCAGGGCTGACCTTTTCTCATCCGAGTAGTATTTTCACCACTTCCTCCTTTCCCCAGAAAGCGGCATGCGAGAGCGGTGTTCAGCCAAAATTACCCTCATTTTCGGAGTTGACCTCTTCCCGCCCGAGTCGAATTTTCACCACCTCCTCCTGTCACTGCTCAGTAGCCAATAAATGAGCAATAGACCCCTAACAATCCGCTGCGTTGAAATCATAATATCCGGTCTCGGTCAAAGCACTATAGCCTCAACAATTCCGAAGCAGGATGCGCCGTGCAGTCAAATCCCCCGCCTTCACCCTTGGTCTCAACCAATGATCGAGATAGGAAGGGCTCTATTTTAACAACAAGTACCATCGTGGTTCTTGCAGCTAGCTCCATAGTTACAGCAGCTACCACCACTACCGGACTGGCACACGTTCTTCTCGCAACCTCCCCCAATCGGGCGTGAGATCACGGCAGGGCAGTATCCGCAGTACTTGCCGGCGCTGTAGGCGGTGCTGCACTTGCAGCTGTAGTATACGCGAGCGCGTTTATCCAGATCACTGGTGTCGGACTAGGTGAAGGGATTTGCTATCATCGTAGCATGAGTGAAAGTTAGGAAGAGGATGAGAACTGGAAGGGACCTGAGAAGCACTGGGTTGTTTTAGTTAGTGTCAATTTGATGGAGGGGGAGGAGGGAGTAGTGGAATAGGATAGGATTACTGGTGAATTGAGTGTAAGAGTTTGCGCTGATGATTATGTCAGTTTCTGTTTTCTAGGCGATGGGGGGTGACAGAGAATACAGGAGCTGGGTTTTTGTCTGCTAGGAAGTCCTGTATCAGATCGGGACAGTGAGGGGCCGATGGAGAGGGAAGGTTGTAGGAGGATATGGTCACTATATATGCTTTTTCCTTTGCATTGAAAGATCATGTCGATATTTTTCTCCCCCAATGAGCCGGAGAAAGGCTTGGTAGCCCGGAAGGTTCTAATGTGGTAATTAGAAGTATTCCGACAGCATTCCAATCATCGTGACCTTGTCTAGAGCATCTGGTAGTACTGGCTATGGAGGCGCATCTCGTATCAATTAATAAGAAGTGAATAATGATATTCAAGCAATCAAATCAGTTTATCCGGCCTCACCGTCAAGCTTGATATGTAGATTTTATTTACGCTCTCCGATGCTGCGCCAAAGTCTTGTGGATTTGATCATGCCTCTCCGGCTGGATATTGCCACTGTTCTTGTTCCATTGTCGAATGCTCTGTGTATCTATTAGAATCAAGGAGTGCTCCAGAGCAAGGGACTCGGCCTAAAGTATTATGTCTTTAGACTTTTTGTCATTGTCCATTGCTACTGTAGTGCCTCTGATACCATGTATGTTTGCCGTACTTCTGATGACTGGCTCTTCAGCAGTGCTTTTCAAGACAACTTATGGGTTATACGGAATCGATGAGTAGTTCTCGTATGGGTAAATATTGTCATTATGGTATATGTGAGCTTCGTTTAATCGGACATTCTGACATTCTTACAGCAACAGCCCACCTCGATTCCACCAACACACTTTGTTGGAAACTGTGGTTATAATCGTGCCAAGGTTGCGGCGTGCGGCCCCAACCCCCGAATGTTCGCTGGCTCACAACCGGGGGCACTCTAAAGAGTGCCTGACAGCTCAACGGTAATTTACAGCTCAACGGTAACTTGTGGCTTAGCATGAATTTGTGGCTTACGACAGCTTTGTAGCGTAACATAACATTTTAAACTAGTATTATATTACACATCTAATTCTGCAACTTGACATGTTGCTTAATTCCCTTGCTTGGATTGGTGCATATAAAACCAAATATACTAATCATACAAGTTTTAACACCTAATGCAATTCTCATGCCTAGTGGGCCTGAAGTCTCCAGAGTGCTATTTCATAGCTCTTGGCAAGGACAGAGAGGTCTGAATCAGCATCCTGAATGGTGTGGAGCAAGGTAAGTACTGTCTGAATATGGGCTTCAATATCACCATAGGGTTCAACCAGTTGACTTGGAGGTATAAGTGACTTCAATATTGATGGCATGAGCTGCTCTGATGTGTTGTGTATTCATTATAGAGCTGAAGTGTATATCTTATTAAGTTGGAGAAGGAAAGGACCATGTGTAAAAAAGTGGATGTGTTAAACCTTAATGCTGTTTTCAGCAACAAAATTCTCTGACGAAGTGGGTTTAGGCCCTAAGTTGAGGTTTTATTACAGGGTTTATCTGCTAAGCTACAAATTACCATTGAGCTGTAAATTACCGTTGAGGTGTCAGGCACTGTTTAGAGTGCACACGGTGGTAAGTGTCACAAATCGTGACTAAGCAAGGCAGATTTCACATGACTCATACTTATGAGTCATAAGGTATGTTGGATTTTACACTATGACGTTACTTGACTCATAGTTCTCACATGACTATGCACTTGCGAGCCATTGTTATGTTATGATTGGTTGATTGTTTCATGACTCACGATTGTGACGTCATATGATGTAATGATTTTCGCACATGACTCATATTATGAGTCATGGGTTTCACGCATGTGACTCGTTTGAGCACATGACTTGGTTTATGAGTTTTGATTGGTTAACGGAATGTTGGACGATGACTCATATGAGTCATCGATGGATTTCACAATATGACTCACTATGAGTCATAGAGGTTTATGTAGCGCAAGGTGAGGAGTCACCAGGGTTAGGGTTGTGGGAAGATGCCTATATAAGGCGCTTGGTTCCGACCAAGAGATAGGATCTTCACGCAACCATCTAAGTACTTTTCTATACTCAAGATATTGCAATACAATTACGCTTTACTCTCTTTACATATACTCCTCCTCTACGAGAGCCTACGCTCTAAGAACCCGGAGACTATTGTGATAGTCTCGACGGGTCGCTCGGACATAGAACTATTGGGATAGTTCTATCAAGCACGACAACCCACTCAGCTTACTATCTGACGAGATAGTATCCTTCGACAGATCGATCAGACTGCCAAGCCGGTTCCGTACTATCTGAAGAGATAGTATTTCCCTACCCCCATTATAGACAGAAGACTTGCTTACTATAGGACATCACGGTCGTTGCCTGTTGCCTAACTATCTAACGATAGGATTGTTACAGATAGCTGATACCACGTGACACCTACGCTAAACTCTATCCACAACTAGATCATGAATATGGCATCCCTTGGCCCTACATGGGATCCACACGCACTGTGGTCAAGACTTGACATATCATAGCCTTACCGTCGAATCTAAATGGACTCGGAGCCCCGCGATGGACTGAGCAACGTCCAACCATGCCTAGAAATGTCCGTTCTGCCGCCGAAAATACAGCAGGTCTGGTGCATATGAGAAGCATCTGCGAACTGTGCACGCGACTCTGGACATTGTCCTCGCGTCCACCGTACAATATAAAAACATCCACACAGGCGAATTGCTCAACGCCGACGCGAGTGAGCGCCATGATTCCGACTATGCATCCGATCCGGGCCCCGCTGGATTGGAACCTGATGCATTTTGTCCAGACATTGCATACGAGTCTGATGCTGAAGTCTTCGATACTGCCTCAGCCTGTGCCGGGAAACAGAATCATTTTGAAGGCGCCGGAGAAGTAATCCGAGACATTGCCTGGATTTGAGGACGAACACAGCAACCTGTGCGCGGACCCATGGGCACCATTCAATAGCGCGGAAGGTTTCAAACTAGCATCCTGGTTCATTGACGGAAAAGTATCCAAAACGCGAATCAACGATTACTTCTCGAGTGGCATAGGAAATGCCGAATCAGTCGAGTATAGCTCTATGCACACGCTGGAGCACAACCTCCGGTTCCTGGATTCCTACAGCCAATATCTGCAATGGTTCTAAGGGCAGGTTGAGGATGGCCAGAGGACTTTGCCATTTTTCTACCGCGACATCCTAGGTTGTGTCAGATATCTCCTTCGCCAGATCGCATACCGAGATGACTTGTTTTACGCGCCACGGCGTGAATATGACCCTTCTGGGCAGAGAATATATGCTGAAATGCATACGGCGGATTGGTGGTGGGACCTGCAGGTAGAGCATCTGAGTCCCACCCTTGTTTGGAGGACCTTAGCTGACTGATCATAGGAGATGCTTCCGCCAGGCGCTACCGTTGTTCCAATAATTGGGATGTCAGATCAGACTAACCTCACCAACCTTTCGTGAGACAAGAAAGCGTGGCCTGTCTATATTACGATTGGAAATCTTCGGTCGGCTCGGCGCAACAGCCCAGGATTAATGGCTGTTCTTTTTCTTGCCTGATTACCAGTTCCACCCAAACTCTCCAAGTCCTCTGAAGCCGACCGACGCCAGAGAAAAATCAACGCTGACACTCTACAAGATGTATTCGAACTCATCTTTGCACCCCTTCAGAATGTGGCGCATGTCGGCATCCCCATTGACTGTGCCGACGGCAAGGTTCGACTTTGCTTCCCAATTCTCTCTGCGTGGATCGCGGAACATATAGAAAACGTGGCACTTCACGGGTTGAAAACAAACGCCTGTCCTAAATGCGAGGTACCGACCAACGAATTAGAAACCAATGCCAGAAGCTATCGAGCCCGAGATTATGCAAGGTACCAACGCTACAAACCTGATAATCAAACCTCAGGCTCGGAGACCGACGACGACCACGTTATGAATCTTGGTATCGGCCAAAATATATTCCACGGACTCAACCGGGTTTCGGCGTCTGATCTGTACAAACCAGACATACTCCATACTATTCAAGTTTATCTCAGGCTATTTAAGCATATGATGGACTGGATCAAAGCCTTTCTGAAGAAACACGGGCGACTGCAGGCATTTGATGAGGTTTGGAAGGCATTACCGCCATACCCAGGATTCTTAGTCCCCAAAAAAGCCTA